>Ga0116170_10002308_pt1 | contig 18534 bp, 20 predicted proteins | sample AD_JPNHW1_MetaG_FD_89797 | JGI IMG/M metagenome (GOLD analysis project Ga0116170, IMG submission 89797) | Active sludge microbial communities of municipal wastewater-treating anaerobic digesters from Japan - AD_JPNHW1_MetaG | ecosystem: Engineered > Bioreactor > Anaerobic > Digestate | place...
AACTAACGTAGTTCCTATTCCTGTTGAGGTCAAGCAAGAAGTTGTACCCGCCGTTATATTCGCATTAATAGTACAATTAATGCCAACGGTAAAACCACCACCGGCCGCAGCAGGTGATGTAGCCACCGTAGTCAAGTGGTCAAACGTGTAAGCAGCCAAATCCATATCAATAACAATGGTTTTACCATTGGCACAAACGATGTCGCCTGACTGCGGAAGTTGCCCATAAGGATTACCGCCACTCATCCAATTAGCTACGGTACTCCATTTATCGTTCGCTGCGGGATATACTACTTCCATTGTTCAACGTATTTATTAGCGATTTCCAACGCTTCTGAAATACTCTTATCTTGTTGCACTACACTATGTACATCAACCTCAACACCCTCCTCAAGTGCAAAAGATTTGATGATTACGGCGTATCTGTCGTTGCCCATGTGGTTAATAATTATACTATATTTTTTCATATATTAAAAATTAAGAGTTAAGATGTCGATCCATTTTACATCTGTCAGCGTATCTGTGGCAGTAACAAAACCAGATGCGCTAATTGTTAAGCGCTCAACTATCCAAACAGCATCATCCTCATTGCTACCTATCGGCGCTCTTCCGTTGTATGAATAAGGATTATTCCAATAATGTTTGCGAATATAAGGCACTCCCGGAGGACCCTGAGGCCCCATAGGTCCATAATAGACATAAATATGATTATCCTGTGGCACAACAAATGTAGGATCAGCTAAAAACTTTTGATCCTGTAATGTAAAACTCATGCTATATCCAAAACAGCCATAAAAATCTACTTCCGGATCTGTATGAATATTGCTACACATTAAATGTCTCATTATACTGCTACAATATTGCTTATCATATAACATGCAACTGCGCACCTCCTGAAGCATTATCGCCATATCATGCAAAGTATCCAGATATCCATCCTCAGTATCATCCTTTCTGTCGATACGTTTGACAAGCATGGTCAAAATAGGCGAATTTTCATCAATATTATCTACATCAGGAGAATCTGTATCGGAGCTCGGAACAATGATTATAAGAACAATGCTGCCGATAGGGATGCTTTTAATCCGCTTTTGTATCTCCGCTTCCGTCACCAGGCAAAATACATGGGTTATGCCTTGCACACGTTGCTTGTACCCGTTGAAGTATGTTTTAAGTGTCTTAGGACTTAACATTGCTCATCATTTTATCATGAGTGGCCTTATTATCGTTCGATTCCTTTACTGACTTATACATCAGTGTAATCACATCGTACAGGTTGCTGTTATCAACCATCTCGATGGGGCCCAGCGTTCCTTTTTCCGCGATATTGAAAAGTATTCCTATCAGGCCGATATCAGGACCGGTACTGACAAAATCAGGATCATTTTCGTAGAGAACTTTCAACTCTATCTGGCTATCGCCAACGGCGATGGTACCGTACCTTAAAAATTCTTCAATATTCATAAAGAACTGGAACACCCCAAACTTATACATCACATGCAGCTTGTTAATTTTCTCTGCACGTTTCAACAAATAAGACTCGTTCGTTTTACCGGTGATCTTCTGGCGGATATCCCCGTTATACCCGGGTAAATGTTTCCGGATAAAAAGAAATAATTTCTTTGGCCGATACAGCGTGGCAATAAGTTTTGCCAACGTCATATCTTCCTGGGCGCTGGTATACTCAATAAAATAATCGTGTGCACGCCTGAACTCAAAGAAAGTGCAATTTCCAAGAGCATCTGACGGACCATACAGTTTACGTTTGAAAAATTTCAGAAACGGTACCGTGATCAGTGGCTGCAAATTATTGGTAAATTGTACGATCGGATGTTTTTCTTTTTCCCCTTTTTCGTTATCTTTATCTTCGAAAAAGCCATCCAGATTACCTATTAAAAGATTGATATTTTCATTGATATATTGAACAATGCCCTTTGCATCATCACTTTTTGCGGATATCCGTACCAATTTATCAAAATGCTTCCCTGAAGAAGCATTCAGCAAAACCAAAACCAATTGCGTTTTGAATTCTTTTAGATTGATCATATTGGTTCGCAGTTGCAAAACCAGGTCAATATAACGAACATACTCATCCGGAGTAAGTTCATTGATGTTTGCTGCAAATTCCTTTTTGAAACTTGTGGCCGGAATCTCAAGTATATTCATAATAAAATTAAATATGTCCTGTCTTATTTGTAACGATGCTGTGAATGGATCTGCATCTGGGATGTATTTTGCACGGATATTGTCGATCGTAGGGAAACAATGAAGGATCTCCTTACAATATCTCAAAACAAAATTAATCCAGCACAGTTCACGATGTTTCGCCACATGGTTATCCACTTCAATAGAAAAAGCCTTCACATTGAATTTCCATTTACGCTGTGGGTTGGTCAGGTACCCATGGCAGAAAGTCCTCCATTGCTGGTTGAGAGAATCAAATTTTACAAACACTTCAGGGCAAAGTAAAATTTCCCCGTTTTTCTCCTTAAAATAGCGGTTTTTGTACTCAATATACCTTTTAAGAAGCCCGTTAAGGGTTTCTGATGCCAGTTGTTTTTCCCTGCGGTCTGCGCGGGTGTCTTTTTTTTCCGTATCTTTTTTGTTTACCTGCATATTTGTGAATTTATGGTCTGAAAAATTTATAATCCGCATCCATTCTATCCGTCATATCTTCCGCATCAGGTGTCACATTATTATTGATGTTGTTTATCCGGGTGATCTCAGCCTGAAGGTCGCGCAGGTGTTTATCGCCTCGTGATTGATAAAATTGGATAGCCTGGCCCCGGTCCATGGTAACTATTTGGGGTCTGCCGGTGTCCTTATTTGAAATTGAATTTTTAAAGATTCCTTCAGGGAACATATCCAGCGACAATCTGCTGACGGCATCAGCAATAGCATAAAATGGAATACACAATTTTGCCAGCCTGATAAATTCTTTTTCTTCGGTAGTAGTATTGCCGGCCACCATGTGTGCAATCATTGTATTCCATGCCGATTCAATAAAACAAGATCTGATCGTACTCAATTCGCAGGTTTGCATGGATGGTACCAGTGCAAAAAACATCCTGAATGAATTATTAATGTTAAAAACAGCGTTAAATTCTGCTGTAGAAGTGATGAAACGCTTCTTACTTTCCGTATAAATAGTGGATGCGGTCCATGTAATGAAGCCTACTTTTGTTAAATACTGTAATAAAACATCGGTTTGATCCCAGGCAAGCGTTAACAAATTGCGGTCATCCTTATCAACCATCCATTCAAATGGAGTCTTTTCACCTTCATTAGAATACATGCGCCTTCCTGCATCAGAGTGTGACAGATCATTAGAGGGCGCGTAACGTCTGTAAGCATGCAACGCCAATACTCTTTGAATAAGAAGTACCAGGTCATCCATTTGCGTTACCGTATAAGTAGGTGGCGGTGGCGGCGGTGCCGGTGGTGGTGTCGGAAGGCCGTTATGATAGTAATCATGGGCAAAATCATAAACCGTTTCCGGGATGGTCAACAGCAGATCCATTAAAGCCAGATCCATTAAAGATTCCAGTCCTTCATAAGTAAGTGATGCACTGGTAAAGCCCAGGGCTTTTTTTATTTCGGCATCTCCGTTTGATGTTTTGTTGAAGATCATATCAATTACGTTTAGTATTTGTAGGATTACCGGGAGCGGAAGAACTGTTTTTAATCCGATCTTTGGGTGCGGTGGCTTCTTCGGTCAATACGGCATCGTGATAAAAACCAAGTTTATATTTTGTTCCCGGGAAGTTTGCCTGTATGGCATCGTTGATATCCTTCATCACGATCATCTCAGGAATATACACTCCGGTCATGAGGTACAATTTAAAAGCGTACAGCTGCTCACTTCCTGATGGCAGGTTTCCTTCGCGGCTGATATTAGATATTGCAGGGTGCAGGTCCATCCCGGCAGAGATCTCAAAACTCATTTGTTTCAGGATGTCAAGCTGAGCGGTGATAAAATCACCGACTTTTTGGTCAAGAACTTCAATTGTCCAACCAACGAACTCTTCGGCATCCTCATGCCAGATGCTATCAGTCTGCACAATTTTGCCAACATTCTTATATGAAGACAACACATCAACGAATTTGCGCATATGATCATCCTTCATTTTATCAATCATCTTCTGGGTCAGCTCTTCATTATTTCGGATACATTGTTCCTGCAACTTTTCGGTTTTCTGTTCCCAGAAAATGGCGGGCACTCTAATATGATATTTTATGGCTGCCGAGTTATCGTTAAAACTCTGGAGTAGGACGGCAATAGAACTGCCAAGCTTTATTGAGTTGATAGATCCGTGGAACGGTGCCCGGGAGTATTCGTTATCGAGAGCAAAACCATAAAGATTATTATAGCGCATGGATACCGGGTGCTCAAATGGGTTCATCCGGTCCCATATTGGGTATCTTTTCAGGCCTTTTTCCCATGGTTGAGTATAATTACCCACGATAATAGCATTTACATTATCGTTTTCATCATACCATTCAAGTCTCGCCTTTCTGTTTGCAATGCTTTTAAGCTTTGTAATGTATGATTTTTTACCTATCCGGGTGCCCAGGTTTCTGTAAAATGCGCTGTAATATCCATTAGATGTCTGAAATTCGGTTGTAATTTCTTCTAAATATTTGTTGTAATCCCAGTCATCAAGCCATTTTTGTATTTCTGGAACTTCGTCAAAATATTTAATTCTTTTTCCGTTCTCAAATCTTTCTTGATAAAAAGCTGTACCCTGGCCAAATAAAAGAGCTACCTTTTTATTGGTTATGGCAAATAAAATATTATTATTATCCAGCAATGTGCGTAATTCTTCCGGATACGTATTATCGGGACCATTAGGAACGATCTTGAAATCTCCGATAATCTGAGGCTGCGTAATAGTAGTGTCATTATACAGCGAAAGAATGGAAGTACTGGCAGTACTGGATGCGCCAAAATCAAAAGTGTAAACATCAACTCCTGAATGAACAAACCCGTATTTATATTCAGGATCCCTTACAATTTTTTTACCATCTATATTGGTTTCAACTTTATTTGCTTCACTCATATAAATACTTTTTTGTCGTTAAACCACATAATGAGATGCTGCCAGCAATTACGCGGCTCACCAATTTCTTCATCAAAATAAAACAGTTTAAAATCAGCATTAGAAACCTGATCATCATCAGCTGCCGGTCTGAGTTTCGCGTGCAATACCTGGCGGATGCCGGAGGTAGAAACTCTGTCACGATCATAGGTAGAATGCACAAAACTAAAAGTTTTTCCAAGCTTTGTCAGCTCTCTCATTTGCCTAATAGCTTCATATAGCTGTATTTCTTCCATTGACATAGGGCAATATTACTATATCATCTAAAAATACGAAAGGACAGGTATTGAAGGGAAGGTGCAAGCCCGTTTTTGCTTTCGGTTCTTTTTGTAAACTTTTTCTTTTCTGTAAGAAAAAGTTTTTTTTGCAAAAAAAGCCGTTTACAAACGCTTACAAACGATTGAAACGGCTATGATTTAAGGGGATTAAATCAAGTCTAAAGAGTTAATAAGGTTGTTTAGTTCGGGGTTTTTGGTTGCCATCCGTTGAATTAATTGTTTTTTGGTTGCTTTTTCCAGTATGATTTTGTTTTTTGAGCAGCGCACAAAAACAAAGTCATCAAGAAAAAAATTAAAATCATTTAAATATTTACCTGCCAATTTTATCCCAGGCACATAAGATTTTTTTGTTGATGACTGACTAACTTTTAAAATTTTTTCCATATTCACCTCCTTATATAATTTGAGTATTAGCGAATAAATAAGCGAGGGGAAAATATTTCATCTTTTTTTCTTCCTCTGTGCTTTTATCATCAATTTTTTGTTGCTCAATCTCCCGGGGATGTCCCCAGAATAAAAAGGCTTTACTTCCTTTTATTATTTTTTTGCCTTTTTGCTTCCACTGTTTGAAGGTGTTAAACTCTTGAATTTGCTCATTTTCTTCCATGTACATTTCAATCAGTCCTTCATTAACTGTTGATATTGCACCCTCTTTCATAAGCTGGCGGAGTGGCTGACTCATGGCAATTAGTTTTTTTCTATTTTCTATGTAGGCATCATTTTTTTTCATAATTTCGTTTCCTCCTAAAAAATTAATTTATTTTTTGTGAATTAATTTACCGGCAGGGGGTCAAGCCCTGCCGGTTTTTTTATTGAAAATTACATTATAATTTCCTTTTCAAGTTCCGCAACTTTAAGCGAAATTTTTACATTGATAAACTTTAAAAACTCTTCAATCAGATCAATGTTATTAACGCTTATAGCTTCATCTTCTTTGTATGTGAGTTTTGAACAAAGTTTGATGTAAAAAACATCGGTTTCCGGGTTGCCTTTTGTTTTTTCTTTTTCAAGGCTATCAGAATACAATGATAATCTTGTTTGTGTCGTTAAAAATTTTTCCCTGTGGGCAATTTTCATGCTGAGTTGTTCAAATTTATGTATTTGAACATCCAACATTTTTTTGATTTCGTCAACCTTAACCGGTTCTGCCTTTGGCATTGGAACAACATTTGTTTTTTCTTCTTTTTTTTCTTCGGTGGCTTTTGCCTTGCCGTTTTTTTCATCTTTTGTGTTCATTTTTTTAATCTCCTAAATTTTTAATTAGTTAATAGTGAATTAATTATACATAAAAATACTACTTTTATTTCATATAACCAAACTTTAAAACGTTTATTTTCAGACAATTAATGTTTATTAACATTTATAAATAACTGTATATCAACTAAATACAAAGACTTATTAAATTTAAAACAAGTCTAAATAAAAATGTAATAAAAACAATATCAAACACTTACAAAAACACCTTTTCACATTTTAAAACATCAAAAAAAGCATCCTTATATCAATCAATGTATTGATATAATTCTGATAATCAATATATAATCCATGCCAAAAATAAAATTTTTGTGCATGGGGGGGCTTGCTGCCCGACCCGGTCTGCCCATAGTATGCGGTCGTGTGTGTTTTTTATAGGCGGATATATGACAGAAATCCCACAGATAGCGTGTTACGGCACGTAACACACCTATTTTCCCACCTATTAAAACAAACAAGTGGTTTTGTTTTTTAAACCACTTGTTTACATTTTTGTCTTATGCATTAGGGATAGTAGCGGCATCCTTTTAAATGTGAAGCCATAGAATGATTACCTGTATTCAGGTATTCATTGAGGGGTTGCCTGCAATCATAGAATGCAGTGCAGGATAAACGAAATGATATGGTTGCAGGTAACAGGGCAAAAGATACAGCGGATAGCCCGACCCCGCATTTTCTGCGGGGTAATGCCCAAATGGTCTAATTGGTTTTGATATCTCCAAAGCTTTCAGTGATCCGATGCTTTACTATATTGATCATACGCTTTCTACATATAAAATACTTAAAGGCATCGCTCATGTTGGTACTCTTCATGGGTAACTCAGATAGTTTCTTCTTTTCACTTGTCTTTACCTTTTGTATCATCTTTCTACCATTCTTAGCAATCACTACTACCTTAGCTTCAGCTAACTGTAAAGAACTTCTCAACTCCTTACATTCATACTTATCTATTAATATCCCGGGCAGTTTACGTTCCCTGCCTCCAAGCATGGCATTAGCCACATCATACTCATCCTGATGCGTGATGTCTCCCTGTCCTATAGACATTAGGTTAACCTTCCATCCTGTAGATGCGCCCGCACCATCCTTCTCAATGGCAGACTTCAACTGTGTAGCCATATCTTTACCTGCCTTACGATACTGATTGGCTGCCCTGTCGTAATACAGATCGAGCACCTTATACTTATGTGGCCTGAAGAACTTAACAAAGTTCCTGCCCAACTCATCCGACCATGCTGGTGCCAGTACAAACATATCTTTAAGCACTCGTAACACATCACCCTGATCCTGCCCGAGAATCAGGCTGTGCATATTGCCTGCATCATAACCGGCCTCTAACTTCTTATTCATATTGAGATGCCGGAGCCCCAGACAGGACTGAGAAATATTATCCTTTATGGCAAACTGATCATAATAATCATAGTTATACCCATCCTCATAAAAGTGGCTATCCCTTAGATTTGGATAGAAGCGAAGGCCACGCTCAATAGAAGGATTACAACTAAGAATGGCAGTTTTGAATTCTTCGTAAGAAGTAGCTGAGTCTCTTTGATCCAAAATATATTCGAAAGTCAGAATGTCCATGTTGGCCAAAGAGCTAACCACATAATAAAATGTTGAATTTCTTTTTCTGGCTTTAACAAAACGCTCTTTCCATCTGTCTATATTGCGCTGTATATTCTGCCTGACATGTTCAGATTTATTAGTTTGTTCAGCAACATACAGTTCCCATTCAAGATCATTGATGACCATTCCAGCCTGAAAAATGTTCCAAATAAGTTCCGGATCCATCAGCGCCTGCATTTTATCCATCCATTCATATTCACCATCTGCAGGATTAGCAACGTCAGAGCAAAATGTAGATCCCCTGAAATAAGGAGAATGAGCAAATTTAATGGAGCTACCCCGCAGAGTCGGGGTAGTTTTCTTTAATTTTTCAGGATTGAAAAATTTCACTTCATCACCAAATCGATGGATTACAGAAATACCGGCGTTCATTGATGGCCGGTCAAGACTCTTAATAAGAAAAATACAACCGTTGTATGTTGAGATAGTATGTTTCCATTCCTTTAATTTCATTGGTTGATTTCTCAACCATGATGGGATTGGTTTTTCATGACATACATAATGGAATTTCTCATAAAACTTATTTCGCTCCCATCCTTCCATCAGATTGGGAAGTATGTTGGTCAATCCATTCACATACGTATCGCAAATAAAAGAGAAAACGCCACCAGGTAGATCTTCAATAATGTCAATAGAACGTTTAGCAATTACGTCTTGTGTTTTAGCCATGCCGCGACCGCCATAAAGAAACAAATTCTTAGGCTTGATCATGTCAATCAATGTAGATACCCAGTTAGAATAACGGATATCTACTTGCTCTTCATTAATTTTGACCTTCGGCATTTTTTTCTGGCGGTGTTAAAATTTCATATTCAACTTCTTCAGACTGGTTATCGCGATGCAGGCGCAGTTTATCTTCTTCAGAGATATCCGGAAGATTGTCGATCCAGTTTGCGGTTACCTGCCTGTCAACCTGGGCAACTTTGAATTTTTTAGGATCATTGATATAAATCACTCTTGGTTTCCGGTACATGTCTTCGGGGAAATCATTCTGCTGGTTGGCTTCGATACGGCATCCTTTTGCTTTGTCGAGTAATTTGCCGTATTGGTCCATATCATTCATCTCCAAAGCCAATAAAGCTGCATCTTCAAATTTATCAGCATAATAATTCAACCAGGCTTCTTTAGTGACCTCAGTATTATTACAATTAAAAAAGTTAATGGAGTCATTATATACCTCCAGAGCTTGTTTCCGGCTTTTTATTTCTTCCGGATAACTATTCATCAAACAATTGATCACATAAGATTTAGACTGGAACCCGTCGATCAGGCGCCGGGCAAAATCCAACTTTTCATATAATCTTACTTCAGCAACCGGAAGATTAGAAGCATCCCCTGAGCCAATGTACCTTTGAAGCTTATCGATGTCACTGACTGCAGCATCGATCTGCATCTGCTTTTTCTTGTTGTCAATCTTTTGGAAAAACTGCTGTTTTAAAACCTGTTGATATGCGGTTATATTACCCGTTTTGGCAGCATCAACCAGTTTCATATCAGAAGTTGCCTGAGTGATCAGCAAACCACGATCATAATGGTATCGAATTTTCGAATCTTTATCGTTCCATTCTTTTAAAAACCAATCCTTAGGAACATCCAGGTACATGGCAATCTTTTCAGGAGAATAGCTGCAGCCGGAAAGTTTTTCTATTTCTTCGTATTGCTCGTCAATTAACTCCATGGATGCACTCCTTCCTGAAATCGAAAACTTTTTGATTGTTCAAAAAAATGTATTGTTCGTACCGGCTGTTTTCGGACCAGTTACCAGATCCTTCCATCACAAAATGATCATCGCCACATTGCATCAGGGTAATTTTTGAATGATTCCATGAATACTTGATTTTTATATTGTCATAGGCCAGCGCCAGCGACTCCATCACATCAACCACTTTTGGCATCCGGAACTTAAGAGAATCGCTTACCAGGATAAATATTTCCTTTATGCAGCCTTTATGGAAATAGCGCATCAAAGATTCAATGATACGCTGATTGATACTGTATGTAGAAATGATAAGGCGGTCAATAACCTTGCACTGTTTGATGATATATGGAATAAAAGTGAAGGCGTTAAAGCTGTTTTCTGTCCACAGAAAATAAATCTCACCAGGTTCCGGCAGCTTCATTATTTTCTTGATGCTGTCGATCTTGTTTTCATGAATGGTGATAAATTTATCAGCCACGCCAGATGTGGGATCGGGTGTGGCTGATTGTTCAATGTCATTAATATCAAAAAACTTAGGCATTTTTAAAGCCTAAAAGTTTGTTCAGGATATCAAGTTCCTCTTCTTTTGCTTTCAGATTCTCTTGTTTATCGTGAAGTTTCTCGGGTTTTTTGTTGTTTTTTATTTCAGTATTCAGGCCTGAAATACGTTTTTTGCAATTCTCCCTGGCACTGATCATCGAGGGGATATCCAAAGCAAGATATTTTTCGCGAAGATCCTTACGTTTGAAAATCGGGTGGTTGCCTAAAATCTCACCGGTTTTATTATAATGGTTCAATTCATCCCATATAGCCTGGTTATCCAGAACATTCTCAACCACGGTTGATGAAGCATTGAGCAATTCATCTTCATTTTCAGCTTTGAAAAGATCTGCATGCGCTTCCTTGAACTTGATATAATGGGAATATTTATCTGCCACCAATATTTTGAATTCATCCGGGCATTCAGGATCAGACAGGAACGGGAATTCTTCACGCAGCTTCAGAACGGCTTTCATACCTGTAATAACCTTTTCTTTTTCGGCCAGTAAAACCGGATCCGGTTTGTCCTCTACAGTATGTTCCTGTTTATTAGATTCTTCTTTGGTTTGAGCCATAACCACGATAGGGTTATTCAGTATGATATGTAACTGCCTGTTATCGATACCGGCCAGTTCGGCCAGTTCGTTATGAAGCACGTCCAAAAGAAATTTACTTTCGATCTGGGTGTTCAGGCTTTTCAAAAAACCCATCTTTTTGCCGAATTGCATATAAAGTGCACGACCTTTTTCAAAAGAGCGATCGCTGCGTAAATAGTTAAGAATTTGTTCTTTCATGGTTTTAATATTAATATTTATGCAAACATATATATGTTACTATACAGAAAAAAGGACTAAAAAAGGCGCACCCACCGGATGCGCCTTTTTTAAATCAAGATTTGAAAAATTATGAACGGGAGAGTTCAATAAATTTCCATGAAGATACACCAACTTTAAAGGCAGCAAATGTGATTGTTGCTCCTGAAATGGCGGTCCATGTGGTACCATTTTTCAGAACAAAATCATTAGCTGAAGTAATTGTTGACGGGTAGGTTCCTCCAGAACCGAGCAGTGTATAAACAGCGCCATCAACTATGTTGGTCATCGTTGTAATTGTAACAGCGGATACGGTGCCATCAGTAAGTTGATACTGGCCACTTCCGGCGGCTGCATCAATTGATGTTGCATCGGCAGCAACGGTATCGGAAACTGTCTGATATGTGAGTGTACCCTGATAGATGAACTGATCAGGACCCTTCTGAGCACTGGTAAGTGTGAATTTTGTTTTTGTCGCATCTTTATCATCCTGGCAATCGAAAGCCATCTGCAATTTAGCACATGGGCCACCATATAAATGCTTTGTACTGGTAGAGCAACGGTTAATAATTGCATAGCAATTTTCGTTCATCCAGTAATTACGAAATTCCAACACTTCTTTTTCAAGTCCCGGATGGGTAAACTCAATGTTATGCATCACGCCTTTTTCATCCATGCCGCCTTCAGATTTAGGATTCACCTTAATACTATCCTGGGTACCATAGACATCAATGACATAACAACCTGGCTTCATCACGAAATTACCGGCGATTACAATACCATTTGCATCCGGAGTAGGGAATGTAAGAACATCTTCGCAACGTATAAGAGTGATTTTATCCTGTTTATCTCCACCCTTTCCAGCATTGGGAGTAACAGGCCTGACAAGATTACCTATGGTGTATGCCAGGGAACCATTAGGTAAAATCGGTAAAAATGATGAACCGAAAAGAAAAGCGATTAAAGCAAACGGCGCGGCATTGACTCCGGCAATCTGAATATTCAGACCGAAGATATTGCTTATTACCCCGCCAACCAAGGTGGCGAACAATAAGCTGATTACGATGTTTATGATTTTTTTCAACATGTCTTTATTTTTTTTAGTTTGATTTTAAATGGTTTACATGAAAAAATAAAGTAAGCCGGCCGGAGCCGGCTTACATTTTATTATCCTCTTTCTATTTCGTAGAACTTATCATTCTGCATTTTCTGCAATTTGATCCAGGTTCCCACTGAAAGTGTCATTGCTGCGGTAAGAGAGAAATTACCGGCGTTTGCTATCGTTGAAGCGTTTGTTGAGCTCCCACCATAAATTGTATACACGACACCATAAGATGCGTTATCTAACGTGGTAATAGCTGTAGCAACCGTATTTGCTGAAGTGATAAATTCATTACCTAAAGCAACATCTGGTGATGTATCATCGGCTGCGATCACAAGGGCAGATGAACTGACAACTGAACGTGAAACTTCGATAAATTTACCATCAGAACGTTTTTTCACGATCAGAATATCACCCAGAGAAGGATTCCATGCGGCGGTAAGCAGAGAGAATTTGCCTGAAGCTGCAATCGTGATGGCGTTCGTAACGCTGTTACATTTAATTCTGATTTCATCACCAACTGCGGCATCATCAATATCGGTAATAGCGGTGGCTGCGGTATTGGCAACTGACTGAAGTGATTTGTGATACAAAACAGATGGAGTTGCATCATCATGAGTCATGTCAATATAAGTGCCTGCGGGAAGATCCACATCGTTACAGAAGATCATCTGAGTAGAATAATCGGTAGGGATAGCAGCAAGCGAATTGTATTTCTTTCCGACCATTTTAGCCCACAATGATTCTTTCCAGTTACTCCATACTTTTAATGACCAATCTTGCTGTTCTAAATTGAACTGTGTCATTTCGCCAACTTTGTCGGTGTATGTATTGAAGTTTCCATCGAGAGTCCATACCATAAGTTTAGAGGAGCCCAAACCTGTTAAAGTTTGAATTTTCACGTTAGGATATTCAGGAACATACATTTGATTGGCTTTATAGTCCATATTCCCTCCATAAAGAGTTTCACGATGTTTCCAGTACTGAGTCAGTGCATCCGGAGACATGTAAAGAACTACCTTGCCTGTATCTCTGATAGCCTGGGGAACCATTCCGGTAGCAGTATAAACATAAGTAGAAATCGTGTTTGAATACCATTCGCCTAAAGCAAAAGGCCTGATTTTGAAAAGAGCAACTTGTGAACGAATAAATTCGCGGAAACCATTGGCAGCTTCAAGAGCAGTTCCAACCGTGTTAACAGCCGGTTTTTTGTAAACACCATTGATATAACGATTTTGTTTTTCGTTGTGCAGTTTTTTGGCAGTTTCAACCAGGATGTACTGAATAAATGACATTTTGATCACGTTGGAAGATTCGCGGTTCAGGTAACCCAGCCAGTTCTTTTCGAGTTCTTTCAGGTCGGTGAACTTGTGAACGAACATCACATCATACATTTTCAAAATCTCAGGTTCGAAAGTATAAGTACCTTTTACCACATTGTCGAAAGAAGATCCGATAGTATTTTCAGGTTGTGAAAATTCACCCATGAACATATTTACCAATGCAGCCTGATCCTGGTATCCTGATTCCAGAGGAAAGATATTTTCCAGATTGGGCAGTTCAACGAGAAAGCTTTGAATGGCATCCTGTTTCCTGATACGGTAATAATCTCCCAGGTCGGATTTCAACGTGGTATAATCCATCGAAGAAGCTTCTTTGAATGGGATCATCATACCGCCATAGTTACGGTTCATAGCATTGAACGCACGAACGTTGTAAGGCCTGTCGGCGCCTATGGTCATGAATGGGGCGTTAATACCTCCAAGGAATTTCTGATTGGTGATATCCCAACCTTCTTTTGCACCTGGTACCGGAATTGAAGGAGGATCATTTTCCGATTTTTTGGATAACGTTTCGATCATGTCATTTAAGTTTTTCACCTGAGTAGCCAGTTGATCACGTTCAGATTTCGTTGAAGTGATACTTGCCGTAGCTCCGTCAAGCGCTGTTTGTGCCGTTTCAAGCTGATTCTGAAGCTCTGTTATCTGTTCGGCAGTTTCCGTTGGCTTTGTACTTTCCGGACTGTCTTCAGTTTTCCCGAGCTCAGCTTCCAGCGATTTAGTAAACTTCTCACCGAAGTGATCAGTAAGATTTTTTCTTTGCTCTTCTGTTAAAGCATCTTTGCCTTCAATTTTGGTAAAGGCAGAGATTCCTAAGAAGGCAAAAACTGTTGCAAAGATTTTTTTCCACATAGTTTTAATTGATTAATGATTTAGAAAATTGTTTTATTTTATTTGTAAGTCCTAGATTATAGGCGGTTTCAAGAGCGTATTCCACGCTCGGGTTTATTTCATGGGCCAGTCCTAGGTCAATACCTTTCTGGGCGGTATAGATGGCTCCTGTAAATACTTCTGAATTTTTTGGGATATTTAGATTAGCAGAAATGGCGTCATGAAAAAAATCATTTGTAAAGTCCAGGTCGTTTAAAACTGGATCTTTTCGTTCCTCTATAGTTTTAGAAGTATCCTGCAGGGCACGGTAAATTTCATTTTTGCGAGTAGATTTACGGGCATAGATTTCAAACTGTTCTATTCCATATTTTTTCAATAGCGCAGAAAAATCGGTATAGCCTGTCATCACGCCTATACTTCCCACATAATCCAAAGGAGATGAAAGAATGATCCTGTTGACTCCGGACATTGACCACATTCCGGCAGAAGCCTGCATACCTATCACATAAGAAACTGTGGGTATTAAGCAATTTTTTATTGTATTGCTTAAAATATCGGTATATACCACCATTCCCCCGGGAGTTGATGTTATAAAAAGAATGGAAATGATATTAGGATTAGCCTGGGCCAGTTTGACATTATTTTCAATTTCCATGCTCTTCCATGTGGTGAGCACTCCATTAACAGGAATAACGGCCACGCTGTTTTCAGGAATTTCAGCAGAAATAAGATCGTACTTAGTTGCAGTATTGATACCGTTAGCGACAGCATAGGCTTTTTTATCATCTTTAAATTGGGAAAGATCGATCTGGTGCCCCGAGATAAAAGAAATGAAAATAGGGATGAAGGAACTAATTACATCTTGATGAATCAGCCACTTAGCTGAAAATATTTGCTGTGCCCGGGTATAAAGCATTGTTTAGAATTTGTTTAAACAATGCAATATTAAAGTAGTGTACGCTCTAAATAAAGGACTTAAAAAGCCTAAGTTGTAGTAGAAAAAGGCGGATCACAGGCATTACACCAAAATGAAATTGAACGGCCACCCTTATCGGTAGCAAAGTCTTCAATATATTGTGCAGGGTTTTGCAAGCTGCCAATAATATATTTGTCACCGCTGTTCATAGTAACCTTTACAATATAAAACTGGTACCCTGAATTAAACAGATTATTGATGTTGGCAATATCGAGCCCGGGAAAGAATAAGGAAGCTTTTTGTCTGAATATCACGTTGCCATCCTTCTTTTCGGTTGGGAATTCAAAATCAACACTTCCGGGAGTGCTATAAAAATCTAACCACGTTTTACCAGGTGCAAATGTGATGGATAACACATTAAGCTGAACCACCATATTAATAATGTACGAAACGGGCACATATTGTATGTGGCAAACTTTTGGATTTAGGTGTGAATTTCTATTCATAACTATTTAGAATTAATATAAATAACAAAGGACAGGATACAACACTATTTTACATAAATTTCCGATCATTCCAGAGTATAGATTTTTGTTTTGAACGGTCCCAATCTTTTTTGAGCATTTCATAATTGATATTGTCCATTGTCAGATTGTACATATCGCAAAATGCATAAAATGCCTTTTTCTGTGATCCGGTTTTCATGTTATGTGCAACAAGAAACCCGGCAACAAAATTCCGGAAGATATTTTTAAACCACTCCTGCAGATCATCATTGATTATGGTGATGGAATATTCACTGAGGTAGTTCCTGAAATCTGTATGGGTACATTTTCTTTTGCTGTTTAGTTCCCAGAAATAATTAACAAGTTCGATCCTGATGAAACAATCAGGTTGTGAAAAATGATAATCAGCCGGAGGCAGTTCCAGGTGATATTTTATTTTTTTGGATAATGATGATTTTTTACCGGCCTTGATAGTATCTGTCCCGTACCAGGCAATAATGAATTCGCGCAGGATAGGACTTACCTTCAGATTGATTATTACACCCATGGGTTTGTTTTACCCAACAAATATAATCTTTTTGTTGCTATAAGCTATAAAAAGATAGATAATTTTATAAGAACGATTGCTAACTATAAATTGCTGCAACGAATACGCTGCAGCAATTTATCTGTTAGCATGAATTTAAAGAAGTTTCAACCTACCTTCACTAACTCTGCCTTCAAAACTTTCTTGATCTTCATAAACAATATTATTCGGGTCATTAACATCAATACACCTATTCAATGGCAGTATTCCAAGTCCTTTCCATTCGTCAATGATTACTATTCGACCAATTAATCCTGATTTTACTTCTAAAAGCTGTTGGTTTAGTTTGACAGATAATGTTTGAAGATTTACTGCCTTGATTGGTTTTGTTTTTTTTGGCTCGTTGATCAGATGACCGTACTTATACATAAAGTCATCTAAAGGATCATAATTTTGTTTTGCTTTTTTCATATTATCTCCTTTTTTTCCTGTGCCATAAAATAATCAAGTTCACAGGGGTATATGATACCATCAATCCGAAGTTCCAGTGCAACAACACGCCCCATGCTAAAGATGAAGTTAAAAATTTCAACTGTTAGGCCATTGACCAGGAACTTTTGTTCCCGGTGTAGCTCCGGATGGTAATTTGTTGGTATGCTTTTTGACATGGGGCCAAAATTTTAAAAAAAAATATTTTTACAATTTTCACGAGCTATCATAAAATCTTCACTACAAACTTTTTTTTAATATAACTTACTAATATTTAATTTTTTAACTGTGTAGTGAGTGTAGTGAAGTGTAGTGAGAATTTTCAACGGTTTTTTTTACAAACTACATTCACTACATTTATACTACAGATTATCACTATTTAACTTATTAATTTTTAACATTGTAGTGAATGTAGTGAGTGTAGTGAGCATTTTTATAAAATAATTTCATTGTTTATTTTTATTATTATGGGTTAAAAAAAAATAAATATTTTTTTTAGAATGGAAGATCATTTTTATAATCCGGTTTTTTGTTATCATCAGTGATCATTTCAATATGCAGCTTATCATAGTCGAATGCCATGGCCGTTGTAACCTTGGTGCCAAAGCGCATACTTTTTTTAGTTCCAATAAATGCCAGGCTATGTTTCATATAATACTTCAGGGAGTTTTCCGGTAGTATCTCCGCCTGCCTGATCTTTACTGCCTGTTCTGCAAACAACTGATATAATCCATCCCACTTGATATAAAGTACCGTTTTATAAGGTGTCCAAGTATAATGCTGTTCAATTGTGGATCCTTCTACTTCTGTAAGAAGATCTTCTTCAACCGGGTGTTTGATAATGAAATGATCACCATCTTTGATTAATCCGCGATCCTGCATATAAACAAGCGTACTCCAGAACCCCGCCAGTTCATTACTGCTTTGCAGGATATTCATCTGTTCGGTGATGGATGCTACCGACAGGTGAAGCATTTCTTCATAAGTAAAATCCACGTTAATGGCCTTTTCAAGTACTCTAAATGTTGCCAGTATGATGGCATTGTTTTCAATGAGCCTTGAATCTGATTCCGTAAGCATATTTTTAAGATCCTTTTCAGTTTGTATAAATGCATCCTGCCATTCATTTTCAATAAGTGAACGGTACTGGATGATATCATTTGTTATATTGCTGTGGCCTTCTTTGCAATAATCCTGAAATTTGTTAAACATATCTTTTTCATCCTGGCTGTGCTGGTCCTTATAGTTTGAAATAAAAATGCAGCGTGAAAGTAATGCCACATCTGCGGTTGGCATTTGCTGACCGCAGAGAAATACCATCGAATTAACGGGAATCTTTTCAACGTTAACCCCTTCCTTAACGGATCCCCTTACCCGGCCATGGCGGTTGTACAAACTCTTGATGAATTCTATTTTATCAATGCCTATGCTGTTTTTGTACTCGTCAATAACACAGATAGCGTTAACGAAGATCTTCATAAGATAGGCACTGGCATAAGGGGTGGCCGATGATATA
>Ga0116170_10002309_pt1 | contig 18529 bp, 13 predicted proteins | sample AD_JPNHW1_MetaG_FD_89797 | JGI IMG/M metagenome (GOLD analysis project Ga0116170, IMG submission 89797) | Active sludge microbial communities of municipal wastewater-treating anaerobic digesters from Japan - AD_JPNHW1_MetaG | ecosystem: Engineered > Bioreactor > Anaerobic > Digestate | place...
GGGATTGTATCTCCTCGTAGCCTATCAGGGTGATCAGCGTATCGCGGTCACAAAACTATTCGTCTATTGAGCATTCCTTTCGGGTATGGACGTTGAGGGTTTAAACGAAAAGAGGGTAATGGCTGTTGCTCAGATATCCAGAAGTTCTGTTTCGTAGTCCTGAGACGCGACCATGAGGCGAACGTCGCTCCGGATGGTTGTCAGGGAGTAACAGATGAACAGATGTCTCTTTGGATTGCGCTGGATTAGCTAGGGGTTAATGGGGTTAATGGGTTAGTGGAGGACGATTCTTTTCTGGAGGACGTTTTCTGAGAATGGAGTTCAAAGCGCCGTGGTAAAACTAGCGATGATCTCCAGTCTTGAAGGGCGAATTGGACTTCATGCGGCAGGTGCAAATGTATCTGTAGCTTAGCTTTAAACAGATAGTGCACGTTTGAAGTCCAAGCCGGCGCTAAGATTACTTATCAAGTGAAGCTTGTTTAGCCGTCTTGAACTCCAAACTTAGACTTGCTCCAAACTTAGAATAGCGGACATTAACTTATTAACCTATTAACCATTAACCTCTAGAGGAACGCTACGAGTCTCGAAACGTCCTCTCATCTGTTCATCCGTTAATCTGTTAATCATTGATCAAAAAAAGAGGCAGCGGGAGTGAGCCGCTGCCTGTTAGGATGTCAATTGACTTTAGATTACTTTTTTACAGCCTCTTTGAGTTTCTTACCGGCTTTGAAAACAGGAACGTTGCGAGCCGGGATCTTCAAGGCTTTCTTGGTCTTGGGGTTGATACCGTTGCGGGCTTTGCGGTGCGCAACGCTAAATGAACCAAAACCCACTAAAGAAACTTTGTCCTTTTTCTTAAGGGCATCAGTGACGCCTTCGAGGACGGCAGCGAGGGCAAGGCCGGCCACTTTTTGGGAAACCCCGGCTGCGCTTGCGATCTTTTTAATTAATTCATCTCTGCTCATTTTACCTCCTTTCACTACTAATAAAAGAGTTCGAGATACTTTGATCAGAATAAAATGCGACTTAGAAAATCTGTCAATAAAAAAATTCGGTTAAATGCGCCTCAAATCCTTTCTGTGAGCGAGATACAGCCTTATCCACATAGTTAAGAGTATTATATTGCAAGGAGTTATCTTATGATGAATAATGTCCGAAAGGATTGGATATTTTTTTATAGCAGAGGAATTTGCACTTTTTCGATTGACAAAATATGGGGTATTCAGATAGAGTCTGTTCAAAGAATATATGGAGGAAATCATGAAAAAATATAGTAGTCTCCTGCTCATAAGTTTCGTGGTTCTGATCCTGTTGAGCGCTTGCAGTTCCAACAAGAAAGAACCTGTCGTGACCGCACCCCCACGTAATCCTTTGGCGCTGGCTCAGGAAGCTGCCTCCAACGGTAATGATCAATTTGACAACAAGCTCTTTGAAGACGCGATCAACAGCTACATGAGTGCGATCAGCCTGTATCAGGAATATACTCCCGCCTCATCACCGGCAGATTCCATCGCCTACAACATCGAAAAGATGAATCTGAACATCGCCACTTCGCACAACAGAATGGCGGACGAGAGCATGAGCGCTCAGATCTATACTGAAGCTATCGCTCATTATGACTCAGTTCTGGTCATCTACAAGAGTCTTGCTCCGCTGACTATTTCCCGCGAGCAACTCAATGACAACATCACCGCGGTTTACAAGAACCTCGAGATCGCCAATCTCAGCGCCGGTAACTTTGAAGAAGCTATCCGCTATGTCGATCTGATCCTCGCGGACGATCCCGGAAACGCGGACATGCTCAACGTGAAATTCAACATCCTCAAGAACAACATCAAGGACGAAGCCCGTGCCTTCAAGGTTTTGCATGACTATGCCGAAGCTTCCAACGACGTGAATGCCTATCTCAAGCTTGCCGAGAAATATAGCGACAGCGGTGACAACAACAGCGCCACCATATATTACGAGAAGGCTCTGACGATCAGACAGGATGCCAATACCTATTCCACAGTGGCAAACTTCTATCGTACTACGAAGAACTATGCGAAATCGAACGAACTTCTGACCAAGTTGCTTGCCACCAATCCGAACGAAGAAGTTCTGCTTACCACCTACCGCATCATGGGCGATAACTTTTCCAAGCTGAATAACAAAGCCAAGATGGCTGAGTACTTCGAAAAAGCAGTGAACATCAAGCCGGACGGACAGCTCTCCCTGGGTATTGCCAGCTATTACAACGGCACCAAGAACTATAACAAGGTCGTGACCTTCGCGACTCAGACTCTCAAAGAGATGCCTTCGAACAGCGACGCCCTCCTGCTCAGAGGTAATGCTTATTTCAAACTGAAACAGAACGCCCAAGCCAAGGCAGATCTGCAACGCATCGAGAACGATCCCAAGAACGGCGCTTCCGCCAAAGCCATACTCAAAGCGATCAAATAATAAAGATCCAATAGATAAAAACTATCAAGAGAGAACAGTCAGGGTTAGATCAATATCTTGGCTGTTCTCTTGCGTAATGGGACACTATCATGAAACTCAAAAGTGACGGTTCGATCAAATCCATACATGAATCCGGGACAGGGACGGAAGCCTCATGCCCGTTGATCGGCATACCTGTTCCGGCAGGATTCCCCTCCCCCGCTACGGATTATATCGAAGGAAGCCTCGATCTGAACGACTATGTGGTCAAACACAAAGCTTCGACTTTCTTCCTGAGGGTGGAGGGCTTGTCCATGACTGGCGCGGGTATCTTCCCTGATGATGTGCTCGTCGTGGATAAGGCATTGGAGCCGACCAACAACCGGATCGTGATCGCTGTGTTGGATGGAGAGCTTACCGTAAAGCGTCTGAGGATCGAGCCGGATTGCTATCTGCTTCTCCCTGAGAATGATGATTTCCAACCGATCAGGATCACCGAAGAATCTGACTTCAACGTTTGGGGTGTCGTCACCTTCGTCGTTCACAAGCTATAGGATCTCGTGACGGGGTTCAACGCCAAACTGCTCCTTCTAATCCTGCTCTGCGTAAGCATCGGAGCAATTCAAGCTATCGACCATTACTTTGATGAGAGCATCCTGATCCAGCCGGATACGACGGAATACGAGCTTGGGCATAGAGCCCTGGTGCAGTATTCTGAGACTGTGAGATCAGATAGCCTGGTGTGGGTTCGGGGGCGTGATTATCAGATCGATTACCGGAATGGCAGGCTCATCCTGCTGAAGTCTCCGGAAAGTGACTATCTCAAGATCGATTATCTGACCATCCCGGAGGAGCTTCTGAAGCCGGTCTATCTTTACCGCTATGAAACCCTCTCAGACAGCCTGATCATCAGCAGAAAGCCCAGGCAAAGGATCCTGAGCGAAGACAGCAACCTCCTGGTCAGCGGATCGAAGACTTTTGCTTTGACCTTTTCCAACGACGAATCGTTCGACCTGAAGCAATCGCTATTCGTGAACCTGAGTGGTGAACTCAGCAAAGGCATCAGGATCAGCGCGCAACTTTCTGATAGTCAATCCAAACTTAGTCCTGAGGGGGATTCCCGGGAGCTCAGCAGTCTGGACCAAGTCTTCATCAAAGTCTATAACGAGAAATTCGATGTGTCCATGGGAGATGTCGAATGGAAAAGCAAGAAGACAAGATTCATCGATTACTCCTCGAAGTTCGAAGGGATCAGGATCTCGACCTTCGGCAAACTGGAACTCACAGCCGGCTATAGCGCGGGAAATGGCAAACAGGCTCAGATGACGCTTGTGATCATCGAAGGCAAACAAGGACCGTACTATCTCAATTCCGCCGGTTATCAAAGCAGCTACGCAGTCGTGGCAGGCAGTGAGAGCATCTATCAGAATGGCGCGATACTCGACCGGGGGCTGGATTATACGATAGACTATTCCAATGGAACCGTGATGTTCAAACGCTTGGTCGTACCCTCGGATCAGATCGTTGTTTACTATCAGTACACGGACGAGAACTATCGCCAGAGCATGATCTTCGGTGATGCTGATCTCAAACTGGGAGACAGGTTCCAGATCACCCACAACGTGATCTATCAGAATGATAATTCCTCTTCTCCCCTGCTGTATGGATTCACGGAGGCAGATAAGGATTCGCTCAGGCTCGCTGGCGATAGCAATGCCTGGGGAGCGGGGGCGATCCAGACCGAAGCCGGAACCGGGACGTATATCCAGAACAGCACTCCTGAAGGGATCCTTTACTATGTTTATGCCCCGACGGACACACTAGCGGACTATAACGTGACCTTCAGCTATGTTGGTGCAGGGCTGGGGGATTATGATGAGTTCTCCAGCGGTAAGTTCGTGTATAAAGGACAGGGACAAGGCAACTGGATCGCCAGGAAGCGCTTAGTCGCTCCGGTCAGAAGGGTCAATGCCAATCAGGTTCTGGAATACCACACGGATACGCTCAGGCTTGGGCTGGAATCCATCTATGGTTATGATGATAAGAACAGTCTTTCAGCTTTGGATGATAATGACAACAACAGCGCGATCTTTACCCTGTACGGCACTTATGAAGATCCCGGGCTGAAGCTGCAACCTTCCCTGGGTCTTAGCTATGAGAACAGACTGGCAAAGATGTTCCTCTTTTCCAAATACTCCGATCCGGCAAGCGAAGCAGACCTTTCCGGGATAGCTATATCGGACTCCTTACAGCAGTCTCAGCTCAATGCTCAGATCAGCCTGATCCCCGTGACCCCCTGGACAAGTCAACTTGCTTTCAGACAGAGGAATACCAGGGATGGGACAGACCAAAGCGCGATCAGACTAAGCAACATGGTGAAAGCCGGAGGATATCGCCCGGAACTTACTCTGAGGAATACAATATCCACCCAGACAACATCGGACGGGATCAGAAGCATCTGGCACTATCACTCTCTCAGAGCCGTCTGGAAAAGAGGTATCTTCGATCTGGGTTTGGATGGGTTGTTCAACGGGTATTACTATGATTCGGATTCTACAACAGGGTCTGCCGATACCCGCTATCTGAAGATTAGCCCCTGGTTCGGCATTATAACCGCGAAACAATCCAGCACGAAGCTCAGCTATACTCAGGACAAGAACGAGATCAGACAGGATAACTGGGACACTCTGAATCAGACAAGGATCTACAATCTGCATCATGTGACAGGGAGCCTGAATCACAATATCGATCTGGACTTCACCCACAGACAGATCGTGAAGCGACCGGAATCCGATGAAACGAACACGCTTGATTCATACGATCTGATCAAGATCCGTTCGTCGCATAACCTTCTCAAACAGGCGATCTCCCTGGTGACGAACTATCAGCTCAACCAGACCGAGTTCTTCCCCAGTATCCGGGAGCTGGAGTATATTGGCGACGGATTGGGGCTCTATGACAGCACAGGCGTTTATACCGCAGATGGAGACTATGATTATGTTTACATCACCTCCGATCAGGGGACTCAAAGTACAGAGATCAACGGACAACTCAATCTATATCTGAAGCCGGGGCAGATCTTCAAGAACAGCTACCTTAGCCGCCTGCAGGCAGATACAACAGTGAACGCCACTGAGCAGACCAGCGCTATCGACAGCTACCTCAGCTATATATTCTATCCGGGTACGGTTTACAAACCTGAAACAACCATCTACGGAAAACAGGATCTGGTTCAGAACATCTGGATCGATCTCGTTCCCAACCGAGCCAATCTCATGCTCAACCTGGAGCTGGGAAGGAGCATGGACAAGCGCTATCAGGACAGTTCGAACTCATATCACAGGACTTTTTCGGGAAAGCTTGACCTGATGAAGATCCGGGGGATCAACTATAACGTCACGGCAAGCAGCGGCGATGAAAGAGACAGCAGATACAATTCCGTGATCAACAGGAATAGTATCGTCTGCACCGGACAGAAATACATCTCCCCGAAATCCGCGTTTGAACTGCAGCTTTCCTATGATCTGGAGAAGGGAAAGCAGGCAAATACCGATGACAGCTATCAGATCTCGGTTTGGGGGATCACACCCTCCTACAAGAACGTGTTTATGCAAAAATACCGGGTCACAGCCAAGCTCGGCGTGAAATACAACGCCCGTTCCGGCAGTGAATACCTCTCCTTTCTTCCTGAAAAGAGAGATGGGCTCAATGCAGTTTGGAGCTTTCAGGCGGTGTACAAACTCAATTCATTCAGTTCCGCGACAATTGAATACTCCGGAAATTCATATCCTCAGGACAGCGCTAATCATCAACTGAAACTGGAATTCAAGGCAGAATTATGACAACTATCCTTCCGCATCTGACCACGATAGACTATCTGATCGTCCTACCCTTCATCTTCCTTGCCGGTTTGATCGATTCGATCGCCGGAGGTGGCGGATTGATCTCTTTGCCGGCATATTGGGCTGCCGGAATACCGCCACACTATGCTCTGGGAACCAATAAGTTCTCCTCCTGTTTCGGGACCGTTTTCTCGACCCTTAACTATCTTAGGGCAAAGATGATCGATCTGCCTGTGGCTCTGATCAGTGCCGCGCTTGCCTTATTGGGATCATGGCTTGGCGCAAGGGTTGCCCTTCATCTGACAGCGCAGTTTCTAAACTACCTGTTGATCGTGCTGATCCCGCTGATCACGATCGTGACGGCGATCAACAAACATATGGGGAAGGAAGACAATTCAGATAAACTCAAGCTTGGCTACAGGATGACTTTGGGTGCCATCGCCGGTTTTACGGTAGGGTTCTATGATGGATTCTTCGGTCCCGGTACGGGCACATTCCTGATCATCATCTATTCTGCCCTGATGCACTATGATTTCGTCAAAGCTAATGGTAACACCAAAGTGGTCAATCTCGCTTCGAACGTTGCCGCACTGGCGACCTTTGTCTTTGCCGGGAAGGTTCTCTACTCAATAGCGATCCCTGGAGCAGTATGCGGGATCACGGGGAATATTCTCGGGTCCAAGCTGGTTATCCTCAAAGGAAACAGGCTCATACGCAAGATTTTCTTCGTAGCATTGGGTCTTCTCTTTGCCAGGATCATCTACAACCTGATCTTTTAGACCGTAGCTGTGTATGAAGCGAATTCGCAAAAGATTGACAAAATACTTTATCCTAATTTCTTAGCCTCTTATGATTGAAGATATACTCATTTTCAGCGTCTATGAGGTGACTCGCCATCTCAAGCAAGTGATAGAGTCATCCATTGAGCCTATGTATATTTGTGGTGAGATCAGCAATTTTACTCACCACAGTTCCGGGCATATGTACTTCAATCTGAAAGATCCGAACGCCACTATACGCTGCACCTTCTTCCGGAATCTGAATTCCAAGCTGGATTTCAAACCAGAGGATGGCATGCAGGTCGTATGTTTTGGCGGGATAACAATCTTTGAAAAAACAGGGCAATACAACCTGAATGTCCAATCCATGCAGATCCAGGGACAGGGCGACATGGCAAGACGCTTCGAGCAGCTAAAGCAGAAGCTGAGCCAGGAAGGACTCTTCGACCAGGATCATAAACAGCCGATCCCTAAGTTCCCGGAACGCATAGGGATCATCACATCTCCAACAGGCGCTGCTTTGCAGGATATCAGAAACATCCTGACACGCAGGTTCCCTGTGGAAGTACTCGTCTTCCCCGCTCTGGTTCAGGGAAATGAAGCCCCTGCTCAACTCAGAGACGGTATCCGGTATTTTAATGATCAGGGCTATGTCGACGTGATCATACTCACCAGAGGCGGTGGCTCTCAGGAAGATCTCTGGTGTTTTAACGACGAAGCTCTGGCTCGTGAGATCTACGCCTCAAAGATTCCGCTCATCTCCGCTGTCGGGCATGAGATCGACTTCAGCATATCCGATCTGGTAGCCGATCTCAGAGCGCCTACTCCTTCCGCCGCCGCGGAGCTTGTCGTTCCGGATAAAGCCGATATCATGATAATGCTGAATGCCTATCGGAAACGCTTGGATATCTTTTCCGAGAACAGCCTCAACCACTTTGGACATCTATTGACGATCGTAGGAAACAGACTCGAAGCTTGCAGTCCTCAAGCTACGCTCAATGTGCGTCAGCAAATGCTCGACCACCTTCAGGATTCTCTTGAATCAGGCTTGTCTTACCTCGATACTTGCACGGAAAAAATCAATCTGATCTCTGAAAGATACGCCGGCTTATTGAGCTATCGGCTTAGTTCAAGGCTGACCCTCATGTATCAAAGACTGGAGAATGACAACAACACTATGAGCATATCCCTGGATAGAAAGTTTGGCAGTTTCAAAGAAAGACTGGCATTAGCGGAAGCTGTCTTGGGGGAAAACTCTCCCGGCAGGACTCTTTCAAGAGGTTATAGCATTATCTCGCACGAAGGTAAGATCGTCAAGAGTGTTAAAGATATTAAACCCGGGAACCGGCTCGAACTGCAATTCGCCGACGGACAGGCTCCCGCTACCGTAGATGAGCTACCGGTTAAGAAAACATGAAGAGATATACTCTTATAACGCTGATCTTCATCCTGTTCATATCAGGTATGTTCGCGACCGAGATCCGTTCTTTATGGGTACTTCCCTGGAGTATAAACACACCTGAGAGCATTGACAAGATGATCTCTGATGCCGTGCGGAACAATCAGACTGAGATACTGATCGAAGTGCGCTATCGCGCGGATGCTCTTTACACCCAGAACCGGGTGCCTGATATCTATCCCAATCCAGAGCCACGAAGCTACATCCTCTCTCTGCCTGATTTCGATCCGCTGGCATACGCGATCAGCGAAGGACACAAGCACGGACTCAAGGTTCAAGCCTGGGCGGTGGTCTTCAATGCCACTCCTCTTGATTCAAACCTGATCCGCAAGAACTATATGTTGACGGAGCATCCTGATTGGATAACCTACGACGCGAACTATCTCAGGATGAAGTCAACCGAGCAATTCGGCTATTTTATCGATCCCGGCATCCCCGAAGTGCAGGAACATCTCCTGAATGTCTTTGGTGATCTTGCCTCGGGTTATCCCGATCTTGATGGTATTCATCTCGATTATATAAGATATCCAAGCACCGATTTTGGCTACCATCCCGTATCAATAGGCAGATTCCAGCACCAGAAGGAAGTGGAGCCGGATCTGGAATGGAATGCCTGGCGTATCAGACAAGTCAGCACTTTTGTGGAGAATCTCTATAAACAGACTAAGAGCCTTGCTCCGAATATGCTGCTCACCGCCGCGGTCTTTGCTGACCAGTTTGAAGCTGTCGGCCAATATGCTCAGGACTGGCAAAGCTGGCTCGACAAGAAGATCATCGACCGTGTCTATCTCATGCACTATCATAAAGATGACAGCAGATTTTTGAATATCCTCAGCAATGTGAAGGACATGGATCATGATGACAGGATCGTTGTTGGCCTCAGGGCCTGGGATCCTTCCGGAGCATCTCTGCTGCCGAACATTTTTAGCGAAAGCCGTGACTACAACGTTTACAATCTGATCGACAGGATTAATTGGGTCCGGGATTACCGGTTCGCGGGCCTGGCACTCTTTAGCTATGACGGCATTGTCAAAGGAGGAGCGCTTGATTACCTCGGACGTCAGGTCTTCCTGAACGAGCCTCTTGTTTCCGTTGTCGATCCACTGAACAATGCAATACCAGGATCAGCGGATCAAACTGCTACTGATCTCAATCCCGACGGGAATATAGCGCCTGATGTCGTGGTCATGCCCAATTTGGACAGCTATCTTCTCTACCTCTATATTCCTCATGAGGGAACCTGGAAACTGGCTCTCTTTGACGAAGATGACAACCTGATCCTCGAACGAACCAGATACTTTCAGAACGGATCGAACACTGAGTTCTGGGACGGAACCAGAATGGACGGCTCGAAGATCGATACCGGGATATACTATTTTCGTCTGGGCAGGGATGATGATGCGTGTGACTACCTGATCCCGGTTGACATTTCGAGGATCTGGTGACGATCAGCAGAACCAGGCAGGCAGGTCTGCTCTCTTCTGTGGACATGCTGCGCTTCCTCTTCAAATCGGTAATAGGAATAGTCCTTGCCAGGGTACTTTCTCAGGAAGACTATGGCAGTTATCGCCAATTGTTCTTGGTTTACGCGACCTTCTCCACGCTTCTCCTGGTCGGCATCCCTCAAAGCATGCTCTACTTTGTCCCAAAGCTCAGCTCAGAGAAACGGAGCATGTATATTACCCGGATCGTGGACATGGTCTCGGTTCTGGCTTTGGCTTTCTCACTCCTTATCCTTGCCTTCTCGCCCCTGATTTCCAACGTTTTCCGGAATCCCGGACTGAAGAACCTGCTGATCATCTTCTCCGTGTATCCGCTCTTCATGTTCGTGAACCAGATCTACAGCTTCATGATGCTGGGCATGCAGAAGATATCCAACGTCATAGCCTTCAGTATTTTTTCGATCGTGACGGACATATTGCTGATCGCCGGGATCGCGCTGTTGACCCATTCACTCTTCTACATAGTGCTTGGGCTGATCATTTCCGCATTCCTGCAGTGGCTATTTGTTCGTGTCCAGCTGCATAGATACAGCTCCAAGTATGAGTGGGACATCGAGTTCTACAAAGACCAACTTCGCTATTCGATCCCTTTGGGTTTATCTTCGATCATCGGGATGCTGACCATCCAGCTTGATAAACTAGTGATCTCCAGCGTCTTTTCTCCTTCCGCGTTTGCTGTCTTTTCCATTGGCGCGATGGAGCTTCCCTTTATCGGAATACTTGCCAATTCCGTCAATTCGGTTCTCCTCCCCGTCCTGAGTAAATCAGGGCATCTGCCTGAAGCTGAACAAATCATCAGAGGCTCGATCCGCAAGAACGCCTTGATCATCTTCCCGACTGCCATACTCTGCTTTTTGCTGGCGACCGACATCATCTCCTTCCTCTACGGTAGCACTTACGAAGAATCAGCCCCTTACTTCCGCATCTATCTTGTCACCATTCTCTTGCGGGTTGGCAGCTATGGGATCATCTTCCAGGCGCTCAACAAGAATAAATACATCCTGCGCAACGCGATCATCACTCTGCTTGGCAATCTGATCCTGAATCTGATCCTAGTCTATTCGCCCCTTGGAATGAAGGGACCTGCCGTAGCGACTGTGATCATCACTTACTTTAGCGCGGGTTTGTATCTCTGGTGGATGCGTAGAGATCTGGGTATGAACATTGGCAGAATGTTCCCTCTGATGCAGCTTGCCAAGACCTTTACGGCGTCCCTGATCGCGGGTTTGGTTCTCGCGATAGTGCTTCCTTCGATCGGATCGATGCTTTTGAGACTGATCCTTGGGACCTCCCTTTTTGGTATCGTCTATCTTGTCTCAGCCTACCTCTCCGGTGCGATCCTGCCCTATGACCTGACAACCGCCCGGAGCTTTATCCTCGAGCTCAGAGAACGCTTCCGCAAGTGAACACCTCCCCCCAGCGCCGTAAGATCCTCTATATTGCCTACTATTTCCCCCCCTTGGGTCTGATCGCCTCGCACCGTAGTCTAAAAATGGTTAAATACCTTGCGGAACTCGGCATTGATAGCGTCGTCCTGACCCTGAACCCCTTTGGAATGAGGCTTCCAAGAGATACCGGCTTGCTTAAAGAAATTCCGGGATCCACAAAGATCTACCGCTTTCGTTGCTTCGATCCCTCCTGGATCTTCAAGCTCATGTGGGGACTTAAGCTTCACAATCTCGTTGCCTATATCCAACATCGGTTTCTTCTTCCGGACAGCTACATTCTCGGCTTACCTTCGGCAAAACGAAAACTCCGCCAACTCCTCGATGATGATCGTGAGATAGAATGCGCCGTGATCTCCGGAGGTCCTTTTTCAGCCTTTCTTTTGGGACTGCTCCTGAAGAGGAAATATCAGATCCCCTTCATCTGCGACTGGCGGGATGAATGGACCAACAACCCTGAAAGGATCAATATCGATTATCCACAAAAGGCTCAGAATAAAGAGCTGCTCTGGGAAGCGAGAGTTCTTTCCGCTGCAGCCGGAAACGTATTTCTTACCAGCCACATGAGTAACAATTTCCTCGCTAAATACACATCGCTTAGAGGTAAACCCTCCAGGATCATCCCCAATGGCTTTGATGATAGCGATTTCCCTGATCAACCTGAGTATGTACGCAGAACTTACTTAAGAATAGTTTATACGGGTAGTTTCTATGACCGCAGGCAGCCCGACAGACTTTGGCAGGCGATAACTGAATTGAGCCATGCCGGACAGATAACTGATTCTGAACTCAGGATCGACATCATCGGCAAGAATAACCCCCGCTTCGTTTTCGGTTCCTATGTGGATGATCCGCAATTACGTTCCATGGTTTGCCTGAAACCATTCACGACCCATTCTGAAAGCATTACTGAGATGTATCATGCGGATGCGCTGTTGCTCTACATCCCTTCCGGAGCCAATACAGATTCCGTGCTGACAGGCAAGATCTTCGATTATCTTCGCACAGGAAAACCCATCCTGGCTATCATCCCACCCAAAGGTCTGGCGGCAGAATGTCTGACTAAGGCCGGTACAGGCCTCATAGCCGATTATGACGACCTGAATGAGATCAAAACCAGGATCATGAAGCTTCTGGAACTTTGGCGTAGCGATAGTTTGGCTCAGATAACAGCCGACTGTGGTTACATATCTCAATTCTCCCGTCAAAGACAGGCATCAAGCCTGGCTGAGCTGATTCGGGAAGTGATCGGAGATCAAGCTACATGAAACCCCGTATCCTCTATGTGAGCCCCACAGATTCGTCTTTCATGGATGTCGATCAGCGTATCCTCGCCGAGTTCACAGATCTTCAGGTGGTTAGTCTGGAGCAGGATAAGTATCGCCTGGGTTATCTGCGTAACTGCGCTAAGCTCTTCTATAAGATCATCACTACCCGGTCTATCGATATCGTGGTCATTTGGTTCGCCGATTATCATGCCGCAGTTGCGACCCTTGCCTCCCTGCTTTCCGGGAAAAGAAGCCTGATCTTCCTTGGGGGATATGACGCCGTTCGCTATCCCAAACTGGGAATGGGAGTGTATTGTAACCCCGTCCGTGGCTTCTGTGCCAAGCTTGCACTCAGGCTTACCGATCGGATCATCGCCAACCATCAGGCACTTCTGGAGAGCGATAATCTCTATTATGATCCCTCCGGTCATCCTGAAGGTGTTTTTAGGCTGATCCCAAACCTGCAAACTCAGGCAGAAGTTGTCTGGAACGCTCTTTCAACCTCTTATACACCGGATCTGCAGCGTTCCCGGATACAGCAGATCGTCACCGTCGGTACGACTCCGCGCTATCAGGATTTTACCAATAAGGGATTTGATCTGCTCTGTGAAGCTGCCCGCTTGCGTCCGGACTGGAAGTTCGTCTTCATCGGTATCAGGGATTGCTGGATGGAGCGTTTGGAAAGGGAATTCAACCTCAGTCACCTGACCAATGTCAAGATCAAAGCCTGGCTTCCCCACAAGGAGTTATTCGTTCTCTTCGAACAGAGTAAGGTTTACGCGCAGCCATCGATATCGGAAGGTATGCCGAATGCCTTGATGGAAGCGATGTTATGCGGTTGTATCCCGGTTGGTTCTCCTGTCGCTGGGATACCTGAGGTCATGGGAAAATACGGTCAAATCGTCGGTGCTCGGGATGTTTATCATCTGTTGGAGGCTCTGGAGACTGCTTTACGTACTGACACCGACCCCAAAGAGATATCTGCATATATCAGTGACAAGTTCGCGATCACAAGGAGAAAAGACAAGCTGGCTAAGATCATTAACGATCTGCTTTAATCTCCGGCAAGAACCTCCGCGATCGTTCCCAGGAGATCATCCCTCATAAATGGCTTTTGCAGAGTAGCTTTGGCACCGAGCTTCTTCGCCAGGGGCAAAAAACTATCGGGACCAACCCTGCCGCCTCCGGACATAGCGATAATCTTCATATCAGGACAGTCGCTCAGCATTTCGCCGATCGTTTCCAAGCCTTCTTTATCGGGCATGATGATATCAGACAGAACCACATCAGGCTTAAAGCTTTTGCAGACTTCAAGCGCTTTATTGCCATCTCCGGCTTGTTCGACTTCATATCCGGCTTTGACAAGCATTTGAACTAAAACATTCCTAAAGCTGTTATCGTCTTCGATCACAAGTATCTTGGGCATCTTTACACCTTCAATATTTCTCAAGCTTTAACCTCATCCCAAGTCTCAACCCGTCTGCCGCGCTGGAGATAATTCCTCCCGCATAGCCCGATCCTTCTCCTATCGCGTATAGGTTCTTCACTCCGGAACAATGACCGCGCTCTTCGTGTCTGAGTATCCTCACGGGAGAAGAAGTCCTCGTTTCCGGTGCAATGAACACTGCGTCCCTGGAAAAGTCACGTATAATTGTGTCAAATTTGTGTAAAGCTATTTTTATTCGGGAATCGACCGCTTGGGGGATCAGGGTGGAAAGTTTTCGACTGTACACTTCCGGAGTGAAACTTGTCTTGATCACAGATGTACTCAGTTTATCCTGTTTGTAGTCCTTAACTTTTTGTGCCGGGGCATGGTACCCATCCTTAAACGCAGACCGTTCCAATTGTTCCTGAAAATCTACCCCGGCGAAGACTCCCTGTCCGTAGTCCGTTTCGTTTACCACGCTCACTATTGCGCTATTGGCGAGACAATTGTCCCGACCGCTGAAACTCATACCATTGGTGACGACTGTACCCGGCTCTGAAGCAGCGTTTATCACAAACCCACCCGGACACATACAGAAGCTGTATGTATCTCCGCAAGCCAATCTGTAAGTGGCAGGACCAAGGATCGAGCCCCATTTATCAGAGCCATAGATCGCCCGGTCAATAAAAGCTTGCTCATGTTCGACGCGGAAGCCTACCGCGAATGGCTTGGCTTCGATCCTGACACCTTCACGAACCAGCATCCTGAACGTTTCTCGCGAAGAATTCCCTAATGCCAGGATCACTGTCTCGGGTTGATACTCCATTGAATTGATGACCAGTTTCGTCACTTTCCCATTTTCGAGCCTCAGCTCTTCCAGTTTGTGGTGATACTGAAACTTGCAGCCTTTGCTTATAAGATATTCTCTGATGGATCTGACGACATTCCTGATCCCGTCAGTTCCCAGATGTGGCAAGGCTTCGTAGCTTATGGACGGTTCCGCGCCATGCTCGATAAACCGGTCAAATACCCTTCTCACTGCCCAGTCTCTCGCCCTGCTGGTCAATTTACCATCCGAGAACGCTCCCGCCCCACCTTCTCCGAACTGGACGTTCGAGCCTGGCTTGAGTTCTCCTCCCTGCCAAAACCCGTTTACGTCTGAAGCTCTGGATTCCAGATCTCCGCCCATATCGAAGAGCCAGGGTTCCAGCCCATTCTCGACCATCTCCAGTGCGCAGAACAATCCCGCGGGACCCATACCGATGATAAAGGGATGCTTATCGTTCAGATAAATCGGATCTGTGTCAGGTTGTTGGGGTTCTATCCAGGGACTGGCATCAGGATGGTTGAGCGTGGAGATATCCAACACTGCACTAAAATCATAGACAGGCTGGTTCTTGCGTCTGCAATCGACTGCTCTTCTGCTGATCTCGATGATCTCAAAGGCAGATCCGGAAATCTTCAGTTTCTTGCTGATCTCACTTTTTAGATCATACTGCTGGGCGACAGGGAACCTTATATTTCGTAAACTGATCATAATCAAAATAAAAGGGACGCCTGAAGCGTCCCTAATATGTGGTGGCAAGACCCAGAATTGAACTGGGGACACAAGGCTTTTCAGGCCTCTGCTCTACCGGCTGAGCTACCTCGCCAACAGCGTTCATTTCTTTTTAACCGCCTGTTCTTGTCAAGCACAATTTCTCGGGCTCTGCTCAAACCTACTTCCATGCCGGCCCACTCCCTCCCTTTTCCTGCTCCTTACACAGATGGAAACATCACTGAACGATGACCGAACCCCGCTCGGTTATCGTACGGTTATCGTGTAATAGCCGAATAGCTCCGGAAAAAGGAGTTCAAAGCTAAGCAATGGAGTTCAAAGCGCCGTAGTTGGTCTAAGCATGGAGTTCAAAGCGCCGTAGATAGTCTTGAATTGACTTCGTATCTTGATGGGCGATTTGGACTTCATGCGGCATTTGCAATCGTGCCTGTAGCATAGCTTTAAACAGCTGCTGCCCGTTTAGAAGTCCAAGACGGCGCTAAGATCATTTATCAACATGTAGATCAGTCAGCCGTCTTGAACTCCTAACTTAAACTAACTCCAGCTTCAGACAGGCGGACATTAACCCTATTAACCCTATTAACCTGCTAACCCCAAACTATTTGTCACTTCTTCCTGACCGAAAAGCCCTTCAGATCCAGCCTGCCTTTTACGAGTGTTGGTTCTTCTTTGCAGATAAGATCGCTGCCCAGTTCGCAAACGTCATGCGAGTGGGTTTTACTGACGATCAGGTGATTCAGACTTCCTGCTTGCATATCAAGGAGAGTATTCTCTGAACCAGTTAGTGAAACATGACCTTTTGGGGGGTTGAATTCAGGATTATTGCAGACGAGATCTCCGCTGGTTCTGATCGTCCCTCCGGTGATCACGTAGCTCAATCTCCGATCACTGGGTGCTAAGATGTTTATTCCTTTTCCATCTATAAAGAGTATGCCCCTGCTGATTAAAAGGGTTGAACCACCTTCTCCTGGCCAGGAAGATAAAGCGTTTCCTGTCTTGATAGTCATAATCCCGCCTCTGAGGTCAATCTTGCCGCAGATATCTGCCGAACCGGGAACTCTGTCATCAACATTCAGATCGATTCTACCTCTGATACTACAGGTGTAATCACCCCAAATACCTTTATCTACTAAATTCAGGGCTGTAAAACTCCCATCGACAACCTCAATCCCGCCTGAAGTCCAGTTGTAGTTCTGGCAGGTAATCCCGGCACCGTTGTCAATCACCACCCGTCCTTCAGGTTTATCGATCTCCAGGTTATAGAATACCTCCGTTGGAGTGGAGGATAGATTGAACGAATTTGGCTCTGTACCGATAAAACGTACAGTGGAAGTGCCTTCGGAAAAGGCAGATTCTCCGACCCGATTGATCCAGTCGCCGGCAATAGATAGGGTTTTGTCGCCGGCATCAAAGCAGTTTACTCCCTCAAAAGCCATAATCCCCATGAGCTTGAGATCATTACATAGTATAACCTTTCCGGGATGAATACCGCTGATGTATAGATCATGCAGATAAGAGCCCTTCCCACCGATGTTAATACTGGCATTATGATTGATCATAACGAGAGCGCCGGCGTCCCACATGATCCCACCGCCCTCCCCACGATCATTCTGGTCACTGATCCCACCATAGAGAAATATGGGGCCATTGTATTGGTTGTAAGACAGGCATCCGGGAGCGTTCGAATAATACTGGCCGATGCTGAACTCTTTAGTACAAGCTTCAGAGATCGTAAACGAACCTGGCGTTTTTTTACAGGAGTTCAGCCTGCTGAATCGGGTAAAGGAGCTGTGGTTGGTAAAAGTGGAGTTGCCAGGTCCTGCAAAGCTAAAACTTCCGGATGAAAGCATGATCTCGGCTTTTGGGGCGATCATCATATTACCATAACAACTGATCTGAGTAAAGATAGCGTCGATTGCTTTCGACCCTTCCAGGAAGTTGATATCTCCTTTCACGATCAGAGATACAGTACTACTCCTGGTTGTCCCCAGAACCAGCATCCCTGAGCAATTGAGATCCCCCATGACTGTGTGTTTGAATCTTCTGATCGTCATGGTCGCTCCTTTGTCAATCGTCAGATCACGACATTTTGAGTTTTCATCCTCAGGCGAATATTCAGTACCCGCCGGGATAACCACGTCTGTTGTGCTGTCCGGAACCACGCCGGTATCCCAGTTACCGGGATAAGACCAGTTTCTACCTACTTTGCCGACCCAGGTCGTCAGACTCAGGAGGTAGACTGGTACAGTCAGCAGCATTACTGCTAATATGGCTCTGCAGTTCATTTTACCTTTACTCTGATCCCTTCTGAATGTGAGGTGAATTCCGGAGCATACATACACTGGATGGTCGTGATGCCATTGGAGAAATCACCTTTGTTAAAGACTCTGAGGGGGTACTCGAACACATATGTGCCTTTGCGCAAATACTCGATGAAGAAGTTCGTGGCGGCATCTCCTGTGGCTTCATAGTAGCCGAGTCCATCCTGCCATTTATACTGGGAAAGAACGTTCACAGGCTCAAAGCCGGCGCTGCGCATATCCTTCATGTGGACGTATTCCATATCCCGATCCGATCTCAGTTCGATCCGAACGATGACCTTATCTCCCACCTTAAGCTGGGTCTTTTCGGAGATGGGATCAAGAACCTTTCCGGTATCGGTGACGCGTTCGATAAATAGCTGTTTCTTCAGTTTCAGAGGCGTCTCAGCTGTGGTGATCTTATCCAGATCCTCGAAGTACTGCCAGTAGAGCGAACCCCAGCTGGAAACACGATTGGGGTTTGTCACCGTCACATCCGCCATCTTAGGGCTGATATCCGAACCCGACC
>Ga0116170_10002310_pt1 | contig 18505 bp, 16 predicted proteins | sample AD_JPNHW1_MetaG_FD_89797 | JGI IMG/M metagenome (GOLD analysis project Ga0116170, IMG submission 89797) | Active sludge microbial communities of municipal wastewater-treating anaerobic digesters from Japan - AD_JPNHW1_MetaG | ecosystem: Engineered > Bioreactor > Anaerobic > Digestate | place...
ATCGAGATTTATCGAGACTTCCCGGGCGAGGGAATCTCGCTCGGCGGGGAAAACCAAAAGGGCGTCACCGATTACTATTCGGCGGCTGCCCCCGCCTCGGGGAGATACGCGCTTCGATGGGGCGGCGGTGAGCGGTACGCTTCGGTCTCCTTTGACTTCGTCCGGCCGCGCGATCTTTCGGAGCTTGCGCGGAAGGGCTTTGCGCTCGAGTTTATGGCGCGAAACGCGACCCCCGGCGCGGCATTTGAGATTCGGTTTCGCGACGCGGTGACGGCACCCGGGGATAAACCCTGGCGCATGAGCCGCACGGTCGACGGCTCGCTCCTTCCCGCGGACGGCGCATGGCACCGCGTCAGGATCCCGCTCTCAGATATGCGCGAGACCGGGGCGTGGCGCGACGCGTGGTTCGACCCTAAGGGAGAGTTCTCCTGGGAACGGGTCGGTACCCTTGAGCTCGCCGCGGAAACGCAACCGCTTAAGGGCGTCGATTTTTACTTTGACGATATCGCGATCACGCAATAAGGAACCCGCATCGTATGAAACGCAGCCGTTTGCACCGCATCTCCCTCGCGCTTTCGCTCTCGCTTATCGCGCTCTTTTCCGCGTGCTCGCGCGAGGAAGAACTGACCCTCGACGAGATCAACCGGATAACCGCGGCGGGGAAGGGCGAGATCCTCGAGAAAACCGTAAGCAAGCCCTGGCGCGGCGAGCCCTTCGCCGACGGGAAGGTCGGGGGAACCTGGTACTCGAGCATGACCGAGGACCCCAAGAGCTTTAACCTCCAGGTCGCCGAGCGCGATGCCACGACCGCGGGCGTCGTGTCGCGCCTCCATGACTATCTCGTCGACTATGACTACGTGCGCCACGAGTATCGCCCGCAGTGCGCGTCCTTCGAGATCGTCACGGACGAGAAGCGCGACCGGCTTACGGTTATCTACACGCTTCGAGACGATCTGTGGTGGAGCTTTTACGGCTCAGACCGGAAGGTGAAGGTGACGTCGGACGACGTGGTGTTCTGGTATAACGAGATCGAGGGCGACCCCGGCTTCCAGAGCTCGTCGTATAACGGGCACTTCGTGACGATGCCCGACGGTTCGCAAAAGGAAATCACGATAGAGAAGCTCGACGATCGACGGTTCGCCTTCCACTTTCCCCGGATCGTCGCGAATCCGCTTCTCGCGACCAATCGGGAGTTCGGACCCCGGTTCATCTACGAGCCTGCGAAGAAGACGGGCGGCGTCGAAGGCGTACTCGCGCTCTTCAGCGTCGCCTCGGACCCAAAGCTGATCCCGTCGATGGGTACCGACTTCCTCGTCGAGTACACCCCGGCGCAGCGTCTCGTGTTCAAGCGTAACCCCGACTACTGGAAAAAGGACGGCAAGGGCGTGTCTATCCCGTACCCCGAGGAAAGCATCGTGCAAATCGTCCCCGACGAGAACACCCAGCTCCTTCTCTTCAAGGAGGGAAAGCAGGACTCGTACGGCCTAAGGCCGACGGACCTCGATGAGCTCATCAATCGGAAGAACGCCGACTATACGGTCTTCGCCGCCGACGGTTCGCTCGGCGCGAGCTTCTGGAGCTTTAACGAAAACCCGAAGAACGCGTCGACGCCGCAATACGCCTGGTTCACGAAAAAGGAATTCCGGCAGGCGATGAGCTGCCTCCTGAACCGAGACCGGATCGCGACGCAAACCTACCGAGGGCTCGCCGAACCAAAGCTCGATTTCTTCCCCGAGGCGAACCCGTTCTACAATCCCGCGATTCGCCTTCAGTATACCTATGACCCGGCGCGGGCGATCTCGCTTCTCGCCTCCATCGGGATCAAGCGCGATGCGGGCGGCATCATGCGCGACGACAAGGGAAATGCGATCGAGTTTGACCTTTCGGTCGTCTCCGACAACGCGATCATCGGGGATATCTCGTCGATCATCGTCGACGAGTGCAAGAAGGTCGGCATCACCGTGAACGTGCGCGCGACCGATTTTCAGAAACTCGTCGAGGACCTGACGTCGACCTACGGATGGCAGTCCCTTATCATCGGGCTCGGCGCGAACTACTGGCCGACGCAGGGCTCGAACGTGTGGCCGACGACGGGGAACCTCCATCTCTGGTACCCGCTTCAGAAAAAGCCCGCGACAGACTGGGAGGCCCGGGTGGACTGGCTCTACAACGAGGGCTCGTACACGATCGACCGGGCGAAGGCCGCGCGATATTGGGACGAGTATCAGCGGATCCTCCTCGAGCAATGCCCGCTCATCTATCTCGTGCGGCCGCAAAGTTTCGTGGCGCTCAGGAACCGGTGGGATTTCGCGAACGTCTATTTTGACAACATCGGCGGATTCGAGATGAGCCATATCTCGCTTCGGCCGTAAAGAAGGGGTGCGCAAGGTGACTGATCTTCGCAATTTTTTCGCGGGCGCGCTTCGCCCGTTTTTCTACCTCAGGAAAAAGATGCCCCTCGCGACGTACATCGCCGGACGGGTCGTTACGATGGCGGTGATGCTTTTCGCGCTCGGCCTCGCGGTCTTCGCGCTGATGGACCTCGCCCCGGGCGACATCGTCGACCGTCTCATGACGCAGCAGCTCATGTCGACGGAGGGGAAGGCCGCGCAAGGCGAGAAGCTTCTGGGGACGGAGCAGCTCCAGGCGACGCGCGCCGCGCTCGGCCTCGATAAGCCGTTTTACGTGCAGTACTTCCGGTGGCTCGACCGCGTGATCGTCCATCATGACCTCGGCACGAGCCTCATCTCGCACGCGCCGGTGCTCTTTCTCATCGGCTCGCGGCTCGCGAACTCGGTGCTGCTCAATCTCATCTCCCTCGTGCTCATAACGGTGTTCTCCTTCGCGCTTGGGGTTTGGTTCTCGTCGAAGGCGGGAACCGCCACCGACCTCGCCGCGACCTTCTTCGCGCTCGTCCTCCACGCCTTTCCGGGGATACTCCTTCTAATTCTCCTCCAGCTCTTCGCGTCGGTGACGGGGCTTTTCCCGGTGACCGCGTACCCGCCCTTTCCGTTCGCGGAAAACCCCGCGCGGTTTACCTTCAGCTACATGCACCATATCGTCCTCCCGCTCCTCGCGGCCTTCCTCGGCGGCGTCGGCGGGACGATGCGGATGATCCGCGCGACGATGCTCGACCAGCTCGGGCAGCCGTACGTCACGAGCCTCCGGTCGCGCGGGATCAGCGAGCGGCGGGTGTACTTCAACCACGCCTTCAGGAATACGCTGAACCCCTACATCACGGGAAGCGCGAACCTCCTCGCGAGCCTTTTCTCGGGATCGCTCGTCCTCGAGATCATCTTCGCGTACCCCGGCATCGGCCGGCTCATGTACGAGGCCGTCCTTCAGGAAGACATCAATCTCGTGCTCGCGAACATCATGTTCGTCTCGTTTCTCGTTCTCCTCGGCATGGTTCTTGCCGATATCACCCTCGCGCTCGTCGACCCGCGCATAAGGTACGGTAAGGAATGAGGCAATTCGGAAAATACCTCGCCGGGCGGCCGCTCGGCATGGCGTCGCTCGCCGTTCTCGCGGCCCTCTATCTCGGGATGATCCTCGCGGAGTTCGTCGCCCCCTATTCGGCGACCACGCAGCGCGCGGATATGACCTACCACCCGGCGAACGTCCGGTTCCACGGGCTCTCGGTTAAGGCGCAGGAAGCCCGCGTCATCAACACCGTCACGTGGAAGTACGTTCGGGTGAAGGGCCTCTATCACGGCGTTTCGCTCTTCGCGAAGGGCGAGCCTTATCGGCTTATGGGTCTCATCCCCTGCGACCGGCACCTTTTTGGGACGACCGACGGCGCGTATCCCGCCTTCCTCATGGGCGCCGACAACCTTGGTCGGGACATCTTCTCGCGCATCGTGTACGGAAGCCGCGTCTCGCTCACGATCGGCTTCGTCGCGACGGCGATATCGCTTTTCCTCGCGACGCTCCTCGGCGGGCTTTCCGGCTACTACGGCGGCGCGACTGACTGGTCGGTCATGCGCCTTTCGGAGTTTTTCATGCTGATCCCGGGGCTCTACCTGATCCTCTTTCTCCGCTCGCTTCTTTCCGCGAAGATGGACTCGGGCCAGTCGTACATGGTGATTACCGTGATACTCTCGCTCGTCGGCTGGCCGGGCTCCGCTCGCACGGTGCGCGGCATGGTGCACGCGATCAAGCGCGAGGAGTTCGTGCTCAACGCGGAGCTCGAGGGGATTCCCTCGGTGAGCATCGTCTTCCGGCACATCATCCCGCAGATCTCGAGCCTCCTCATCGTGAGCGTCGCCCTCTCGGTCCCGGGCTTCATCATGAGCGAGACGACCCTCTCGTACCTCGGGCTCGGCATCGTCGACCCGGCGGTGAGCTGGGGCTCGCTCATCAAGCGAGACATCTCGACGATCGCGAACCTCAGAAACTATCCGTGGCTCCTTTCTCCGGTGTGGTTCCTCCTCGCGGTAACGCTCGCGTTCAACTTCCTCGGCGACGCGCTCCGCGATTACTACGACCCGTATCACACGGTCATCCCCCGGCCGTTTTGGCGCTTCTTGCGGCGAAGGGAGGCGAGGCGATGAATGATCGCAATGAACGGCCCGCGAACGGGCCCCTTCTCGAGGTTCGGGATCTTACGGTAACCTTCTCCGTGCGGCGAGGCGTCGCGGTTTCGTCGATACGCGCGGTGCGCGGCGTTTCCTTCTCGCTCGCGCGCGGCTCGGTCCTCGGCATCGTCGGGGAGTCCGGCTCGGGAAAGAGCGTGACGACCTCGGCGATACCGGGTCTCCTTCCGCCCTACGCGGAGATCGGGGGCTCGATCTCGTTCGACGGCGCGGAGCTTGCGGGCCTCGGCGCGCGGGCCCTTCGCGAGTACCGCGGCAAACGCATCGGCATGATATTCCAGGAGCCCGGCCGCTCGAACGACCCCCTGCAGAATATCGGAAGCGTTTTCTTCGAGACCTTCCGGAACGCTGAGCCGGGGATAACCCGCGCCGAGGCGCGCGCGCGTGCAATCGCGCTCCTCGAGGAGGTAGGGCTTCCCAACGCGGGAGCGCGCCTCGGAAACTTCCCGCACCAGTTCTCGGGCGGTCAGCTTCAGCGCGTCGGGATCGCGCTTGCGCTCGCGCAGGGCTGCGAGCTTCTCATCGCGGACGAACCGACGACCGCGCTCGACGTGACGATACAGGCGCAGATCATCGCGCTCCTCAAGGGCATTCGGGCATCGCGAGGACTCTCGATCATCTTCATTAGCCACAACATCGACTTGGTCGCCGAGATATCGGACGATATCCTCGTCATGTACGGCGGGCTCGTCATGGAATCGGGACCGGCTTTCGAGGTCGTGTCGTCACCCGAACATCCCTATTCGCGGGCGCTTCTCGCGGCGGCCCCGCGTTTCGGCGGGCATTACACGGAATCTCGGCTCCTTTCCATTCCCGGGAAGGTTCCCGACCCGGAGGATGTCGGCCCCGGCTGCCCGTTCGCGCCGCGCTGCGGCGAGGCGACCGACGAATGCCGGGCGGCAATACCCGAGCTTCGCGCGATTGTGACGAGTGAAGCGACCGGCGCGGGCGTCTCGCCGTGCGCAAAAGCGGGGTCGCGCGCGTGCCGCTGCTTTCGGCATCCGGAGGAAAAGTCATGAGCATACTCGAAGTCCGGGACTTACGGAAAAGATTCAATCTCGAGGCGGGATTTTTCGCGCGCTTCGGGCGGTTCGTGTACGCGGTGAACGACGTGTCCTTCTCGATCGGCGACAACGAGATATACGGGCTCGTCGGCGAGTCCGGCTGCGGGAAGACGACGACTGCCCGGCTCTTGGTCCGCATGTACGAGGCGGATTCGGGCGAGATCCGCTTTCGCGGGACGGAGGACGTTCGCGCGCTTAAGGCCCGCGCGCTGAAGGCGTATCGCGAGCGGGTTAAGTACGTCTTCCAGGATCCCGCGCGGTCGCTTAACCCGCGCATGTCGGTGTACGACGTGCTGACCTCGGGCTACCGGTATTCATCGCTGTGGCCCGGCCATCGCGCGGCGCGGGACGAGGCGGGCACGATCCTCGAGGAAGTGGGGCTTTCCCCCTCGGACCTCGACCGGCGGCCGACGGAGTTCTCGGGCGGTCAGCGGCAGCGAATATCGATCGCGCGCGGGCTCATCATGCGCCCGGAAGTCCTTATCTGCGACGAGGTCGTCTCGGCGCTCGACGTCTCGATTCAGGGGCAGATCCTCAATCTCCTGCTCGATATCCGCGAGAAGCGAGGCCTTTCCTTCTTGTTCATCGCGCATGACCTCAAGGTTGCCGGCTACTTCTGCGACAGGATCGGCGTCATGTATCGGGGCGAGCTCATGGAAGAGGCGCCCGCGCGGGACCTTTTCAAAGCCGCGCTTCACCCGTATACAAAACTCCTGTATTCATGCGTCGCGGGAAGCGGCGTTTCGGGGAACGCGCCAATCGTAGGGGAGGTGAGTACGCCGAGCGAGAAGATCGCGGGCTGCGCCTTCGCCGCGCGTTGCCCGCTCGCCGACGCGCGCTGTCTCGCGGAACGGCCCGCCATGCGGGACGCGGCCCCCGGGCATCGCGTTCGCTGCTTTAAGGCATGAAGTTCTTTGGCTAGGCGCCGGCGAGGAGATGGTCGAGCAGAATCTTCGCGCCGATGCCGATGAGCACGATGCCCCCGGCGATCTGGGCGTAGCGCCCCAAGGCGAGCCCAACGCGCTTTCCGAACGCGAAGGCGAGCGCGCACGTCGCGAAGGTCACGACGCCGATGACGATTGACGGAAGGACGGCGTTCGTCCCGATCGCGGCGAAGCCGAGGCCGACGGCGAGGGCGTCTATGCTCGTCGCGACGGCGAGCGCGAGGACGACTCGCTTGCTCGTGAGGTCGCGGCGCCCCGTGTCGTCCGTCGGGCAGGCGTTCGCGTCCGGTTCAGCCCTCCATTCCTCGTAGACCTCGACGAGCATCTTTCCCCCGACGATGGCCAGGAGCGCGAACGCGATCCAATGGTCAACGCCGCAGATTAGTGCGCTGAAGGACGCGCCGAGAAGCCAGCCGGCGAGCGGCATGAGGAACTGAAAAAGCCCGAAGGCGCCCGCGGCGCGGAGCATATGGAAGGGCTTGAGGTTTTTCGAGCAGGCCGCCGCCGAGAGCGAAACGGCGAACGCGTCCATCGAGAGGCTGAGCGCGATAAGCAGGGTTTGTATCATGAAATCTCCAACGGGAAACGTAGTATAGCGCAAGGGATTTTTTTTCGCCATCGCTCGCCGTTCCTTTTCGTTCCCCCTTGCGTTTGACTCGAATGGCGCGTATCCTAAAAAAACCGGGTCTTGCTCCCGAGAGGACGGATCGATATGCGAAAAGCGACAACGCAGGCGGCGAAGGACCGACGCCCGGCGGCGGCCATCATGTACGATTTTGACAAGACGCTCTGCACGCGCGACATGCAGGAGTATAGCTTTATCCCCGGGCTTAAGATCAGCCCCGCCGAGTTTTGGGGCGCGGCAGCCGAGCTTTCCTCGTGCGGAATGGACCGAATCCTCGCGTACATGTACCTCATGCTGAAAAAGGCGCGCGAGGCGAATAAACCGATCAGGCGCGAGAACTTCGTCGCGCTCGGCAAGGACATCGCGTTTTTCCCCGGCGTGACCGATTGGTTCGAGCGAATCACCGCGTACGGGAAGGAGCGCGGCGTCGCCGTCGAGCACTACATCATCTCCTCGGGCCTTAAGGAGATCATCGAGGGTTCCGCCGTGCGGGACCGATTCAGGAAGATATACGCGTGCGAGTTTCACTATGACGCGAATGGCGTCGCGGACTGGCCCCTCGTTTCGGTCAACTACACGACGAAGACGCAATTCCTCTTCAGGATCAACAAGGGCGTTCTCGACGTCTCGGACGACGAGGCCCTTAATCGATTCGTCCCCGAGGACGAGCGGCCGATTCCCTTCAGGAACATGGTGTACGTGGGCGACGGGCTCACCGACGTCCCGTGCATGAAGCTCGTCAAGGCGAACGGCGGGCATTCGGTCGCCGTATACCAGAAGGGCGCGAAGCCGAAGGTCGAGGAGCTCCTGATGAACCGGCGCGTCGACTTCGTCGCGCCCGCCGACTATCGCGCGGGAAAGGATCTCGACGCGATCGTGTCGAGGGTTATCGATAAGATCGCCGTGGTAAACGATCTCGTCGGGACGCATCGCGCGCAGGTACGGAGTTTCGATCGGTGACGCGAGACGACCGAATCGTTTTTCCTCTATCGCGTATTTCAGGCCTCCAGTCCGCGCGCGAACCCCGCGCGACAGCGTATGAGTCCTGACGCCTCCCCCGCTGCGCCCATCGAAAGCGAAGGCTTTCTCGTCCACGTCTACGCTGACTCCCGTCGCGCCCGCGTGCATCTTCTCGGTCGGCTCTCGGACGGACGGAGCTTCGCTGCGAGCAAGGCAATCCCCGAACAAAACATCTGCATTCGCGCCGTCGACGCGGGGCGCGCCGAAGCCGCGCTCAAGGCTCGCGGCCTCGAGATCCGCTTTGACGAAACGCCCCTGAAATCCTTCGACGGCTTCGAGTGCCTTCGCCTTTGCGCCGAGGGCTCGCCGCAGCGGGCGTGCGACGCGCTTTCGCGATCGGGCGTCGAGGTTTTTGGACGCGAGGAAAAGGGCGCGGTCGCCTATCTCACGCGAAACGGCATTCGCGCGGGAGTTCGCGTTTCGGGCGAGTGGCGCGCGGGCTCGGGCGTCGACGTCGTTTTCCCGAACGCGGCGATCGTCCCCGCGAACGGCGCGCGCGCGCCTCTTTCCGTCCTTTCGCTCGATATCGAGACCGAGGAACCCTCGGGGAAGGTTCGCGCCGTAGGACTTTCCTTAGCGACCTTCGGCCCTAACGGGCGACCCGCGCCGGACCGCCGCCGCGCGCTCCTTTTCGCGGGCTCGTGGGACGCCTCTATTCCGCGCGATCCCGAGGTCTCCGTGTTTCCCGACGAGGCGAGCCTCCTTCGCGCGCTTGTGCGCGAGATGCGCGCCCTTGATCCCGACATCGTCACCGGGTGGAACGTCATCGATTTCGATTTCCCCCGCTTGGCCGCGGCCTTCTCGCGCGAGCGAGTTCCCTTCGCCCTGGGCCGTTCGGTGGAGGCTGGCGTTTTCTTTCCTTCCGAGCGGGACGATGCGGGAGGAGGCGAGGGCGGGGAAGCCGCGGGCCCGCGGCGATCGGCGTCTGTTTTCCTTCCGGGCCGGCAGGTGCTTGACGCGCTCAGGCTCGTGCGAACGGGATTCCATTCGTTCGAATCGTACGCGCTCGACGCCGTCGCGCACGAGATACTCGGGAGGGGAAAGACCGTTACCGTCGAGGGCCGGCAAAAGCTCGCCGAGCTCGATCGACTCTATGCCGAGGACCCGCTGTCCTTTTGCCGATACTGCCTTACCGACGCCGACCTCGTGCTCGATATCCTCGAGCGAAAGGACCTTATCCACCACACCGTCGAGCGCGCGGCGCTTACCGGCGCGGGGATCGATAAGGCATGGACGAGCGTCGCCTCCTTCGAGCGCGTGTACGCCTCGGGGCTTTACGCACGCGGGGTGCTCGAGCCGAACATGCCCGTCGGGCGAAACGTCTCGGGCGCGGCGGGGGGAACGGTACTCGAGCCCGCGGCCGGCATCTTCTCCCGCGTCGCCGTGTTCGATTTTCGGAGCCTCTATCCGAGCGTCATCAGAACCTTTAACGTCGATCCCCTCAGCTACGAGCGCGCGCTTTCGGTCGCGGATTCGCCCGAGCGGTCGGGCGAGCTTATCGCGGCCCCGAACGGGGCGCGCTTTATTCGAGATCCGGGCATCCTTCCCCTGATGATCGCGGAATATTTCGAGGCGCGGCTCAAGGCCATCGCGCGCGGGGACGACGCGTCCGCCTACGTCTATAAGATCCTGATGAACTCGTATTACGGGGTTCTCGGCGCGAAGAACTGCCGCTACGCGCGGACGGAGCTTGCCGGGGCGATTACCTCGTTCGGCAAGCTCTGCCTTCATTTCGCGCGGGACTTTTTCGCCGGGCGCGGGTTTCGCGTCCTGTATGGCGACACCGATTCCGTCTTCGTCGAGCTGGGCTCGGTCGGTACCGAGCGCCTTGAGGGACTCGCGAACGAACTCAACGCCGCGCTCGCGAGCCATATACGCGAGGCGTACGCGCTTGAGTCGTTCATCGCGATCCGCTCGGAAAAACTCTACGAGCGCTTTTTCATCCCAAGGCTCCGTTCCCCCGGCATCAGGCGCCCGGTCGATACCGGCGGCGGGCTCGAGCATGAGGAGGGAGAGGACGACGCGCGGGGCCGCGCGAAGGGTTACGCGGGCTTACTCGCGAAGGCCGACGGAAGCACGGAGGTCGATATAAAGGGCATGGAGGCGGCGCGGAGCGATTACTCCCCGCTGACCCGGCGGTTCCAGCGCGACTTGCTCGGGCATCTCTTTCGCGACGCTGACACCAAGGCGGCGGAGGAATGCCTTCGCGCGGAGATCGTCGCCCTCTTTCGCGGCGAGCGCGACGAGGAACTCGCCTTCAAGAAGAAGCTCAGGCGCGATCCCGATTCCTACGTCGCGTCCACGCCGCCGCACGTGAAGGTCGCGCGAGATCTCGGCATCGCGCGCCGCGGCGCGACCGTCGAGTACGTCATCACCGTGAACGGCCCCGAGGCGACCGCGCGCCGCCGTTCGGCGATCGATTACGGCTGGTACGCGGTCTCCCAAATCCTACCCGTCGCGCGCTCTGCCGGCTCGGCGGCGGGCTTCGACGCCGACGCGATCGTCGCCTCGCTGCACGCCGACGGCCAGCTCGAGTTCTCGTGGTAGGGCGCGCCGCCCGCTAGCGCGCGATCTCGGCGAACACGCTCCCGAGGGTTTTAATCGTAATCCGGTGGATGAGCCGCGTGCCGAAGAAGGGCCGCGCCGCGCATGCCCGCTCGTGGATGACCATTCGATAGCCGAGGTCAAAGCCGGCGCGCGTCGTGGTGTCGACGCACATGTTCGTTTGCGCGCCGACGACGTGGATGGTCGTCACGCCGAGGCTCTTGAGCTTGGCGTCGAGTCCCGTCTCGCGGAAGGAATTCGGGTAGTGCTTGACGAGTACGGTTTCCCCGTCAGCGGGGGCGACAAGCGCGTGGATCTCCGAGCCTGCGGTGTCCTGCCTGAAGAAAGCGGCGCCTTCCCCGAGGGAGACGTGCCTGATGTGGATGACCGGCAGCCCCCGAGCCCTGAAATCGGCGAGGATATTTCGCGCGTTCTGCGCGGCTTTCTCCATCCCGGCGAGGGGAAACTTGCCTCCCCTAAAATAGTCGTTCTGGATGTCGATGAGCAGTAAAGCTTCCATGGGTCTCTCCTTTTCTGTGATAATTGTACTGCGATAACCCTATTCGGCAAAGTGTCTGCATTGACATTGAGTGTGCTAAAAACGACAATGATGCTATGTATGAAATACGCGCGCGCGTTCGCGTTTGCATCGTGAACGTATGCAAGAGCTACCTCTCCGCCGTCTATGGCATGAAGGATATCCTGGAATACGCGAACGATCCTGACGCGCAGCCGTTTGAGGTATCCATCCTCGACGTCGCTGAGTTTTGCCGCGCGAAGATTCGGTATGACCTCGTGATCGTGCCTCCTTTCAAGGCGTCGGGGGGCATCGGTCCCGCGTCGCTGGCTCAAGGCCTCGTCGCTGCGCTCGGGCGCGCGATCGCGCGGGGGAGCGTGCCGGTGTCGGTGTGCGCGGGGGCTTTTTACCTGTGCGAAACGGGGGTCGCCGACGGGAAGGAGGTGACCACGCATTGGTCGCTCGCCTCGGCGCTCGCGCGCTCCTATCCCCGCGTTACCGTCCGGATGGAGCGGGTGCTCATCGACGGGGGCTCCTACATCTCTGGCGGCGGGCTGACGAGCTTTCAGGATCTGTCGCTCCACTTGATACGGAAGTACGCGTCCGTCGAGACGGCTCTCGACGTCGCGCGCGGGTTTCTTATCGATCCGGGCTCGAGGACGCAGCTTCAATACGTCAAGCGCTCCCTTGAGGAATCCGAGTCGGGCGGAGATACGGTGAGCCGCGCGAAGGCGTTCATGCATAACCGCCTTGCGGATCCGCTCTCGCTTGGGGAGATTTCCGCCCATTGCGGGGTTACCTCCCGGACCCTTTTAAGGCATTTCGCCCGCGCGGGCGCGGGAACCCCCGCGGAGTACCTCAAGGACGTCCGCATCGAGAACGCGCGAGCGCTCCTCGAGTCCTCCCGGAACCCAATCAAGACGATCGCAGCCGATTCGGGCTACCGTGACCTTCCCGCGTTCATACGGGCGTTTCGCGGGATTACCGGGGTTTCCCCCGGGGAGTATCGGAAGCGCTTTAACTGCTCGGCGGACGGAAATCGCGCCGGTTTCGCTTGAATCTCCCCGACGCTTCGGCGAAGCTTATGCTAGACTTATCGCAGGTAAGGTAAAGGTGTTCCATGAAGATGCTCGATTCTCTGCGCCTTAGCAAAACGGGTCCGTCCGCGGTCGAAAGCACGCTCGTGTATTTGGCGATGCTCGCGTATACCGTGCTCGCGGGACGGCATTTCAACCGATTTGGCGGGTTCATCGGTACCATGCTCTTTACGTTGGGGCTCGGCGTCCTTCCCGTACTCTATGCCCTTATTCGGGGGTATTCGATTATCTCCGTTTTTAGGATTCGCGCGCCGCGGCCGCGTGACGTCGTCGGGGGGCTCATCATGTCCGCAGGTCTCTTCCTATTCGTCCTGATGGCCTGCGACGCGCTCGCGTATTTCGCCCCCGGTCTCGGGGAAGATAGCTCCCCCGTGCGGGATTTCCTGGTTCGGGGAAACGGGCTCGTGGCCGTTATCGCCGTCGCCGTTTTACCGGCCGTTTGCGAGGAAATCCTCTTTCGCGGGCTCATCCTTTCGGGGCTTTCCGCGTCCGCGGGAAAGTGGCCCGCCATCATCCTTTGCGGATGCCTTTTCGGCTTTCTGCACATGCAGCCGCTCCAGATTCCCTTTACCGCCATCGTCGGCGTCGGGCTCGCGTACGCGGCCTTCGAGACCGGCTCGATCGTCGTGCCGGTCGTCATGCATTGCGCGCATAACCTGCTTCTGCTCCTGATCGTGCGAAACGCGGGCGCCGCGGCCTCGGGAGGGACCGATTCCGGGCTCCGGGCGATTCGCGAGACCCTTGCGCTGGGGCTTCCCGCCCGCCTCGCCCTCTACGCGCTTACCGCGGCGGTCGCGGTCGCGATTATCGGATCGTCGGCGTTCTTCGTGTATTGCGGGGCCCGGATGCTCAGGCGGACTGAGTCAACGGCCGTACCGGCCGGAGGAAACCGATGATGACGATGGATTCCTACGAGCTCAAGATCGGGCCGATCGTTCGCGAACTCCCGATCGTCAAGGTCTCTGACTCGCTCGCGATCGCGAGCTTCGTTCTCCTCGGCGACACCGAGCTCGTCGAGGCGGCCGCGGACGCGCTCGTCGGGTTCCCCTCGTTTCCCCGGGGCGAGGTCGACCTTCTCGTGTGCCCCGAGGCAAAGGCGATCCCGCTCGCGCACGCGATGGCCGTCAGGCTCAAGGTGAATTACGTCGTCGTCCGGAAGGCGATAAAGGCGTATATGCGGGAGCCCCTCGTGGAAAGCGTCTCGTCGATAACCACAGCCGGCGCGCAAACGCTCGTCCTCGACGGACCCGAGCGAAAGGCGCTTGCCGGGAAACGGGTATGCGTCGTCGACGACGTCGTTTCGACGGGTGGATCCCTCCGCTCCCTCGAGCGGATTCTCGCGAAGACCGGCTGCACCGTCGTCGCGAAGGCCGCGGTGCTCCTTGAGGAGGGCGGGTATGAGGGCCCTGACCTCCTATACCTCGCGCGCCTTCCCGTTTTTCGCCTTGGCTGAGCGCCTGCCTCCCGGGGAATTCCTTCTTTCAAAGCCCCCCTTTTTGTGGTATTGTTACCGCTATGGCATATGAAGTAACAGCGACGCGTCGGCGTCCGCGTCGGTTCGAGGATATGATAGGCCAGGATTTCGTCGTGGCGACGCTCCAGAAGTCCATTGCCGCCGGCAAGATCGCGCACGCGTACCTTTTCTCCGGGCCCCGAGGCTGCGGAAAGACGAGTTCCGCGCGAATCCTCGCCAAGGCCCTGAATTGCCAGGAAGGACCGAGCGCGACGCCCTGCGGCACGTGCCCCGCCTGCGCGGAGATCGCGCGCGGCTCGAGTCTCGACGTGATCGAGATCGACGGCGCCTCGAACACGAGCGTTAACGACGTCCGCCAGATCAAGGACGAGGTTCAGTTTCCCCCGAACTCATGCCGCTACAAGGTCTATATCATCGACGAGGTGCACATGCTCTCGACGAGCGCGTTCAACGCGCTCCTCAAGACGATCGAAGAGCCGCCGCCGTACGTCATCTTCATCTTCGCGACCACCGAGATCCACAAGGTACCGGCGACCATCAAGAGCCGGTGCCAGCAGTTTAACTTCAGGCTCGTGCCGGTCGAGCTCCTCAAGGACGTGCTCGCGCAGGCCGCGGCCGAGTCCTCGATCAACGCGGACGAGGAGGCGCTCTTCTGGATCGCCCGCGAGGCGACCGGCAGCGTCCGCGACGCGTACACCCTCTTCGACCAGGTCGCCGCCTTTTCGGACGGCCACATCACCTTCGAGAAGATTCGCGACAAGCTCGGACTCGTCGGCGTCGATCGCATCAACCCCGTCATCGAGGCATGCGCCGCCCGCGATTCCCTTGGCGCCCTCACCGCGCTCGACTCGCTTCTCCAGTCGGGTGTCTCGGTCGAGCAGTTTACCGTCGACCTCGCGGACTATTTTCGGAGTCTGCTCCTCATCAGGAGCGGGATCACGAAGGAGTCGCTTCTCGGGCAGAGCCCCGAGCGCTTCTCTGCGCGAGTGCTCGAGCTGTGGTCGCCCGTCCAGATCGAGCGCGCCCTCGCCTCCATGCTTCAGCTCTTCCGCGATATCCGCTATTCGATCGATCCCCGGTACGAGCTTGAGCTCGCGGTTTCGCGACTCGCCTGGGTTTCCGATTACGTCTCGCCCGCCGAGATGCGGCAGGCGATCGCGCAGGCGCAGAGTCTCCTCGTCAAGGGCGCAGGCGCGAGGCGGGATAGCGGCCCTTTTCCTGATGCGGCCAAGGCCGCAGGATCGCGAGCCCAGGCGGCATCTCCCGTAAGCGCGAGCCATGCCGCGCCCAATGCGCCGGCTATTGATGCGGGTACAGGGTTAGCCGATAGCTCGCCAGCGGTCGAGGCCTCGAGCGCAGACGGGGACCCGGACGATCCTGACGTGCGGATAGAAGACCCCTTTGCCGCGTTTAAAAAGCGGATGAATGGCGACCGATTCGGATCGGCCCCTTCGGCTCGCGTCGCGGTCGATGAAAAGCCCGCGCAAGCGGTAAGCGAGTCGCTGCCTGCGCCCGAGGCACACCTTGAGCGCGCTGCCGAACCGATTCCCTCGAGCGCTGCGGTCCCGGTGGCCACAAGTGCTACGCCCGAAGCCGCCGAATGCGCGATGACCGCAAGCGACGCGGCGCCTATTCCCGCGAGCGCGGCCGCAGCCGTGCCCGCGATTCCCTTTTCGGAATTCCCCGCCGCGCTCGTCGCGGCGCTTCAGTCGACGAAGAACATGGTGGCGGCGGGAATCGCGCAGGGGTTTGACTGGTCGGACGCGGGGTCCGTCGTCCGCTTTTCGGTCGATAAGCCCTTCGTCCATAATCTCCTCGAGCAGGAGCGGCGGGCGATAGCCGACGCGGCGTCCCGCATACTCGGGCGACCCTACGGCATCGAGATCCGGATGGACGACTCGCGCGCGGCCGCCGCGTCGGAGGCAAGCCAAGTCGTCCCCTCCGAGGTAGAGACGGTTCGCGTGATGTTCCGCGGAACGATCGTGGGATAAGGAAGGAACGATGGACATTAATCCGTTCGATATTCTGAAAAACGCCAAGTCGATACAGGAACAGTTCGCGAAGATCCAGGCGGAGCTCGCGTCCGTTTCCGTGACGGGATCCTCGGGCGGCGGCATCGTCAAGGTAACGCTGAACGGCCAGTTCGAGATGACCGGCGTGTTTCTCGATCCCGTGGCGGTCGATCCCCGCGACGTGCCCATGCTCCAGGACCTCATCGCGGCGGCGCATGCCGACGCGATGGCTCGGGTGCGCGATCTTTTGAAGGAACGCCTCGGCCCGCTCGCGGGCGGCCTCGGCGGGATGCCCGCGCTATGAACGCCCTCGACGACGTCATCGATAGCCTCTCGCGCCTGCCGGGCGTCGGCAAGAAAAGCGCCGCGCGCATGGCGCATTTTCTCCTGAAAAGCGACCAGTCCCTCTGCGAGCGCATCGCGCACGACATCACCGTGCTCCACGACCGCATTCACCCGTGCCGGGTCTGCGGCTCCTACACGGAGGACGACCTATGCGCCGTCTGCTCCGACCCCGGGCGAGACCGGCACCTCGTGTGCGTCGTCGAGCAGGCGCAGGACGTGCAGACGATCGAGGCCGTCCGCGAGTATAACGGGCTTTTCCACGTGCTCGGCGGCGTGATCGCGCCGCTTGAGGGCATCGGGCCCGATCAGCTCAGGCTCTCCGAGCTCGTGGCAAGAATTATGGAAGGCGAGATTCAGGAAGTGATACTCGCGACGAACCCGACGGTCGAGGGCGACACGACCGCGCTCTATATACAGCGCATCCTGAAGGATAAGGGCGTCACGGTGACCCGGCTCGCGTCGGGCCTTCCGGTCGGCGGAGACCTTGAGTACGCCGACCGCCTCACGCTCGCGCGAAGCTTTCGCGGCCGGTCGCAGTTCTAAGCGGCGTTCAGTTTTATTTTTTGTGCTCTATCCAATCCGAGATAACCGGCTCAAGCGCGGGGATCGAGTATCCTAAGTCCTCGACGGTCTTTCGCTCGACGCTTCCCTTCCAGTTCTGGTACGGGTCGTCGTAATGCGCCTCGAGAAAGCCGTACATGATCTCCTCCGCGTCGTTCTGCTTGGTGCCGAACGGGTTCGCGCGCCCCGAGCGCGACGCCGCGAGTGTCGCTCGTATCGAGGGCCTGATTTCCCGGAAGAAAAGATCCTTGTACACGGTATAGGTTTTTCCCGTCATCTTGCGGATTATGTCAGCGACGGAATTTGGCTTGAAGGCCGGCGCTGCCGGCAGCTTCGGCCGTCGCGCGCGCGTGGGTGCCCTTTCCGGCTTGAAGGTCGCCGCGCGTTTTGCCGGCGCTACCTTTGCGCGCGATGCGGAAGGCTTTGCCGCCGTCTTGACCGGCGGCGCGATGATCGGTTTTGCTGCGGGAATGAGCGACTTTCTCTCGTGGATCGGCGCGGAGCTTCTAGCGCTGCCTTCGGTGAATGCCTGCCGCTCAAGTGCTTTCGCGGCCTTTGGCGCGGCGGCGCGCGCCGCTTGCGCGATTCGTTGCGTGGCCTTGGGCGCGGTTTTCGGCGCCGCCCATTTCTTGGCCTTATACGCCGCCGCGTGCGGGCTCGTTCGCGCCTGGTGTAGGGCGACGGGGCTTTGCGCCTGGACTTCGCATCCCGCGACGAGCCCTGCCTTGCAGCGCGCCCATGACCGCTGGAGGTACACGTCTCCCGTAATGCTGTAATAGTATCCGGTCACGACCGTCGCGAGGACGGCGTTGAGAATTTCCTCGTCCTTCCATCCGTGGTCGCGGCCGTTCTTGATCGCCTGGAAAACGTCGTTGTGCTTCGTCCGGTACTTTCTCGAGTAGAGGAATACCGTCTTTTCGAAGGCAGGGTCGCCCACGAGGTTCCAGTACCTCGAGCAATAGGCGATGACGATGTCCTCGGTTCTCGTGACGTTCGCCGGTATCGTGATGCGCTGGAGGTCCTCGTCGCTGAAGACGATGCGGGAAAGGTCGAAGTTCGCCCGTTTGGACTCACGCTGCCGCTCGGTCTGACGAGCGCGCTGTTTCCTGCGTTCCTCGCGCTCCTTCTTGAAATCCTGCACGGACTCGATCGTGTCCGTCACGTAAAGCCTGATAAGCTCGGCGGTCCGCTCCATCTCGCCGTGGCGGAAGTTCAGCGCCTTCGCGTAGCGGACGTATTTCTCGGTAAAGGAGATCGCGATGTAGCGGTCCGGCGAGATCACCGAAAGGAGGCCCTCGGTGAGCTTGATGACGGAATACGCGTCGGTTAGGTCGACCGAATCGATGTCCTTGGTTAAAAGCGATATCACGTAGGTCGTGCGGGCAACGAGTCGCTCGGCGAGGTCTATCATGCTTTCGTGGAGGATTTCGGCGTAGCGGGGATCCCTCGAGCGATAATAGCGCAGGAGCTCGGTCCGTTGCGCGTCGTTGGGATATTTCTTCCGGAGTCGCGTATCGTAAAGGGCAAGCGCGTCCGTTTGGCGCCCCTGTTTTCGCATCTCGAAGTATCGCTCGATATCCGAATCGCTGTCGAAGCTCATGGTTGGGTATTCTTCTTTCAGAATACGCCGTTGAATATCCGTCATTATGCGCATACTGCCTGCATTCTAGCATAAAAAAAGGGCCAATTCCCAGCCTTGCGGGCGGC
>Ga0116170_10002311_pt1 | contig 18500 bp, 13 predicted proteins | sample AD_JPNHW1_MetaG_FD_89797 | JGI IMG/M metagenome (GOLD analysis project Ga0116170, IMG submission 89797) | Active sludge microbial communities of municipal wastewater-treating anaerobic digesters from Japan - AD_JPNHW1_MetaG | ecosystem: Engineered > Bioreactor > Anaerobic > Digestate | place...
ATACAAGTCTATGATCTCTTTCAATACGTCTTGACCACAGACCGGAGAGATCATATTTTAATGGCTCAGGCTTTCCAATACCCTCATAAGGATTCCTTTGAATTTCTTTGATCAATGCATTAATTTTCTTCAGGATTTTTTTATCCTCTGACTGCCATGAAATATAGTCCTCCCAGGCATTTTGTGAAAATGTAATCCTCATTTTACATCAATTAATTCTTTTTCAAAGGATTCTCCCGATTTCATTTGTCGAATAGATTCGTACAATCTGTCAGCGTTAGCTTTTGAGCTAAGTAAATGAACCGTTTCTAAAATCGAATTAAACTCATCTAATGATAGTAATACAGCTCCATTACCCGAGCCTCTCTTAATGATCAGAGTCTCATTATTTTTTTCAACATCATCGAGATATTGTTTAAGCTTTGTCCGGAATTCTGTGAAATTTGCTGCTTTCATAGATTTGAATATTAAGTTACTTTATGAGTACAAATATAAGTACTTATACGGTAACTTTCACATTAGTTAAAATTTTTATATATGCGGCCTAACGGGCGGGCGGGAGCCGCCAGTTTTGAATACTGCGATTTTAATCCAAATATTTTATCAAACCAGAAAACTTAAAGGTTTTCAATGCCTCAACGGTCTTTAATACCTGGAATGAAGAATTTTCGTCTGTAAAATATAGATTTTCAGGATCGTTCTGCAAACCGAAATATTCAATTATTATCAATTGTGAATCAGTTCTTGGTTTTGATGGATCAAAATAGGCTTTATTTATTTTAACAATCTTTTTCATGGCGTCGCCCATTTGTTGCGGACTTGCACCAAAAGCATACTGATATGCAGGTTTATCAAGGTCTTCCTCCGAAAACTGCGCCATTTCTTCCTTTAATTTATCATAAAAGAATTGATAGGTTATCTTATCCTCGGGATGTTCTTTTATCATTTTTTGCTGATCCGCTAAAAGCGCATTATCATATTGCCTTACGGTCAATGGAATATAGAGCGGAACTCCGGGTTTTGAAATAACAATTGTGCGGTTATCGTAAAATACAACTCCATCCTTTTCCATTATCTTATCAGGTTCAAGGTTGATAAGTGAACCATCAGCATCATAAATATCACGTCCGGCTGGCGAAGCCTGACCATTGTATAAATAGTGCGGCAAATTGATATGTACAGAGAAACCGCCCGGAGCGCATCCCGCACATTTGTTATAGACTTTCCCACCTTCTGTAAACCAGGGATGGACTGCAACGTAGATTTCACTGGGAATGCTCTTTAACCAGGGGAATGTCGAAAAATTATCGACTAAGCACCCCGATGAAAAGATTTCAACACCTTTCAGATTATTAAAACCTTCGTTAGTCTGGATATATTTAATAATCGCTTCTGTTTTTGCTTTTATCTTTAAATCTTCTTCTTTGGTGTATTTATAATGGATATCACCGGTTGGGGCGTTATATATAAAATGAAACTGACCGGGGTGCTCTTTCAGGTTACCATCCTGACTATATGCATAAAAGCATATGATTGTGCTAAGGAATAGTATGAGTGGTTTTTTCATAGTTTGATGTTTAACTGATCTTCTACAGTTGTAATATATTCTACTAAAATACCTAATAAAGATTTAACCAAAGCAAGAAATTGAAATAAAATTTATAAACAATAGATATGATTGTGACTGCTTCTTGTCATGCAACTCCCTTCTATTCATCATCGACATGAATGGGAAGAAAACTTTTCAATTCTACCTGTACATTCGAGCCAACAGATCGGACCGGAATGATAAAGTTCCTTTTACCTTTGGATCATCTACACTGACGACGTATCCACTATGTCAGTCAGTCGCCGCCCCCCCAAATGATTGGGATGAACAGCGTGGAACGGTTTAGTAAAAACATCAGTGGCTGAAAATATTTATTCATTTCTTGACTCTTTCTTTTTTTCTTAGTATCTTTCCACAACTTTTCACTATTTTTCCGTATCAATGAATAGAAAGGACGATAATGAACTGGCTTATAAGACAATGGAAAAAAACGCTCGCATTGCCCAGTCTTCTCCGAAGTAACCTGATCACTTCATTTAATTGATTTCTAATATTCTAAGATGGTCAGCCAAAATCGGCGGATGGTGGTCAGTTTGACCATTGCGTCCAGGTTTATTGCATTTCAGTTATAAATTTGTTTCATATCTGTAAGAGGAATATATAAACAAAGAAAAAAATGGAAATAATTTCAGTCTAAAAGTTTAACAGTGATGAACCAAAAACAAGGAATACGGACCCTGAAGATCCTGGTTATTTTCATGGTCCTGGTAATTGTTGCCACTGTCAGCATCTTTCTTATAATCAGCGGGCACGAACAGTCAAAGTCAAATGATGCTCTTTCGGCGTTAAAAGAAGAGGATCCCAGGCTTAAATTAGTGGAGAACTGCTTCAGGCATCTTTCCGAAACTGATAATAGTTTCAGACTGTATGCGCTCTCCTATGATCCGGCTCAACTTTATAAATATAAGACAGGGATTGATTCTTTGGTATTAACGCTGGAATCGTTGAAGATCAGTTTCGAATCCGTCTCGCCAAAAGAAAATCTGGTAAGTCGTGCAGGAAATTCGATGATCAGGAAATTAAGTATTTCCGCAAACTTTATTCGGTTAAAGAGGCTTACCGACTCGCTGCTGCTGGTTGCCATATCTGCTGATTCACTAAAAATAGCATCGCAGAAAGGAAAATTGTTTTTTGTAAAACGCTACAAACCAAACATTTCAGACATCAGAATTGACACCCTGAGCGTTGTGACGACCACTGAAAAAAATAAAAAAGGGTTCTTCGGAAAAATAAAGAGTTTTTTTGTCGGTGAAAAGGAAAAATCTGCTACAAATCAACAGTTGCGGCTGGCTGAGAGCGGTACGGCTTCCATATCATCCGATTCCCTGTCTTTCCTTGAGCAGATCAATGAGACTATTGCAGACAATTCCTATAATTATTATCAAAAACAACTCAAAATCCAGAAAATCTTTCGCGAGAAGCTTGAAAGGCAGGAGCGACTTCTTATCCAGACTAATAATGAGCTGATGGACAACCTGAAACATATCCTGAACGAAATATATGTTCAGGAACAGAAACACGATCTGGATATTCAAAACCAGGCGATTAACATCGTTGGCCAGGCAACTAAAAAATTGAATCTTACCGGCATAATCAGCCTGGGGTTGATCATCATTTTGACCTCTCTGATTTTTATCTGCATCCGGAAAATCAATCTTTTTCACAAGATGGAAACTGATAAACTGATTAGGAACATCATAAATCTCAATGCAGAACTTGAGAACCGTGTATCAGAACGTACGGCGCAACTGGTTTCCGCCAATCAGGAACTTGAATTCACCAACCTGAAACTTGAAACCAGTAACCAGGAATTGGAAGCCTTCTCCTATTCAGTATCTCATGACCTCCGTGCCCCGGTGCGTCGTATTGAAGGGCTGTGTAGCATGCTTGGCGAGGATTATTCAACACTTTTTGATGAACAGGGTAAAGATCTCCTCAAACGTATTACCGATTCCTCCCTGCACATGAACCAGTTGATAGAGGACATGCTCAAACTGTCGAGAATAACTCGTCAGACGGTCTCTAAATCCCCTTGTAACCTGAGCGAAATGGCTGCACAGATAAGTGAGGAATTAAAATTTGCTTACACGGAACGCGATGTAGTCTGCAAGATCGAAGAGGGGATCATTGTTGATGCCGATCCCCACCTGCTTCAGATTGCCTTGCAGAACCTTCTCGACAATGCCTGGAAATACAGCAGTAAAGTTGAACACCCTGAAGTCACTGTCGGAAGTGAGATACGAGACAACAAACGAGTCATTTTTATAAAGGACAACGGCGTTGGTTTTGACATGAGCCAGGCCGGGAAACTATTCACCCCATTCCAGCGGCTTCACAGCGACGAACAGTTCAAAGGCACCGGAGTAGGCCTTGCCACTGTTAAAAGGATCATCGTGAAGCATGGCGGCAATATTACTGTCCAAAGCGAGCCGGGAAAGGGAACAACCTTCAGTTTTATTTTCGAATGATAATATCAACTATTCCGGATGTCGGAATTGTATTCTCGCAAAATGTCGTTTACTGGCATTCAAAGACCGCAAGATGAAGAACGATAAATTTGATAACAGGCGTAATATTGGCAACAATCAGCAAGCCAGGTATAACTAAGTTTCACTTGTTTTGGCCAGCGAAATCAACCCGCCCATGGCACCCAGGTTCATGGAGTCAAGTGCCGAACTGGGGACAATCACCATCGAGCCTTTTTCCTTCAGGCCTTCGAACAGCATATTCATCCCGCGGAGGTGGAGCGCCACCGGGTTGTCGCGGTACTGTTCGCTGGCTTTTGCGAATTTCTCAGAAATTTCGGTTTCGGCAGTACCAAGGATTACACGTGCCCGGCGCTCGCGTTCCGCTTGTGCTTCCTTGCTCATGGCATCGGCAAGTCCCTGTGGGATCACGATATCCTTGATCCCCACCGTCTGGCAGGTAATTCCCCAGGCGTTGGTGTTGCTGTCGAGGGCTGCCTGCAGGTCGTCGGCAATCTTGTCGCGGTCCTGCAGCAGGTCAGATAGTTCGTGCTTGCCGATAATGTCGCGGAGGCCGGTCTGGGCAATGTAATAAATGGCTTTTTCGTATTCCTGCACTTCGAGGGCCGCTTTTTCCACATCCCACACCGTCCAGTAAACGATAGCATCCACGTTTACCGGAACGGTATCCTTGGTAAGGGTTTGTTCGGCGGTAAAAATGGTTACACGCACCCGTTGATCGATATAGCTGTTCACTCTGTCGACGATGGGAACGATGAAGAACAACCCGGGACCTCTCAGCCCGCGGTACTTGCCCATACGCAGCACAACAGCCTTTTCCCATTGATCGGCAATGTAAATGGAGGAAGAAATAAAGATTGCAACAATAAGCCAAGTAACGAATACCGGGACACCAATGATCTGCAACGCATACAGACCAGCTCCGGTAGCTGCCAGAATAATCAGCAGGGTGATGGAAACCGGGTTAAAGAATCCTTTTGAAATCGGGCTTGAGTCCATTTTACTTTTGTTTTTGAAGTTGGTTAATCATGTCGTTTATGCTAAAACCATAACTCTGGGCTATGGCCATGAATTCATCACAGATGTCCTGAAGTTTCTTGTTCTTTTCCTTTTCAGCTATCTGAATATCAGTCTTGCTGATAAAAGTGCCGGTTCCCTGCTGGGTTTCGAGGATATTCTGTATTTCAAGTTCTTTGTAGGCTTTGGCCACGGTGTTGAGGTTGATTTTGAGCTCAACGGCCAGCGAACGCACCGTGGGGAGCTGCTCCCCAGTTTTAAGGTCGCCGCGGGCTATCCCGAAACGGATCTGGTCGATGATCTGCCGGTAATACGGGATGCCTGTTTTAGGGTCTAAGATAAATCGTATCATGTCTCAATGTTATAATGTCATATTAATATAGTACAAATATACAACATAAAATTCAAATCCGACAATCCGGTGAATTTTTTTTTATTCCACATTGGGGTTTTTCCCATGTACGTCTGTGACCATATACACCTCTATGCCCGCCGGACCATCGACAACAGCGTCGTCCCTTTCCCGCAGACCACGTTTCCGACCCCTCTATGGCAGAACAACGTCGTGCACCTTCTCTGCGGCACCTGCGTCGCGGGACCTGATTCAAGCTACATTGATCCGGCCGTCAGAACCGACTGGAACGTTAACAACAACCGAAAGACCTATTACTTCAGCGTTATTGACATCTTCGGCAATACCGCGACCGTGAACAGCTACAAAGGCTTTACGGGGCAATATAAGGTATTCGAGACCTTTACCATTACAAAATAGAATTTCTTCCGACAGCTGAGGGAAACCGATCCGTAACCTTTCTGAAGCCAAAGGAGTTGTACGGGGCAGATGCGAAGCTTACCTGACCAGGGTAAAAGTACCTGTTAATTTCTTTGATTCACCCGGGTCGTACGCGTATGTGATGGTATAGATATATACCCCGCAGGGAACCGGTTCCCCATTCACGGTACCGTCCCATCCAGTCCGGATGTCGCCTGTTTCAAAGATCCGGCCTCCCCACTGGTCAAAGATAAGCATATGAAAGCCTGTAATGCCTTCGAACCGTACCGTGGGGCGGAACAGGTCGTTCGTGCCGTCATCGTTCGGAGTGAACGCGTTGGGCATGATCAACGGCAAATCACACTTCAGCATCAGTACCGAATCGGTTGCATAACACAATCCCGCGTTGCTTACGGTCACCTTGTACCAGCCTTCGGCAGTGACCAGGATGGAACCGGTGGTGTCGCCGGTGTTCCAGGAATAATGATCATATCCCTGCACCACGTTCAGCTGAGCCTGCCCGCTGAAATAAAGGGTGTCGCCCCCCCTGTCACCGCCACAGTGAGAACTGATGGAAAAATGTACTTCCGGCGCCGGAACGATCTCAAGCGTTTTCGTGATCGTGTCGGGACAACCTCCGTCGCACGTAACGATCAGCGTTACCTGATATATCCCGGCGGAGTCATAAACATGCGATGGATCCTGAATATTTGTTATAACAGGGGAACCGTCGCCAAAATCCCAGTTCCGGGTGGTGATAACATGCTCGACAACGGTGCTGGAATCGTGAAACCGGACCTCTGTTCCGGAACAGCCCTGTGGCGGACACTGAAAACCGGCCTTTACGATGACGGGCTTCAGTTCACCATAAACCGTGACCTTGCACCCGTTCACGGATGTGAGCACACAGCTGTCGGCAATCCCCGCTACCGGGTCGTGAATGATGGTCGACCGTGTGGTGTCGCCGTTTGACCATAAATAATGAAAACCCGGAGGAGCGGTGACCGTAGCGATCGTGTCACCCGGACAGAAAGTAAATGTCAGCACCGCCGGACTGCAGTAGGCTGACAGGTAAGCATATCCGTAATGAATGTTGAGGGCGCAATCCCTGGTCGTGAACACGATGGTGACCGTTTGCCCGAGATACGGCGTCAGGTCTATCCCCACGATGGTCCATTCCTTCCAGACAATGTCCTTGCAGGAATGCCAGGTCGGTATGTCTTTTTCGGCATAGACAAAGTAATAGCCGCAAAACGGATCAATAACATTGCCGGAGCTGTCGGTCACCTCGATTGTGAAATTCGGCTGTTCATCCGGATTGTGCGGCTGGTTCTGAAACACGACCGCATATTTGTATATGAACAGGTTGTTCTCTTCGGTTACGCTCACCGTATACCGTAGCTGCTCGGCCTGGGAACCGATGTCATTCCCGAGCCTGGCGGAACAGACTTCGCCGGGAGGAATGGGATTAAGACTATCGCAGGTATTCAGGTCAAATGGTGCTGGAGCATGAAAGATCGTGTGCCGTGTCGGTGCAAATCCCTTGTGTTTGGCCGGATCCTTGAAATCGCCGTAATACCCTTCCCAATTGGTGAAGTCCCCTGTGCTGAAGTTCGAGTTCGGACAGCTGGTCTGGCTTTGTCCGGACAATGAAAAAAAACATATCCGGACGAAAAGAGAGACGGCGAAGGAAAGGGTCCAGTATCCTTCAGGGACCATTGGTGCACCTCTTTAGTTAAACCCAGCAACTTTGATTGTAATCATCAAAGGTAATATAATTATGGACCTTCCGTGTATCCGTGATGGGACGGGATGCCTGGCGGTACCGGGAAAAGCGTGCTGCGTGACATGCGTAGTATAACACAATACTGATCCAGGTATATCTCTTTTAGCTTCCAAGTTACTTCGGCGAAGATTGGTTAAAGCGAGCGTTTTTTCCAATACCTTTCATAAAGTTTTTCTTTATTGTATTTCAGAAAAGATGGCATGTTTGAAAAGTTTTGTCTCCCCGAAAAATTGATTTCATATGGTTTTATGATCATGATCCTTTAAACAGAAATCAACCGAATACAACCGGTTAACTATTCTTCAAATTTCAAGTTAAACTGAATGAAACCGGACTAAACAGGACGATTTATGAGAAAAATCTGAGAAAAAAATGAAAAAACCATCTGTCATTATATTGATTTATAGATGGTTAAGTGTTTATTGGAGTTTCACAACACGAAGTGAAAATGGATTTCGACAGCGGGCTGGATCACTGAAGCTACAGAGAAAGGCAGTTTCCGTTCCGATCATTTAGGGTTGAACACTCAGCAGGGCATGGTTCAATCGGCCGGCAGCAGCAAATTCAACAACATAGATCCCTCGTGGGAACCCCGAGACATCGAACTGGCCGGTCAATGCCCTTACGGTTTTCAGCATCCGTCCGGAAAAGTCGAGGATTTTCAGGTCAGTCACGGCGAATGGTACGGGACCTTTCACAGAAAACCACCCCACGGCCGGGTTCGGATAAAGCGTGAAAAGCGGCGCCGGTTGATCATCGGGTGTCCCTTTTTCTTCGCACGCCGCCATGATCTCCTCCCTGGTGTTGCAGCCCGTTGCATTCGATTCGATAAGCTGCAGGGTGTCGACTGGCAGCGCCAGGAAATCGCAGATGCTTTTCACGGCACAGTCGGATAAAGCCGGGTTATTCCTCAGCAACAGGATATTGATCAGCGATGGATCGACTTTTTCAAGCCCCGAAAGGTCTTTCAACCGTGCATTTTCACCAAACGAAATATTGCCGTTGATCGTGAAAAGGTTGTCGAAAGCAGGAAGATGCAGCAGCGAATCGGTATCCCAGAGAAAGAAACCGCTGCCGATATCCGTAAGGTTCTTCAGTCCTTCAATACTGGTCAACGCAGGATTGTCCTGAAAACCCACAAATCCGCCGGTCCGGGTTAATGCCGCCAAACCAGTGACTGTTTTCAGCGATGGGTTTGAAGTGAACCAAAGGAAGTTCCCGACTTCTGTCAGACCGTTTAGTCCCTCGATCTCTCGTAACGAATCATTGTGACTGAACTCCAAGTTCATTTCGACCTCTTCGAGCCGGTCCAACCCCGACACGACGACCAGAGCATTATTAGCAAAAACCGACAGGCCGCCGACGTGCCGGAGGTTTTCGAGCGCCGAAAGGTCCCTGAGCGACTGGTTCCAGTCAAACTGGATGAAAAACCTCACATCACTCAGGGCTTCAAGCCCCTGCAGGGTCGTGAGGTTCCGGTTGTCGGAAACAATACAGGAACCACCGATAATACTCAGCCCCTCCAGCCCATGAAAATTCTTCAGCAAGTGATTTTTGTCCAAGATCAATGCGCTGCCAACCGAAGACAGAGAATCCAATCCCTGCAGATTGCGAAGCGAATCGTTATACCAGATTTTAAGTTCGCCGGAAATCCTCGTAAGTTGACCCAATCCTTGCAGACTGGTGATCGCGCCATTGCCGCTGCCGTAAGTTCCGATGGTCACGCTTCCTTCAATCTCATGGCAATCCGGGTAAAGGAGAGGGAAACTGTCGATCTGGGTTTGCCTTACAAATACAATCCCTTCAGGCAGGCAACGCTGTGCGCTGGCTTCAATTTGATTGAACACGAGCGCCAGCAATAGCCAAGCCGCAAACTTTGTAAGGAATTTGAGATTCATCCGGACTATGATTGATACAAAGTTATAGAAATGTTGTAATTTCAACTCCGGTTTTATTTGAAAAGATCGCACAAATAACCTGAATAATGAAAAGACTTACCGCAGCCATGGTTGTGCTGCTTTTCGGCACCGCTACACCGGCTTCGGCTATTCAGGATGGCCTCTGGTACCTGGCAGGTGCCATGAATATAAATAAGAACAGCCGCTTATTCTTCCGTATCTCATTCATCATCCTCGTACTGCATTTGGTTTCCTGTAAAAAGGATGAAACCGACACCGGGCCTGTTCCACCTTCTCTGAAAGTCTGGCTGCACCGGGTTAATACGATAGACAAAGCAAAAAAATTTGAGTATGCCTACAGTGGTTTTGAACTGGACGTCCAGTTTGATACGGCTACCTCCACATTTCTTGTAAAGCATGATCTCACAGACACAACCCACCTGGATTTCACAACATGGCTCAGTGCCATTTCATCGCCAGGCCGACTGGGTTACTGGCTTGATTTTAAAAACCTCTCCGTCGGGAACGCACAGGCTTCCCTGACTGTTTTACTCCAGTTGCGAAAAACCTTCAATCTCACCCAATATCCCATCGTTATCGAATCAACCAATCCTTCCTGCCTCCCTCCTTTCGATACACTGAACTTCAGGATCAGCTATTATATCCCTGCTTTTGATCCTTCAACACTTACGAAAGAAGAAGAACAGTACTACCGGTCGTTTATTGAAACTGCTGTAATGGAATCGGGTTCAAAAACGATTTCAGGATATTACTTTCAGCATGATTATATGAAAAAATGGTTCCCGGGTATGAACAAACTGCTCTGGTATCTTGACTCTTACCAGACCAGTGCCAGGGATTCGATTATCAGCATCACCTCGAAGGATCCGATGGTTGAAATACTCCTGGTTGCCGAGGATTACCAGGATGGCTGTTGTTTTAGTAATGCCCGGTGAGTGGATTTTATATTGTCAATGGGAATTTCTTTCCTTTTTGGACAAATAGAGCCCACAGCATTCCTTTTGAATCATTTTCTATACAGAACCAAGCCTCAGGTTGCCGGCCACGGCTTACCGGTGGGTAAGATCAGAATAGATGAATTGGAAGTTTACCATTTGAAAAAGGGTTCACCAACTCCCTGCCGGAAATTTACGCGTAACATTTTAAAAAACAGGCCTGAAAATTAGGTTTTCGGGAAAGATTTCCATATATTTGTCAGTATGAGGCGAAGGGATTCATCCACAACATCGCTATTCCTCCCTGCCTGAGATTAACCGCAGTCTGGACAATTTACACTAATCCGGTTTACGATGACCACCTGCCAGGCAAAAAGTAAATTTTTCTTTCATCCCGGCCGGGTTTCCATATCACACTTAGTTTCTGCTACGGCGACAGTTTACCGTATCCGGTTGAACGAAGAATTTCAATTACAGAGAAAAAATTCAATGACCTTAAAAACAATCCCATGAAAACACTGAAACCATTTTTAAGAAAAAAAATTGCCGGCATAAAGCCATACATCCTTTTAGTTCTGATTTTCGCTTCTACCCTCAGTATTACGACATTCGGGCAAAAACGGCTTGTCCTTATGCATAACGGGCAAACTTCGGTTTACTCAAATTTTGACAGCCTCAAGGCACACATTCAGACAGGAGATACCATTTACTTTCCCGGGGCCGGATACAATATCAACGACTGGTCAATAAACAAGACCGTAACCATATTCGGCGCAGGTCACTATCCGGACTCCACCGCAGCAACAGGAACAACCTACCTGACCGGCAACATCATCCTGAAAACAGGGGCAAGCAATACCTTTATCCAGGGACTATACCTGACCGGTAATGTTACATTCGGTTCTGATGCAACCAACCAAACCGTGAACACCATCACGATTTCCCGCTGCAACATTAATGATCTCAGGTTATCGCACAACGGTTCAGCTGTTACAACTTCCAATAATATCGTTATCCGCGACAACGTGATACGGGGAGGAGCATTTATGGGTGGATATGCAACCAATGTAATGGTTGTTAACAACATTATCCAGTCGGTAATGCAATACTTTGACAACACCTTGTTTAAAAACAATATTCATATGCGTTCGTTTTGCGGCGGAGGCCCCCTGATCTATATCAACAACAGTTCATTTCAGAACAACGTGATGATCTATAATTTTGGACCGTGTTCCGGGCAATACTTCATGAATAACTGCAACACCAATGATTTTCAGAATAATGCATTCAATAACACCGTAATATTCCCGGACGGATCAAACACTGGTTCGGGAAACTGGAATGGCATTAACCTAACCACCTTTTTTGTGAGTTATAGCGGCTGGACCTTTTCATATTCGCATAACTACCATCTGCAAGCACCCGGAACCTATCTTGGAACTGACGGAACGCAAATCGGCATTTACGGAAGCACCATCCCTTACAAGGAAGGGGCCGTTCCGATCAATCCCCATATCCAGATGAAAACAATCGCTCCGACCACAAATACCAACGGGGAATTGAATATCAATATCAAGGTGGCTGCACAGAATAATTAATCTGACATTGCCATGAAACCTATTCCCCTCATTATTTTCGCCCTGACGATTGCAATGACTTTGTCCCTCCCCGGCCAAAACACGATCAACCGTTATGAATACTGGTTTGACGATAATTTTTCGGAGCGGGTGGTGGTCGATGTGACGCCGGTTTCCCCGTTTCAGGTTGCCACCGGAATTCCGACCAACGGACTGTCAGTTGGATTGCACTCATTTCATATCCGCTTCAGGGATAACAATACGAAGTTCAGCTCTGTCTTCAGCCAGTATTTTCATAAAGTCCCGACCATAATTCCCGGCGGGACCCATGTAGTGGCTTACGAATACTGGTACGACAACGACATTGGTGGGAAAGTCACACAACCGTTGACACCAAAGGGCACAGTGCAAGTAATTGCTGGCATTCCTGCGGCTGCGCTCTCCGACGGAACACACGCCTTTCACATCCGATTCAAGGATGGTCAGAATAACTGGAGTAGCTTAATGAGTCAGTTTTTCCTTAAAGTTACAGGTGGATCTTCGGCTGACAAGCATATTGTGGCTTATGAATACTGGTTCGACAACAACCCTGCAGGAAAAGTATACCAGGCTGTACCACCACAAAGCGGAATACAACTGATCACGGACATCCAGGCATCCACCCTGACAAATGGCCTGCACCTGGTTCATATTCGCTTCAAAGACGAACTTAACGAATGGAGCGGTTTACAAAGTCACTTTTTTCAGAAACTCACGGCTGGAGTGATCAGCAATAAGATATACGGCTACCGCTATTGGTTTGACAGCGACCTGGCCACTCTTCACATGACACCGTTGACACCTCCGCAAACTCCTTATCTCCTGGCAGATTCCACTGTCATTCCCATGATTCTGGATGGAAATCATACAATAAGTTACCAGTTCATGGACAGTACAGGCATATGGAGCAGTGCCATAACGGACACTTTTACCTTTACGGGACCCATCGTTAACAGGACTGTTTCCCCGCATACCATATTCAACGGGGAAAGTTCCTGCATTGATGCGTTGGAAACCCTGACCGTGGGAGGCAATGGCACAGGATTTACTGTTCAGGCGGGAGGGATGGTTAATCTTATTGCTGGCTTGAAAATCAGGCTGTTGCCAAACACCACCGTGCAACAGGGTGGTTATCTTCATGGCTATCTTTCACCTGGTAGTCCATACTGCCTTCCCCCGTCATCCGCACCCGAACTGAAGGAGGCTTCCGATCCCGGGACAATTGTGAATGTAAACGCTTCCATGGTCATCTATCCTAACCCCACCAGTGGACAATTTTCTGTAAGGCTTAATTGTTTGCAGGAAAATTCAGTCGCAACTGTAAAGATTTATTCTGCGATCGGACTGCAGATTTATGAATCGACGGCCAGAAATGGCAGATGGTCGAACATTTCACTTAGCCAATACAGTCCGGGAATCTATCTGGTACAGGTTATTCAGGGCAATGAGATTTTCACCGGAAAGGTAATAAAACAGTAACGGCAGGTCAGGCTGAATAAAAAAAGCCCCCTGATTGAATTATCAAGGGGCTTTAAACGGTTTTACCGGTACATTCGATCGACAGGATCTGAGCCTCTCAGGGGACTTGAACCCCCGACCTGCTAATTACGAATCATCTGCTTTACCAACTGAGCTAAAGAGGCATTTGCCAACCAGAAAGGAGATGAACTACCCCGCCGCAAGCAGCGGGGTAGTTCATTAATGAAATTTACAGGTCATTCAGGAAGATTAGCAGATTTAGACAAGAATATTCAAAACAAAGTAATAAATCGATATATCTATAAAGGCAATGCAATTCCAGATCTTAATACAATCTTTGGAACTGTCAAATTTGCTGATTGACTTTGAACTACCCATTATAAACCTAATATTATAAATATCTTCGCCCTCCTTGAATTCCCGTATAAGCAAATTGCAAACCGGGAATCCGGCGACGAAAAGTGGTGATTACTCTTTCAACGACCTTGTCGATTTTTTGAAGTACGTGGTTTACCGATAAACGACCGGACGAAATCACCGCAAAAAAGTCATGGAGGTGCTTTTATAATGCTCCCTGTCGCTCTTTTGTATGGCTGCAACCCTGTTCCATGATCCATTGCAGGAGTTCAGGTATTGGGTGCTCATTCACCTTCATCTCTTCGCGGTTCCTGCAAAACGGGCACGACTGGATATTTCCAAAGGTATCAACATACACATAGCGGTTGCCCGCTCCCAGGCAGCCAATCCGGCGTTGATATTTACCCATATAGACGATCATAGGAAAATCCTGGTATTTCTTCAAGGTGTTCATCTCCGTGTAAAAATCCTCAAGGATTCCGATTTCTGCCGGATTCAGGGCGACATCCTGACCCTTGAACCTGCCCGATGGCATCGCTTCGAAGAGCTGGACGTACGATACCCCGTTCTGCATGGCCAGCAATGCATACCGGTAAAGGTTGTCACGACTGACGAACTCACGGGTTACGCAAAGTGACCAACAGGTGACAAGTCCCGCCTTATGGCAGTTCTCTGTGGCCGTCATGGCCCAGTCGAAGGCCTTCGGATGTCCCCTGAATTCGTTGTGAAGTTCCGGAATGTAATGGTCCAGGCTGATGGCTACGCCCGTGAGCCCGGCTTTTTTCAGTTCATGCGCTTTTTCCTCCGAAAATATAAAACCGCAGGTGGATATCCATAAGTCCGGCCCTGGTCCTGATTCCCTGATCAGTTCCACCAAATCGCTGAACCGTGCCATGGGCTCGCCTCCTCCGAACTGAATGTGGCTGACTCCCTGTTGCCGGAAGGAACCGATGATCTTCTTCATCTCGGGCAGTGACAATGTGTCTTTATGGTTCAGCGCCTCCCACTCGTAACAATGGCGGCAACTCATCGGACAACGGTTGGTAATGCCGAAAAATAGCGTGCTCAGCCTGTTGTGCTTCTTCCTGACGGGGATTAAGCGGTTCATCTCCCCCCGCACATGTTCGGTAAGCGCCCCGGACGGAAAGCCGGGCAGGTGCATGTTCCAGTGGTACCGGCCATGGGCCCGCACCAGTTTACACAACTTATGTCCCGCGATCTCCATTTGCAGTGCATGCAACCGTTTCATCACCCTGATGCCCTTGCTGAGCGACCGGTAATCCATTATCGTAAGCAGGAAATAAAACAGATCTCCTGCTCCATTGATCAGCCGCGCCCGGGTGCCATAAATGATTTTCACAGGATTCTTTTTCATGGCCTCACCTTTAACGAACCACCTTCTGTCTGCTCACGATTGAACAGGTTGTAATGTTCCCAGGAAAACCGGCTCAGTCTCCCGGGTTCAGAGAAGGTGACCAGTGTGGCTTTGTCGGGCTTGCCGGGATAATTCCTCACATGCTTATAATATCCTTTTGCATGCAGGATGATCGTTTGTTTCATCCCGGCGACTCCTTGAATACAGGGAAAGACCAGAGTGGCTTCCTCGCCGGTGTGTTCCTGTATGTAATAGCTGTCATCATTCTCCCGGAGCTGCATCCTGACATCCTTTCCTGTTTCGGTGAGTGCGGAGAGCGGGGAAACACGGTTCACCGTGAAGGAGGATCCGGTAGTGAGATCCAGGGCGGCATAGTCGAGCTCCCAGAATCTGAATCCCGATTCAAGCCTGAGGCGGATGGTTTGTTTGCCGTCCTCTCCCGTTGTAAACAGTGCATCCGACATGTCAACGGGCATCACCATCTCCCTGGTGCCCACCGTTCCGATCAGGTTAAAGTAGTCAATAAAACGCCAACCCGATGTGGTTTTGAGGTAAACCATCATCACGAAACGCTGATCCTGCTGCCATTGAAGATTCTTTTCAGGAGGTTCTTTTCCCAGTATCCCGGACCACTTGCCGTATTTTTTCCCGAAAAGCTCCATAAACTGGCTGTAAGTGTAATCGCCCCAGAGCTGGTTACCGCACCGGACAAGAAGGTTTCCGTCGTGGGTTCCTTCCGGAACCGCAAAGGTCATGGTAACGGCATTGAAGGCATTGGAGTCGCCTGTGGCGGAAGGTTCTTCGTCGAACAGGAAGCTTTGTTGATCCCTTGCGTTGACCAGGGGTATCAGGTCATTCCCCGCAGCAGAAAGAGCCTTCACCGGTATCGCAGGGTTGTCAAGCTGATGCAGCAGACCGGAACGATCGGCCAGTACCATCGTGTTCTCCGGATGGGTGACGATCCACAATTCGGCCTGGTTGATATACTGGACTTCCTCGAGTTGGTTGGAGATTTTCAGCCGGTAACTGTCATCCACCGTTTTGATCCCTGGCAGCGAGAGGTAATCGTGCCGTTCCAATGAGGGATAAACGGCTCCTCCGAATATCTCACCAGCGAGTTCAAAACCCTGTCCAGTGTCCACGTAGATGAACGGGCAGGAGGTGAGCGCTGCAATGAGTACCGCGATTCCTGCAACCCCCAGAATGGTACCGAATAAGATCGGGATGACGAACGACCCGGTGGTCATTCCTTTTGCCCTGTCGTATGTCTCGGTTTTTAATATACCTGAAAAGGGAACTGAGATATCATTGTTTACCGATACCCCGGGTGCCAAGGAATCCGCAAGGAAAAGGTGTACCTGGTCGATGACGATGTCCTTGTCGCGAAGCTTGTACCGGTCAACCCTTACCTCTCCTCCTTTCGTGGGAATCTTTGGTGGATAGGATTGCCAGGTTGCTTTTGGGACAGGCAGATATTTCACACGCGCAGAATCCACCTTGTCAAGATACCCGGTGAACCCGTCGCCGTGGACCCTCAGGAGGCCCAGGTGCCAGGCTGATTCACGGGAATGAAGGATCATATACCTGTTTTCCTTCAGGAGCTTGTTGAGTTGCTCAGCAGTAAATCCAGGCCGGGCCGTCGCTTTGTAGTAATAACATCCGCTGTTGACCAGGAGCGACAGGGTCAGCACCAGGGCCAGCAGAAACGGCAGTTGAAGCAATCTGATATAATGGGATTTTTTTTTCATGGTGCATTGATTTGGAGGATGACACATGAAATAAAAAATATTACCACATGAAAAACTACGAAATATAGTGAAAAATAAAGTGAATGTCAAGAAAGGTCGGGAACGTATATTTCTGGAAGGTATATTTATGAAGCTAAACTTTCATAAGAGATGATGAGATAAAAAAATCCCCGCTTACTGGAAAAAAGCCCAAGAATGAAGATAAAAAAAAGCATGAGGTTCTTACATTTCATTCCTCACGGAAGTTCTATATAACTCATTTGCTCCATCAAGGTGTTCCTCTATATCTAATAATGAAATTTACAGGTCATTCAGGAAGATTAGCAGATTTAGACAAGAATATTCAAAACAAAGTAATAAATCGATATATCTATAAAGGCAATGCGATTCCAGATCTTAATACAATCTTTGGTAAGATCAAATTCACTAATTAATTTGAGGTTGAAACAAATGAATTAATCTAATAGATTTTTATTTCATTAAACTGCCTGTGGTTCCCTGGTTTTCAGTAGAACAAGAATTACCTGACAGATTCTTTTGATTATCTATACTTTACCATTAGCAAATTGAACCTTGATACTTTTTATCTTTTCATCTAACGCAGAATTTCTAGATACTTTTGAACTATACTCTTTATATTAAAAAATTACTAATCCTATCTCCCTTATCGTTGCAGTAGAGCTGCAACTTTCGCAACGAAGGGGAGCAAAGACAGGCAAGAGTTTCAGAAACTATCTTCTGAAACTCTTTTTTATTTGCACATGGCTTTTATAAAGTGTCCATACAAAAATGGATTAATGTTGCTGGAATGAAAGACCAGCCTGCTTTTCAAGTACCTTTATGACTTTATTTATCCCGGATGCACCGGACAGAAAATCCCATCCATTTGGGATGTATGTTCCGGTAAATATCTTCAAGGCCATAGATCATGTTTCTGTACCAGGCGATAGAATCATTCTTCCCGCTGCTGCTCCACCAAAAACCGCTTTTGCCACCCACAAAGAAACGGCCCTGGCTGCACCTTTCCCCGCCAGGAAGAGCAGCAAAACCCAGGTTATCGGTTCCATTACCTTGCGACCACCAGCCGGAAGTGGCCTTCAGCCTTAATCCGGCATCCTGTCCTCTCCCGCCCTGCTTATCCCAGACCGGGTCATCCTGACCAAACCGCGTGTCTGCGGTTGCCTCCAGGTCCATCCACTCATTATCTGTGGGGACTCGCCAGCCGTCGGGACAAAGACTACCTGTGTTCACCGCATACCAGTTGTAGAGCGCTCCATATGTTACCCCATTCGCTACATCATTGTGGTACCAGCAATATCCGCCAATAATAAGCCTTCTCCATGCAATGCTGTCGGTAATGTACCGTATCTCCGCACCGTTGTTATAAGAGGTGGTTCTCAG
>Ga0116170_10002314_pt1 | contig 18476 bp, 11 predicted proteins | sample AD_JPNHW1_MetaG_FD_89797 | JGI IMG/M metagenome (GOLD analysis project Ga0116170, IMG submission 89797) | Active sludge microbial communities of municipal wastewater-treating anaerobic digesters from Japan - AD_JPNHW1_MetaG | ecosystem: Engineered > Bioreactor > Anaerobic > Digestate | place...
CATGGCAGCGAAACCTTCACCCGGAAGAAACGGGTCGCCACATTGGTGGGTGCGATCCACGAAGCGTTTGTCACCGAGGCCTTGCCCTCGACGGTGTACAGGCGTGCCGTGCCCAGAACCGTACGACGTGGAATAGGTCGTTTCCCGTACCGTCTTTGTATGTCTTCGCCTCACGAACCGTCTGGCCGATCTGAGCCTCAAGCGGATGCGGCGAACGCTTGGCCCAGTTGCCCGCCGCCGTAGCCGCTTGTTTGACCGAGATTTGAGCAGCACCAGCACCCCAAACAGACAACAGCATTAAACCTGTTGCGATGTGCTGAACCCGAAATAAGCGACGGAACGCATTCCACACTTTCATTTTTATTCCTTCCACCTGAAAATCCTACCTTCCCCAAATCTCCTGCAACTCGCGGTGCTGCATCGCCTTGGCGGCGTCATCCGTGTCACCTGTGTTCTCGAACGATGTTTCGTACTCATTCGCCAGCGAACGATGCATCGACTCGTACGAACTGTTCAGTTGCCGTTGCGAAGTCGCATTCACGCGCGCCCCCATCGCGCTTGACCGGGCATACCGTTCCAATCTCCTGATTTGCTTTGCGCGTTGCTCGCTTTCGGCCTGCCCCGCCGCCGTCGCTTGGAACTCGTTTAACAGTTGATCGAGCATCTTGTTCCGGCGCAGGAAATAACTTGTCCAAGTAATTCTCTGGCCGGTCCTGAGAATCGAGTTGGCTCTTCCGCCATAAAGACAGTTTGCCGAAATCTGCCTGAGGCGATATTCCGTCACACTGTCCTGACTGATAATCCTAAACCGATAGTTCCCGTCTTCAGCACTCACCGCATAACGCTGCCCGGATGCCACCACGATATTTCCCATCACTTGAAAGTCACACTGTTCAGAAAAAAGCAAATCCTTGTGCATTTCATAATCCGAAGGCACTTGGACCGAAACCCACTGCCCGTCAAGCGATCCTGAACCAACTACGCCTTTGGGCACCGTTTTTTGATAGATCTCAAGCAGCGATGCAATCAGATCATGCGCCGCCGCACGTTTTTCTTGTCCCATACGACGGTCATTGGCCACCGATTCGCGAATCATCTGTACAGACTGCCCCACCTCGGCAGAGAGATCCTGTACGGTCCTGGCACGCGAAAGAAATGAAATGCCAATTCCAATGATCACAATGCCTGCACGATTCATCGATTTTGCTCCTCTGTTTCTGTTACGGATTAAACCATTAGCTCAGCCTGTTGCACTGCCAGGGCATCTGCAATCGCAGTGTCTATACGGCAGGGCGTTATACCTTTGACGACAACCTTAGGAATTGAGTTTGTGCATCGATAGACGCAAGCCACTGCTGAGCAGTCGAACTTTCCGTATTCTGAAATGGAACCGCCCGTCTTGACTGTGGCGTCAGACTATCGACAACGTCCACATTACCCGCGTTTTGCTGCGATTGCTGATTCCGTTGATTCTGCCAGGCGGTCTGGTTGAGCGTCTCATTGTGTTTCTGCAGAACCCGAATGGTCTGGTTCAGGTCTGCTGTGCCCGAACATAAGACCATGAATAATGTCACCACCCCATATATGCCAAGTCCGTTGCCCCATACGCTCATTCGCATCACAGTCCCTTCGCCAAGGCCAACTGTCCGAACATTTGCCTACTTGCAAAGGTTTAAATGGCCAAAATTTGAATGCAAGGATTACTCCAAAGTGAGATCTCTTTCAACGACAAATGCGATATAAATTAATGGGCAGACCTGTTTTTGCCATAATCTTGCCATGATTCTATTGTCTCGTGACTGTACAGGAAGCAGGCATGACGGGTTGACAACTGACAGATCCGACGATCTTCTTCGAACCTGCCGGGGCCCGGCGTCTTCCTCGCTTTACCGCCGGAGTCCTGCCCATCGATAAAAGCGTGCAATGCATTTTTGCGCTTCGCGGGGCCCAGATGCGTGCGTCACGAGAAAGGCGGATGCCGCGGGAAGCGTGCGGCCTTCAGGACGGCTACAGCGCCTCGACGAGCTTCTTCCGCTTGGCCTGAAACTCCTCTTCCGTGATCATTCCGCTGTCTTTCAGCGTTTTCAGCTCTTTCAGCCTCTCGGCGACGCTGCCCCCCGCCCGGTTCGCAACTTGCCCGTCCGGGCCCTGCGCGGCGACACAGGGGACCGCGCCTTTCAGGGGCGAGCGGTTCAAGCACTCCACGACGAAATTTCGGAACTCCGGCGAAATCTTCTCGTAAAGCAGCGGGAGCTGCTTGGGGAACTTGTGTGGCACGTAGGCGGACTCCGTCAGCGGCATCTGCGCCTTGAACGTGCGCCGCCCCAGCTCCTTCCCGTCCGGAGCGATCACTGTCGCCTCGAACGCCATGTCCGAGTCGCCGTAGGAGACCGGCAGCCCGACCAGCCAGAGATAAACGCCTAGGACGGAACAGCCGTAGGTCGTGATATTGCGATGCCACGTGCCCTCTTTGAGGGAAAGCTCGATCCGGTGGACGCCGGTGACCGCGCCGTTCCCCCAGCCCTGCATTTCCGGGCCCACCGCCTGAGCCACGCCGGCGGCCGACAAGTCCTTGACGACGGTCTGCGAAAGGTCATCGCGGAAATCGTAAGTCATCATCGTGGCGTTGGCGAAATAGCGCTCGGGGGTAAAGCGTTGCGCGCCATACGGCACGAGGGGAATGAACGTGAGGAACCCGGCGCCGATCCGAGACGCGCCTTTATCCGGGCGATCCTCCGCCGGCTTGGCGACATTCAGCACCTGCACGATCTTCCCGCCGCCCGTCGGCCCGGCATAGCGGACGCTGCTCGACATCGCCGCCGGCGCCGCGCACCCCGCCGAAAGCAAGGATGAGACCAGAAGCCCCAGCGAGCCAAGAGCGGCACCCGCCCGAATTTTGGTTTTCCGCGTCAGCATGCGCGCCCCATCGAGCTCCGTCCCTTTATTCATTCGATCTCCCCCTCCAGGCCCTTCGCCTGCTGCGGTGCCATCAGCACCTTTTGGTTAAAAATACCGTGTCGTGAGAACCGAGACAAGTACAAAAACTTGTGGGGCGAACATTTGACCAGAGAGGCCACGCGAGAGACGGGGGGAGGCTTCCTCTCGGCAAGATCGTCTAAGCGGTCGGCCGGACGGATGGCGGGCCGGAATCGCGCGAGCCCATAAATCGACCTTGCGCCGGTGCCGCATTATTCGCATCGCACTATTCTATGACCGTCCGTGCACCGGGTTTAAGAGGAGTTTTCTTTTCCTTCCACACGAACGTCCCCGGCACTCCGGGCGGCAACGTCACGCTTCCCGTGACGCGACCGGCCTCGAAAACGAGATCGGTTTCGACGACGCCTTTCGGATGCGGCGTTTTCGCCTTGATCCACGTGAGCGGCCCGGGCACGGGAGCGACGAGAACGGACCGGAAGAACGGTTCCGCCGGCTTCACGCCCGCGACGCCGTGATGGAGCTGGTGCAGGGGGTGTGCGCCCCAGGCGTGACAGTCGCTGCGGGATTCGCCGGGCTCTTCGAGCGGCGTGGAAAGCCCGAGCTTCACGTAATCGCGCCACAGATCAAGACGTTTCAGGAACAGATCCGCACGGCCGAATTTGAGATACGCCTCGAAAAGATAGTGCGAAAAATAGACGGACGTGCGGGCAAGATCCTTTTCGGAAACGAGCGCATCGAACGCCTTTTTCGCCTTTTCGCGAGGCAACGCGTCCGAAAGAAGCGCAAGCGAAAGCCCGTGCTCGGAAAAACGCGTGCGGGCGCAATCGTCAGCCAGCATTCCGCGCGCGTCGTTCCAATACACGCGCTCGATCGTGCGCGCAAGTCGTTCCGCCTTGCCGCGCCAGTACGCGGCGAGCGCCTTTTCGCCGAGCGCCGCTTCCGCCGCGACGGCGCCTTGAAGCGCGATAAGATACTGAAGATTGTTCACGGAGGAGACCGCGTTTCCGTCCGGCGCGACGCCCCTCACCCATCCGTCCGACCCGCACCAGTCCGTGAAGCTCCATCCGGGAAGATCCGCCAGAAGACCGTCGGCGTTCTCGCGGAGCGCGAGCGCAAAGAGGAGTTTCCGGAAAGCCGGCATCTGCGCACGGAGCCACGGCGCGCAATCGCGCCAGAGCGACGCGTCGCCGAGCGACGCGCCCCAGAGCATCGAATACGTGCAGCCGTCCTGCTGGAAGCGGGAGGGATAATTCATCGGCACGAGGCCGTTGTCGCGCTGGGCGCAGGCGAAAAGCCCGAGAAGCTGGCGGACGAGACGGTCGTCCGAATCGAGCGCGGCGGCGGCGAAGAATTCCGTGCGGCTGTCGCCGGGATACATCTGCTGCTCGTAGTAGGGACAATCCATGAACATTTCGTGCATGCACATTCCGAGTCCGCGCGTGCAGAGTTTCTGAACGGCATCGAGCGAAGGATCATCGCAAACAAACGATCCCGTCTCCTTCAGCGGATAGCGGGTGTCGTAAACGGCGAGCGCGTTGACGGCGAGCGGCTCGTCACCCGTCTCCACCGCAAGGCGGCACCAGCGTCCCGCGCGCCACCAGGGCACGGTGAAAACGGCGCGGGCGCGGCCGTCGGGAAGAAAGGTGTCCGTCATGCCGGCCGCGAACCTTTTCCCGTCCCATTCGGCGCGGTTGCCCTTTTTGCCGTCGGGCCCGCGCAGGGATTCCGCCCACCCCCATTCGATCCGCCCCCCCTTGCCGCCGGAAACGACGACCTCCGGATAGGCGCAGTAGTAATTGCCGAGGTCCCAGTAAAGTTCCGTCTTCGTGTTCGGCGGCAGCGTGATGGGCCCGCCGCCGGCGAGAAGGCGGTTGAACGCCGCCGCATCGGCACCCGTGCGGAATGCGCCGGGCGTGCACCGCGCATGGAGTTGATCCGGGATTTCGGTCGGAAAACAGATCCAGCCGTCCTCCCCGCCGCCGCCCGTATTCGCCTTCAACGCCGCGCGCGTCGTCACGGGATCGGTCCAGACAACGGGCTCCTCCGCCGCAACCCCCGCGCCGCGCACCTCGAAAACGCCACCGACTGCGAACGCGTCGCGATCGGTGCGGTCGTGCGGCGTCGTACCGCAAAGTCGGCCCGTTTTCCATGCCGCTTTGCCGGTGGTGAGGGCGCTGTCGTAAACGCCTTCGGCCTTCAGGACGAACGCGCAGGAAAAGGAAAGCTGCGCCGCCGGGGCAAATTCCCCGAGCCGCCACACGACGGCTTCGAGCGTGTGTTCGCCGGCGGCGAGCGGGATCTCGTACGTCTGGTAGAACCAGCGCGTCACCATCCCGCGGTGAGGACCGCGGGAGATTTCCTCGCCGTCCAGAAGCAGAATGAACCGTTCATCCGCTGAGACGTCGAACCGGAGCGGGGCGCCTTCCGCGACAAACGTTTTCCGAAAGCGGAAAAAGACGGGCGCGCTCCCCTCCCGCGCGTCCGGATGCGCGATCCACGCGGCCTCGTCCAGCGGAGAGGTGAACCGCATGTTCTCGTTGCCGCGCGTATAACGGGGCTCGCGGAACATCTGGCGAGCATCGGCGGCTAAAGAGACGGCGACGCACGCGAAAAGGAAGAACAAAAAGACTTTGATTTTCGTTTTCATGACGCTTTCAAATGATGCCGTTCTGCCGCCTCCACTCGCGGGGCGTGAGCCCCGTTGCGGCGAAGACGATGCGTCGCAGGGTGACGTCCGAATCATAGCCGCACAGATTCGCGATCGTGCCGATCGCCTGCCGCGGACGCCGCAGAAGCTCGAACGCGTTCGCGAGACGCGCGGCGCGGATCTCGTTCAGAATCGACGTGCCGCCCACCGCGCGGAAGCGCATTTCCGCGGACCTGCGCGAGCACCCCATTTCGGCTGCGACATCGGCAACGCCGATCGGCTCGCAGGCGTGCCGGCGAATCCATTCCACCGCCTGAGCCAGCGCCGCGTCCGCATACACATCCCGCCGCGTGGACAGACGCCGCACGAGATAATGGCGGCCGAACGTGCGGCATTGCGGCTTCATCCTCGGATCGGCGATCATCTCGAAAAGAAGATCCGCCGCGATCACGCCAGCGCTTTCGAAATCGGGCTTCACGCTCGAAAGCGTGGGCACCGCGTTCTCGCAGGAGACGATGTCGTTGTCGACCCCCACGACGGCGAGATCGCCGGGGACATCGATGCTCGCGCGCGCGGCGGCCGCGAGCACTTCGAGCGCCACGAAATCCGTGACGGCGAAAACGCCCACCGGCCTCGGCAGGGCGACGAGCCATTTGCCGAGCGCCGCAAGGCGCTTCGCGCCCGCTTCCGCCACCGGGAAGACCTTGCAGGCGCATCCCGCGAATGCGAGCGCCTTGCGGAAGCCGCGCAGACGGTCGGCGGACCAGAACGTTTTGCGGTAATAGTCCGCATATCCGAAATGCTTGATGCCGAGCGACAGCATTTCCTTCGCCGCAATCAAGCCGGCGGGCTCGGAATCCTGAATGACGGCTGAATGTCGCGGCATTCCCCAGAACCCCGCAACATCCCGGTCGATATGCACCACCGGGAGATCCCCGAACGCGGCGCACGGCAGCGGATTCGGCCATTCGCCGCAGGAATCGATGCAACCTGCGGGATTCCAGAATTCGAGGGTTTGTTTGAGTTCCGCCGCCGTGAGTTTGCGCCCTTCGAGCTCGATCACCTCAACGCGCCTCCCGCAGGCGGCGGCGCGGCGGCTCGCGCCGTCGATCTGGTCCTTGCTGTTGTGCCGGGATACCGAAACAAAATAGAGTAACACGTCCATGTTTCGCCGATTATATCATTTATCCCGCAGCCGGCTGAAGTCAACGGAACCACACCACGCGCTGTTTGCCGTCGGGCGAAAGCGACATCCGGCTTTCTGTGACGCCCGTATCGTCGTCCGTCGCGCCGAAATTGAACGCCGCGAACGAAAACGAAGCATCGAAATCGCCGGTGACGTTCAGCAAATCCAAAGGCACCCCGGCCGTGTACTCCGTCACGTCGCCGTTGCGGACGATCCCCGCACGGATCCGTTTGGCGGCTGCCGTGCGGTCGACCCCCGCGGGAGAGACGGTGCAGCGGATTTCCGCTGAACCGTCCGACGCCGCCGCAAGCGAAAACGCCCACCGCCGGCCATCCGTCCAGCCGAAAGCGATGTCGACCTTGTCGCCGCTCTTCGGCACGTCATCCGTCACTTCCGCCTTCACATGCAGGACGGAATCTTCAAGCCTCAGCCAGAGCTTCGCGCTCAGGTCTTTCGGCCCCGCCCAGAGCATGTGGTCCGTGACGGGATTGAAGCCCACGAACGAATCGAGCCGGTCACGCGAATCGATTCTGAACTGCGGTTTTTCCGAAAAAACGCCGCGGGGCGCGATCACCGGTTCGGCGCTTTCCTTAGGCTTCCGCGCGGCGCTTTCAGGAACGGGAACGACCTTCGCCGCACCGTCCAGAACGAGCGAACCCGCGTATTTGCCGGGCGCGAACCGAACGCGCCCTTTGAGGATTTCGAGCGGCTTCATGTTCCCCATCAAATCGGCGAACGTCGCGCGCGACGCGTCCGTCTTAAGATCGATTTCGGCCGTCTCGTCGCGCGTATGCGGCCAGCCGGCCACGACGAGCGCCCCTTTCGCGCGGAATTCGAGCAGCCGCATCGCCTCGCAGGGAATGTCGCGGACGAATTCGGCATCGGCGTAAAGCGCGGTCGTCGCCGCGCAGGCGGCGTAAACGGCTTTCGGATAGAAATCGGAGGTGAAGAATCCCCACGTGTTGCTGAGGCCCGATCCGTTCACGTCATCGCGCGTTTTGTACCACGTGTGCGCGAGAGCCCCGCGGCTCCACGCGAAAAGCGCTTTCTGGAAGTAACACGCCGCCTGAAAGTCCTCGCCGCCCGCCGCGTCTTCGGCGGTTTCCGTGAAATAGAGGGGTTTTCTGAGGCCGTTCTTTTTCAGAAGCCCGAGCCAGTTTTCGTCGATGTTGCGGTAGAAGCCCCGATCCGGCTGACCGTGCTCGTGGAGGGCGAGCGCGTCGAAATGGTCGGCCGTTCTGAGGACGGCGGCCGGATAAAAATCGGGTTTCGTGTCGCACGTGATGCGGTAGCAGGCGAAGCCGCCCGACAAAGCGAGCGCATCCGGATCGCCCGTGTGAACGCCATCCGCCCCCGCATTGTAGGTGCGGATGAAGTCGTTCACGTCGAAGTTGCCGAAGCCGATCAGATCGGGTTCGTTGTAAAGCTCATAAAAGCGGATGCGCCCCTTGTAACGCGCGGCCATTTTCGCGAGGAAGTCCCTCCAGGGCTTGTCTTCGGGAAGCCGGTTCCCGCAGGGACCGCGATCGGGAGCGACGAACTTCCAATCCTTCTTCTGCGCCCACCCCGGCGCAAGTCCCATCAGGCACTGGGGCTCGATGCCGTATTTGTCGAAGAGCGCGAGGCGTTCGTCCACGAAGTCCCAATGATAGTCCCCTTCTTTCGGCTCGATGCCGCACCAGGCCATATCGATGCGGAGCACCTTGATGCCCGCGAGCGCCGCGCCACGCACTTCGTCGTCCCGTTCGTCGGGCGGATAGTTGAAGTAGTGGCCGTGCGCGCCGAAAAGGAACCCCTTCGCGCGCTCTTTCGTGGGGCCGACGGGATTGAACACGGCGAAACGCGTGTGGCCCGTTTCCGGCTCGCCGTCCTTCGCCCGGAGTTCCCACTCGACGTACCAGATGCCCCTTTCGGGAAGCGCATCGGCCACGGGAAGCAGCGACGAGTCGCCGCGTGCGAGGTTCACCGCCGCCTTCACCGGCACCACCGTTCCCGCGAACGAGGTCAACTTCGCGGCGAACGCGCCTTCGAACGGCTCGGCGGATTTGTTTTCCACGCGGAAGCGGAGCTTTTCCTTCACCTCCGCCGGCGCGAGGACGTGGAGCCGGTCGCCCGTTTCGATCGTGACGGCGGGCGACGCGACGGCGAGCAAGCCGTCGAACAGAAACGCGAAAACTAAAAGTTGCACTTTCATGGCGTCTGTCACCCGGTTTTCTTCACCGCACAGAGAGGTCGAGCATGCAATTCCGGCGGACAGGGAAAAGCGTCCAGCCCTTCACGGAGGGCTTGAGGTCACCTTCATACTTGACGGTATACTTGAAACCGTCGAATTCCATGCGGACTTCTCCGGGCGGAAAATCAAGCGCGTCGAAGAACGCCCCGCCGCCGCGGAATGTGAGCCCCGCAAGAGCCCAGGAATCCGTGGTAACGCCCATGTCGAGAAGGATGCGCCCCTCCTCGAATGTGACGACTGCGCGCGTGCCGTCCTTACGGCCGGCGGTGACGACGAGCGTCTTTTCGTCCGGCGTCGCCACATCGAGCGAAACGAATTCGCCGCCGAACTCCATCGAGCCGGTTTCGCCGTCCTTAGCGAAAAGGACGCTGTCCACCACCGGTGGAGTAAAGTAGGAGCAATGCCATTTCATGCAGGGTTTCTCGAGATACGTTTCGGCGTAAGCGTCGCAGAACTTGTGGATGTCGCGGAAGCGGAGGTGCCCTTCCTTGAAGAAGAGGTTCGCGCGGTAGTGTTTGGAGTTGTACCACACGCTCTTGTAATTTTCGTCCGACCAGTTTTCGAGCGCCACCTGCGTCTGCGGGATGTTTTCCTTGTGGGACTTCTTGAAGTGACGCCCCGTTTCGCCTAGCGTCTCCACGGCGATCTTTCCCGCTTTCGCGAGGGTCGCGATGCGTTCGATCTGACAGGGAAGGCCCCCGACGATGGACGGCCAGCCGAAGCTGTTTTCCTGCCCGGTCTGCATGTAGGAAAGTCCCAGCAGACCCGGCCCCGTATACACGCGGAAATACCAGTCGATGATCTCCGGAACCTGTCCGGCCGGCTGCGCGGGCTCGAGCGTACACGCGCCGGGGAAACGGCTCTTCACGAGTCCCGTCCGGTCGTTGTGGCCGGGGCCATAGTTGTAGATGGGATCGGGAGTGAGCATGCGGAAGAGCGGCGCCCTGATGGCGTTCTCCATGTCCACGGCCGGAGAGATGGCGTTCTTTTTCGAAGGATAATACACGCCGTTCGAATAGCCCCCCCGAAGGCCGTAGGCATCGGTGGAATCCTGTTCGCGGCAGATGCAGAACGCGTCGATGCCGTATTTCTCCGTCATGTAATTCATCGAGTGGGCGTCCAGGAGCCAGCTGCCCACCACGCGGGGATAGGCGCCGAACTTCTCCTTAAAAAGGCGGAAGAGTTCGTCGCAGATCTTCTCGCGTTCGGCGGGCGTGTAGGCCATGAGAAAGCCGGGATTCACGAACCATTCCCAGTCCCACCCTTTGCGTCCGCGCCATTCGATGCCCACCTTTTCGACGAGTTGGCGGCACAACTCGATCCACACGCCGTATTCTGTTTTATTGGACTGCGCGCTCTTTGCCGCCGCCATGAGGTCAGCCCGCAGCATCGCGTCGTACTGCATCAGGATCGTGTTGGGAAGATCGTACTTCGTGTTGAGCTTCACTTCTTCGCGAAGCGGCAAGACGAGATCCATATCCGGATACCGCGGCTCGCACCCGCGCACGAAGTTGACGATGTTCATCACCGTGGGTGTTTTCACCTCCGCGGAAACCGCGAGCGACATCATGGCCACGGCCGCGAACAGGAATTTCTTCATCTTCTTGTTTTCCTTCGCCTTTTTCTCAAAACGCACGCCTTACGGACGGTCTGAGGGCCCACACCGCCCCCACACGAGGGGCCCTCCGCGCGGCGAGGCCCTGTTATCGGAGAAAAACCTCGCGACGACCGCATCGGCCGCAGCCGCGCAAACGGCGCACGACCGGAGAACGACGGGGGCGCGCTGCATGCCGCCCCCGCAGCGGAACGCGCGCCGGGGGCGGCGCCATTCCGTCATTTCGCTACCGCCGGGCAAGCCAGGCGGAAACCGTAGGTGTTGTAAGCATTGCCCGGCGCAACGAATCCCCGCGCCGCCGAACGGCAGACATCGGCAATACTGCCGATGCTTCCTCCGCGCTGAACGCGGCCGCCCCCGTCTTTCGTCAGAGCATTCGCCGCCGTCGGCCCGACAGGATCCACCTGGACCGCTTCCGACATCGCGTAAACCTGTAGCCAGTCGAGACAGAATTCCGCCACATTGCCGTACAGGTCGTAGAGCCCGTAATTGTTCGGATTGCCGCGTGTACCGACTGCGTGCAGAACGCCTTCGGCCGAATAAACATACCAGGCGATAGCTCCGATGATGTCCGATCCCCAAACGTGCTCCCCGAGCGTGCCGGTAAGATTCCAGCCGTTGAAAAGCGCGTTGACCGAACCCGCGCGGCAGGCGAATTCCCACTGTGCTTCCGTAGGCAAATCGAATTCCAGGCCGACCCGGTCGCGAAGCTGTCCGATAAAACTCGCGGGGTCGACGGCGTTACTTCCGGGCCACCCCGCGCCGGCTTCGGAACCGCGGATGTCGTTGTAAGATACGTTGTTGACCGGTTTTGCGTCGCCGACGTAGTTGCCGTCGCTCGGATTGGAACGCCCGACGCTCGTCCATTGTTTCTGAGTCAGCTCATAAATGCCGATGTAGTAATCCTCGGTGAGCATCACGGGGTGACGATCTTCCCAGTGCGTCCCGTAGTATTGATCGTTCCAGTTCACGCGGCCAATTTCATCGGAAGGAGAGCCCATGTTCCACTCCACGCCGCCCGCGGGAATCTTGCGCATCACGAGGCGCTCCGTGCGGTAAATGTCATTCGTGAGGCCGCCGTCGGGAAGCGCGGCGAGGGAAGGATAATAGCGCACACGGTGAATGGGATCCGTGCCCGACAGGTCCACCACCATGTAATCGGGCGGCGCGTTCGTGGCCCAGGCGGTGACACCGAAGCGGATGTTGCCGCCCGTGATGCACTGATCGGGCCACGCCTTATCCGCCTTCCAGATGATCGTGCGATTGCCAGCGGGCACCACCACGCTCAAGTCGCCCGTCATGCATGTCTGATTTTCCGCGCCGATCGAGATCCAAGTGCCGTCTCCGCGGTTCGTCTGCACGTCCACCGTGATGACGGCGGGCGACTCCGCGAGGGTATAGGTTATTTTCACCGTGCGGGAACGCGGTCCCTGCTCGGCCTGGACATTTGAGACGATGGGCGTCGCCGCCGAAGCGGCGAACGCGCCGAAAAGGGAGACGACGAGAAGTGCGGATGTTTTCATTGCATTCTTCTTTCGTGAAATCAGCGGATAAAGAACACGAGTCCGATTGTTTCCGACGAAAACGTCTCAAGCGCGTACCAGTCGGAAACCGGGGTTTCGCGGGAATCGACGTCAATCCCCTGCGACCACGCCTGCGACACATAAGCGTGATTGATTTCTGCGGATAGCAAGACCAATGCGCCGGCAACGGCAGGCGAAAAGAACTTTACGCTTTTCATGCCGCCATTATAGTCGACGGTATACCCACGAAAGGATAATTTTGCGCAATTAAAAAGGTTCAATTCGCGCACCACACAACCGGATCACCTTAGACGCCGCGCGACGTTGGCGGGGGAGAACCGATTGCGCCTTGCCGCACGCTTCCGCGTTCCGCTATAATTCGGCGCATGGTTACGCAACAAGACCCCATAGAGCATCTCATGATCGTCGCGGGCGCAGGGACGTATCCCGCGTGCGTCGCGGCGGGTGCGCGCAAGGCCGGCGTGCGGCGCATCACCATGCTGGGGCTCCGCGGGTCCACCGCCCGGGCGACGGCGGCGCTGGCCGACGCGACCGTCTGGTTCGGCGTCGGCGAAGTGCGCGCCGTCTTCGAGTGGGCCGCGAAGCAGGGTTTCTCGCACGGCATCATGGCGGGCGGCATCACGCCCCTCGCGCTTTTCCGCACGCGCTTCGACGCCCTCGCCCGCTCCTGGCTGAACGCGCTGCCGGCCAAGAACGCCCACACCATCTTCGGCAAGCTGGCCGCCGAGTTCGAGAAGCTCGGCATCCGCATGCTGCCGGCCTCCTGCTACATGGACGAATACATCCCCGGGGCGGGCGTGCTGACCCAACGCGCGCCGGACGAGCGGGAGATGCGCGACATCGCCCTCGGACACCAGGTGGCACGCGACATCTGCGGCCTCGACATCGGTCAGACCCTGCTCGTGAAAGACGGCATGATCCTCGCGGTCGAAGCCTTCGAGGGCACCAGCCAAACCATCCGCCGCGGCGGCAAGCTCGGCGGCAAAGGCGCCGTCGTGGTGAAGGTCGCCAAAGAGGGGCACGACATGCGCTTCGACATCCCGGTGATCGGCGAAGCCACGATCGCGACGCTGCGCAAGGCGGGCGTCTCGGCCCTCGCCTTTCAGGCCGGCCGGCTCGTCATGCTGGAGCGGCCCAAGGTGGTCGCCGCCGCCAACAAGCTCAACATCGCCGTCATCGGACTGGATTCGGGGCTGCCGTCCGCACCCCTCCGGCCCTAAGCGAGGGGACATCGCCTTATGCCCGTTCCGAACGCACCGCTCCGCATCCTGATCTGCGCCGGCGAGGTCAGCGGCGACATGCACGCCGCCGCCCTGATGCGCGCGCTGCGCGAACGCCTGACCGGCCCCGTGGAGTTCCGCGGTTTCGGCGGCGACGCCATGCGCGCCGAGGGCGCGGAGCTGCTCTACCACACCGACCGCACCGCGATGGTCGGCCTCACGCCGGTCATCATGAACCTGCCCTTCCTGCTCGGCATGATCCGGCACCTGAAGCGAGAGATCCTCGGCTGGAAGCCGGATCTCGTGCTGACCGTCGACTATCCCGGCATGAACCTGCGGCTCGCGCGGTTCGCGCACGACCGCGGCTTCAAGACGGTGCACTACATCTGCCCTCAGGTCTGGGCCTGGCATCGCGACCGCATCCCCAAGATCGCCCGGATGCTCGATCTTCTGCTCTGCATCTTCCCCTTCGAGCCCGCCCTGTTCAAGAGCACCCCGCTCAAAGCGCTCTTCACCGGACACCCGCTCGTCGACCGCGCCGCGGAGGCCCGCGCCGAGGCGCCCGCCGCCTTGCCGTGGCAGGGCCGCCATCGCATCGCGCTGTTGCCGGGCAGCCGCGCAAGCGAGATCACCCGCCTCCTGCCGCGCCTGCTCTCAGCCGCCGCACTGCTCGACCAGCGCCTCGGCGGAGACTGCTCGTTCATCATCCCCGCGCCGACCCCCAAGATGCGCGCGCTCGGCGAAACCGTTGCCGCGGCGACGCGGACGAGGCCGCAGCGCCTCTGCTTCGTCGACGGCCAAGCGCGCCAGGTCATGCTTCAGGCCCACGCCGCCGCCGTGGCCTCCGGCACCGCCACGCTGGAAGCCTGCCTGATGCGTTGCCCGACGGTTCTGGTCTATGCCGCCAGCACCGTCACCTATCTCGCGGCGCGCTTCGTGATCAAAGGCGTCAAACACCTGGGGCTGGCGAACATCATCGCGGGCCGCGAGGTCATGCCGGAACTGCTGCAGAACGCGTTCACGCCGCAGCGGCTGGCGGAGCTTCTCGGCCGATATCTGACCGACGCCGACGTGCGAGCAGCCGCCCTCGCCGACCTCGATGCGACCAACGCGCGGCTCGGCGCCGGCAACGCCTCCGCCCGCGCCGCCGAAGCGATCGCGGCCCTGCTGTCCACAGCGCGCTAGAGCATCCCGACTTTTTGCGCAACCGCAACGCCCATGCAGGTCGGGTGGTTGGGGGAACCGTCCCGGCCACATGCGCCGTCCGGACGTCTGCCCAGCCTTCCCGCGGCAGGGCGGTTTCCCCGAAACCGCCGCCCCATCACCGCGGCCACGCCGCCGGCGGCGGATACGCGAGGAAAAGCGCCCGGCACAGCTCGCAGACGACATCGGTCTGGAGGACCGTCCCGTACGAGCTGGCGTAGCCGGCGCTCAGCTCGATGAGCAGGCCGAACCTGTCGCGCGCGCTGGTGTTCTGCAGAACGGGACGGGCACCGTCCGAAATGATGCTGCCGAGCAGGTACTGCGAAGCCTCCTCCTCGTCGCTCTGCCTCAACAGATGCCGTCCGCGCAGACGCGCGTTGGCGATCCGCTGCAGCTCCAAGGCCCGCATCTCGTTGTCGGGATGCGCGGTGACCGGAAGGATGCCTATCTTGTTGTCCTTGGCACCCGAATTGCCGTGCAAATCGAGAACGCAATAGAGTTCGGGGCATCCGGCGATCTTCCGATAAACCTGTGCCTCGGGCTCGGCAAAGGGAGCGATGCCCTTCCAGTCGTAGTCATACGGCCCGAACCGGCCATCCTTGTTGCTGTCCCGACCCTTGAAGCGCTCCCACTGGTAATCGCCCTGCCGGTTGAGATCGACCCCCTGGCCGTTCTGCCGCCGCATTTTGTCGTACCCCGAGGGATTCAGCAGCGGGATGATCTTGATCTGCACCTTCTGCAGATCGACCTCATCCTTGAACTTGCCCTCGGCGAGGAGCTTGGCAAACGTCATCAGCCCGTAACCCGACTCCCACTCGCTGCCGTGCGCCGCCGCATACATGAAGTACAGAGGCGCGCCGGGCTTGCCGAGATTCAGGCTCCAGAGACGGTAAGGCTCCGAGGCCGGGCCTTCCTCTTCGATGCGGATAGCCGGATACGCCTCAGCCAGCCGCTTCATCTCCGCGACCACGCCGTCGTACGTCAGCCGCCGCGGAAAATACTGGCCGAAGCGCACGGGATTTCCCAGCGCGCCGCTCACCGGCGTGAACGCGTAATAGGCGTCCACGTTGCGGCAGTTCGGCTCGCGCAGCGACAGCAGGTCGCAGGCCGTCACCGCTCCCTTGCCCGCCGCCAGCCGAACCAGCCCCGCTTGCCCGCCGGGGGCCACGGCCAAGACCTCCAGGCCGGCCGGCGCAAAGCCGGCCGGCAGGACGAACAGCTTTCCGTCAGGCCACCCCGCGCGCGGCATGATCTGACCGACCTCGAAGCCGGCCGTCGCGTCCGACACCCGCACGACGCGCAGCCCCGCGGCCATGCGCGCCTCCAGCGACGGGCTTTTGGGCTCGCCCACCGCGACGGCGACCGCCTCCGCGCCCTGGCTCCGGGCAAACGCGCGGATGTCCATGAACACCCGTCCGCCGCCGCGGGCGAACCCGTCCAGCAACGGCCAGACCGATGCCGGCACGGCCCCCTCGTAGAGCGCGAGCGCGCCGGACGCCCCGCGCAAAGCCGCAGGCCGGCCCGGCTCCACGCGCGTCAGGCCGTCTTCGAAAAGGACCCGCACCCGCCGGATCACGGCATTCGTGTCGGGCAGGTCGGTCAGCAGGGCGATCCGCGGCACGGGCACCCGCGCCAGGGGAGGGCGTTTCACGACCAGCTCCACGTCGTCGAACCACACCTTGCCCACGCCGTCGCGGATCTGCAGATACGCCATCACATAGGCGGTCCCCTCGGGCACGAGCGCCCGCACGCGACTGCGGGTCCAGTCGAACGCGCCGCAGACCGGCGCCGAAGTCGGCTGCGAAAGGATCTCGCCCTTGCCGCCGAGGCAGTAGATCTGAAGCATCGCCACGCCGTTCGTGTCCAGCTCCGACTTCGCCCACGCCGCGAGCTCGATCAGGCTGCCCGGCGCCACGACGAGAGAACGGTCCTTCCCCTGTCTGAGCCGGGTGTACGCGGGCACGACATTCTCCAACACGGCGGCCGCCCCGCTTCGCCCGGCACCATCCGCCCTGTACAGCTTCCGCTGCGCGTCGTCGGGCGTGCGCTTTTCCCACGCCGGCTCCAGCGGCTTTTCGAATCCCGCGTTCACCAGCAGGTTCTCGCCCGCCCCGGCCGTCGCGACGCCGGCTGCAATCCCGACTGCCACCCATACAAAAAACCGTTTTCGCATTTCTTTTCCCGCCGTTGTGTCTGTCATGTCTGTTTCGTTGAGGTGCGTCCGGCACGTCCAGTTGCGCTACTCGATGCTCAATCCCGGCGCGTCGAACGAGGCGACCGGCGGACGCGCATCGGGACGCGCGATCTCGAAGGTCGCGTTCCTGATTCTCACGTTCTTGGCGTGACGCACGAAAAGGCCATAAGCCGGCAGCATGCCGAAGTTGCCGCCATGGGGATATATGTCGGGTTTCTCGGGAATGCGCGCGGCATCGGGAACGATTTCGGCCCCGCCCGGCGCGCGCACCTTCAGGCCATCAATCGTCACATCCTCGACAAGCTGGCCCGGCAGGCCGGAAATGCAACTGTCGTAAGGGGCCTCCGGCTGCCCTGTCGCCCACTCGGCGTCGGGGATGCCGTGGTCGAGCAGGACTTCGCGCCATGACCGCCCGCCGATCTCGGCCGTCACGTTCCGGATGTGCACCTTGCGGAGACAGCCGACCTTCGGTTCAAGGCCCTTGGCCCAATAGGAGGGCCGCAGGCGAGCGCCAAGACGGATATTGAGGGCCACCAACGCGTCGTACGCCCGGACGTTCTCGACCGTGAGGCCCTCCGCCTCCGAACCGTCAACCGAATACAGCTCCAAAGCCTTTGCGCCGTAGCAAGTCAGGTCGCGGCAGACGATGTTCTCGTACGCGCCGCGCGTCTCCGTGCCGAGCTTGAACGCGCCGCGATAGGTGTGGCAGACGTTGTTGACCGCCGCGATGTTGCGGTTCACCCGTTCGGCCGATTGGCTTTTTATCACGATCGCGTCGTCGTCGGAAATGACGGTGCACCCCTCGATCCGGACATTCTCGCAGCCGGACAGATCGATCCCGTCGTTGTTGCGCCCCGGGCGGAGGCTGCGGACGGTGACGTTGCGGATCGTCAATCCGATGCAACGGATATAGTGCTCGGTCCAACAGCCGGAGTTTATCGTGCTGACTCCTTCCACCCGCACGTCTCTGCAATTTTCAAACAGAACGACGTAGTGCCGCCAGTCCCGCGCGCCGACGAAATGGCCCTGCCCGTCGATCACGCCACGGCCGGAGATCCCGATGCCGCTCACATGGGCGGCACCGATCAGCGCGGCCTTCGGGTAGTGGTCGCGATTGGTCGAGGCGAGGATCTTGGCGCCGGCGTTGAGGTGGAGCCGGACGCCGTCGCGAAGTTCCAAGGAGCCTGTCAGGTAAGTTCCCGGCGGGAACCAGACGACCCCGCCGCCCCGCGAACCGCATTCGTCGATCGCCCGCTGGAGGGCCGGCTGGTCGAGCGTGATTCCGTCACCGACCGCACCCAGGGCGCGGACGTTGATGACCTTGTCCCCGGGCGGCGGTGCGGCGTCGACGGAAGCAGCCGGTTGTGGCGTCGGCGGAAGCGGCCGCGCGGCCTCTTCAAACGGGGCGAGTTTCTGCGCCACCGTGCGGTCCGTCAAGCCGCCGTCGCCAACCTGACCGTAGCCGTTGTGGCCCCACGCCCAAATGTCGCCGGCCCGGTCGCGGACGAGGGCGTGATGCATTCCCGCCGCGAGGGTGCCAATGTTGGCGAGCGGCGGCAGTATCCCCGCGCCGGCGCGTGCCCCGGCATCAAGCGGGAGATCGACGACCTCGCCCGATTCGGCGTTTGTCCAGCGGAGCCGGACCTGCGTCGCGAAATCGTTGTCGCCCTCGTGAGCCCCGAACATCAGCCGCGCAA
>Ga0116170_10002321_pt1 | contig 18428 bp, 13 predicted proteins | sample AD_JPNHW1_MetaG_FD_89797 | JGI IMG/M metagenome (GOLD analysis project Ga0116170, IMG submission 89797) | Active sludge microbial communities of municipal wastewater-treating anaerobic digesters from Japan - AD_JPNHW1_MetaG | ecosystem: Engineered > Bioreactor > Anaerobic > Digestate | place...
CCCCGCCGCCCCCGTAATGCCAAAGCCATTTGCGCCAGCTCATCGCCCGCTGGATCGAGCAGCACCGTCTCGACGCCCGGCTGCACGGCCGCAGCCAGCACGTCGAAGTCGGCCACAGCCTTATCGATGAACACGATTTCCCTTCTCGAAGGGGTTCGGGGTGGGACAGGACTCACATCCATTGCACACAGCGTCGTCGAGCCCGCGAGTAGAACAAGCAAAAGCCATGCAATTACATGCATCGCCGCCTGATTCGGGCAAAAGAAGATCCACCAAGGTGTCGAGGGTTTGCGCATCGAAAAGCCTTTGTCTGCAATGGAATCAAGCCTACCAGTTTCCAACTGCGATAAAACGCAAAAAGTGCCATTTTTTTGCAAGGCAAACACTTAAGAGCGATGCCAAAATGAATCTTGTGTCCACGATCGATTGCCCTTAATCCCATTTTTGGACAATTTCAAGGCCACCGACTTTCAAGATCCCGCTCCGAAGGAGACTGTATGCTCCCCGTGCTTTGCCTTTCAGCGCTGCCCCTTCTGATCGCACCTGCGCCTGCGGCATCGGAGGCCGCCAGCCTTCTGGAGGAAGCCCGCACCCAAGCCAAGCGGGCTGTGGAGGCACAAAAGGCAGCGCCAGGAAGGGTGATGGATTTAAGCGCGGCCATTACCCTATTTGCCCAGCGTCTTGCGCAAGAAAAACGCACGGATATGCGCCAAGTCCTGCTAACAAGCCTGTATCTGTTCACGGTGATGGAGAATAAGCAGCCGGCATCCCATTTTATCGCGACCCTCAAACAAGAGGTGCCTTCGACATCCCCCGCTTGGGCTGTGGATGTGAACCTGCTGCCGCGCTTTTTGGAAACGTGCTTCCCCGATCCTCACGAAGCCGAAGCTTTCGCGGCTCCGGGCCGCGAGGGGCAGCCAGACACCAACGTGCGAGCAGCCCTGCTCTTGGCCCAGTTCCAGGCGAATCAGGGATTGAACGACGACGTGGCCCAGGATGCGCTGTGCCGCCTGGAATCAGAGTTTCCTCAGGATGGACACACGTTCTCGGCCCAAAAGAACTGGGATGCGGGACAGCACGCGCCAATCGGATCACTCGCACCGGTATTGGAGGTGCCCCGCTTGGGACACCCTGAAAAACGATTTCGCGTGGAGGACTTCCACGGGGAATATGTCCTGGTGATGTTCTGGGCGAGCTGGTGCCCCCTGTGCCGCACGGAACTGCCAAATATCCACAAGGCCTGGGAGCGCTTCTACCCTAAAGGCCTGGAGGTGCTTTCCATCGCACTCGACGGAAACGAAGCCGACGTGGCCAGCTTCCGCACCCAGCCCGGCTTTCCCATGCCCTGGCACCATGCTTGGCTGCCAGATGCGTTGCGGGAACGCATCATCCAGGATTACGGCGTCGCGGGCATCCCCAAGCTGCTACTCGTCGACCCCAGGGGCCGGATCATCGCCAAAGACGCGGCCCTGCGCGGATTGAATCTCGAAAAGACACTCGCGTTGAAATTAGAAAAGCCCTGACCCGGCGGGTTCAGGGCTTTCTGTAGGCTGATGGCGAAGCTCAGGCTTCGTTACGGCGCTCGGCCTTCTTCTTCGCCTCCTGCGGAGGCTCAGGCGCCGAACTCAAACCAGCGCCCATGCCCCTCCCAAGGACTCGGATCAGGCGTCGTTGCGGCGCTCGGCCTTTTTGCGGTCGTTGGCATCCAGGATGCGCTTGCGCAGGCGGATGAAGTTGGGGGTCACTTCCACCAGCTCGTCGTCCTCGATGTATTCCAGCGCCTGCTCCAGCGTGTGCTCGCGGGGGGGCGTCAGGCGCGTGGCTTCATCGCTGGAGGTGGTGCGCATGTTGGAGAGCTTCTTGGCCTTGGCGACGTTCACCACCAGATCGTTGTCGCGGGCGTGCTCACCCACGATCATGCCTTCGTAGCACTTGGTGCCGGGGTGGATGAAGAAGATGCCGCGGTCTTCGAGATTCATGATGGCGAAGCCCACGGATTCACAGGCGTCCATGCTGATCAGCACACCGTTCTTGCGCCGGGGCATATCGCCGCGGTAGGGGCCGTAGTGGCTGAAGAGGCTGTTCAGGATGCCTTCGCCGCGGGTATCGGTCATGAACTCGCTGCGGTAGCCGATGAGGCCGCGGGAGGGGATCTTGAAGTGCAGCCGCACGCGGCCCATCTCGTTGCCCATATCCTGCATCTCGGCTTTGCGCGATCCCAGCTTCTCCATGACGATGCCCATGGCGGTATCGGGCACGTCCACGGTCAGATCCTCGTAGGGTTCTTCCTTCTCGCCGGTTTCGGGATTGGTGTGGATGATGACTTCGGGACGGCTGACGCACAGCTCGAAGCCTTCGCGGCGCATCGTCTCGATCAACACGGAGAGATGCAGTTCACCGCGACCGGACACCTTCCAGCAATCGGCGCTGTCGGTCTCTTCCACGCGCAGGGCGACGTTGTACTGCAATTCCTTGACGAGGCGCTCGCGGATGCGGCGGCTCTGGGTGTGCTTGCCGTCCTGGCCCGAGAAGGGGCCGGTGTTCACCATGAACATCATGGAGATGGTGGGCTCGTCGATGTCCACGTAAGGCAGGGCCTGGGGATCCTCGGCGCTGGCGACGGTCTCGCCCACGCGGATATCGGGGATGCCCGCGATGGCGATGATATCGCCCGCGCTGGCTTCTTTCTGTTCCACGCGCTTGAGGCCTTCGAAGCCGTAGAGCATCGTCACCTTGTGGCTCTGGATGCTGCCATCGCGCTTCACCAGGCTGACGGGATCACCCACCTTGATGGTGCCGTTAAAGAGGCGTCCGATGCCGATCTGGCCCACGAATTCGCTGTAATCCATGAGGGTCAGCAACATCTGCAGGGGCTGTTCGGCGCTGCCTTTGGGACAGGGCGCATTCTTCACGATGGCGTCGAAGAGCGGATCCATGCCCTCCGGGTTATCGTTCACATCATTCATGGCGTAGCCCAGCTTGGCGCTGGTGAAGACCGTGGGGAAGTCCAGCTGCTCGTCCGTGGCGCCCAGTTCGATCAGCAGATCGAAGACCTGATCCTGCGCCCAGTGGGGACGCGCACCGGGGCGATCCACCTTGTTGATGACGACGATGGGACGCAGGCCCAGAGCCAGCGCCTTGCGCGTCACGAACTTGGTCTGGGGCATGGGGCCGTCGAAGGCGTCCACCACCAGCAGCACGCTATCCACCATGGACAGCACGCGCTCCACCTCGCCGCCGAAATCCGCGTGGCCCGGCGTATCCACGATATTGAAGCGGAAGCCGCCCCAATGCAGAGCCGTGGTCTTGGCCAGGATCGTGATGCCGCGCTCACGCTCCTGATCATTGGAATCCATGGCCTGCTCGACAACCTTCTGGTTGTCGCGGAAGACGTGCGCCCCCTTGAACATCGCGTCCACCAGGGAGGTCTTCCCGTGGTCAACGTGCGCGATGATGGCGATGTTTCGAAACTTTTCAATGGGCGTCATGGTGTCCTTCGGCCGAAAGCCTTTTGGCGCGTCTCCGACCCAGGAGATCGAACGCCGAATCAAACATTTTACCAGTCCATCGCCCTTTTTCCGAGTGCGAATTCTTCCGTCAAGCCCTCTACGGACCTAAACTGGTATTCCCTCTCGCAGACACCGGGTTTTGGAGTCCTCACCATGCACATCAATGAGCTGCTCACCACTGTCGTCGATCTGGGCGGATCCGATCTTCATCTCAAGGTCGGCAACTACCCCATCGCCCGCGTAAAGGGCCGCCTGACGCCGCTGACGCAGTTCAAGAAGCTGGTGCAGGAGGACACCATCGCCATGGCGTATTCGATCATGGCCTCCGAACGGCAGAAGACGAAGTTCAAGGAGAACCTCGACATCGACTTGGCGTACTCGGTGCCGGCCCTGGGGCGCTTTCGCTGCAATATCTTCAACCAGCGGGGCACCGTGGGCATGGTGCTGCGCGTGATTCCCCGCCGCATCTTCAGCATCGAGGACCTGATGTTGCCCCGCGTCCTGAACCAGATCTGCGAGGAACAGCGCGGCATGGTGCTGGTGACGGGCACGACGGGCAGCGGCAAGTCCACCACGCTGGCGGCCATGATCGATCTCATCAACGCCACGCGTGTCGAACACATCCTCACCATCGAAGACCCCATCGAGTACCTGCATCGCGACAACACGTCGATCATCAACCAGCGCGAGGTGGAAGCGGACTGCAAGAGCTTCGCCAGCGCCCTGCGCGCGGCGCTTCGCCAGGATCCCGACGTGATTCTCGTGGGCGAAATGCGCGATCTGGAGACGATCGAGACCGCCATCCACGCGGCCGAGACGGGCCATCTGGTGTTCTCCACCCTGCACACGCTGGACGCCACCGAGACGATCAACCGCATCATCGGCGTCTTCCCGCCCCATCACCAGAAGCAGATCCGCCTGCAGTTGGCGGGCGTGCTGAAGGCCGTCGTCAGCCAGCGCCTGGTGCCCCGCGCCGACGGCCAGGGCCGCGTGCCCGCGGTAGAGGTGCTGGTGGCCACCGAAACCGTCCGCACCTGCATCGAGGAAAAAGAAAAGACCAAGGGCCTGCGCGATGTCATCGCCTCCGGCACCAGCCAGTACGGCATGCAGACCTTCGACCAGAGCCTCTACTTCCTGCTGCAAGAGGGCCTGATCACCGTCGATGAGGCCCTGAAGCGGGCCACCAACGTCGGCGAGTTCAAGCTCAAGCTGGAAGGCATCAACTCCACCGCCGACATGGCCAGGTCGAACATGGAACGCGGCATGAGCATCACCACTGGCGGCGGCCGCGAAGCGGGTGGCTCGCTGGCCCCGGAGACCGTGCGCGTCCCCGAGCCCCACCGTCCTGCCGCACCCGGATCGCCCGAGCAAAAGATCACGCTGGCGCGGTAGGGCGAGCCGCCCGACCGTCCTTCAGTTCTCCACCCTCAGTCGGTATCCGACGCCCGGCTCCGTGATCAGGTAGCGGGGCTGGGCGGAGTCCGCTTCCAGCTTCTGGCGGAGCTGGGCCATGTAGACGCGCAGATAGTGTGGCTGCGCACCTGCGGCCTCGCCCCAGACCTCTTTCAGCAGTTGGTGGTGTGTCAGCACCTTGCCCGCGTGCTTCACCAGGGTGATCAGTAGGCGGTATTCGTTGGGCGTCAGGTGAACCACGACCCCATCCACGCTCACGCGGCGCTGCACCTGGTCGACGCGCAGATTGCCCAGCTCGAAAATCGGCGGCGGAGCGGGCTCGGCGCCGTGGCGGCCATGGCGCAGGGCCACGCGGATCCGCGCCAGCAGCTCGCCGGTGCCAAAGGGCTTGGTCAGGTAGTCGTCCGCGCCCGCGTCCAGCGCCTGGATCTTGTCCTGTTCCTGGCCCCGGGCGGAAATCACGATGATGGGGGCGTCACACCACGCCCGCACCCGCCGCGTCAGCTCGATGCCATCCAGATCCGGCAGTCCGAGATCCATCAGGATGACGTCGGGCCGGTGCCCGGCGATGGTCGGTTCTGCATCCTTCGCCGTGATGGCTTCCAGCACATCGAAGCCCTCGGTGGCAAGCGTGGTCCTCAGATACCGCCGGATCTGCGGCTCGTCATCCACCACCAGGACGCGCGTCTGGATGCGGCCGTTCTCAGGCATCGACATCCGCCCCGGCATCGTCGGCCGGGAGCTCCTCCGCCGGGGGCTGCGGGGGCTGGCCCTCGAGGGGCAGGCTCACGAGGATCTGGGCCCCGCCATTGGGGCGGTTGCCCGCGCGGATCCAGCCGCCATGGGCTTCCACAATGCCCTTGCAGATGGCCAACCCCAGGCCCGCGCCGGGACGGCGCTGCCCCTGGGGCAGGCGCACCAGCTTTTCGAAGATGCGCTCCTCCTCGCCTTCCGGAATGCCTTCGCCGCTATCGGCGATGGCCAGGGTCAGGGCACGATCCGTGGCCCAGCCCTTGATCTCGATGGGGCTTTGCTCGGGGCCGTACTTGATGGCGTTATCCAGGATATTGATCAGCACCTGTTCCATCAGCACCGCGTCCGCGGGCACCAGGGGAAGGCTGGACGGCAGATCGATCTCCACCTTGCGGTTCGTCAGCTGGCCGCGCATGCGATCCAAGGCGCTGCCCACCAGTTCCTCGGCGGGAACCCATTCCTTGTGCATATCCAGCACGCCCGATTCCAGGCGGGTCACCTCCAGCAGATTGGCCACCAGGCGCTGCAACTGTCGCGCGTCCTCGTGGATCGTCTCCAGCAGCTCAGTGCGCGCGTCGGGCGTGAGCTGGCCGTGATCACCCAGCAGGGTCGTCGCCGCCCCGGTGATGGTCCCCAGGGGGGTGCGCAGATCGTGGCTGACAGCCGAAAGCAGGGTGTTGCGCAGCTGTTCGCGCTCCATGCTGAGCTGGGCCTTGGTGGATTTCTCGGCCAGGACCGTCCGCTCCAGGGCCAGGGCGGCCTGGTTGGCGAAGGCCTCCAGCAGATGGCGCTGATCCGGCTCCATCCAATGCGGCACGCCTTCGGGCCGCAGGCCCATGACGCCGATGGTCTCCTGCGTTCCCCGCAGCGGCAGGTACAGCGCCTTGGCACCGGGCAGAGTATCCGTCCCGAACCCTGCGGCCTCCTGGTGATCCATCACCCATTGCGCCACGCCCAGCTCGTCCTTCGGAAAGCCTTCCGGCATCTCATGGCTCTTGATCTTGATGCGGCCATGGGCGTCGGGCAGCAGGATCGCCGCACGGCACTGGAACTGGTCTTCCACGCTGTGCACGGCGGATTCCACCATGGACGCGGAATCCGCGTTGCGTGTCAGTTCGGCGGTCAGGCGGAACAGCGCCATGGTGCGCTGCTCGCGCACGCGGGCCAGCCGGGCCTGGCGGCGGATGCGTTCGGTGAGGTTGCCGATGATGACCCCAACCAGCACCATGACCACGCCCGTCCCGATGTGCTTCAGATCCGTCAGGGTGAAGGCGTTGTGACCGGCGGTGAACAGGTAGTTGTAGGCCGTGGCGCTGACGATGGAAGCGTACAGGCTGGGCCAGCGGCCCACCCGCGTGGCCACCACGAGGATGCCCAGCAGGTAGATCATCAGCATGTCCGTTTCCTGCAGGCGTCCGGCCAGCAGGAAGCCGATGCCCGAGAACAGCGCCACCACGGCGGTGGCGTAGACGAAGTGCAGGAATGTCGGCGTATTGGGCACGCGCTTGATCTCGCCCCTTTTTCGCCCGGACTTCTTTTCCTTGTCGTCCTCCGGCTCACCCGTGATGACGTGGATATCGATATCGCCGCTGCGGCGGATCAGATCCGTGAGCAGGGAACCCGTGAAGATCTCCACCCACAGGGGCTTGCGGGGCTTGCCCACCAGCACGCGCGTAACATTGCGACTGGTGGCCAGGGCGATGATATCGTCGGCGATCTTCAGATCCCCCTGCACCACCACCGTCTCCGCACCCAGGCGCTCTGCCAGGCGAAGGTTCTCCTCCAGGCGCTCCCGGCGCTCCTCCGAATAGCGCAGCCTCCGGCTCGTCTCCACGTAGACCGCCATCCACGGCGCGCGCAGGCCTTCCGCCATGCGGTGCGCGGCACGGATGAGCTTGGCGCTGCTCTCCTTTGTATCGATGCATACCATCAGGCGCTCGCCCGCGGCCCAGGTCTTCTGGATGTGTTCGCTGGCCATGTAGCGGCGCATATCCGCATCCACCAGCTCGGCCGTGCGACGCAGCGACATTTCGCGCAGGGCCATCAGATTGCCCTTGCGGAAGAAACGATCGATGGCGTGTTTGGCCTGATCGGGCACGTAGACCTTGCCCTCCTTCAGGCGCGTGATCAGCTCGTCGGGGCTGATGTCCACCAGTTCGATCTCGTCGGCGCGCTGCATGAGCGTATCGGGGATCGTCTCCCGCACGATGACGCCGGTGATCTGCGCCACCACGTCCTTGTAGCTCTCCAGATGCTGGACATTGACGGTCGTGAAAACATCGATGCCCGCGTCCAGCAGCTCCATCACGTCCTGCCAGCGCTTCTGGTGCCGCGAGCCCTGAACGTTCGTGTGCGCCAGTTCGTCCACCAGGATGAGCTGGGGTTTGCGCGCGATTGCCCCATCCAGGTCGAACTCCTCCTGGAAGGTGCCCCGATAGGGCAGCGTCTTGCGCGGCAGCACCTCGAAGCCCTCCAGGTGCCTGGCGGTATCCGAGCGCCCATGGGTCTCCGCGATGCCCACCACCACGTCCATCCCATCAGCCAGACAGTGGTGCGCCTCGCGCAGCATGGCGTAGGTCTTTCCCACGCCCGCCGCCATGCCGAAAAAGATCTTCAGCTTGGCCCGGTGCTTACGCGCCTCATCCTCCTGGATCGCCTTCAAGATTTGGTCTGGATCGGGTCGTTGCTGTTCCACGAGCCCAGTGTAGATGGCAGCGCCAACCCCTCAAAGAACGATTGAGAATAAATCGCGCCGATCAGAAATCCAGAATGGCCTTGCCCTGTTCCAGATGTGCGGACCACTCCGCGCCCGAATCCGGATTGCGGACGATGATGCGGTTGAAGCCCGCCGCGAGGATGGACCGGAACAGCAGCGCGTGCTCGTCCTTGCCCCGCAGGATCGGCTTGGCGTGGCGCGGCTTCGCCACGCCCGGCATCAGGATCACCGCGGTCAAGCCCTCCGCCGCCACCCGCTGGGCCTTGCCCTGGAGTTGGAACTGCTGGTTGGTGATCCGCACCCAGTTGTCGCGGGCGCCCGACATTCCGTTTGGCATCCCGTCGATGGTCCCGAGCAGGGGCTGCTGCGCGGTGGTCGGCATCGCGACGACAAAAAACAGGGCGGCGAACCCCAAGGAAGGCAGCAGGTGGGACATGTGGACCTCGGATGAGGCCAACAGCATACGCCCTAATTTCAACCAACCGCCGCCATGGCCCCATGACCGCGCCGATAACCGCGCCGATAACCGCGCCCTGATCGCCCCCCCGGCCTCGCGATTCCAGCTTTTCCATTGACCTGAATCACAATTTCAGCGAAGGTGGATGCCATGCACAGGCAGGCGGTCAGTCACCGTTGCATCCTCGGTCCCACGACCGAGAAGGCCTTCCTGTCCATGACTACGACCAAGACCACCACCACCCGTTAGGGTGCGCGGGCGGCTTGCCGAATCGAACTCACAAGATTCCGCCCCGCGCCAAACGACGCGGGGCTTTTCGTATTACGACTCAGCAAAGCGAGGAACCATGGCCAGCACGGGAGCAATGTCCATCCGGGTGATGAAGTTCGGCGGCACCAGCGTCGGCGACGGTGCGCGCATTCGCAACGTCGTGAACCTGGTGGCCGAGACCCTGAAGACCGACCGCGTCTGCCTGGTTGCGTCGGCCATGGGCGGCATCACCAATCTGCTGGTGAGCGCCGTGCATCCCAGCCGAGCGGACCAGGCCGAGGAAGCCGCCGCGAAGTACCTCGCCGCCCACGAGGCCGCCGTGGCGGAGTTGGAAGCCGAACTGGGATCGGAGGCGGGACCGCTTCGACAGGAGCTGTCAAATCTGGCCGACGAATGCCGCCGCCTGCTCCAGGGCGTCGCCCTGCTGGAGGACTGTTCGCCTTCGGTGCTGGCCAACCTCTCGTCGCTGGGCGAGCGCGCGTCCTGCGCCATCCTGCGCGCGCTGCTCGCCGCCCGCGGCCTCGCGCCCGAATACCTGGACCCCCGCCAGTACCTCCTGGTGGAGGGGGATCCCGTCAACGCCCGCCCGCGCATGGACGACATCCGCGAGCGCTTTGCGGCCCTGCGCGAGGGCGACGAACGCCTCTTCCTGATGCCCGGCTTCTTCGGCGGCGACGCCCAGGGCAAGATCCTTTCCCTGGGGCGCGGCGGATCGGACTACAGCGCCGCGCTGGCCGCTTCCGCCCTGGACGCGGATCTGCTGGAGATCTGGACGGACGTGGAGGGCATCTTCAGCGCCGATCCACGCCTGGTGCCCGAAGCCTTCAGCCTGCCCGAGGTGAGCTTCGAGGAGGCCATGGAATTGGCCTTCTTCGGCGCGAAGGTGCTGCACCCCAAGACCATCTCGCCGGTGCGCGCGCAGGGCATCCCGATCCGCGTGTGCAACAGCTTCAAGCCCGAACACCCCGGCACGCTGGTGAAGAACGGCGTGAACCCGCCCCTGCGCGGCGTGCGCGGCATCAGCTTCCTCAAGGGCATGGCGCTGGTGAACGTCACGGGATCCGGCATGGCCGGCGTGCCCGGCATCGCCGCCCGCCTGTTCAGCGCCCTGGCCCGCAAGGAAATCTCGGTGGCCCTCATCACGCAGAGCAGCAGCGAACTCTCCATCAGCTTCTGCGTGCGCGAAGTGGACGGCCCCCGCGCCGTCGAGGTGCTGCAGGAGGCCTTCGTGGCCGAGCTGGCCTCGGGCCTGCTGGATGAACTTGAGGTCCAGCGCGGCCTGTCCATCCTCAGCATCGTCGGCGATGGCATGAAGCTGCGCGCAGGCGTCGCGGGCACCTTCTTCGACGCCCTGGCCGAAGTCGACTGCAACGTGGTCGCCATCGCTCAAGGTTCCAGCGAGCGCATCATCAGCGCCGTGGTGCGCGAGGCCGAGGGCGAGCGCGCCATGGCCCACGTCCATCGCCGTTTCTTCGACACCAAGGAGATCCTGGAGCTGTATCTCTTCGGCGTCGGCAACGTGGGCGGATGCCTGGTGGAACAGATCCGCGCGCAGCAGCCCAAGTTTCTGGAGCGCGGCCTGGATCTGCGCGTTTGCGCCCTGTCCGGCTCGAAGAAGATGCTCGCCAGCGCCCAGGGTCTGGATCTGGCGACGTGGCGTGAGGATCTGAAAGTCAGCGCGACCCCTTCGAATCTGGATGCGATCCTGGCGGATGTGCAGGACCGGCGCCCGACGCTGCCGGTCTTCGTGGATTGCACCACCAGCGCGGATCTGTCTGAACGGTATCCCGATATCTTCGACGCGGGCCTGCACGTGGTCGTGGCCAATAAGAAGGCCAATAGCGCCGCCCTCGCCTTCTACCGCGAAATCCGCCAGCGCGCTTCGCGCCGCATGCGGCGCTTCCTGTATGAGACCAACGTCGGCGCGGGCCTGCCCGTCATCGACACGCTGAAGAACCTGGTCATCACCGGCGATCGCGTGCTGCGCTTCGAGGGCATTCTCTCGGGCTCCATGTCCTTCATCCTGGGCCTCATCGGCGATGGCACGCCGCTATCGGAAGCGGTTACCGCCGCCAAGGAGCGCGGCTATACCGAGCCCGATCCCCGCGATGATCTCAGCGGCATGGACGTGGCCCGCAAGCTGTTGATCCTGGCGCGCGAGATGGGCCTTTCCATGGAACTTTCAGACGTGGTGGTGGAAGGCCTGCTGCCCGCCAGCTTCGATGACAGCGGCGAAATTCCTGATTTCATGGCGCGGCTGAACCAGCTCGACGCGGAGTTCAAGGAACGCCTCGAGCAGCTCAAGCGCGAGGGCAAGGTGCTGCGCTATATAGGCTCCATCACGCCCGAGGGTTGTCGCGTGGGCCTGCAGCCCGTGGGCTACGAGCACCCGTTGGCCGCCGTGAAGGGTGGCGAGAACGCCCTGTCCTTCCTCACCGAGCGCTACCAGCCGCATCCCATGGTCATCCGCGGTTATGGCGCCGGCGCCGAAGTCACGGCCGCGGGCGTCTTGGGCGATGTGCTGCGCCTGGCCCCCTTGGGCGCGCCTCTCGCACCGAAGGACCGCGCATGAACCTGTCTTCGCGCAGCGCGAGGGCCTACGCCCCCGCCAGCATCGGCAACGTGGCCGCGGGTTTCGATATCCTGGGCGCGGCGCTCGCGCCCCTGGATGGAAGCCCGCTGGGAGACGTGGTCGAAGCGCGCTTTGCGCCGGAAGACGCCTTCACCCTCGAAGGCCCTTACGCTGAAAGGCTGGGCCGGGAATCCAAGACCAACCTCGTGCAGCGCACGCGCGATCTCTTCCGCGAGGCGCTGGCGGCCAAGGGCGCGGCACTCGCGCCCTTGGCCCTGCGCCTGGAAAAGCATCTGCCCCTGAGCAGCGGCCTGGGCTCCAGCGCCAGTTCCATCGTGGCCACGCTCGCGGCCCTGCAGGCGCTCTGCGGCGAACCCTTTTCGCGCACGGAATGCCTGGAGCTCGCCGCCCGGGCCGAGGGCACGTACAGCGGCGGCGCGATCCTGGACAACGTCGCGCCCTGCCTGCTGGGCGGCCTCCAGATGGTGGTCCCGGGGGACGAAGGGCCAACGGTGCGCGGCCTGCCTTGGCCTGATGATCTGGTCTTCGTCGTCTGCCATCCCAATTTCGAGCTGCCCACGGCGAAGAGCCGCGCCGTGCTGCCCGAAGCAATTCCCCTGGATCGCGCCGTGGCCTTCGCGGACAACCTGGCGGGCCTCATCCACGCCCTGCACAGCCGCGATCGCCGCCTACTGGCGAGATGCCTGCGCGACCCGCTGGCAGAGCCCTTCCGCGCGGACCTCGTGCCCGGATTCAGCGCTGCCCAGACCGCCGCACGGAAGTCCGGAGCGATCGGCTGTAGCCTCTCGGGCTCCGGCCCCGCCACCTTTGCCGTCGCCACCGATGACCGCGCCCCAGCCATCGCAGAGGCCCTGGCTTCCGCCTTCCGGGAAGCGGGCCTCAATAGCCAAACCTGGATCTGTGGACTGGATCAGGAAGGCGCGCGGGTGCTGGCATGAGGCTCGTCAGCACCACCAATCCGCGCCAGCGCGCCACGTTCGTGCAGGCGATCCTGGAAGGCATCGCGCCCGATGGTGGACGCTACGTGCCGGAGCCGCTGCCCTGTTTCCGTGATGTCTCGGCGCTCTTGGACATGGACTGTCAAACGCGATCGGTGGAGATCCTGCTCCGCTTCCTGGGCGAGGAATTCAGCCGCGACGATGTGGAGAGCATCGTCGCGAAGGTGTTCGATATTCCGACGCCGCTTGTGCGGATTTCCAGCGGCATGTTCGCGCTGGAGCTGGGGCATGGTCCCAGCGGATCCTCCAAGGATTTCGGCGCGCGCTTCCTGGCGGCGATGCTGGAGCAGATCCAGCGCCGGGACCCCGGCCTTCGCACCGTGCTTGCGGCCACGGCCGGAGATACGGGCGGCGCGCTGGCCCAGGCCCTGCACGGGCTCAAGGGCTTCCGCGTCGCGCTGCTCTATCCCGAAGGGCGCGTCTCCCCCGTCCAGGAGCGCCTGATGATGCCGGGCGGCAATATCCTGGCCTACGCGGTCGAGGGCGATTTCGAGGCTTGCCAACGCATGGTCGACGCCTGCGTGGCGGACCGCGAACTGGCGCGCAGCATCGGTCTGGTGCCCGCCGGGGGCGCGAACATCGCGCGCGTGCTGGGCCTGGTCCCCATCTGGTACGAACTCGCCGCGCAACTTCAGGCCTTGGATCTCCGCGAGGCGCCGGTGGTCTCCATCCCCAGCGGCACGGGAACGACCTTGTGCTCGGGCGTGCTGGCCTGGAAGACGGGTCTGCCCATCAAGGCGTTCGTCGCCGCGAGCAACGCCAACCGGGCGCTTTGCGATGCGCTGGAAGGTCAACGGCGGGATTCAGAGCGCCCCGTCATCCCCACGCTATCGAACGCCATGGACGTGGCCTTTGCCAGCGACTGGGCGCGCATCCAGAAGCTGTTCGAGGACCGCCCGGAACGGCTGCGCACCCAGATCCGCTGGGGCAGCCTGGATGACGCGAAGACGCGCCAGGCCATGTGGGAACTCAGCGCCGCGGGCTACACGCCGGAACCGCACACGGCCGTGGGCTACGGCGTGCTGCGCGAACGGATCGGCCTGAAAGAGCCCGGCGTCTTTCTGGCCACGGCCCATCCCGCCAAGTTCCGCGAGCAGCTGGAGCGCGACATGAATCTGCACGCGCCCGTCTCGCCCGCCCTGGAAGCGACCCTGGCCAATTGTCTAGATCCTTCCATCCACCGGAAAAGCTTGCCTGCGGATCCGCAGGCCCTGCGCGCGGCCCTTCTGGATTGAGACTGCGGCTGCATTGAAACAACCCCTGCTTGAAATCACGAAACCCATCCCCAAGGAGAACCCCATGAAGAAGGTCGGCATCATCGGTTGGCGCGGCATGGTCGGCAGCGTGCTCATGCAGCGCATGGCGGAGGAGAAGGACTTCGACGGCAGCTTCGAGGCCATCTACTTCACCACGTCCCAGGGCGGCAGCAAGGGGCCGGACGGCAAGCCGCTGCTGGACGCCTTCAGCCTCGACGCACTCTCGGCGCTGGACATCATCGTCACCTGCCAGGGCGGCGACTACACGAGCGAGGTGCATCCCAAGCTGCGCTCGAGCGGCTGGCAGGGCCTCTGGATCGACGCGGCTTCCACGCTGCGCATGAAGGATGACGCCGTCATCGTCCTCGACCCCGTGAACCGCCGCGTGATCGACGAGGGCCTGAATAACGGGATCAAGGATTTCATCGGCGGCAACTGCACGGTGAGCCTGATGCTGATGGGCATCGGCGGGCTGTTCGAGCAGGGCTGGGTGGAATGGCTGACGTCCATGACCTACCAGGCCGCCAGCGGCGCGGGCGCGAAGAACATGCGCGAACTGGTGCGCCAGATGGGAGCCATCGGCGCCATCGACCCGGCGCTCCAGGACGACCGGGGCGCGATCCTGGAATTGGACAGAACTGTCAATTCTGTCATCCGCAGCGAATCCTTCCCCACGGCCAACTTCGGCGCGCCGCTGGCGGGCAGCCTGATCCCCTGGATCGACAAGGCCTGGGAGAACGGCCAGACCAAGGAGGAATGGAAGGGCGTCGCCGAGACGAACAAGATCCTGGGCACCAAGCGTCAGATCCCCGTGGACGGCCAGTGCGTGCGCATCGGCGCCATGCGCTGCCACAGCCAGGGCATCACCATCAAACTCACCAAGGACGTGCCCCTGCCCGAGATTCGCGAAGCCATCCAAGCCCACAATCCCTGGGCCAAGGTGGTCGAAAACACCAAGGAAGCCACGCTAAAGGAACTAAGCCCGGCGGCCGTCTCCGGCACGCTGACCGTGCCCGTGGGCCGCATCCGCAAGATGAACCTCGGCCCCGAATATCTGACGCTCTTCACCGTGGGCGATCAGCTGCTGTGGGGCGCCGCCGAACCTGTGCGCCGCATGCTGCTCATCGCGCTGGGCTCGAAGAAGATCTGACCATGAACGCCCGACTCCAACTCGTTGATGTGTTCGCCACGGGGGCCCTCACGGGCAATCCGCTGGCGGTGGTCTCCGGCGCGGAAGGTCTCTCCAAAGCCCGGATGCAGGCCTTCGCGCGCTGGATCAACTTTTCGGAAACCACCTTCCTGCTGCCGCCCACGCGCCCGGAGGCCGACTACCGGGTGCGGATCTTCACCCCCGGCGGCGAGCTGGATTTCGCGGGGCACCCCACGCTGGGCACCTGCTGCGCGTGGCTTCAGGCGGGCGGCCAGCCCCGCGATCCAAAGGAAATCATCCAGGAATGCGGCGTGGGCCTCGTGCGCCTGCGCCGCGACGCGGATCGCTTGGCCTTCGCGGCCCCGCCCCTGAGCGACGCCGCCGTGGAGCCGGCCCTTCTGGAGGACATTCGCAAGGCGCTGGGCCTGAAACCCGCGCAGATCCGCGCTTCGCGCCATCTGGACAACGGCACCGTCTGGGTGGGCCTGCTGCTGGATCGCGCCGACGAAGTGCTGGCCCTGGAACCAGACCAGGCCGCACTCAAGCATCTGCCCAAGGTCGGCGTCATCGCGCCCCACGCCAAGGACAGCACGGCCGATTTCGAGGTGCGCGCCTTTCCGGTCAGCGTCGGCATCCCCGAAGACCCCGTGACCGGCAGCCTGAACGCGTCGCTGGCCCAGTGGCTGATGCACGAGGGCATTGCGCCCCAGCGCTACACCGTCGCCCAGGGCGCGCGCCTGGGCCGCGCCGGACGGCTGCACATCGCCCGCGAGGGCGCAGAGACCTGGATCGGCGGCCGCAGCGTTCTGCTCTCGCAGGGAGCGCTGACGCTGGATTGATCGCAGGGGCGGCGAATCGATCCCGCACGGTGCGGGCCGGGGTTCCGAGTCCAGATTCTCGAGGCCGGATTCTCAAGCATGGTTCGGCAATCTTGGTGGGCTTTCCTTGGGGTCTGGGTGGTCCTATCCTTTTGAGAACAAAAGCAAAAGAACCGCGATCATGCTCGATAGGCGCCTCATGTCCAGATACAACGCCCTGTTTCTGCTGGCTGTGGCCTCGCTAGCCGCCCAAGACCCCAAATGGCTGGCCAAACAACCGGCGTTTGGACAGACCAAGCCGCTCATCCGCACCGATGAACGATGGGAAGCCGAGCGGGGAAAGATCTGGATTGGGGTTTCCTTTATCTACGAGGCGACGGAACGGCACAAAAAGAAATTCTGTGGCGCAACGCCTGGTACGGCAGGAACAAAAGAAACCTTCATCGGCGGATTATCGGAAGGCATCAACAACCAGGTGGTGGAATACATCACGGAAACAGACGCTGTCTATTGGCTTCCGGCCTCGGGATGGAATGGGATATCAGACACCATCGTGCCGACCTGCGAATCCGCCAAGGAAATACGCCTTTACGACAAGAACGGCGTGATCATTGGAGACTTCAAGGCGAACCCTTCGGCTGAACCCGTGCATTGGGATCCATTCATCGAAGCCGATGGATCCCTGGCTTTCGAGAAGACCTCCGGCGGTGATCGAGATGATTGGAAATATGACCACACGATTAGAGCCGGGGCCCGCCTCAGCGGAGATGATGGGAAGACGTGGAGCGTCTTTACACCGGTGACGACGCGGCATCACGCCATGCCCATTCCGCCGGAGTTGAAGGACAAAGAGCAACTCCTGGTGGATGTCTATGCCTCGCGAGACATGACCATCGAGGTTCGGCGTTTTTTCATCAGCAATCAGCCCCATGCGAGGGGAGTGGCCATCGGTCACTGAGCCATTCAAAGCCGCGATCGTCGATACCGCGCACGCCATGGGCGCAAACCGCGCCGGACGCGGCCCCGATAGCCCGCATCAAGCCTCCGTCCATCCTTTCCAGGTCTTGGCTCCCTGCCGGCCCGAGGCGAGTTGCCGGGCCGCCTGACAGCTTTCGTTCTGATCGACCGTGCTGAACCGCTATAATTTGCTTGACCGGTCAGGCCTGGAGCATCGCCGCTTGGCGCGATCGAACTGACCTCAAGGTGCGACCTTACTTCTAGATGGGATTCCCATGCGCGAAATGGACAAGGCTTTCGACTTCAAGACCGCCCAGGAGCGCTGGTACGCGGTATGGGAAGATTCGAAGATCTTCGAAGGAAAGCCCGACAGCGGCAAGAAGCCGTGGTCCATCGTCATCCCGCCGCCCAACATCACGGGCAATCTGCACATGGGCCACGCGCTGGTGTTCACGCTGCACGACACCCTGACGCGCTTCAAGCGCGCGCAGGGCTTCGACGCGGTGTGGGTGCCGGGCGTGGATCACGCGGGCATCGCCACGCAGATGGTGGTGGAGCGCCAGCTCAAGGCCGAAGGCAAGACGCGCTACGATCTGACGCGCGAGGAATTCCTGAAGCGGCTGTGGGACTGGAAGGACGAGAACCAGGGCGCCATCGAGAACCAGCTGCGCCGCATGGGCGCCAGCGTGGACTGGACGCGCAAGCGCTTCACCATGGACCCGGATCTGAACCGCGCGGTGCGCAAGGTCTTCGTGGACGCCTACCGCCAGGGCCGCATCCGCAAGGGCCCGCGCATGATCCAGTGGGACCCCGCCAGCCAGACGGCGCTATCCGACCTCGAAGTGAAATACGAGGAGAAGAAGGGCAAGCTCTGGCACATCCGCTATCCCTACGCCGATGGCAGCGGCCATCTGGTGGTCGCCACCACGCGCCCCGAAACGCTGCTGGGCGACACCGGCGTGGCGGTGCATCCCGAGGACAAGCGCTACACCGCCATCCTGGGCAAGCAGGTGAAGCTGCCCCTGACCGATCGCACCATCCCCGTGGTGGCCGATCCCTTCGTCGATCCCAAGTTCGGCACGGGCTGCGTGAAGCTGACCCCGGCCCACGATCCCAACGATCACGCTGCGGGCGCGCGCCTGGGCCTGCCCAGCATCACGGTCATCGGCTTCGACGCCAAAATGACGCAGGCAGCGGGCGCGAAATACGCGGGCCTGGACCGCTTCGCGTGCCGCAAGGCGGTGCTGGCGGATCTGGAGGAACAGGGCCTGCTGGAGAAGATCGAGGACTACACGCACCAGGTTTCCGTCTCGGATCGCACCGGCTGCGTGCTGGAACCGCTGGTGTCAGAGCAGTGGTTCATGGATGTGAAGGACGCCGCCAACGCCGCGCTGGAAGCCGTCCGCACCGGGCGCATCACCTTCACGCCCGAGCGCTGGGCCACGGTCTGGGAGCACTGGCTGACCAACATTCAGGACTGGTGCATCAGCCGCCAGCTGGTCTGGGGCCATCGCATCCCCGCCTTCACCTGCGACGCC
>Ga0116170_10002325_pt1 | contig 18410 bp, 13 predicted proteins | sample AD_JPNHW1_MetaG_FD_89797 | JGI IMG/M metagenome (GOLD analysis project Ga0116170, IMG submission 89797) | Active sludge microbial communities of municipal wastewater-treating anaerobic digesters from Japan - AD_JPNHW1_MetaG | ecosystem: Engineered > Bioreactor > Anaerobic > Digestate | place...
ATCGTGGCCGGGCTCGGCATCAGCGCCCACCGCGACGCCATGCCGATCATCCGCATGCAGCCGGACGTCCAGAACCAGGGCTATGTCGCGGGCGTGGCGGCCGCCATGGCTTCGCGCGAGGGCAAGAACGTCCGCGACATCAGCGTGAAAGACCTCCAAAAACATTTGGTCGAGAAAGGCATCATTCCCCAGGAGGTCTTGGCGTGGCAGGACTCGTGGACGCTCAAGCCGGAGGCGCTTGCGCTGGCGGTGAAGAACGTGGGGAACGGCTGCAAGGACGTCAGCGTCGTGCTGGATCATGCCGACGAGGCGCTGCCGCTCCTGCGCGGCGCGTATGCCGCGGCCAAGACGCCGGAGGAGCGGCTCGCGTACGCGCACGTCCTCGGCATCCTGGGCGACGCGACGGGCGTCGAGACGCTGATCGCGGCGGTGCAGAACACGCGGCAGGAAGCCGATCTCAAGTTCGAGTGGTTCGAGCGGTTCGGCCGCAGGGTCTCCGACCTCGACAGCTACGTGATCGCGCTGGGGCGGACGCGCGACAAGCGGGCGCTCGCGCCGATCCTCGCGAAAGTGAGGGCCCTGAACAACGCCTCGCCCTTCGCAGGATTCCGGGCCGTGGCGCTTGCGCTGGAGTCGCTCGGCGATCCCGCGGCGGCCCAGCCGCTCGCCGAGCTGTTGCAGAAGCCCGGGGTCGGCGGCTACGCGATGACCTCGGTGAAGGAGATTTCGGCGAACCATTTCGGCGACGGCAAGGAGCGCAACATGTGCCTGCGGGAGCTCGCGCTGGCCCGCGCCTTGTACCGCTGCGGCGACTATGACGGCGTGGCCGAAAACGTGTTGAAGCGGTATGCGTTGGACCTGCGCGGCGTATACGCGCTCCATGCGACCGCGCTGCTGAAAGCCGGGAAAAAGTGACGGGGTGGCGCGTCCCTGTCCAAGGATACCGCTCATGAAAATCAAGGAACACCTCCGATTGGCGGCGGCCGGCCTCCTGCTGGCCACTCTGGGCGCAGGGTGCCGCCTCATCCAGACTGCGGCCGAAGTGCCGGCGCAAGCGGCGCAGGCGGTCCGCACGGTCACGCCGAGCCCTGTCCCCAGGCAGGACTCGGTCGATCCCGTGGAGGTGCAGCAGAACCTCATGAGGTTCGCCGACGAGTTCACCGCACGCATGCTCATCGGCGTCGAGAAACTCACCCGCGGCACGAACAGGCTGGACATCGCCGAAAGCCTGAGATGGAAAATCGCGCTCGGCAACGCGACCTGCTCCATCGTTTCCGGGCCGAACGCCATCGCCAATCTCCTGGACATGACGGTTTTCGTGACCGAAACGAGGATGAACCTGGAGGAATATTGGCAGCCCAAAGTCTTCGGCGAGTCGGCGCGAACCCTCCTCGAAAGCTGCCGCAATGCCGAGGCGGAAATCTGGGCGTCGACCGACAAAGTGCTCAAGCCTGAGCAGCAGGCGGCGCTGCGCGAGGCGATCAAGGTGTGGCACCGGCAAAGCTCGCCCTCGGACGACCTGCTCGTCGTGCGCGCCGTGGGCCTCGCCTCGCAGGTGGCCCAGGCGGACCGCCAAAACGCCACCAAGCCCGGCAGCGTCTTCGGCCTGCTCAAGCTCGACCCCCTCGCGGAACTCGACCCGGCCCGGCGCGAACTGGCCCAGACGCGCCTGTTTGCCGAGCGCGCCCTCTACGTGGCCCAAAAGATGCCGACGCTGTTGCGGTGGCAGACCGAGCTCCTGAGCGTCAGCACATTGGAACAGCCCGCCATGCGGCAGTGGGCGACGAACGTCACGCAGATCGCCGAGTCGGTGGACCGTCTGTCGCGCACGGCCGAGCAATTGCCGCAGCGGGTTTCCGCCGAGCGCGAGGAACTGGTCAGAGCGTTCCAGGCGCAGGAAAGCGTCCTGGCGCCCCTGCTTGCCGAGGCTCGCCAGACGCTCACCACGGCGACCCAATTGTCCGCCTCGCTGAACACGACGCTGGGCACCTTCGACGGCGTGCTGAAACGCCTGGGCGTCGACGAGACGGCTCCCCCCGGTCCGGCCGAGACGAACGCGGCACCCTTCCGCATCCAAGACTACGGGCAGGCGGCGGGGCAACTGGAGGCGGCGGCCAAGCAGCTGACGGCCCTGCTCCAGACCTTCGACCAGACGCTCGGCGCCAACAGCCGCTCGCAGCTCGCGGCGCAGATCGGCCCGGCGGTTCAGCGGGCGCAAGACGGCGGGCAGCGCCTCGTGGACTACGCGTTCAAGAAGGGCGTTCTCTTCGTGGCCGTTGTGCTCCTCGCGGCTCTGCTATACCGACTGGCCGCCACCCTTCTGACGCGTCCGAGACGCGACAAGAAGGAAACTGACGGACCGTAAGAAGGGCGTGCGGCCGCCGTCATTCCCCGACAGGACGCGGCTCTCTCGCGGCCCCACGCCGGGCCTCCCCCGAGAAAACGTTGAAGTTGCCACAGGCCTCCGCGGCCGAGATTTCCAATTCGCCCGTCTTGTCGATGACGGCCGCGCCGCCGCGCGTCAGCACAAACCGCTGCCGGCCCGGCGCGAACGGCATGGCGACGTGGCTGACGCCTTCCGCCACGTCGAACGTTCGCTCCGAATCGCCGCTGTGAATCGTGAACCGCGCGGGGGCGGCAAGAAACAGCGTCGCGAACACGGCGTCCGAAAGTTTGTCCGCCCCGCCCGGCAGGCCCGTCGCCAGGCCCGAAGCACCGGGCTTCCGGACGCCGGGGACATTCTTGGAATGCAGCCGGTAGAAGTAGTAGACCGCATCCTCCGTAATCCTCGGGCGGGCGCCGGTCTTGTACCACTGGATGTAATAGCGGCTGGCGCCGAGGTAAGCCGCGTGCGAAAGCAGGGGCCCCCAATGGTTGTTCCAGTGCCGCGTCTCGGCGGGCGCGCCAAACGGCGCGACATAAGAGGCCTCGCCCCAATCGTTCCACGTCACGATCTCGGCCCACGTGGCCTTGTCGCGGATGGCGCCTTCCCACTGCCGGGCCATTCCTTCGAAGCCGCCCGACTCGTAGACGCGATAGTTGCCGCCCAGGCCGCGGTAGTAAGGCGTGATGCCCGCCATAAAGAGCTTGCCCGCGCCCAGCCAGGTCCGGGCCAGCAAATGGTTACTCTCGGCGATCTGCACGGGCGTGCCCGCCGCTCCGAAATGGAAGAAGCCGTCAATGCCGGCATGATCGCGGAACACCTGTTCCGCCTGGGCCTGATTCGGCATCTCCGCAGCGGGCCGGGGGTAATAGAACGGCACGTAGACGATCGCCCGGTCGCCCGTGAACTCGTTGAGGACGAACGCCGTCTGCGCGCTGCCGCCCCCGAACGTGGAGAGCACCGGCTTGCCCATGCAGCGGAACTGGTTGGGATGGCCGCGGAAGGTCTCGACCATATCCCGCGTCTCGTCCAGCGTCAGGCCGGAGGCGTAATCCGCCGAGATGAAGAGCGTGAAGCCCGTGTTCAGCTCCTTCGCCGCCTGATAGATGAGCTGCGCGCGCCGCTTGTAGTGCGGCTCGCGCAGCGTCCACCCGCCGCAGTTCAGCGCAAAGCCGTCGATGCCGGCCGCCTGCGCGTCGCGGATTTCGCGCTGATAGTCCTCCACCTTCGACGCGCCGCCGTACGTCGGAATGCAGACCATGTAGTGCGCGAAGACGCGCCGCTCGACATCAGTGGCGCCGGCCGCGGAACCGGCCGCCAGCAGCCACAGGGTCAACAGTGATCGGAAAGCCCGTTCCATTCGCGCTCATCCCTCTTGGCGGCCCGCGGCCGGATCGTCCTTTTGCCCCATGGTTCTAGCGGAGGGAGAAGATCGTTCCCTCCAGCGGCACAACGCGGAGAAACTGCACAGGTTCCAGCACGCGGTCGGTGAGACGCACCTCGTCCATCCAGCCGTCGAACGCCATGTCGCCCGCGCCGATCTGAATGTCGCCGGCATCCAACCAGAGCGGATTCAGCGTGGCGCCTTCGAGGACTTTCTGGTAGTCCTTGTAGAGACGCACCTGCTTCGTGGCAGAGTCGTAGGTGAGCGCCACATGGTGCCACAAGCCGTCCTCGATCTTGGCCGAGGACTCGAAACACTGGTTGTTGCCGGCGGTTCCCGGCGGGATCTGGGTGTCGAACCGGGCACGGAGGTTGCCGGACGAGTTGAGCGCCATCGACCAGGACAAACCGCCCGCGCGCGACTTGCCGATGAGCTGAGGGAACCCCACATGGCGGTTCACCTTCACAAACGCCTCCGCCGTAAAGTTCGTCGCCTGCGCGCACGCCCTCGCCCCGGAAACCGTCACCACGCTGCCCGACTGCGCATTCGCAACGCTGGGCAGGCCCGCGTTGACGAACAGGAGAGAAGCGGAGTTCAAGTTGACGATGGGGCCGCCGACCCCGTCCGCGATGCGCGGCGAATTGCAGGGCGGGACCTCGCCCGAGAACGCCGGCTTGACGGTCGCGCCGTAGACCGTCCCCGCCGTGCCGTACATCAGCGGCGCATAGAAGGTGTTGGTCAGCACGTCGGCCGTGACGCCGCTCGCGGCGTCTCCGAACCTCCAGTAGCCCCGCGTCGACGCGGTTTCGATCACGGTCATGAACTGATCGGGCAACAAGACGTCATCGGTGATGCGGACCTCGTCGATCCAGCCGTCGAAGGCGCGTCCGCCCGCCCCCTCGCCGATGTGCAGCATGCCGGAGTCGTAGACCAGATTGCTGTAGGAGTTCCCGCTGACCTGCAGCACGTAATCGACGTAAAGCCGCAGCGCCTTGTTGGTGTGCGCGTAGGTGAAGGCCAGATGGTGCCACTTCCCGTCCTCGATGCTCTGCGCCGACGTCCACGACTGGTTCCAGCCGGGCGTGCCGTTGGTGAACGCGACGCCCGAATCGATGCGGATGCGCGGCTTCCCTTTATCGTCGAAGTCGATGTTCCAGCTCGTGTTGTTGCTGGACCGCTCTTTGCCGATGGCCAGCGGCCAGTTCACGTGGCGATCGATCTTGAGAAACACTTCGACCGTCAGGTTCGTGGCATGCAGCAGGGCGTTGTCGGAAACGTTAACGAGCCCGCCCGCGGTCGAGTTGGTGTTGCCGGGCAAGCCCGCATTGACGAAACGCAGCGAGGCGCTGTTGGTCGCGTTGAGCAACGGGCCGGTCAGGCCGGCATAGACGCGAGGGCCGGGGCTGTCCGCATGAAACCTCGGCGTCGCTCCGCCCGCATTGCCGCTCGCCGTGCCGTTCAGCGTCGGCGCATTCGTTTCGGTCACCAGGGTGGCGGCCGTGTTGGTCGGCGAGCCGTCGTCGAACTGCCAGTTCGCGACCGCCGAGGCTCCAAACAAATTGCCGCCACACGCACACGCCACACCCGCCCAGAAACACACGACCTTTCTCATTGCATTGCCCTTCAGCCTGTTTCCTCTAATCCGTATAGGAAAAGACCTTACACGAAACCGGGCCGTTTCGCAAGCGGGTCTTCGCCCCGCGCCGCGGATTGCGCGTTGACAGGGCGAGGCCGCGCGGCTAAGGTAACGCCCATGCAAGAGGAGGCGGACAGCTTGATTCAGGGGGATGCGAAGGCGCGCGAGGACGCCGCAGCGGCGCCGCTGACAGAAGTCACCATCTATACCGACGGCGGCTGCGAGCCCAACCCCGGCGCGGGCGGCTATGGCGCCGTGCTGGTCTGCGGGAACCGGACGCAAGAGATTTCCGGCGGGTTCCAGCAGACCACCAACAACCGGATGGAGATCTTCGCCGCCATTGCCGGGCTGGAAGCCCTCAAGACGCCGTGCCGAGTGACCCTGGTCAGCGACTCGCGGTATCTGGTCGACGCCATGGCGCAAGCGTGGGCCAAGCGGTGGCGGGCGAACGGCTGGTGGCGCACCAAGAAGGATCGCGCCGTCAACGCCGACCTGTGGGAAAGGCTGCTGACCCTTTGCGAGCGTCACCGCGTGGCCTTCGCGTGGGTCAAGGGCCATGCGGGACACGAGCAGAACGAGCGCTGCGACGCGTTGGCCATGGAGGCGCTGAAGCGGCCGGATCTCCCCGCAGACGCGGGGTACGAGCCGCGCGTCGACGCACCCGCGGCCGCAGAGGTGACGCGCGAGGGTCAGTCCTGCCCCGCGTGCTCCGCCCCCGTGATCAAGCGGGTGCCGCGCAGCAGACTCAAGCCCGGGCAGACCTACTATTTCGCGTATTACCTCGAATGCCCGGGCTGCAAGGCCACGTACCTGCCGGAAGAAGCCAAGCGGCTCATCGAGGAGGTCCCTACGCTTTTCTGACCGCCGCCGCGAGGCTCACGCCTCACAGCTCTTCGTGCTCGCTGCTGATCGCCAGCTCGTCATCGGTAAAGAGGTTGATGTAATAGACGGTCGCCTGTTCGGGGATCTCGGCCGAAAGGGCTCCCGAGCAGGAATTGACGGGCACGGGCGCGGCCATCCATTTGCGCTCCTTCCACGTCCCCTTGTCCAGCGTGTAGTTGAGCTCGGCCCGGACAATCGTGCAGGGCCCGCTGCTGAAGGTCGCCGTCACCTTGCGGCCCTCGCGCTTGACGGACGTGAACGCGGGCAGCGGTTTGCCGCCGCGCGCGACGTGATCGGCGTAGACTTGGATCTCCTTAGGGTTCTCGCCCGCCGCGCCGTGGCCGTGCGGCATCCGCAGCCGCACGCAGAGCGTGTACGGCACCTTGAGCGAGCGATAGCTCTTCTGCAGCGAGTCCATGGGGTAGGCGAAATCGTTGCTGCCATCCACCCAAAGGAACGGCATTCTGGCGAGCGGCAGATAGACCGACGGGTCCCACAGGCCCAGCCACTTCTGGGCGCGCTCCGGCCCCATCCCCTTGAACGCGCTCAGCCAGGTCGAGTTGTCCCCGAGGAACCCGCACCCGTAGACGGGCGCCGCGAAGGCGAAACGGTCGTCCACGCCCGCCGTGATGCAGGTCAGATAGCCGCCCCACGAAATCCCCGTGATGCCGATGCGGCTGCCGTCCACCTCGGGGAACGAGCGGAGGAGCGAGTGCCCGCGCACGACCGCCGCGACCGCGTGATAGGTCCACTGGTCCTTGACCGGGTCGTCCACCTTGTCGAGCCCGCCCCACCCGGCCGGGCCGGCCCACGCATGGCGCACATGGCCTTTCTGTTCCTGGCCGTAGGCGTTCCCGCTGACCGCGCCGCAGGTGTCCATCGAAATCGCCGCATAGCCCCGGCTGTTCCACAGCCTCACCCACCGGATGAACGCCGACCCGCCGCCGCCGTGGACCAAGACCATGCCCGGGACCTTCTTGCCGGGCTCCGTTTTCGGCACCGCGTAGTAGGCGAACACGCGCGTCGGCCGCCCCCGATACGGCTCGCCCTCGTAAAAGACCGCCTGCACGCCGTTCGTCGCGAACTCCGGCGCAGCGAACACCTGCGGCGTCCCGTAAAGCGCCTGGCGATCCCACGGCAGGGACGGCCCCGCAAACGTCTGCAGCGCCGCCGCGCAAACCAACGCCGTCAACAACGCTTCAAAACCCTTCATCGCGCATCCTCCCGTGGGGCGGAAGCCTCGGGGCGCTCGCGGTCCGAGCCCCGCGCGCGCTTCGCGCCGTCCCCTTGCCATTGCACCGTCTCGCCCGGCCGAACCCCCTCCAGCGCCACGCCGCCCGCCGCCGCCTCAACGACGCGAACGGCCCGCCAGCCGCCCCACACCATCAGGCGTCCGGGGCGGACGTTCCGCACGACGCGCACCACGCGCCACGAGCGGTCGAGGAAGACGAGATCGAGCGCGAACCGCATGCCGACCGTATGCACCGCGCCGCACCGCTCAATCAGCAGCGCGGCCGAGGGGCCCAGCCCGGGGCGCCCCAGCAACCCGCGCAAGCGCGGCCACAGCGAGGCGGCACGTTCGGCACGCGCCACCCACACCGTCCCGCCATGGAATATGCGGCCCCTCTCCATCCGGGTTCCCCGCCCGCCTCAGTCCATTCGCCGCTTCATCGAACTGCCGAACGGCGGCAGGAGCGCCGGCCACGGCGGGTGCCCTTGGCGCACGCGATTCAGATCCGCCAGCACCAACTTCCAATCGCGATGCCGGTGATTCGGGTCTTTCGACAGCATCTTTTCCAACAGCATGGCGAAGGCGTTGCTCGCATGCGGCTCGAAATCGCGCACGTCGGGCGCCTGAGACGCGTCCACGTGGCAGCGGACCATCTCGTCGTCCGTCTTCCCCTGGAACAGCATTTTGCCCGAGACCAAATGGTACAGCGTGGCCCCCAGCTCGTAGATGTCCGAGCGGCAATCCAGCCTCGCGCTGCCGTAGACCTGTTCGGGGGACATGTAGGCGGGGGTTCCGAGGATCTCGTCCGCATCCCCCTCCGGGCAGCTCTCGCTCTTGGCAAGCGAGACGGAACGGCAGAGCCCCAAGTCCGTGACCTTCACCGTGCCGTCGGCGTCCACCATGATGTTGTCCGGCTTGATGTCGCAGTGAACCATCTGGTAAAGCGACCAGGCATAGTCCAGCGCGATCGCCACGCTCTCGGCCACGATCAGCGCGTCCTCCTCGCTGAGCTGCCCCTTGCGCCGCAGCAGATCCCCCATGGTATACCCGTCCACCAGTTCCATCACGAAATAGTAGACGCCATCCGAGAAATTCGCGTCGTAAATCTGAACGATGCCCGGGTGCTTCAGCTGCGCCGCGACGCGGGCCTCCTGAAGAAAGCGCTGAACGTCCTCCGGGTCGGTCGCGAAGGCCGAGGAGAGGATCTTGACCGCCACATAGCGATCCAGCGAGACCTGGCGGGCCTTCCATACCGAGGCCATGCCGCCGCGTCCCAGCAGTCCCAGCACCTCGAAATTAGGCAGCATAAATGCGGGAACGTCGTTCATCGGGCCTGCGCCCCTTCCCCGCGACATGTCGTACACAGCACCATGGCTTCTCCTTTGCATTCCGGACACGGAAGGCCTTTCACGTCACCGGTCCCCTTACACTTCGTGCAGGCCATCAGGCCCGTCCCAGTGCACCGCGTGCACTGCGGCGCCAAGCCGCTGCCGTTACATTTCTTGCAGGGCACGCCGCCGCTGCCGCCGCAGGTCGGGCAGCGGATCTCGCCCAGGCCGTCACATTTCGGGCACTTCTTGGTCGGCTCCTCATTCATCCGCTTCTCCACGCGCACGCCGGTCTTCCGCGTCTCTTTCAGCCGGCCCTGCTCGCAGTCCTCCTGATCGCACTTCACCCAACCGGTTCCCTTACAAGCCGTGCACGTCTGCCGCGCCGCCAGGCGGCAGGCCGGGCACGGCACGGGCACGCCCGTCAGCACCAGCGCCCGCTGCCGGTTGGTCATCCGCTTCTCCATCGCGGCCGACACGAACGCCCGTCCCATCTTCACCTCGCCCGAGACCATCTGCCGGCGCTCAAACTCGTTGCGCCCCTGCTGGATCGCGGCCATGACCTTCGACGGCTCACGGTATTCCACAAAGCCGCCCTGACCTTTGCAGGCCGGGCACGCGACGCCCTCGACCGCCAGAACGCCCTTCTTGCGATCCACCTTGCCCATGTCGAGCTGGTACTTGCCCGTCCCGTTGCACCTCTTGCACTTCATCTGCCCGCGCTGCAGCGCCTGCATGGCGCGCCTGTTCCCCGCCAGGATCGCCTCGCCCACGCTCGCGGGATACGTGCCCGCGGGCACCAGCCGCATCAGCGCCAGCGCGTTCTGATAGTAGCACAACGCCACCTCCGGCTGCCGCTCTTCAAGCTCCCGCGCCTGCTTCACGCTCGCCTGGACCAGCGCCGCCGCGGCGCGCCCCACGTCCGCCTCCTTGTCCGCCGCCGGCGCCGCGGGCGTGCGCTCCGCCGCGTCCGCCTTCGGCTTCGGCAGCTCGGCCTTGCAGTGCGAGCACACCGTCTCGCCGGGCTTGGCCTCGCGACCGCACGAGCGGCAGATGACCAGCCCCTGCGCCCAGAGCGCCACGGCGCACATCGCGGCCGCGGCCGCGACGATCCAGAAACGTCCGTTACTCATGCCTGTTGCTCCTCGTTAGCCAGCGGATCGTCCGACGGCTGATCCTTGTATTCGCGCAACTTCCGGTGCAACGTGCGCCGGCTGATCTTCAGCTCCTCGGCCGCGCGCGTGCGGTTGCCGCCGTTCTTCTCGAGCACCGCCATGATCTTGCGGCGCTCGGTGTCCGCCAGCGACCCCGCCATCAGGACCGGCGCGCGGCTGACGAACCCGGCATGGCCCTTGACCGCCTCGCGGATGTTGGCCGGCACGTCGCGGGACGTCAGCCGCTCCGACCGCGCCAGCACCACCATCTTTTCAATCGTGTTGCGCAGCTCGCGCACGTTGCCGGGCCACGCGTACGAAGCCAGCAGGTTCACCGCGTCCGGCGAGATCCCCTCGATCCGCTTGTTGTTCTTCTCCGCGTACTCTTTGAGAAAACGGTCCGCCAACAGAGGGATGTCGCCCGAACGCTCCGCCAGCGACGGCAAGACGATGTCCACCACGTTCAGGCGGAAGAAAAGGTCCTCGCGGAACTTGCCCTGCCGCACGTATTCGCGCAGGTCGCGGTTCGTGGCGGCGATCAGCCGGATGTCGGTCTCAATCGTTTCCTCGCCGCCCACCCGCTCGAAGGTCCGCTCCTCCAAAACGCGCAGCAGCTTCACCTGGATCGAGGGGTCGATCTCCGAGACTTCGTCGAGAAACAGCGTGCCGCCGTCCGCCAGTTCGAAGCGGCCCTTGCGCTGCACCGTCGCGCCCGTGAACGCGCCCTTCTCGTGGCCGAACAGCTCGCTTTCCAGAAGCGTCGCGGAAAGCGCCGCGCAGTGGACCGCCACGAACGGCCCCTTGGCCCGCGTGCTCAGGCGGTGGATCGCCTGCGCGACCAGCTCCTTGCCCGTCCCGCTCGGCCCCTGGATCAGCACGGAAGCCTGCGTGGGCGCGGTCTGCCGGATGATCTCGAACACCGACTTCATGGCGCCCGACTCGCCGATGATGTTCTCCATGCCGAACTTTTCGTTGAGCTGGCTCTCCAGCGTCTCGACCTTCTTCTCCAGATCGCGCGACTTCAGCGCGCGCTCCACCAGCATGTCGAGGTGGTCCAGGTTGATCGGCTTGGTCAGGAAATCGTACGCGCCCTGCTTCATCGCCTCCACGGCCGTCTCCACGGAGCCGTAGGCGGTCAGCAGGATGCAGACCGTCTGCGGATACTGCGCGCTGACGCGGCGCAGCAGCCCCAGCCCGTCCGTGCCCGGCATCCGCATGTCGGAAAGCATCACGTCCACCGCCGTCCCCCCGCCCAGGACCGCCAGCGCGGCATCGGCGCTCTCCGCCGTGACCACCGCATAATGCCGCTGCAGCGCGCGCTGCAAACCGTCGCGCGTGTTCTTGTCGTCGTCCACGACCAGAATGACCGGTTTGTCTGACATATCACGTCCCCGTGTTGAGAAGCCTGACCCGCCGCTCCGAGCGCGGCAGGCGGATCTTGAAACAGGTTCCCTCCCCCGGCTTGCTCGACAGCTCGATCTCGCCGCCGTGCTCTTCGATGATCCGCTGCACGATCATCAGGCCCAGCCCGCTGCCCTTGGCCTTCGTGGTGTGGTAGGGGTCGAAGACGCGCCCCAGCTCGTCCGGCGCGATCCCCTTGCCCGTGTCGATGAACGAGATGTCCACGTACACGTCTCCCACGCCGAACACGATCTTCAGCGAACCGCCGTCCGGCATCGCCTCAAGCGCGTTCTTGATGAGATTGAAGAACACCTGTTTGATCTGCGACCGATCGAGGTGCACGAGCGGCATCGCGTCCGGGATGTCCACCGACACCGCGATGCGCCGGTTCTCGAACTCGGTCTTAAGCAGCTTCAGCGTCTCCTGCAGGACCTCCGTCGGCTGCTCGGGCATCAGCACCGGCTTGGAAGGCCGGATCGCCCTCAGGAACTGCGAGATGATCGTGTCCAGCCGCTCGACCTCGGACCGCGCCACGCGCACCAGCTCGCCGAGCGACTCGCGCTTGCCTTCCGCCAGATCGTCCAGCTCGCGGGCCATCAGCTGCAAGTGGATGTTCAGCGCGTTGAGCGGGTTGCCGATCTCGTGGGCCACGCCCGCCGCCAAAAGCTTGACCGCGTTCGAACGCTCGCTCTCCAGCGCCGAAGCCTCCTGCTTGCGGTCGCGCGTCACATCGCGCAGGATCACCAGCACGCCCTTCTCGACGATCTCCTTCTCGTCCAGCGGCACGGCGTACACGCTGATGAAGCGGTGCTCGGGATAAGAGACCTCGATCTCGCGCGTCACCATCCGCGCCCAACCATTGCCCGTCTCCGGCACCTCCAGCAGATGCACCCAGTCCCACTCGCGAAGGAAGCGCAGGATCGAGCGGCCCTTGGAGCGCGCGAAATCAAAGCCGGCCAGCTTCTCCGCCGCACGGTTGGCGTAGAGCAGCCGCCCCTCGTTGTCGATGACGACCACGCCTTCCTGAATGGTCTGGAAAATCGTTTCGAGAAACCCGCGCTCCTGCGCCAGCCGCAACATCTGCGCCTGGAGGCTTTCGGGATTCAGTTTGTCGATCCGCGCAACTAATCTGTCAAAAAAACCGGACGCCATAGCTGTCACACGTGTTCACAGTGTCAATTTGTCCCAAATTATAAAGGGTCCCATCCCCGCCCGACAAGTCAAAAAAAGGCGCCCCTTCATCCCGGTTGATCTTTTCGCCTTCACCGAATAAGATAGCACTCGATCGAGCGCTGAAAATCTTTCGTCCAGAAACATTTTGACAAGGAGGAATCGCGATGCCTTTTCCTGATCGGATGATCCGCCCGCGGGGCCTGTCCGTTGTTGCGGGACTTCTCGCGCTCGCCGCGGCCCAGGCCGCCCCGTCGCCGCTGGAACTCTTCGCCGTCAGCGACACGGTCCGCGTGTTCGAGGACGGATACGGCCTTCCCGACAGCCCCGGGAAGGAAATCGCCGTGTTCGGGTTGCGGAACGAGACGGTGTCGGCGCAGTGTGTCGTACGGGCGACCGGAAACGCGGCGAAGCTGACGGTCACGGCCGGTCCGCTGAAGCAGGACGGCAACGCCGCCCAGATCCCCGCCGAAAACGTGAGCTGGAACTTCGTCACCGGCATCTTCGTGGAAAAGAACGCCCCCAACGCGCGGCCGGCCGACATCACGCGCCCGGCCCCAGCCCGTTTCCCCGACTGCCTCTCGGAAGAGCGTCAGTGCGACATCGCCCAAGGCGCGCTGAAAGCCGTCTACCTGACGGTGCGCATACCGGCGGGCGCGGCGCCGGGCGACTACCGCGGCAGCATCGCGGTCGCATCCGGCGACGCCTCGGCGGCCCTGCCCGTCACGCTCAAGGTGTACCCTTTGACGCTTCCCGACCAGCGGCACATCATGGCCACCGAGTGGTTCTCCACCGGACAGTTCAAGAAATTCCACGGCGTCGATTCCGCGCAGTCGGACCGCTACTGGGAAATCCTCCGCGCCTACGCCAAAAACATGGCCGAACACCGGCAGAACGTATTTGAGGTCAGCCTGGACCCTGTCAAGAGCAGCCTGGCGACTGACGGGAAACTCCGCTTCGACTTCGCCGACTTCGACCGGTACGCCCAAGTCTTCTGGGACACCGGGCGGATGAGCGCGATGGAGACCGGCTTCGTGGCGGGACGCGGCAAGGGCGGCTGGGCGAGCACCGAAATCACGCTGGAGGATTTCAGCGTGAGACAGGAGTCAGACGGCCGAACGAAGCGTTTGAGCGGCGAAGAGTTCCTGCGCCAGTTTCTGCCGGCGTTCGTCGTGCACCTGCGCCAGAAGGGCTGGCTCGACAAGACCCTCTTCCACATCTGCGACGAGCCCGCCAACCACAACGTCATGGCCTGGCGCCAGGCCGCCGAGTTCATCCACGGCTGCGCCCCGGAGCTCCGCAGGATCGACGCGATCGAGACGCCCCACTGCCTGGATTGCCTGGAGGTCTGGGTCCCCAAGCTCGACCATCTGGCCACCTGGCAGGACTCGTTCGAGGGCGCCCGCCGCCGCGGTAGCGAGCTGTGGTTCTACACGGTCGGGATCTTTCAGGGCGGCTCTCTGATGAACAAGACCGTGGACGTGCCGCTGATCGAGTCGCGGCTGATGCACTGGCTCAATTACCGCTACGCCTTGAAGGGCTACCTGCACTGGGGCTACAACCAGTGGACCGATGATCCGTGGAACGCGCCGGGGAAGCATCTCGGCGACGGCTGGCACGTCTACCCCAAGCGGGACGGCGTGCTCGATTCGCTCCGCTGGGAACAGATGCGCAACGGCCTGCAGGACTACGAATGCCTGTGGCTCTTGGAAGACAAGACCCGGCAACTTCAGGCGACCCTCAGCCCGCGCGCGGCCAGCTTCATCGAGCCCGGCCGACGCGGCGTGGAGATCGCGTCCCAAGTGGTCACGTCATACACCGAGTTCAGCCGCGACCCCGAGGCCCTCTACGCCGCAAAGCGCCAGGCGATCGAGGAGACGCTCTCTCTCGACAGCTCGCCGCGCATCCTTCTCCAGACCGACCCGCCCGAACATTCGGTCGTGGCCAACGGCTGCGCGATCGACGTCCGCGGCTGGGCCGAGCCCGGGACGCGCCTCAGGATAAACGGTCAGGAAACGCCCCTGGCTTCCGACGGCCTGTTTCTCGCGATGGTTCAGCCCGACCGCAAAACGGGCGTGGTTTCCGTCGTGGCGGAAAACGCGAAGGCCCGGAAAGCCTTCGATCGCAGGTTCAAGCTGCGGTTTCAGCCTTGAACCGTTGCCGCGCGGAACGCGGTCTTGCTTGAAGCGTAATCGTTTGGGCAAGGAGCCATCCGGACTCCCCGAGGCATGCCCCCATCGTCAGGCTCAAGACATGCGGCGGTTTCGGGGAAAACACACTTGCTACCCGTATGCGCGGCGGACGCCGTTGCGCTGTCCGCCGCGCTTCTTCTTTCCTTCGCAGGCTATTGGAGCCGTTTGGACGGCCGGTCGCGGTCAGGGAGATCCCGCCCCGTCCCCACATCCACGCGGGAAGCTTCCTCCGCCGGACGACTCGGCGGCGTTTTCACGGCCGACGCGTCCCGCGAAACGGACAACCCTTCACGTTTTGGCTGAGTCGGCACAATCACCCGTTCGGGGCGGGTCACGCGAACGCTCGGCTGCGTCACGGCCGGCCGTTTGATCTCGGCGGCGGGCGGCGTCGCCGGGCGCACGACTGAAGGCAGGCGGGTCGGTTGCGCCGCGTCAGGCTTGACGCTCTCGACGGGCACCCGCGTCGTCGGCTTCACAACGGGAGGCCGGGTGACAGGTGCCGGGACCGTCCGAGGCTGCACGTCCGCCGGACGCTTGATCTCGCCGGCGGGCGGCGTCGCCGGCTTCACGACCGAAGGCGTGCGCGCCGGCTGTGCCGCGTCAGGCTTGACGCTCTCGACGGGCACCCGCGTCGTCGGCTTCACAACGGGAGGCCGGGTGACAGGCGTCGGGACCGTCCGAGGCTGCTCGGCCGCCGGACGCTTCACGTCGCCGGCGGGCGGCTGGGCCGCGGGTGCCTCCCAATGGGTCCGCTGTTCCCGCAGGTTGTGGACCTCCGTCGCCCGCTCCGATATCTGCTTCCGATCCGTGGCGCTGACCCGCTCGAACTTGACCGGGGATTTCGGCGAGGCGGCATACGTCTTCAGAGGCTGGACCAGAGGCCGCTCGGAACGGGCGTTCGCCGGGAGGCGGGCCGTCCGGGCCTGGACCTCCGTGAACGTCCTCGGCGGACGCAAATCGCGGTGCTGACGGCGCTGTTCAAACTCGTGGGCCCGGTCTTGCGCCCAATGCGGCTCCGTCTTGCGATGATGCCAGCTGTCATGAAAGAAGAGCGGATCGTACCACAGATGCACCGTCTGACACTGGAACCAAGGATAGATGCCGACGCCGCGATACATATCGTCGTAATAGTCGCCGAAACAGTAGTGATGATACCGCGGATAAACGAACAGGTTGAACCTCAGCACGCCCAAGTCCACGCAGACGCTGGGGCAGAAAACGAAACCGGCGCGGATGCGGGCCGCAGGCGGGAAATAGGTCGGCGAAAAGAGCACGCCGCGATTGTCCAGCTCGTAATCCCAATGCCCCGGGCAGAAGATGTAGCCGCGCGGCGTCCAGACGTAGTGCGACGGGATCCAGACCCAACCGGCCTGTTGCGTCAGCCAGTAGCCGCGACGCCAAACATACCGTTCCCGCGCCCAGTACCAGGTGCCGGGCACCCAGACCAGATCCGGCTGGGGCGCCGCCACCGTCGGCTCGGCCTCCGCCGGGGCGGGCGGCGCCGGCAGATATTCGATCGTCGTCTGCTGGCCTTGGGCCACGACCGGCGCCCAAAAGCCGCTGATCCACTGCCACCCGTTGCCCACCTGCTGCCAATAGCCCGGGACCCAATAGGTGTTGGGCGGCGGATTACGCCAGCAGCCGCAGACCCACACGAAATCGTTACGGTCCGCATCCCACGCCCAATAGCCAGGGACCCAAACCACGCCAGCCCCCGCAGGCCGCTCCGCCGGCGGCGTCTCCTGAAGACTGGCTGGCGGCTGAGACGACACCGCAACGGGGGTCTGAGTTTCCAGCGTCACGGGCTTGGCAAACGCCTCGTGAACCGGTCCGCCCGCCAGGACCTCACTGCCGGCCGGCAACTCTTGCGAGGGGACAGGCGGCGGTGCCGTTTGCGCCGGCGCCTGCTGGACAACGCCCATAGCCCCTCCCAGAAAACACACGGCGGCGGCCCTCATCGCGCAAGCCCTGAAAAAAAACGTGTTGACGCTCTTCATGATTCCTCCTCTCTCTGACGCCTTGTCCCCCGTCCCAAGGGCCCTCGGTCGCACCTGCGGCACGGAACGCCAGCAACGTGCGGCGGAGGACGCCGCGGCAAGACAGGATCGCCAGAAATCAACGCATAGTTTACACCTCTTCCGCCGCAACCGACTAGGGGATTCAAGCAGGTCGCGACTGGCCCCGTTCCGTCCTCCAGCGCCGCTCAGCGCGAGAAATTGGCCCAGGGGCTCAGCCCCGCGGAGCCGCTCGTCGTCGGCAGCGCGCCGGCGCTGGTGACGATCGGCCCATACGTGTCGTTGGCGCTCATGAGAAAATTGGTCGTCTGCCCCACGCAGGTGTTGCGCAGGATCAGATTTCCGGCCGTCTCGTCGCTGGAAATCCCGTACGTCGTGGTCCCGGTCTGGCCGGAGACATGGTTGCCCTCCACCCGGTTGGCGTCGGCATAAAACAGGTAGATCCCGCGCTCCGCGTTTCCCTGAATCACGCAGCCCCTGATCGTGTTGCCCTCGCACTGGCCCACGCGGCCGTAGAGAAACAACCCCCACTCGCCGTTGCCGCAGACCGTGCAGTCGACGATGGCGTTGCCGTTGCACTGGCCGGTGAAACCGTCCAGACGGATCCCCTGATTACCGTTGTCGTTCATCGTGCAACCGACGATGGCATTGCCGTCGCACCGGCCGTAGCTGCCGTAAAGAATGACGCCGTAAGTGCCATTGCTGGAGGCCACGAGATGCTCGAACCGGCAGCCCAGACTGTACTCGGCGCGGACGCCGTGGCCGAAGTTGCACACGATGCCGTTGCGCACGACCACATCCCGGATCAAGGCGTTGGTCGCGCCGTCGAGGAACACGCCGTAGTTCCAGTTCTGACGGTTCCCGCTCAGGGCGAAGCCCATCAGGTCCAGCGTGACCCCGCTGGCGGCGATGACCACGCCGTGCCCGTTGCCGGTCAGATTGAGATTGGTGGTGAGGTAGTACGATCCGGGCTGCGAGATGGTGTAAGGCGCGCCGGAGATCGGCGTGCGCGGCTCCACCTGCGTCAGCGTCTTCATCGTCGGCGCGGGCGGGCCGGGCGGCGTCAGGCTGCCCTGCGCCCATCCCCGCGCCCCGACGAATCCGACGGAGAGCCACGCCACGATGCCGACATAACCGTTTGCCTTCTTCATGGCTTGCCTCTTTTTCGGGTTCGCGCCCAGCGCTTGCCGCGTCACGCGCGCCTTCGCCGGGACAGGCGGCGCTCACGGCGCAAGCGGGACAACCGCCCGCACCCGGTAGAACGCGGCGGAGTTGGTCCGGACGACCTCGCGCGTCAACGTGGGCCCGCCGCCGGGTGCCATCACGCCCAGCCCGCTGTCCACCCAGGCGGCGCCGCCGGTCAGGGCGGCCGTCTCCCTCAGGAGATACTGGCGGGTGGGAGAGACCGTCCAGGTCACGGCGTTTGTGCCTGAGGCCCGCCCGAAGCCGCTGATCGCCAAGAGGGAGAGGCCGTCCAGCGGATCGGTGTCCGTCACGTACTCTTCGGCGTCCGACACGCCGTCATGATCGGTGTCGGTTCCCCCTCCTGCCAAGACGCGGAGGCTCCCGGCCCTCCGGTATTCCCAGGTGTCCGGGATGCCGTCGCCGTCCGTGTCCGGCCCCGCCTCCAGCAG
>Ga0116170_10002326_pt1 | contig 18407 bp, 14 predicted proteins | sample AD_JPNHW1_MetaG_FD_89797 | JGI IMG/M metagenome (GOLD analysis project Ga0116170, IMG submission 89797) | Active sludge microbial communities of municipal wastewater-treating anaerobic digesters from Japan - AD_JPNHW1_MetaG | ecosystem: Engineered > Bioreactor > Anaerobic > Digestate | place...
AATATCGATCATGTCTATTCCGTCGGGCATTTGGTGCGGCCGGGTGAAAGCCTGATCAGCAGTCGCTATGCGGTATTCGCCGGCGGCAAGGGCTTCAATCAGTCAATCGCCCTGGCCCGGGCCGGGGCGGCGGTCAGCCATGTCGGGCTGGTCGGGCGGGACGGCGCCTGGCTGCGCGAACGGCTGCAGGGCGAAGGCGTTGACTGCAGTGCCCTGGGCGGCAGTGAACTGCCGACAGGCCACGCCATCATCCAGGTGATCCCCTCGGGGGAAAATGCGATTATCGTGCATGCCGGGGCCAACGCGGCGGTGACGGAAGCCAGCGTGCAGCGGGTGCTGGCAACCGCCGTGCCTGGTGATTGGCTGCTGGTGCAAAATGAAACCGGCGCCACGGCAGCGGCCATTCAGGCGGGAAAGCGGGCGGGCCTGACGGTGGTGTTCAATCCGGCGCCCATGACCCCGGCGGTGCGTGAGTATCCCCTGCAGGAGGTCGACTGCTTCATCCTGAACGAAACGGAAGCGGAATGCCTGACGGGTGAGTGCGCTCCGGACGCAGTACAGCTGGCGATGCGCGCAACGTATCCGCAGGCCGCAACGGTATTGACCATGGGCCGGGCGGGAGCGGTATATTTCGACCGCGAACGGACCGTGCGGCACCCGGGCGTACCGGTGCGGGCAATCGATACCACCGCGGCCGGCGACACCTTCATCGGCTTCTATCTTGCAGAACGCATGCGCGGCGGCGATCCGGTCCGGGCCCTGACGCGTGCGTGCTGTGCCGCCGCGATCAGTGTGACGCGGCCCGGTGCGGCGGAATCGATCCCCACCCTGCAGGAAGTTCGCGCCGACGAGGAAGGTTGCGACTAACCCGGCGGGGCAAATGGCCGGCAGATATTGCCGGTGCCGGCAGTATCGGTGCGCCTGCCGGTTGACGGCCTGAGTCCGGGCTGTTAGCATCTCTGCGGAGGGATGACGATGCGGATAATTGCCCGGATAATGCTGCTGCTTGCTGCGCTCGTGCTGCTCACCGGCTGTGCCAACCGCAAGTACGCGGTCGGGTACGACGTCGCGCCGGCCAACGATATCAGCGGACCGGCGGTGGCGGTGCGGGGGTTCAGTGACGCGCGACCGGCGGCGGAACGCACCGGCGAAGGGGTGGGCATCCTCAACAGCAGCACCTACGACACCATGTATACCGAAGAGGTTGCCGCGGGAATTACCCGCACGCTGGCGGCGGAACTGCGCGGCGCCGGCGTGGCCGCGTCGGACGATCCTGCCAGCAATGCGCAATTTATTATCGACGGTACGGTCCTCAATTTCCATGCGGTGCAGGTCCCGCCGATCGAGTCGTATATCCCGTACCTGAACAATGTGAGCTGGCTGTGGACGGATGATTCGGTGGCGGTGTCGCTGCGCTTGCAGATGACGGTTACTGACCGGGCGCGTGACGAGGTGCTGCTTGACCGCACCTACGATGTGTCGCAGGACACGGCGGTCTGGGTCGGGTTCCTCAATCTCGATTCGCGGGTGAACAATTTCACGCGCAAGCAGCTCGCGGAACTGCTGCAGGCCGGCCTGCATGAGCTTATGGCGCGGATGGTCGCCGATATCCGCCAGGCGGCAGGACGCTGGCTGCCGCCGCCGGGCAGCGGGCAATAAGCCGGTGGCTGCAGGGAATACGGGATCGGGGAGCGGAACCATGCTGACCATTGCAGAAGAAGTATACCTGCTGTTTCTCGATGATCAGCACGGCGCGATCATCGACACGCCGGTGCCGGTAATCGCACAGGTGCTGGCGGGGGCGCTGCTGATGGAACTGACGCTGGGCGATTATGTCGAGGCCGAGATTGATACGCTGCGGCTGGCCGGCGGGCAGGATGCCGGTGAACCGCTGCTGGACGAGGCCCTGCGGGAATTGCGCCGCACGCCGGACCCGCAGCCGATTGCCGCCTGCCTGCAGGAGCTGGCCCGACCGCAGCGCGCATTGCCGGAGCGGGTGCTGGCCCGGCTGCTGGAGCGGGGCATTCTCCGGCGCGAGGAGCGCCGCCTGTTCTGGGTGCTGGCGGTCCGGCAGTATCCGCTGGTCGATGACCGCGAGGTGCGGGAAGTTAAGACCCGGCTGCGCGCGCTGATTATGAGTGATGACTTGCCGGATCCCCGCGATGTCGTGCTCATCAGTCTGGCGTCGTCGGCGCGGCTGTTCGACACCATGTTCACGCCTGCGGAGCGCATCCGTCTGCAGTCGCGGATCGACCTGCTCGCCCGGTTTGATCTCGTTGGCCAGGTGGTGGCGCGGTCGGTGCGGAGCATCGAACAGACGATGACGCAGCTGCTGGCGCTGGCCGCGGCGATGTAGCCGCGCGGACGGCGGTGCGCCGGCCGGCGCGATACGTGCCGCGGCGACGGGGTATGACCTCGGCAGCAGTGACAGTTATAATCGGGTAATGCTATTGATCAGCCGCACTGGAGCATTCCGCGCACCGTTGTGTGGATTGCCCCGTTGCTGGCGAGGAGCGTGTCGGCATGCAGCCAGTCGCTCCCGCCGGCAAAATCAGTAACCATCCCGCCCGCCTCTTCGACCACCAGTCCGCCGGCGGCCACATCCCACGGTTTGAGGTACAGTTCCCAAAACGCCTCCGCCCGGCCTGACGCCACGGCGCACAGGTCGAGAGACGCGGCGCCCAAGCGGCGAATCCCGAGGGTCTGCGGGGCGATCGTCATGAAATTCGCCAGATTGTTCGGCTGCCGGTTGGCGCGCAGGCAGGCGAAGCCGGTGATCACCAGCGCCTGCGCCAGGTCGGCGATGGGCGTGACATGCAGTTTCTTGCCGTTGAGAAAGGCGCCCTCGCCGCGCACCGCGCAGTACAACTCGTCGAGGATCGGGTTGTATACCACCCCCGCCGCCGGCTGTCCGCTGATGACCAGCCCGATGGAGACGGCGAAGAAGGGGATGCGGCGGATGAAATTGGTGGTGCCGTCGATGGGATCGATGATCCATTGCCGCGCGCCGGTGGTGGCCACGCCGCCGGTTTCTTCGCCGGTAATGCCGTCGTCGGGAAAAACGCGGGTGATGGCATCCGTGACCAGCTGTTCCACCAGGATATCCGTCGCGGTGACGAGGTCCTTTTCGCTCTTGTGGGTGATCTGCAGCGGCTCGTGCGCCTGATAATGCTCGCGCAGCACCGCCCCGGCCTGGCGGGCGATATTGGTCGCGACCGTAATCTCCTGACTGAGGGCCGGCATCATGGCAGCCGCAGCGAGTCAAACACCTGCCGGGTGCGTTCCTCGCGATCGTCGCTGGTGCTGATGACCATGGCATAATAGCCGGTGCCGTTCCTGACGAATCCGGCCGCGCGGTTCACCGCCGGCACACTGTCGTTTCCGCGCTGCAGCGTGCCGCTGCTGACCGTGACGGTCACCTGCTCACCGCACAGGGTTCCCGCTTCAGTATGTATTTCTTCCGCCACAAAATCGCCGCCGCCGCCTGGCGCCTGGCGCAGCTGTTGCTGCAGCTGTGCCGCCGGGTCCACCTGGGCTTGTGCCGGGATGGAGAAGAGCACCAGCAGCAGCGACCCGTCCTCTTTCCGGTCGCTGATGATCGCCATGCGCATCATCATGTCCAGTGCAAAAATGCCGACGCCGTCGCCCGGCAGGTCGTAGCGCATAATGGTGCCGGCGATTGCCTGCACCCGGGCAGGATCGGTGGCGACGGAATCCTTCAGCTTGCTATAGCCCCAGAGGGCAACGCCGCTGGCCACCAGCCCGGTGAGAACCGCGAGCACGGCGCAGCCGATGAGGACCTTTTTCATGCCTGCCTCCGGACGCGTTCTGCCGCGCCTGCCGCCACCATAGCATACCGCCGGCGCAGCGACAATGGCGGCATTGACAGTGCCGCGCCGGCACAGTAGAATGCGCCGACGAACCCAAAGGAGCGAACCATGAATGTCGTGGAAAAGATTCTGCAGGCGCATCTCGTAACCGGCACGCCGCAGGCGGGGGCGGAGGTCGGCATCCGTATTGACCAGACCCTGACCCAGGATGCGACGGGGACGATGACCTACCTGCAGTTCGAGGCGTTGGGCCTGCCGCGGGTGAAAACGGAACTGTCGGTCAGCTACGTCGACCACAACACCCTGCAGCAGGGATTCGAGAACGCCGACGACCATCTCTACCTGCAGAGCGTGGCGGCGAAGCACGGCGTGCTCTTTTCCCGCCCGGGCAATGGCATCTGCCATCAGGTGCACCTCGAGCGGTTCGGCGTGCCGGGCAAGACGCTGCTCGGGTCCGATAGCCATACCCCGACGGGGGGCGGGATCGGCATGCTTGCCATTGGCGCCGGCGGGCTGGAGGTGGCGCTGGCGATGGCCGGCGTTCCCTTCCCCATGGCGTGGCCGAAAGTGGTGCGGATCAATCTCAACGGCAAGCTGCCGGCGTGGGTGACGGCCAAGGATATCATCCTGCAGGTGCTTTCCCTCCTGACGAGCAAGGGGAATGTCGGCTGGGTGGTGGAATACGGCGGGAGCGGCCTGAAACACCTGTCGGTCCCCGAACGGGCGACGATCACCAACATGGGGGCGGAACTCGGTGTCACCACCTCGGTCTTCCCGAGCGACGCGGTGACGCGCGCCTTTCTCGCGGCGCAGGGGCGCGCCAAGCAGTGGCGCGAACTGCTGCCGGACAAAGATGCGAAGTATGACCGCACTATCAACATCGATTTGGCGAAGCTCGTGCCGCTGGCGGCGGCGCCGCACAATCCCGCCAACATTGTCACCGTCGCTGCGCTGAAGAAGAAGGCGGTCAACCAGGTGGTGATCGGTTCCTGCACCAACTCGTCGTACACCGACCTGATGCTGGCGGCAAAGGTGCTGAAGGGGAAGACGGTGCATCCGGCGGTTTCGCTGATCGTCGCTCCCGGTTCGCGGCAGGTGCTGGAGATGATCGCGCGCAACGGCGCGCTCGCCGACCTGGTGCAGGCGGGCGCGCGCCTGGCGGAGTCGGCGTGCGGTTTCTGCATCGGCAGCGGGCACGCGCCGGCGAGCGGCACGGTCACGCTGCGCACGAGCAACCGCAACTTTGCCGGGCGCAGCGGCACGGCGGATGCCGAGGTCTATCTCGTCAGCCCGGCGGTGGCGGCGGCGTCGGCGCTGACCGGCACGGTTGCCGACCCGCGCGCGCTCGGCCGGTTCCCGAAGATCACGTTGCCGAAGAAGTTCATCGTCGACGACCGCATGATCGTTCTGCCGCCGAAGAACGGCAGCAAGGTTGTTGTCCGCCGCGGGCCGAACATCGGCCCGCCGCCGCAGGTGCCGGCGCTGCCGGCCGACCTGACCGGCGCGGTCGTGCTCAAGCTGGGCGACATGATCACCACTGACGACATCATGCCGGCGGGTGCGTTCCTGAAATTCCGTTCCAACATCCCGAAGTACGCGCAGTATGTCTTCTACCGGCAGGACCCGAAGTTCCACGAGCAGGCGGCGGCGCTGCGCGATGCGGGCAAGGCGGCGTTCGTCGTGGCCGGCCTGAGCTACGGGCAGGGGAGCTCGCGCGAACATGCGGCCATCTGCCCGATGTACCTCGGGGTGCGTGCGGTGCTGGCGCGCTCGTTCGAGCGCATCCACGCCGCCAACCTGGTGAATTTCGGCATTGTGCCGCTGGTGATCGATGAGCAGGTCTACGCCGCGCTGGCGCAGGGTGTGACGCTGACGGTGTCGGGGATCGTCGTCGCGCTGCGCAGCCGCACGCCGCGTGTCCCGCTGCTGGCCGGCGGGAAACCGCTTGGCACGGGGACGCTGCAGCTCAGCGAGCGGCAGATGGATGTGCTGCTCGCCGGCGGCACGCTGCGCTACAACCGCACCGCGTGACCGGTCCCGGCAATGCGCCGGTCGCGGTGACTGCGACCGTCAGCCGGCTGGCGGCAAGCGACATCGGGTATGCCGTATGCCATGTCCGATGGCGGGAACTGCTCAGTGCTGAACGCGGCGGTGGCGAGTAAACGAAACGGCGGCCGGCAACATGCTGCTGCCGGCCGCCGGTGACGGTGCGGGAAGACGATTCAGTCGAGGTTGTCCACTTCCACGGCGGTGCCGGCAAGAATGACCAGAAACAGGTTGCTTTTGACCGGGACGACATCGAGTTTCAGTGCCACCACGCCGTTGGCGCCCAGCCGCTTGGCGCGGTTCGCCAGTTCCGCCATGGCGGTTTTCTTCGCGCGCCGGAACTCCTTCTCGTAATCCTTGTGCCGGCCGCCGTCAATGTCGATGCTGGCGGCGAGTGATTCGATGATATCCACCGCCACCGCCACCTGCGATGTGACGATGCCGTAGTATTTGGCAATATGCTTGCCTTCAAAGGTGCTGGTGGTGGTGAAGGAGACGCGCTCGTGCTCCTTGCGTTCCCTGACTTCGTTATAGCACGGGCGGCAGAAAATCTCGCCCTTGAACTCCTCTTTGCAGCTGTCGCTGATGGGCCGGTTGCATGACAGGCAGATATGGACGGCGCCTTCCTCGGGATGCAGATAGCATTGCATACTGGTTATTCCTCCGCTGGTTTAAGTGCTGCGCATTATACGGCAGGAGACGCGCCACTGTCAATGCTCCCGGCGGCGGATGCGGGTGAAAGTTGACGTTATGGCGGCAAACGCGTTACCATGACGCGCAGCAGGCGGGGAGATATCGGGGGGACTATGCTCAGATTGGTCACGGTGCCGCTCATCGGGTGCATGCTGTTGGCGGCCGCAGGCTTGCCGGCACGGGGAGAGGCAGGGCTGGTTCGTTCGCCGGAAGTGTCGGGAGTTATCGGCAAGGATGATCAGGTCAGGATCCAGCTCGATGCGCGCCAGGCGATCTGGCTGGGCGCTGATACCGGGGTTGTGCCTGATGGCGGCGCGGTCGCCGGGCCGGAGCCAATCACCATGATCGAGGTCATGCCGGTGTCCGGTCTGCCGCCGGTTGTGCCGGCTGCCAGTGCGCCGGCCGGGCCGCGGATCGTGCTCGGCTGGCAGTTCAATCCTGATACGGTAACGCAGACCACGGATGCCATGACGGTGCTGGCGCCGGTCTGGTTCTCGGTGACGGTGGCCAATGAGGCGATGGTGCTGATGCGCCGTCGCGCGTCGCGCGCCTACGTCGATGAGGCGCACCGGCGCGGGTACCGGGTATGGCCGGTGGTGCAGATGTTGCAGTCCGCGGACGCGCATGCGGTGCTGACCCGGCCGGAGCTGGCCGCTGCCGCCCGCGCTGAGATCGTTGCGGCGCTGGCGGAACTGGGCGCGGACGGTGTCAATCTCGACGTGGAATACCATCCGTCCGGCGACTCACTTGCGCTGACCGTGTTTGCGGCGGAGCTGGGCGCAGCGGTGCACGCGCGCGGGATGACGCTGTCGGTGTGCGTTACCCGCCGCGCGCGGGGCGTCAGCAACCGTTATGACCGCGCCGGCCTGGCCCGCGTGGCGGACTATATCGCGCTCATGGCCTACGACCAGCATTGGAGCACCTGTCCGGAGAACGGGCCGGTGGCCGCACTTGACTGGGTGGCAGAGGGGGTGCGGGTGACTCTGGCCGAGGTGCCGCCCGCCAAGCTGCTGCTGGGGATGCCGCTGTATGCGTTTGATTGGGTGCTGCTGCCGGATACCACGACGGCAGCCGGCGAGGCTGCGGCGCCGGCGATTGACAGCGGCGGGGTGCGCTACCTGCGGCCGGCGGCGTTCCGGGCGCTGACCCTCGACGAGGTGTGGAACCTGGCGGCGGACGGGATAACCGCCACGCGACGCGGCGACACGCTGACGGTGCAGACCTGGCTGCATCCGCCGGCCTGGTCCGACAGCGAGCAGGTGATGTATATGGCATTCACTGATGTCGACCGGGTGCGGCACGAAATCTGGTTTGAAAACGTGCAGTCGCTGATTGCCAAACAATCGCTGATTGACACCTACGGGCTCGCCGGGGCTGCGCTCTGGCAGCTGCAGTTTATCGATCGCGACGGCCTGGCCTGGCGGGCGTTCAGCTCACTCAATCCGGAACCGTAACCCCGCGAAGGAAGGCGGCGCTGTGCTCGGGGAGCGCGGTATTGACGAATATCCCCGAGCCGAGCTCAAACCCCGCCACATTCGACACCCGCGGCACCACGCTGACGTACCAGTGCTGGTAGTCCGCATGCTCAAAGCCGGGGAGCGAGCGGATGGTCAGGTTGAAATCGGGATTGTGCAGCCCGTGGTATAGCTTGCCGAGATAGGTTTTCAGGTTGACGGCCAGGTCCTGCAACTCGCTGTCGGCGGCGTCGGCGAACGAGGCGCAGTGCCGGCGCGGGAAGATCCAGGTGTGAAACGGTGACAGCGCGGCGTAGGGGATGAAGCTCACGAAATAGTCGCTGGCGACGAGCACCCGCTCGCCCGCCGCCAGTTCCTGCGCCAGCATCTGGCAGACGACACACGCGCCGAACTCGTCGTAGTAGCGCATGGCGCGCTCGAGCCGCACCCGCGCCTGGGGCGGGACCACCGGTGTGGCGATGAGCTGCGAATGGGGATGCTCGAGCGAGGTGCCCGCGCGCGCGCCGTGGTTCTTGAAGACCGTTATCGCGGCGACGCGCGGGTCGTCCTGGATGATCCGGTACCGGGTGCGATAGACCTGCAGGATCTCCACAATATCCGCAGCGGACATCAGGGCCATGACGGCGTCGTGGCGCGGATGTTCGATGATAACCTCGTGGATGCCGACCCCGCTGATGCTGCGGAAAACACCGTCGAATTTCCGCTCCGGCGTCCCGGCGGGCTGCAGCGCGGGGAATTTGTTGGGAACCACACGGGTGCGCCAGGCGCGGCCGCTCCCGCCGGTGCGGCAGATCTCGGCGGTGGCGAGCTGCTCGTTCCCCGGGCAGAACGGGCAGTCGGCACGGTGTGCGGGGAGCGTCGGATGTGCGGCGGCGGCCGCGGCGAAGTCGTGCGGACGGGTCGCCCGCTCGGTGGCGATAATCACCCATTCGTTGGAAATGACGTTCAGGCGCAGTTCGGACACGGCTTACTCCGTTGCCAGCCGCGGGCCAAGCGCATGCCAGGCCGCGGCGATATGCTCGGCCGCGCCAGGCGCGGCCAGCAGCTCAACGGTCAGTGCGGTGAGGGCGAGCATGAAGCGTGCGCGCTGGCCGGTCGCGGCGGCATCAAGCGCCAGCGTGCGGACGCCGGCGGCGATGCCGTCTGTTGCGGCGGCGGCGAGCGCGGCCAGCGCCGGGCGGGCGGCTTCGGGCAGATCCGAACAGTAGGCATGGAGCCGGCCGCCGGCGCGGATGGCCGGCGCCTGCTCGACCCCGAGGAACTGCCGGGCGAGTGCCGGTTCGTAGGCGCCCCGCGCGGCGAGCAGGCCGGCCGCGTCGGCGATCAGTTCGTCGAGCAGGTTGTTGCGCATGGTGTCAAACAGCCGCTTGGTGGCGTAATGGGTGAATTCGTGCTCACAGCGGATGATCATGGACTGCGCCAGCCATTTGTCGTCGCTGAGGATGAGCCCGAGCGCGGCGGCGCTGCAGCCGCTGTAGGGTGCGCGGTTGAGCAGCACAAACCGGTCGAACAAGCGCCAGGGTTCCTCGCGGGCGATGCGGGCCTGCTCTGCGGACCAGTCGCCGTGCGGCTGTGCCGCCGTCCATGCAGCCCGATAACGGCGGATCCGGTCCCAGTTGAGCATGCCTGCGACCATCATCGCATTGACCGCGGCGGGGACTGCCACCGGCTCGCTGCGCCCGGCCATGACGCGCACACAGCAGGCGAAATCAGCATGGTCATCCGTGGTGATGACCGGCAGGGCGCCGGCGAAATGCGGAATAATGGCAAGGGTGATCGCGCCGGGCGCGGCGAGCTGCGGCGCCTCGGCCGCCAGCGCCGCCGGCACCGGTTCGCCGCAGCGCATGACCGCGCGGTATTCGTCGGTTGTGCTGAGACCGGCACGGACGGGAAGCGACCATTGCGGCAGGGCCGCGCGCAGCCGCGCAAACGCGTCCGCCGGGGTGCTGCCGTCGAGGTAGGCGGCGCGCCAGTCGGCGACATGCGGCTCGTCGGCAAGCGGCAGCCGCAGCCGTTCCGGCAGCCGGGCATGAGCAAACGGCGGTGCGTTGTAGGCCAGCAGCGCCTCCTGCACGACAGGGTCGGCGGTGAATTGCGCCAGGAGCGCGCGGCGCAGCGCAGGATCATGGGTCGGCAACTGCTGCAGCATGCGGCACCTCCGCCGGAATGCGGGCATTGTACCCGCCTGCCGGCAAAAGTCAACCGGCGCAGTGCGAAATGCTGGACAGCCGTTGTGTTTGGCAACGTTGCGTCCTCAGTTGGATGCGATAGTGTATCGTGCGGTTTGCGTCTGATGTGCCTGAAAATGGCGACCTGCTGCACGGGGAAGTGTGACAATGCACAGCGCTCCTCTGCGATTATCGCCGAACGCGGGGCGCGACAACAATGCGCTGGCCATTCCGGAGTGAGCGGAAAGAACGAATATCGTTGGCAGCGCCAACCCTTCCGCGCGTACTTGCCAAGCGCGTTCGATGTGTGGTATCACATGCCGTCCCTCGGGAGGGGAATAATATGCTGACGCTTGACCAGACAATCAAACTCATGGCGGGGGAACTGTCGCTCCCGGCCGCGCAGGTGAAGAATACGCTCGCGCTCTTCGATGAGGGGTGCACCATCCCGTTCATCGCGCGCTACCGCAAGGAGCAGACCGGCTCGCTCGACGAGGTGCAGATCCGCGATATCCGCGACCGTGCCGCCTATCTCAAGGAGCTTGACGAGCGCCGCGATACCGTGCTCAAGAGCATCGAGGAGCAGGGTAAGCTGACCGACGGGCTGCGCGCGAAGATTCTCGCCTGCACCGTCAAGCAGGAACTCGAAGACCTTTATCTTCCGTACAAGCCGAAGCGCAAGACGAAGGGGATGCTGGCGAAGGAGCGCGGACTCGAGCCGCTGGCGCTGCGCCTGTGGGAGCAGCAGGAGGATGTGTCGCCTGAACTCGCCGCCGCGGCGTATGTCAATGCCGAGGCGGGGGTGCCGGATGTCGCCGCCGCGCTCGACGGAGTGCGGTTCATCATCGCGGAGCTGGTGTCCGACGATGCTGAAGTGCGCAAGCATATCCGCACCCGGACGCTGGCGGCGGGCGTGTTTGTCTCCGAGGTGCTGCCCAAGCACAAGGAGGCCAAGACCAAATTCAATCAGTATTACGAGTTCAAGGAACCGCTCAAGGTCATCCCCTCGCACCGCTACCTCGCCATCCTGCGCGGGGAGCATGAGGAAATCCTGCAGGCGCGCGTGGCGGCGCCGGACGAGGAAATCATTGCCTGGCTGGAAAAGCGCTTCATCCGCGATGCGAAACTGGCGCAGGCGGTCTGGCTGCGCGAAGTGCTGAAGTTCGCCTACAGCACCTACCTGCAGCTCTCCATTGCGGTCGAGGCGCGCGTTGCGGTGAAGGAGCGCGCTGATATCGAAGCGATCAATGTCTTTGCGGAGAATGCGCGACAGCTGCTGCTTGCGCCCCCGGCGGGCGCGCGCACGACCATGGGCATTGACCCGGGTCTGCGCACGGGGTGCAAACTGGTGGTGGTCGATGCCACCGGCAAACTGCTGGCGGATACGGTGATCTACCCGCACGAGCCGAAGCGCGATGCTGCGGGTGCGGAGCGCACGATTGTGGCGTTGGCCAAACAGCATCAGGTTGATCTGGTGGCCATTGGCAATGGCACCGCGTCGCGTGAGACCGAACAGCTGGCGCGCGGCATTGCCCAGCGTCATCCCGAACTGAAGCTGACCGTGGTGGTGGTGAGCGAGGCGGGCGCCTCGGTCTATTCCGCCTCCGACCTGGCACGGCTGGAATTCCCCGACAAGGACGTGACCGTGCGCGGGGCGGTGAGCATTGCCCGCCGGCTGCAGGACCCGCTCGCTGAACTGGTCAAGATCGATCCAAAATCGATCGGGGTCGGGCAGTATCAGCATGACGTCAATCAGGTGAAACTGCGCTCGTCGCTGTGGGAGACGGTCGAATCATGCGTGAACTTCGTCGGGGTCGATCTCAATACCGCATCGTGGGCGCTGCTGGCGTATGTGTCCGGCATCTCCGAGGCGCAGGCGAAGAATATTGTTGCGCATCGCGACCAGGAAGGCGCCTTCAAAAATCGCCGGCAGCTGCTCAAGGTTGCGCGGTTCGGGCCGAAGGCGTTCGAGCAGGCGGCGGGGTTCCTGCGCATCCGCAATGGCGAGCAGCCGCTCGACAATTCCGCCGTGCATCCCGAGCGCTACGCCATTGTCGAGCGCATTGCCGCCGACCAGGGGGTTGATGTGGCGCACCTGATTGGCAATGAAACGCTGCTGGCGTCGATCAAGTGGCCGAAGTACGCCGACGCCGAGGTGGGATTGCCGACGCTGATGGATATCGCCGCCGAACTGAAGAAGCCGGGACGCGATCCGCGCGACCAGTTCGAGGCGATGCAGTTCAAGGAGGGCGTGACCGAGCTGGAACATCTCTCTGCCGGCATGGTCCTCGACGGGGTGGTGACCAATGTCGCCAATTTTGGCGCCTTCGTCGATGTGGGGGTCCATCAGGACGGGCTGGTCCATGTCTCGCAGCTGGCGAAGAAGTTCGTCAAGGACCCGCGCGAGGTGGTCAAGGTCGGGCAGAGGGTGAAGGTCAAGGTGCTCGAGGTCGATCTCGATCGCAAACGCATCTCGCTCAGCATCAAGCAGGCCGCCTGACCGCTGATTGTGGTGTTTCCAATGCTGCAGGGTGCCGGCAGAGTGCGTTCCGCTGCTGGTCGGACGGGCTAACTGCGCCGCCGACCGGGTCGGTGCCGTTTGGTGTAGGTCGCTTGACAAGCGGGCGGAAAATGTAGTATCTTCTGCCCGCTGTAGATGGTGTGGACAATTGATCCCCGATAGCTCAATGGTAGAGCACCTGACTGTTAATCAGGGGGTTGCTGGTTCGAGTCCAGCTCGGGGAGCCATTAAAATCCTTCTCGCTGATATGCAACAGCGTCGAGAAAAGTAAGCGTTTACAACAAATCCAACCCTTAAAAACGTGTCTAGTTCCAAAGCCGTATTTTGTCCATTTATGCCTAAAAAAGCCGTCAACTGACAGCGTAGTGACAGATTGGCGGCCATGCTCAGGTACCTATTCAACCGGTCAAGGTGTGTTCCAGATGCCGCCTATGATACGGCAAAGACGGGGGAAGGTGTGCCCTGAATAGCCCTGTGCTGACCATCCGGCTGATTCCCGCTCTGCTGGCGGACGTGCAGGCTTTCGCACTCGAGTCCGGCATGGAGATGGGCGAGTGGGCTCCGCGGGTACTGCGCATCGCTATCGTAGCCGCAGATGCCTACGCCCTTGAACAGGTGGCAAGTTGATTGAGCGGTAGCGTTCGGACCGGTGCATGGCAATGCGGGCCGCCTGTAGTGGTGGTTTAAGCGAATAGATGGCGCGATAGGCACGACGTGGCAGCAATGAAGCGTTTTGCGCTGTATTCCTGCCGGGCGAATATTAGGCGTAATACGCCGTATCCCCATGGAGGGGCAAAATGATTAGACTTAAGGATTTTGGCATCTCGATGCTACCAAGCGGTGAAGGATTGAAATATGTCAGGGCGCAGCAGGGACTGACGCAAGGGCAGCTGGCAAAAGCCCTGGGTCTTTCTCTGACTACAATCAACAGATGGGAGCGGGGCATTTTTGAACCAACGCGCAGTCATCGGTTGGCGTTAGAAACATTCTGCGCAAAGCATAAGCTGCCATATCAGCAATATCAAATCGGAATACTCGCGGTCAGACTTATCAGCAACTACGACCGCTACACATCTGGGCATTGCACGCGCGTCTGCCTGCTCGCGGGCGAGACGGGCAAGCAGGTCCCCGGTATCGACCTAGTCGAACTGCGTGTCGCCGCAGTCCTGCATGACTTGGGTAAGCTCATCTGCGACCGTGGTCTGCTTAACAAGCGTGGTCGATATAACCCCGCCGAGCGGGAGCGGGTGAAGGAGCATACCGTCGCAGGTGAAATACTCGTGGCAATGTTGATGCTGGCTCATCCAAAGGCAGCGGAAATTGTAGGGCAACACCACGAGCGCCTGGACGGCAAGGGCTATCAGGGGCTAGTGGAAAAGGACATTCTGCCTGAGGCGAAGCTGCTGTCTATTTGCGATGTCTTTGATGCTCTGACGACGAAGCGGCCGTATAAGGTGGAGGTAAGTGTGGAAATGGCGTTAGACATCATCAGAAAAGACGAGGGGCTTGACCAGTGTATCGCGGGGAGGTTCGCGAAGGCCATTCGCAAGCCAGATTTTCTGGATGCGATGGAGGACGACGGGCATGTGTTCGTGTACGACGACCGGCGAGTATTCTATGGGTGAGTGGACGCGGATAAAGTAGCAACGCTGGCCGAAAGGTAGCTGCGCAGCTTGCGGACAAGCCATCTTGACGGGCGTGGCATAATTGATATGGAACACCGCCCCAAATTGCGAAAGTACTTTGCCGAGTGGGACGTTGACTCCGACGACAATGAAGTCATTGATGACGGCGTTATCCCAGAACTCAAAGGCGAGGAAGGCAACGATGATGACAAAAATGAAGCTATGGCGGGAGCGAAACTACTGCCAAAGCCGGTGGTAGTCAAATCAGGACTGGCGTTTGCGGCGCTTATTCGGGCGACTGAAACACCAGAAGAACAGGCAAGACTCCGACGGAGCAACGCGACCTGCTGGAAGTTCTGGACGACCGGCACGACCACCGTTCCACCATCGTCGCCGCGCAATTGCCCGTGGACCACTGGCACGAACTGTTCAGCAGTCCGACGGTGGCCGACGCCGTGTTGGACCGGTTGGTACACAGCGCCCATCACTTGATACTGGAGGGAGGTTCAATGCGCAAATTCAAATAGTGTTTGACAGCGTAGGGGGCGGAAAGCTACAACCACAAACAACGGGAAGTCCACGCTGGCAGGGGGGCGAAGTTTATCGGAATGCCCGGGCGAAGTTTCCGGAATCCGCAAAATCGTACACAGTGATGCGGTATCCGTGGAGGAACAGACATTTGGTTTATGGAAGCATCACTTATCGTAACGGATGTAATATTTGCGGAATGCTTACGCAAGGAACTATCGAAATATGGTTGTATCAACAATGCAGATGTATCTGTCCTATTTAAGGCGTTGAAATGGGGGAAAGAATGATGGAACGGTCTCAGCGCCACAATGAGAGAGCCGAAAACAGGGGAATTGGAGGAGGACATCGATGGGTAAAATATTGTGGATGTCACGTCATAAGATGACTACGCCGCAAATCGAAGCACTTCGTCATATGTATGGTGCCGATGTGGAAGTTGAACAGGAGGCCAAGCCATTTTCTGACGCACGCGAGATTGTTCGTCGGTTCAAAAGCGGGAATTACCTCGATATGGTTGTCGTGGCTCCGCTTTCCGTACTCGCTGTTATTTGTCAGGAAGGAATCAAACCTCTCTGGTCAGAAGCAATTGAAGAGACCGACCCGAACAAAATTGAGTTTTTCGGAGGCCGCGGAAAAGGATTCCGTTTCGTTCGATTCCGCCGAATCAAAAAGGTGGCCCTCGAATTTGAGGACTGAGTCTGATGTCTCGAAAGAAGTGAGGTCATAAGGCGAAATAGACGATAGGAATTGTCATTGAAATTCACGCTCGAATTCAAGAAACAAGCCGACGCCAAGCATTCTCGCTGGCGGGACGAACACATCCTGACCTACGAGGAAATGATGCAAGCGGCTGAATCGGCTATCGAGAATTTGAGCAAGCCTAAACAGGCAACATTAAGTTGCTGACGAGTCCCTGTACTTATGTTCAAAACAATAGCATTTATGTGGCCAGCACCTTTATAGGTGGATGGTGCTAAGAAAATTCCCTGATATAGCATATTTGTCCTTTGGAAAACGCCTGATGATACGACACGAATGCTTTATGACCATCATGAGCTTAGTAGAATCAAACCAGCAAGCAATAATCCTTGTTGGCAGTGGCGAAGTACTTCTGCCTGACCAGCTCAAGCAGGAAATTGAGAAGCACGGGAACTGCCGGCGGTATACTTCCTGATACTGTGGTGAGGGTAAGCGTGTAGCCCCGGTGGAGCTCGCCCGGCGGCATAGGTCGTCCTGATATCCGGGCATTCCCGCTTGTGCCGGCAAAGCGAGTTGCGTCAGCCGTGGCGACAGCCGGAATATCAAAAATCAGAGCATGTCCAGTACCTGTTGGAAAACCTGTTCGTGTGGCCATTCGGTATCCGCGATGGCACAGCCGGGGCGAGTACGCACGCTGAAGTACTTCGGTGAGAGGTTACGAAAGAGGTTGTAGCTGCTGACATCGAGGTCATGCGATATTCCAAGCAGGTGTTTCTTCTCACTCTGCGATAGCCGGTCGAACATGTATCCGGCGTTTCCATAGGTGCGGAGCGCCGCCACAGTGTCGGGACGCCGCTGCTCCAGCTGTTCAAGGAAACGTTCGGTGAACACGCGTGCTTCAGTGATTCTTTCTTCGATTTTGTCGGGGGCCTCCATGCGGTCCAGGGCGCGGTCCACTTCCTTGCTCTTGCCCTTGTCTTTGTAACTCAGGTATGAATGCTGCGCGTTGGTGATGCCGCGGTGAACGGCCAAGTCCTGTACGGCATGGAGCAAGTATCCAAGCAGGAACAAACCGCCTTTTGCGTCAGATTTGGCAGTGGTCGAGCAGGCCTTGATGCGTGTGGCCATCCATTGCGTGTAGACTGCGATTGCCTCAGGTTTGGTCAAGGTGGTCACTCCGCTATTATCGTCATTTGGCGTCTGGGCGTGTGCCGCAGGAACATTGAATTCAAAAAAGTCCGGTTCTTGCGAAGCGTCAGCGGCAACGGTAACGGCGCTATCGGAAACCTTGAAGTTCATGAGCGCATCGCGCGTCAAGTCGTAATGGCCAATGTTCCAGGAGAGCAGCCCGCCGGCGGCGAGCGAGGTCTCAATCATGTGGACCTTGCCGTTGCGGACTTCGAAGTATTGGGCAAGTGAAGTGCAGGGCGCGGGCACCCCTGCGGGGTCCTTTGGAAATATCTTGAAAAGGTGTTCGCCATTACATGCGAATGCGGGCAAATATTCCGTGCACGGGTTGATAATGCCGAATTTGCGGGGCAGGGATAGCGGAACGTGTTTGCCACAATATTCGAGGATGGTCCATGTTCCGCCTTCCATCCGGTACATTGGCCAAACATGGCCGCCAAGTACTATTTTGTCCTTTCGGATGACACCAAAAACAGCGCGAACGCAGTAGGGGCTGATGCCACTGGCAAGCAGGAGACTTGTCAAAAGGAAAGTGTAGTCTTCGCAATCGCCCTTGCTCAATGCTAGTGTTTCTTCAGGGTATTGCCAATAATCCTGATGGTTCGATTCATGCTTGTACTTGAAGGAGTGGTTGACAGAACGCCAAATAGCCAGAGCACGTTTGTCGAAATCACCGGTCGATTTGGTTACAGGAAGTGCTTCGATTTTCCTCAGATACTCACGCATGACAGCATCGTCTTTAGCGGCAACCCATCGACGGATATCTGTAGCGATTGTACGTTTGCGATAACCGGCAACGAGACGCTTGTCTGGAACAATGGTATCCTGGACGATTACGTCGCCATCCCAATTGAATCGTGGCTTAAGCGGTGTAGACACAATTGGCAGTTTTCGATTGCGTGCTGTACGAGTATTTTGCTTATGAGGAGCATTATGGCGTGTCATGATATCCCCCTTTGATAAAGAGATTGCACGAAACATAATCACTTTAGCACAACGCATCATGATATTCAACGTTAGCAATATCCTTGACATCTTGGGAATTAGCCGCTACAATTATTTTGGGAGTGGAAAATTGCCGAAAGCTAATAGGTGTGTTGTTTACGACCTGACCAACGGTGCCAGTGGTGTGGCATACAGTGTGGGATGGCTGAAGCCGTTCCGCATAACAAAGGTATGGTATGCCGATGCCATACCGGATAGCGTAAATTCACCCGCTGCATGGGTGACCCTGCCGCAGGACCAGGTGCTCACCAGAATCATCGCCCTTCCGGCAAGTGACAACGAAACCATTGCAGGATTATTGAAGCATACTGTCCGGGCGGAACTTCCTTTTCCGGAAACAGTAGAATTGCAGTTTGCGTGGTCGGTCATTGCGTCAACGGAGAAGCAGAGCACTATCCTGCTTGCGGCGGCACGGCACGACGCTGTTGATAAGGCGGTGCTGGACAGCGGCAATCCGGATTGTCGGGTGACCCCGGCATTTGCGCCGCTGTTCAATCTGTTCGTTACTCGGTACAGCGCGAAGCGCGACCGGGTGTATGCCTTGCTGCATCTTACATCACGCACAAGTTTCATTGTGATATGTCGCAATCGGGAACTGCTGGGAGTTCAGAACCTGTCCGGTCTGG
>Ga0116170_10002331_pt1 | contig 18373 bp, 19 predicted proteins | sample AD_JPNHW1_MetaG_FD_89797 | JGI IMG/M metagenome (GOLD analysis project Ga0116170, IMG submission 89797) | Active sludge microbial communities of municipal wastewater-treating anaerobic digesters from Japan - AD_JPNHW1_MetaG | ecosystem: Engineered > Bioreactor > Anaerobic > Digestate | place...
CTCTTGCAGAATGGCAAAATCTGTGAGGTTCCTCATGTCATATTATATACTACTAATACTATATAAAGCTTTTGATTTAAATAGGTTTTTCGGAATTCTCCCTAATGCTACTGAACAAAACCACAGAGGCAAAGAGGCACAGAGATGAGAATAAACCTGAAAGACAGAGTAACACAGTTTAGCCACAGGAAGTAGCGAAGAACCTGAGTGACTCTATCAATCTGCAGTTTTCCATTTGTATTTGTCTCAGCCATCCTTCGTGTCCTCTGTGACTCTGTGGTAAAAACGACGTTAGCCACTGGCTACTCTCAATGAGTCCCACGAACGGCCACCACAAAGAACACAAAGCGCACAAAGAACTCACAAAGAAGGTATTTTAGTGATAGTGTAGCTTATGTCACAGCTCCAATCAGCACGTCGGCGATGATGGCCGCAAAGAGGGCTGCCCGATAGTTGGCGGACTGATAGAAGAGCTTCTCACCCCGCGCTGCCGTGGGGTGGAGTAGGAAGTCCAGGTTCTGGAGGAGCAGCCATCCCCCGGCCAGGCCGGCAGATATCAGGTACAGCCATCCGAGACCCGCGGAAAGGCCCAGGGCGATGGAGAGGATGATCCCGATTATCCAGAATCCGGCCACCATTTTGGCGGTGGCGGGGATGCCGTAGGTGGCGGGCGTGGTAGGGATCCCATTCTCTCTATCCCCGGCCACGTCCCGGCTGGCGTCGCAATTGGTAAATCCGAAGTCAGTGATGCCGATCATGGCCGCCAGAATCAGGCCGGCGGGGTGCAGGCCGAGCCCTTCCTTGAGAAGGCCTGCCGGCTGCATGGCCAGCCAGACCCCCAGGGGCACCAGTCCGAAGGATAACCCCACGAAGACCCAGGAGAAGGGGGTATTTCTCTTGGCCCATTTGGAGTAGATGGTGATGAGCAGTGTGGCTACGACCAGCACGACAAAGCTCTCGGCATTGAGGTAAAGGGCTACCGCCGCCGCCACCAGGAAGAGAAAGAGCGACCAGAGCTGTGCGTCTCTCTTGCTGAGCTGGGCGGAGGGCAGGGGCCGGTCGGGCATGCCCACTGCATCCACATCGATGTCGCAGCAGTCGTTGTAGACGTAAGAGCTGGTGATGGCGCAGTAGGCCCCCAGGGAGGCGATGAGGAAGGGCAGAAGCTGGGGGAGCGTGCCCTGCACGGCGTAGACTGCCAGAAGGGCCGTGGCAGCGGGCATGGCCAGGTCCATGGGAGCCAGGGGCGGGCGCAGCAGGGCTATGCGCGCCCTGAATTTGCAGATGGAAAGGGAATGGGAATGGGAATTGGCGGCAGGCATCGCGACGGTCTCCTGCTGCCGCTAGAGCAGGCCGGCGAAATCGTCCAGGTGCTCGCCGGGTTTGGTCAGATAGTCCAGTCGCCCGGCTTCCCTGATGAGCGGATACATCTCCCGTCCTTTGGACAGGCCCAGGCTGCTCAAAGCCCGGCTGCCGGGGGCATCCACCCGGCGCAGCTCTCCCGCCTCCGGACAGCGGAGGTTGCCGATCCATCCCTCTTTAGTGAAAAAGTATGCTCCGCCCTCTTTATCTTTGAAAGGCTGATAGAGAGAGTCAAAGCCCCTGGCCACTAAGTTGGCCATCTTGAGGGTCTTATTGGAGCGATTGATGGTGATATGACCATATCCAGGGGGGACGAGCACCTTATCCTGAGCCTGGGCATAAACTGCCACCACGTCCTTGAGGTCCTGTCTTTGCAGCAGATAAATTGCCTCGCCCTCTAAAACCTCGTACAGCTCCGGATATGTGATCGATCCGCCACTGGCCACAGGATGATAGTGTCCGGCCGTTTTGATGTATTCGCTTCCGAGCATGTGGGGCGGAATGACGGTGATGTCGTAGCGCAGCCCCTGCTCTATGATCTTCTCCCTGTCCCCCCGGCTCAGGTACAGGTCGCGATACATATAATAGAGATCGAAGTCCTCTGCAGCCTCCAGCCACTTTTTGTCGTATATCACTTCTCGCATGTCGAAAAGTCGGCGAACGTCGGGGATAACGCTCTTGCCGCCAAACTCCAGTTGCATCTCTTCCTCCACCTCTTCCACTTGGTAAGTGGCAATTGATGCTCATCTGATTTATAAGATCGCATCGGCATCGGTCAGCAGCGGCGGAGCCTGAGCAACGCTAGTGAGAGCCGGCATCGCGCCCAATTGGCTGACGGCCCTTACCTGGGCACCTCTTAAATGGTCAGCTTCCTAGCAGGCCTGAGGGCTATTTATGGTAAAGTACTCCGTGAGCACCTTTCTGTAGTCCACGATGACGTCCACCTTCCAGGTTCCGGGCAGGCGGGCCACATCGGTTCCCTTGATCTTCAGACAGCTCCAGACGGGAGCCGCCCACATCCCCGTGAATCCGTCGATGGCCGGGATGGTGCTGAATGACCGGGCATAAGTTCTGCCCTCCGGCCAGTACCATCTCCACTCCACCCTGTGCACCTGGGAATCTCTCCAGATGAGAAGCCAGGACGCTGCCTGCTCATCATCGGTGGTAAATGTGTATGTCCGGTAAAGCGGCATGCCGCTTTCGCTGATCTCTCTGGCTATGGTATGCTCTGATAGCGGAAAGAAGGTGATGTGGGATGCCCCAACCAGTCCGCAGGAGACTAAAACCGCCAGAAGGGCTATAGCTACTAATTTCACACTCATTGCTACTCACCATTACTCCATAAGTTTATTGCGACCCCAATAGTATAATAATTAACTGTACCATAAAAAGATGACGATTGATCAGGGGAAAATCGGCCTGGATGAGTGGGATTTCGGCCCTAGACTTAAATACTCTTCAGGGCAGCGCCCCGCAATTGCGCCAGCTCGCCGGGTATGTCCAGGGCACGTCCGACGCAGTCGATCACATGGCTGTCGCTGCTGGCGACATAGACATCCCTGCCTGACGCTCCTCTGATCTTTAGCTGCCGGTCGACGTCTAGGAGAGCCTCCGCTCCGCCCGGCAGGTGGCGCTCCATCAGCATCCTCCTGATCCGGCGGGCCAGCTCACCGCTTTTGCTCATGCCGGTCCAGCAGAAAATGCACCCCGTCGGGACGGGCTGCCGCCAGCAGGTCCAAAATCTCAGTCAAGGCGGCATCTGTCTGCTCTGTGGGGCGATAGGCGGCGAAAAGGCCTCTGCTATCCCGGCAAAAGCCGTCGTCGCAGAGGTAGACCGGATAGCACTGCAAGAGGCTCTCCACAGTGATGATCACATTGTAGCCGTCCACAAATAGGGTCTTGCCGGCGATTTCGTTCAGGGCGGCCCTCTTGTATCTGCGGGAGAAGGCCACCTCGTCGGCGGCGACGGCTCTGGCCAGCACAAATCTCTGCTGATGCGCGAGGAGGTGATGATCGGATACATAGCGCAGAGCCGAGTCGCCGGGGTATCCGCGACCGAGCAGATATCGCAGTTCCTGGGCGGCCTGTCGCATGGCCTGGGCCTCGCCGGCCTCCTCCGCCCCGCCTCCCTTCACAATGCCATCGTCTTCTGCGCCGATTCCCTCACATCCCGGTACAGGTCGCCGCCATGCGCGTCCACGGCCACGATCATGGGCCCCATCTCCACGGCCTCAAACTGCCAGAGGGACTCGGCCATGCCCAGCTCTTTGAGGTGGACGCCCACGACGTTGAGCTGCCGGGCGGCGGCTGCCCCGCAGCCACCCGGATAGGCCAGGTAGACCGCTCTGCCCAGAAAGGGTGCAGCCGGCAGCCCGCCTTTGCCGATCACCGCCCGCACTCCCAGGCCCAGGATCTCATCGGTATAGCGATCCAGCCTGCCGCTGGTGGTCGGCCCGGCGGAGAGCACCCGTCCCTCCCGGATCAGCGGGCCGCAGTGGTAGAGCGCCGCCCCCTCCAGGGAGACGGGGCAGCCCTCCCGGCGCATGAGGGCATGGGCCTTGTCGCGAGCGGTGAAGACTGTGCCGCTCAAAAACACAATGTCACCGGCGGAGAGGGCCAGCACATCCTCGAGAGAGAGGGGCGCTCTGAGATGATGCTCCTTCACCGGATCACCTCTGTGGCGCTGCGATTGGCCCAGCACTGAAAGTTCACTGCCACGGGCAGAGATGCCGTGTGGCAATAGGCCCTCTCGATCTTCAGGCCGAGGGCCGTGGTGTCGCCTCCCAGGCCCATGGGGCCGATGCCCAGTCTGTTGATCCTCTGGAGGAGGGCCAGCTCCTCATTGTCCTCGGAAAAGCCGCTGCTATCTCCTGGCGCGCACCCGGTGGCGGCGGCGTTCATGTTGAGCAATGCCCTCTTGGCCAGGCGGGCGGCCAGGTCGAATGTCCCGCCCAGGCCGATTCCCAAAAATAGGGGTGGGCAGGCATTGGCAGCCCTTTCGGCAACGCTCTTTACAATGAACTCCAGGGGATCGTCGGCGGGATTGAGCATTCCCAGGAAGCTCATGTTCTCGGAGCCCGCCCCTTTGGGAAAGGCGGTGAGAGCCAGGCTGCATCCGTCCATATAATCGATGATCATGTCCGGCATGCCCGGCCCGGTGTTGTCTCCGCTGTTCTTCCTGGTCAAAGGATGGACGGCATTGGGGCGCAGCGGAATCCTCCGGGTGGCAGCCTGCACTCCTTCGGCCACCGCCTCGCCCAGGGGGAAGTTCAGCTTCAGCTCCCGGCCCATTCGCACATGAAATATGGGCAGTCCGGTGTCCTGGCAGAGGGGGATGAGCCCCTCTTCGGCAAGTCTCACATTGTCCAGCATGAATTGCAGGTGGTGCCTGGCGACCGGCCGGCTCTCCACCTCTATTGCCTGCTCTATTCTCTGCAGCACCCAGGCGGGAAGCGATGTCTCCGCTCTCTGGAGGGCGCTCATAGCTGCCTGCACGACCTCCCCTCTCTGCACCTCGCGGTCCGTCATACTCCTCTCTCCTCTGAGTCCATATTTTTCTGTGGTGAAGTTCTTTGGGTTTTGATCAACAATCTCATGCCTTGCCAGCCGGCTTTCCGGGGTCTATCTTTATCGGCCGGGACTGCTCCGGGAGCTTGAGGGAGGTGACGGCCCCAAGTGCCCTCTCCATGGCATCCTTGTGCAGGTCTCCGGAGGTGTGGATGCCTCCCGGCGTGCCCCGCACTGCCCGGCAGGGGTACTGCTGGCAGAACAGGCCGGTCATGGAGGGGGCCTCATCCACGGTCTTGCCGACGATCCCCTCTGCTGCATGCCAGGTGGCCCCGCAGGGCGAGCCGCGCAGGACTTTGACCCGGCTGATGCGGCCGTCCTTTGTCTCCACATCCAGCTCTGGCCTGCCGAGCTTTCTGGCGAATTCATCGACCACGGGAACGCCGCACTCCTCCAGGGTGCAGCAGATCTCATCCACTTCGATGTGAATGCCGTATCTGTCCGCGATCCTCTCCAGCTCGCCAATGGAGCCCGCCCGACCTATGCCCCCTGGAATTATGGCCGCCTTGACTCCCCGCTCTCCGGCCATGCGCACGATCTCAGGGGTGATGTCGGGGTGAAATGTGTAGAGGATGAGCAGGTCCGCCTGGAAGATTTTGGGATCGAGGTTCAGATCCTTAACAAACTCCTCCGGGTCCTCGATGAAGCCGGGCAGCACCTGGGGGACCTCCACAGACACAACCTGAAAGTCGGTATGTTTGGTGATGGTCTCGATAAGGCGCTCTCCGTACTTGCCTCGCTTGACAACTCCAACCAGCATGCTGCATGGGATGGATGACGTGGTTAATAGAGATTTGCCGCGAACAAAATCACGGAGAAACGATCATGACTAACATTCTTCAACTGCATAACAACAGAGCCAATTTGGCCAGGCCGGTCCTTATGTCTTATATCGAAGCAGCTACGTTGATGGCAGCGAAATGAAAGCCACATCTCTAGCACGCACATCCATTCCGGCCTTTCTCATAGCCGGCACCCACAGCGGCGTGGGCAAGACCACCGTCACCCTGGGGCTTATGGCAGCGCTACGCGCCCGCGGCCTCTCTGTGCAGCCCTTCAAGGTGGGCCCGGACTTCATAGATCCCTCCCATCACAGCGCAGTATGCGGCCGGCCCTCTCGCAACCTGGATCCATTCATGATGGGCGAAGAGGGCGTACGCCGCTGTTTTGCCTCCGCGCTGCCCGGCGCAGATGTGGCGGTGGTGGAAGGGGTCATGGGCCTCTTTGACGGCATGGACGGGGGCGACATCTCCTCCACCGCCCAGGTGGCCAGGATCCTGGGCCTGCCGGTGCTGCTGGTCATCAATGTGCATGGCATGTCGCGCAGCGCCGCCGCCATCGAGAAGGGCTTTGCCGGATATGATGCGGGGCTACGCCTGGCCGGCACCATTCTCAACCGGGTGGGATCGGAGAGGCACCTTTCCATGCTCAAGGGCTGTCTATCTCTGCCCATCTATGCGGCTCTGCCCCGCGACAGGGAGATGGAGATGAAGAGCCGCCACCTGGGGCTGGTGATGGGCTTTGAAAAGCAGCATGACATTGGGGCTCTGGCTGCCTGGCTGGAGGGGCATTCGGCCATCGACGAGATGCTCAAGCTGGCCGGGCCTTGCGGCACGGCTGCGGGGCAAGAGAATGGAGTGGATCGAGAGGATCGGAGCGGCCCGGCAGAGAGTGCGGCCACCATCGGCGTCGCCTGCGATGAGGCTTTCTGCTTCTACTACCATGAGAACCTCTCCGAGCTGGAGAGGATGGGGGCGCGGCTGGTCTACTGGAGCCCCCTCAGGGATGCCTTGCCGGATGTGGACGGCCTTTACATCGGCGGAGGCTATCCGGAGCTTCATGCCGCAAAGCTGCAATCGGCACCTGCCCGAAGGCAGGTCCTGCGGGCATCGGAGGACGGCATGCCCATCTACGGAGAGTGCGGCGGCCTGATGTACCTGGGGCAGGCCCTGGTGGATGAGGCGAAGAGGTATGAGATGGTGGGGGCTCTACCCGGCACCACCGTCATGGGAAAACGCCTGGCGGCTTTAGGCTATGCCGAGGTCGGGGCCGTCCTGGACAGCCCCCTGGCGAAGATCGGCCGAAGCATTCGAGGCCATGAGTTTCACTACTCCCATTTCGACTGCGACAGGGACGCGCGCTTTGCCTTCCAATTGCGCCGGGGAAAGGGCATTCGCGATGGGCATGACGGCCTGGTCGAGCATAATACCCTGGGCGGCTATCTTCACGCCCATTTCTATTCCGTCTCTGTCGAGAGGTTCATAGGGAGATGTCTGGAATACAAAAGAGCATAATGGGCATAATGCGCCCCGATTTTTGCCGATCCTTTTTTCGAGGGCGATTTGGGACAGGGGGAATTGACAGTTGGGAGAATGGGGAGAGGATCTACTCCAGGTTTGGATTGCAGGTAATGAATAATATATTCGCGATGTGCTTAGCCAAAGTCCATTTCCTGATAAAAGGTGGCCAGTTCCTGTCAAGAGGTAATTTTATTCTGGTGCAGTTTTCAAAAAAGGGCGAGTCAATCGCAGAATATGGTTTTTGATCAGATTCTATTTAGAGGAAATACCTCCAATCCCATGACGCAGCTTATTCATTATAAAATATATAGATTCGTTCTGGAGAAAAGCTTAAATGCAGATCCGCTTTTATATACCCTTCATAAGCAAATGGAGTGTTAACTATGAGCAAAATGACAAGTGGAATTGTGCTCTTCTCTCTCCTGATGGCTCTCTCTTTAGGAGTTGCCTTCGCCGAGTCTGAAGTTGCCGCTACTGAGAACGTAACCGAGAACGCAACCGTAAATGCGACCGCCAACGTCACAATCAACGAGACTGCCAACGCGACAGCCAACGCCACCGAGACTGTGACTGCTGAGGCCGCCACTGAAGTCAAGGCTGAGTAAATTGGATTGTTCTCCGTCCTTGGGGCGGAAACAGGCAGGGTCTTCCCTGCCGGTCATTTTTCCATACAAAGAAATTTTTAGAAAGGCTTATATTTTTCTGATAACAGCATGGCATGAGGTATGAATATGAGATGCTTTAGTGCGATGATACTATTAGCCGTATTATTGACCTTTTCCGCAGGGCCGATGCAGGCCCAGGATGTCCTCAGCAGCAACAATAGCACCAATGCTACCAATGCTACTGAGGTCGTCGCCGCCCAGCCAATTGCGAATGCCACCGCCGAGCCTGCGGTAGAGGCTATAGCAGCCCTGGCCGTCACAGCCGAGCCTGCTGTAGAAGAGGCCGCACCCGTCGAGGAGGCTGCCGCCGTAGAGGATGCGGCTTCCGTCGAAGAGGTCGCGGCTGCCCCGGCTGAATCGAAATTCACGCAGCTCTCCGAATACGTCCCCTCGGGATATACCGTCCTGGGCAGCGCCGAAGCGCCCACAAATGTGGATGTCTCCCAGACAGCCAACACAGCCGCCACATTCACCCGTGACGCCGGCGAGGCATCCCCGGCCGTTAAGGTCCTCATCACCAGCGTCGGCACCGGTGACGACAAGTATGTTGAGGTGGCCAATAAGGCAGTAGGAGAATGGGATATAAGCGGATGGACGCTGGCTTCAGCCGGAAACAGCACATTCACCTTCCCCACCCTGACCCTGGATGAGGGAACGTCTGTGCGCGTGCACGAGGGCGAAGGTGCCGGCAGCGAGACCGACATCTATACCAACAGCAGCTCTCCCCTCTGGATCGATAACCTGGTCTCCCTCCAGGACGCGGAAGGCGATGTCATATCCACATACGACATCTCTGCCGCCCCGGCGGCCAGCGCCTGGGTTGATCCTCTGGCCAAACTGATTCAGTACTGAGCCGGATAGCCGCTGTCGCGATCACTGAAAGCGGCCAATACCTTTTTTTATTTTCTGTTTTTCGATTCATCCCACCTCGGCCCCCCTTCGGCCCCTGCAAAAGTGCAAAAGAGCAAAAGAGCTTTACTCTTTAAAACAATCCTAATTCCATGAGACTTCTTATGCTATCAGTTCTGGCCGTATTGCTCTGCATCCCGGCAGCGCCCGGCCAGACAGGCGACAGCCAGATGGACGCATCGGCTCTGCGAGATCTGGTGGTCAATTCATCGGCGGGGCTGCTGTCCTATGGCTTTTCCATGCAGATGGACCAGAGGATAGACATGGTAAACCAGAGCTCCGGCGAAGTGCAGACGGTTTATATGAACGCCTTGGGCCGCGGGGTGACCGATATGGCCGATCGCGCCATGAAATTGTCCCTGGCAGCTTTGAGCTACGGCGCCGAAGATGAAGAAAACGGCACGGCTATGGCCCTGGAAGAGTACATGATCAACGATACCATTTACATTAAGATGAATGGAGAATGGCAGACGATGCAGATGGCCGGCCTTGATCCCTGGTCCCGCCAGAGCACCCTGGAGAGGCAGATCGAGCTCTTCAACAACACCCCGCTCACCCTGATCGGCTCGGAGACCGTGGCCGGAATAGACTGCTACAAAGTGGCCGCCAGGGTCGATCTGGCCTCGGCAATGGGGATGGTCGCAGGCGAGATGAATTCCGTGGTGCCACTGGCCTCTCTCAACCTGTCCGGCCTGCTGGGCAACAACAGCCTGGAGATGTACTATTGGATAGCCAAAGACACCCACAATGTCCTCAAGACCGACATTGTGGAGGACCTGGTGATCAATCCGCAGTCCATGGGCCTCGCCGATGAGGCTGCCTCTCAGGAGATAAGGGTCAGCGGCCAGATCACCATGCAATTTGAAGGCTTCAATGAGAGCGTGAACATAATTCTTCCGGCGGAGGCTTTAGAGGCTCAGGGATCAGCTATTTCATACGAGCAGGAAGGTGCTGCAATGGACGATTCGGATTCTGCGTTGTATGATTCCGCGGGGAATGAATCTGCCGTGGAGGAGAACGGTACTGAGGATGCTGCTGCCTATGGCAGCGAGTTTGATAAAAACGCAATTTAAGATCGTAAAATCAAGGGCATGGGCGCGGTGCAGGCGCCCCGCTTCCATCCTTTTTGGCAAACGGTTCTCTGCTATTTCAATCAAACCCTTTCAATGCCCCAGATGGCCGCTCGACCCCCCTTCGATCGGCCCGGCATCCTCGTATCCCTGCCTCTGCCCGGTGCCCGCCAGGCGGGCCAGCTTCTCCGGGTAGAGCAGCAGGCGCAAAGCATTGAGGGCATGCTCTGCCGTCCGCCTCTCCGCCAGCCACGCCAGTGTCTTCTCATCTCCGGCCTCGTCCTCATGCACAAAGACCTCGATGATATGCCGGTTGGTCATCAGTTGGGCGGCGATCAGGCCGGTGGAGGCCTCGTGGGCGCACATCTTATCCTTATCAGCCGCGCCGGGCATTCCCAGGGCCATGACGATGTCGCATTTCTGCTCTTCGACAAGCTTCTTGGCGGCCACGGGCAGGTCCTTGATGCCGGGCACTGTGTAGCGGACGATCTCCACTGACGCCTCCTTCTTGATGGCGGAGATGGCGGCCCGGGCCATATCCACCCTGGCAAAGGTGGTGTCGGCGATGCCGATGCGTATCATATCTTCAGATTCACAAAAATAGATCATATGCCTGTCGCTCTGGGCCATAGCCGCATGCCAAAAAAGCTCCGCTAACATGGCTTTGACCGACAAACTTATTAATGGGGAATTATCGTGCTGGTGGTTTGTGGCCGGGGGCGGCTTTTCCTTACAATCTCCCTTCCTTTACCTTTTAGCCGCCTTTGGCCCATTCCTCCTTTCCATCCGGCAATGGGGATGAACAGGACGCTATTGCATATGCCAATTCTTAGCAGATTAATTTGTCGGGCGAGCCCTCTTGCATGCCTCCTGGACCTCTGCCGCCCTGACTATCACTTCGCCATAGCCCGTTGCCGATCTTCCCCAGACCGCCGCCCTGGCTGATGGGTCGTCCTCCAGAACCGCCCGGTCCATCCACCAGGCGGCCTCCCAGCAACTGCCCTCCGCCTCCTCCCACAGAGCTGTGGCCTCTTCCGGGGGGGCACCCTCCGCTACTCCCAGAGCCTGAACCGTCTGCCACAGGGAAGAGGAGGCGTCCTTCTGAAGGGCGAATACCAGCGACTCCGGGCCCTGACCCAGGGTATAGTTGACATAGATCCCCGTCTGGCCGGGAGCCAGCGTTCCCCAGTAGGGCATGCCGGGATTGCCGGTGCAGATGGAGAGCCTGCCTTCCAGGGGCATGGCTATGGCCGAATAGAGGGTGGCCACGTCGGGACGGAAGCGGTTGATGGTGTTGGTGCTCCAGGGGTCGCCTCTGTGCCAGGCCCCCCCCGTCCCACCAGTCGGTGAGGGATAGGGTCTCTATCGCCCCGGAGCAGCTGAACTGCCCGGATCTCCTGGGTGGTGTTTGCCGAGAGGGCGCTGGCCCAGGCGGCGTCCCGCACGATGGCGATGTACTCTCCCGCCTGCTGGCCGTACTGATAGCCCATTTGATAGGGATCTCCCTGAAGGACGACGATGGGCATGATGCCGGGCGGGGGAACATAGGATTTCGAGGATGGGGTCAGGGAATTTTCGTCGGATGCTTGATCTGCGGCTGAGGATAGGCTGAGGCAGAGTAGGGCGAGGCATAACCAGATTGCTGGATCGCGGCAAATCGGTCTGAACATGCTTAACAGTATTGCCATTTACTGAATAAATTTTTTTAAAGCCTCAGCCGCAGTACCTGCACCCCGGCACAGTCTCCCCGTTGCCCAGGTACAGAACCTGGCTTCGGCTGCCATAGCGGAAGACTGTGACCCCCTTGCATCCCATCTCGTAGGCCAGGTTGAAGACCTCCAGGACATGTTCTGGAGTTGCCTTCTCCGGCAGGTTGACGGTCTTGGATACGGCATTGTCCGTATATTTTTGGAATGCTGCCTGGATGCGGACGTGCTGGGCGGGCGAAATCTCCAGGGCAGTGACAAACAGCTCTTTGATGTCCTGCGGGACAGCGGCAATGCTGGCAGCCGTGCCCTTTTTGGCCAGCTCGGCCATGAGCGCCGGGCTGAAGATGCCGCGGGCCCGGGCCGTCTGCTGGAAGAGGGGCGAGACCTCCGGCAGGACCATGCCGCCCAGGGCCTGGCGCGTGTAAGCCAGGGCAAAGAGCGGCTCGATGCCGCTCGATGTCCCGGCGATGATGCTGATGGTCCCTGTGGGAGCCACGGTGGTCACTGTCGCGTTTCTCATGGCCGGCCAGCTTGCCAGTCGCGACTCTTCCAGCAGGGGAAAGGAGCCGCGCTCCTCGGCGAGCCGGGCCGACATCTGCCGGGCCCTCTCGGAAATGAATCCCATGACCTCCTCCGCCAGCCGGGCCGCGTCCTCCGAATTGTAGGACAGGCCCATCCGGATGAGCATATCGGCAAAGCCCATCACCCCCAGGCCAATCTTGCGCGACCGGAGCGTCACATCTTCGATCCTGGGCAGAGGATAGTGGTTCACATCGATGGCGTCATCCAAAAAGCGTACAGACAGGTCGACCAGTTCGCCCAGGTGCTGCCAGTCCAGCTCTCCTCGCTCTGCAAGTTTAGAGAGGTTGATGGAGCCCAGGTTGCAGGACTCGTAGGGCAGCAGCGGCTGCTCGCCGCAGGGATTGGTGGCCTCGATCTCCCCCGGGATGGGGTGCGCCGCATTGATCCGGTCGATGAATATCATCCCCGGATCGCCGCCCCGCCAGGAGCAGTCTGCGATTTGGCTCATGATCTGTGCAGCATCGATTCGCCCTTGAGATCGGCCTGTGCGGGGATTGATCAGGTCGACCTCTCCTCCTTGCCGGGCGGCGCTCATGAAACCATCCGTCGCCGCCACGGAGATGTTGAAGTTCTCCAAAGACCCCGGCCTCTCTTTGGCATGGATGAACTCCAATATGTCGGGATGATCGACCCGCAAGACCGCCATGTTCGCCCCCCGCCGCCGGCCTCCCTGCTTGATCACATCGGTCGCGGCATCGAATATGCGCATGAATGAGACCGGCCCGGAGGCCACGCCACCCGTGGAGCGCACCGCGTCGCCCCTGGGGCGCAGCCGGGAGAAGGAGAAGCCCGTCCCTCCTCCGCTCTGGTGGATGAGGGCCATGCTCTTGAGGGCCTCGAAGATGTCGGGCAGGGAATCCTCGACGGGCAGCACAAAGCAGGCGGAGAGCTGGCCCCGCGGCAGGCCGGCGTTCATGAGGGTGGGCGAGTTGGGCAAAAACTCCAAATCCCTCATCGTTCGCAAAAATTCCCGGCGATAAAATTGATAGTCTCCTCCGTATCTCTTTTCAGCTAGGGCCACGTGGCCGGCCACCCGAAAAAGCATCTCCTCCGGCGTCTCGACCACCAGGCCGCTTTCGTCGCGACGCAAGTATCTCTTCCTCAAGACCTGCATGGCATTGGCGGAGAGAGGCCGGCGGGGCTTCTCAGAGGCAATGGCGGCTCCTCTCTGCCGGGTCTGCCAGAAATCGCCCTCTGATTTCCGGGCGTCATCCTCTTTCTCCAAAGCGGTCATCGAGGCCTCCCTATACGATCATCATACGGAATCGATATAAACATACATGCTAAAAGTCATCCCAATCGCTTTGAAGAGGTTCACTGAAATGAAAATCGCCATATCCGGAAAAGGAGGAGTGGGCAAGACCACCCTGGCCGGCACCCTGGCCCGGCTCTTCGCTCGCGACGGCTACAACGTCCTGGCCATCGACGCCGACCCCAGCATGAACCTGGGCTCCGCCCTGGGCATACCCCAACTGCCCAAGCCAGTCACCGAACACAAAGACCTGGTGGAGGAGAGGGCGGGAATGCCGGGCGGCATGTTCAAGATGAACCCCAAGGTGGACGACGTGGTATCCATGTGCGGCTGCACCGGCCCGGACAATGTGAAGCTGGTGGTCATGGGCACCATCGACTCCGGCGGCTCAGGCTGCATGTGCCCGGCCAATGCCTTCGTCAAAGCCCTCATCCGGCATGTCATCGTCCGGGAGAAGGACCTGGTCATAATGGACATGGAGGCGGGCATCGAGCACCTGGGAAGGGCGACGGCTCGCGGGGTCGACGCCATGATCGCCGTGGTGGAGCCGGGCATGAGGTCCATTGAAACCGTGGAGCGGATCATGCACCTCGGCAAGGAGATAGGCATCACCAGGTACTTTGCCGTCATCAACAAAGCCGACAATCCCGGCCCGGTGGCCGACAAGCTGGCGGCTATGGGAATCCCGGTGCTGGGCACCATACCCTTTGATCGATGCCTGGTGGAGGCGGACCTGGCCGGAAAGCCGCCCATAGATGTCAACTGCCCGGCGGTAGCGTCCATAGGCAAGATCAAGGCCAAGCTCGAGGAGATGTTCGGAGAGAAGAAATAGACGGCTCTTCGCTATTTCCTGTGGATTATGGACACGCTCGTCTCTGTGAGTCCTCTGTGCGCTCTGTGCCTCTGTGGTTACAGTCCGTGGGCATTTAGCTGTAACCATTGGCTAACGACGTTTTTAACCACAGAGACACAGAGGACACAGAGCACGCACAGAGAGAACTAACAATACAACGAACTGAGGATAGCCACACAAAATAGCGAGGAGCCAAAAAATATTTGGGCTTAAAAGCTCAAATTCCCGGCTTTCAGCCCTTCTTCTGTAACCGATCCCACTATTCTCGACCCCGGCCCCATGATGCGGCAGGCCTGCAGGGCTTCGGACTCATCCAGCGCCACCACAAAGCCCATGCCCATGTTGAATGTCCTGTACATCTCAGCGTCGTCCACATTGCCCAGCTCCTGGAGCAGGCGGAATATGGGCTGAGGCTCCAGGGGCTCGTCTATCTCAAAGCCCAGGCTGGATATGCGGCGCAGCTTGAGCAGCCCCGATCCCGTGATGTGGGCCAGGCCGTGCACATCGCACTTTTGCACCAGTTCCACGACCTCATGGTAGATCCTGGTGGGGGTGAGAAGCTCCTCTCCGATGGTGTTCTTGCCGCCGGGCATGGCGTCGAAGTAGGTGTACCTGGACTCGGCAATGATGCGCCGGGCCAGGGTGTAGCCGTTGCTGTGCAGGCCGGAACCGGGAACTCCCACCAGCACATCACCCTTTTTGATCTTCTCTCCGGTCACGACCTTATCCTTGTCCACCACGCCTATGGCCGTGCCGGCCAGGTCGAAGCCCCGGATGATCTCCGGCAGGGAGGCCGTCTCCCCGCCCACAATGGTCATATTGGACTGCTCCGCGCCGCGAGCGAGTCCAATGGCGATCTGGGCCGCCCTCTCCGGGTCCACCTTCTCCACCGCCAGGTAGTCCACAAAGGCGATGGGCTCGGCCCCGATGGCGTACAGGTCGTTGACGTTCATGGCTATGCAGTCGATTCCCACCGTATCCCACTTGGATATGGCATTGGCTATCAGCACCTTGGAGCCCACTCCGTCCGTGGTCATGGCCAGGGCAAATGACCCCATGTCCAAGAGGCCCGCATAGTGGCCGATCTCGGTCATGGGCGCTCCGAAGCCCTTCCGCCTGCTGGTCAGGACGGCCTTCATGGCGTCGATGGACCTGTTCTCCAGGTGAATGTCAACGCCGGCCTCGGCGTAGGAGAGCTTTCTCATGCCTCTCCCCCCAGGCCAAACTCGCGATGCAGCTCCCGCACAGCCTGCTCGGCATCCTTGGAGGCCACTACGAACGATATATTGTGCTGCCCCGATGCCTGGCTGATCATGACCACATTGACGCCGGCAGCTCCCATGGCCTTGAAGACCCGCGCCGCAACGCCCGGTGTGCCGGCCATGCCCGCTCCCACCACGGCCACAGCGCAGACGTCGTGGTCATGGGATATCTCCTTGACCAGGTCTCTGGGAAACTCCGCCCGCAGAGCGTCCTCTGCCTTCTCCACCTGCCGCTCCTCGATGATGATGGATATGTTGGCCTCGGAGGAGCCCTGGCTGATCATGACGATATTGATGCCCGCCTTGGCTAAAGCCGTGAAAGCGCGCGCTGCCACCCCTAAAGTTCCAATCATGCCCGCACCGGAGATATTGAGCAGGGCCACATTCTTGTGCAGCGTCACCGCCTTGATGACATCGGCCTTGGGCACATCATCATGCACAATGGTCGTGCCGGGGATGTCGGGATCGAATGTGCACTTGACGCGCACGGGAATGCCCTTTCTAATGGCCGGCTCAATCGCCCGGGGGTGGAGCACCTTGGCCCCGAAGTTGGACAGCTCCATGGCCTCCCGATAGGATATGCTGGGAATGGATTTGGCCTCAGGCACGATCTTGGGATCGGTGGTCATGATTCCGTAGGTCTCCTTCCAAAACCATATCTCGTCGGCGTCTATGGCCGCTCCGATGAGCGAGGCGGACAGGTCCGAGCCGCCCCGGCCCAATGTGGTGATGGTGCCCTTCTCGTCCTTGGCAATGAAGCCGGTGACCACAGGCACTCCCTTGAAGGGAAGAAGCCTCTGGGGAATGAGGCTGTAGGTCTTCTCCAGGGGGCGGCTGTCACCGTAATTGCTGTCGGTGACGATCCCAGCGTCCGAGCCTGTGAAATGCTGGGAGGCTATTCCCATGTCCCGGAGGACGCCGGACAGGATGGGCGCGGCCAACTGCTCACCGTAGGAGGAGATGTAGTCCAGGGAGCGGGCCGTAAGCTCGCCCAGGTAGCAGATGCCGATGTAGGCCTTCTCCAGCTCAGAGAGCTTCTTTGATACCGTCTCGGTGACCTCTTTGGAGATCTGGGGGTCCTTGATGGCATCAGTAATGGCCTGGTTGTGTTTGTCCGTCAACCTCTCCATGAAATCAATAACATCGGATACGTTTCCCTCTTTAGCCGCCTTTCGGGCGCAGGCCAGGAGGTCGTCGGTTACGCCTTGCAGGGCGGATGTGACCAGCACGATCTCATTATCCTGGGAGAAATGCTGGACCAGGTCCCCCACATGCCTCAGTCTGCTTCCGTCCGCGACGGAAACACCACCAAACTTCATTATCAAGCGCGCCATTGCAAAAACCTCTGCTCTGCTTCATTCCCATCGATTTAAGCTTTGCCTAGCTTGAATATAAAACGCCCCGGAAAGGCCGAAGGCTTAAATAGATTGAATTCTAGGAATCTCAGTCCGAATTCGGATTGTAATCTTTATCTTAAACTTCGAGAGGCGTATTATGGGCAAGAGGAAGAAGATAGCAGAACGTGTAACGACTCTGATGGACAAGCCTGAGATGATCAGAAACATCGGAATCGTGGCACATATCGACCACGGCAAGACAACCCTTTCTGATAACCTCCTGGGCGGCGCAGGCATGATCTCCATGGACCTGGCCGGCAAGCAGCTCTTCATGGACTTCGATCCGCTGGAGCAGGCCCGGGGAATCACCATCGATGCAGCGAACGTATCCATGGTCCACGATGTGGATGGCAAAGAGTATCTGATCAACATGATCGATACCCCTGGCCACGTGGACTTCGGCGGCGACGTCACCCGCGCCATGAGGGCAGTGGACGGCGCAGTGGTGGTAGTGGACGCTGTAGAGGGCGCCATGCCTCAGACTGAGACCGTGCTGCGGCAGGCTCTGAAGGAGGGTGTCCGGCCGGTTCTGTTTGTCAACAAAGTCGACCGCATGATCAACGAGCTGAAGGTTGAGCCGAAGGATATGGCCATACGTCTGGGCAAGGTCATAGACAACGTCAACAAGCTCATCTCCGGCATGGATGAGGCCAAATATAAGGGCGGCTGGAAGCTGGATGCAGCCAAGGGCAACATCGCCTTCGGCTCAGCCCTCTACAACTGGGCCATCAGCGTGCCCCAGATGAAGAAGACGGGCATAGGCTTTGAGCAGGTCGTCGAGCACTGCCGGGCGGGAAAGATGAAGGAGCTGGCCGAAAAAGTGCCCCTTTATCGCGCCGTCAACGATATGGTGGTCAAGTTCCTGCCCAGCCCCATTGAAGCTCAGAAGGAGCGCGTCAAGGTCATCTGGCACGGCGACTGGGATAGCCCCGTGGGAAAGGCCATGGCGACCTGCGATCCCAAGGGCCCTGTAGCCTTCATGATCAATAAGGTCAAGATCGACCCCCATGCCGGAGAGGTGGCCACAGGAAGGCTGTTCTCCGGAACGCTGCACCGCGGCATGGAGCTTTACATATCGGGCGTTGCCGAGACCAACCGCATCCAGCAGACGGGCATCGTCATGGGTGCAGAGAGGGTCGAAGTGGAGGAGATCCCTGCCGGCAACATCGCTGCCGTCACCGGCCTGCGGGATGCCATCGTCGGATCCACCGTCTCCACGCAAGACAATATGACGCCTTTCGAGCAGATCAAGCACGTATCTGAGCCGGTCATGACTGTGGCCGTCGAGGCCAAGAATACTCGCGACCTGCCCAAGGTGGTAGAGGTCCTCCGCCAGATAGCCAAGGAGGATCCCACACTGCAAGTCACCATCAACGAGGAGACTTGCAGTGTGGGATCCTCCTTGGCTATCTGGCGGAGGACCTCTACCTGCCCAAGGTGGTAGA
>Ga0116170_10002332_pt1 | contig 18373 bp, 15 predicted proteins | sample AD_JPNHW1_MetaG_FD_89797 | JGI IMG/M metagenome (GOLD analysis project Ga0116170, IMG submission 89797) | Active sludge microbial communities of municipal wastewater-treating anaerobic digesters from Japan - AD_JPNHW1_MetaG | ecosystem: Engineered > Bioreactor > Anaerobic > Digestate | place...
CCGCTTTCAGAATGCTGATGAATTTATACAAGCGTTGAGCGGTGAAATTGAAGTTGAAGACATCGACAAAGTCCATAAAGTAAAATCGGACGACAAACCTAATAAGAAAATTCAAAGCAAAAAATCAAAAGGAAGAGGTTTTGATGCAATTGCAGGAATGAAAGAATTGAAAGAGCAATTGCAGTTAGATGTAATTGATGCGTTGAATAGCCCAGAAGAATATGCTAAATATGGAGTTACAATTCCAAATGGTATGTTGTTATATGGCCCTCCTGGTTGCGGAAAAACATTTTTTGCCAAACACTTTGCAGAAGAAGTTGGATTCAATTTTATGTTGGCTACGCCAAGCACCTTGAAAAGCCGTTACATAAATGCAACACAAGAAAACATTGCGCAAATGTTTGCGGAAGCCGAAAAAAATGCACCAACAATTATATTTATTGACGAAATAAATGAACTATTACCTAACCGTGATAGTGATGCCCACGAAATGGCAAAAAGTGCTGTAAACGAAATGTTAGCTCAAATGGATAGAACGGGAGAAAAAGGCATATTCATTATCGGGGCAACAAACTATCCTGATATGATTGACCCTGCAATGCTTAGAGCTGGTCGTTTAGATAAAAAATTCTATTTGCCACCACCCGATTTTGATGCCCGGAAATTAATGTTTGAAATGTATTTAAAAAATCGTCCGTTGGATTTCGGCATGGATTATAGTCAACTTTCAAAACTAACTGAAAACTATGTTTCTTCAGACATAGAATATTTGGTCGATGAAGCATCAAGATTGGCATTGAAAACCAAATCAAGAATATCAATGAAGATTTTGGAAGAAATAATTAAAAGCACTAAACCATCTGTTACATTACAGGAATTGAAAAAATATGAAATAATAAGAACAAAAATGGTTGGAGAAAACGTTGAACAAAAAAACGAAAGGCCAAGAATTGGTTTTAAAACTTAAATATGAATAAAATGAGCTCAATAACTTTCGATAAATTATTGCTGAAAACTGCATTTTGCTGTATGGCAGCAGACGGCAACATAGATAAAAGAGAAATTTCTCTAATTAAATCATTGTGTGATAAATCACCATTATTTAGCAACGTTAACTTTCAAGAAGAAATCAATCAACTAGTAGAAGAAATAAATGCAAGAGGGAAAGAATTTATTCAGTATTATTTTGACTTATTGAAACAAGCACAGCTATCTGAAGAAGAAGAATTGACCTTGATTGATTTTGCCATTCAAACAATCAATGCTGATGAAAAGATTGAGTATTCCGAGATAAAGTTTTTCAAAAACATCAGGCACAGATTAAAAGTCACAAATAATAAAATTTTAGAACGCTTCCCTGACATTGAGCAATACTTAGAAGAAGACATTATTACAGTTGGCTTTCTTGACAAAATTTCAAGTCAATACTTTCAAGCAATCGAGTTGCCGCAGTTTGATTTAATTACCATTGAAGCAAATACTAATGACAATTCTAAAAATGAAGAATAATGTAATACAAATGTCTTAGTCACCCAAATAGCTGGACATAATTTGAAAAAAATAAAACTGTCATTATTAGCGATACTTGGTTTAGTTAGGCTTATTTTTAGAACGCTATTTATGTGAATTACAGAACTTGTTCAACATTTCAGAAGCCATTTCTAACCCCATATTTGATGCGATAGTCCAATCTCTGCATGCTGAATCATTATCTTTATTTTTATATTCAGCCGTGCCTCTGTTATAGTATGCCTCTTTGAATTCAGGGTTAAGCTTTATTGCCTCAGAAAAATCTTTAATTGCGTTTAGGTAATCGTGAATCTCAATCTTGACTGTTCCTCTGTAGTAATAAGCATCAGCATAATCGGGTTTCATTTCCAATACTCTATTATAATCTGAAATTGAACCTTCGAAATCTTTTGTGAAATATCTAGCTTCCCCTCTGAAAAAAAATGCGAAATAGTTATTTGAATCAATCTTAATTCCTTCATTTAAATCAATAATTGCAGCCTCATAATCTCCTGACTTGCTTTTTGCTATTCCTCTGAAGTTATATGCAACTGGATTATTCGGATTTATTCTTACCGCCTCTGAAAAATCTACAATAGCTTCAGGATATTTTTCAATCTGACTTTTTGCATACCCTCTTTTTATATAGGCATCATAATAATTTGGGCGAATCTCAATGGCTCTATTAAAGTCATCAATTGCTCCATTGTAATCATTAATATCAGTTTTTGCTAATCCTCTACAGTAATAGCCAGTCTCTGAATCTGGCATCATCTCAATTGCTGCTGAAAAATCTTGAATTGCACCTTGATAGTCTCCTATCTCAGATTTCACTGTACCTCTATTGAAATATGGCTTCCAGTAGGAGGAGTTTAGTCTAATTGCAGTTGTGTAATCGTCAATTGCACCCTTAAAATCTCTCAATTCATCTCTGGCAATACCCCTATAATTGTAAGCCTCTGGAATATTTGGGTTTATTCCTATTGCCTTATTTAGTATTTCAATCCCTTTCTCGTATTCTTTGTTTTTACACTTTGCGAGTCCTTCTTGCAAAAAGTCCTCTGCACTTTGCCCAGAAGAAATAAAACAAGAAAGCAGGAAAATAATAGAAATAATAGATTTTTTCATTGACAAGAATTTAATCTGTAATATAAGAATTATAAAGTCAAGGCAACGTCAACTTTCTTTAAAAAACAAGAACTAATTATCAACAATCCGTTAATTATCAGGCATGTTTTACTATCTTCAAATGTTTTGTTATAATGAGGTATACAGTCCAATTAAAAAGAAGATGTCCATTACTATAGACAAAGGTTGGGAATTTGAAACTCTTGATTTCTCAATCTACAACCATATAGTAAATCAAGAGAAAATCAAGTGGTTCGTCAAAGAATATAATCTGAGTTCTGAATTTAATCCATTAAACCCAAGAGTATTGAATTTCATCTCTTTTTCCTCTAAGTCTCTTTTTTTTAAAAATGAAGAAATTATTTCTGTTTTAATTTATAGCAGGTATGTAACAGAAGGGTTTTACCTAGAATTATTCAGAAACTCTGAAAAAAATTGGAAGATATTTTTAATATTCTTTGATTTTTTAATTAACCCTGACCTTGATGGAGGCAGAGACCTTAAAAAAGCTTCTCAATTATTAAATAAAACCAAGTGCGAATTGCTATATACTTAGATTAGGATTTAACTAGCAAAATTAACCTTTGACTTAGAAAAGGTGAGAATTATAAAAAACAATCGATTTGAATCGAAAAGGCGGTACTACCTATTATTCCTTTCCACGAGGAAATTCAATGAAAAATACTGGAGAAAAACTTACACTATGACATAAATTGGCTGACTTAGGTAGTACTTTTAAAAAACAAGAGAAGCCGAAAACTTTAGAGTAGGCAAAATATAAACTTAAAGATTATGGCAAATTACTATTGCGAGTATTGCGGACAAAAATTCTCAAGTGTTTCAAGCTTAACAGCATCCAGTTGCATAAGGCATCCGCTTGGACCAAATAAAGGAAAACATAAGCTGTATGAAGGCAGCGAGAAGTCAAAATACACTTGTAAGTACTGTGGACAATCATTTGGCTCAATTAGTTCAATGACCGCATCAAGCTGTATAAGACACGCTAATGGACCAAATAAAGGAAAACATTCTCCAGCTTTATAGAACATGATTAATTTTACTGCAATTGATTTTGAAACCGCTCAAGGTTATCGTTGGAGCATTTGTCAGGTTGGACTTGTTAGAGTTGAACAAGGTATTATATCAAATGAGATAAATTTATTAATACAACCTCCCAATAATTATTATTGGGATGCATTTATTGATATTCACGGTATAACACCGGAAGATACAGCTAATGCTCCCACTTTCGATAAAGTCTGGCACAAAATAGAACCATTCATTAAAGAGCAAACAGTTGTTGCCCACAACGGTTTGTCTTTTGATTTTCCAGTTTTAGAGAAAACACTTGAATATTATGGAATGCAAGCACCAGATTATGAAAAATATTGCACATACCGTATTTTTAAAGACAATCTTGCATCCTTATGCAATTATTATAAAATCCATTTGAACCATCATGATGCTTTGAGTGACGCAAAAGCTTGTTCCGAATTGTTTTTAATCCATTTACAAAAGAAATAGATATATGAGTTGCTTAACAGAAAAGACTATTGGAGAACTTTTAGATTGTAAGTTTTTCATTCCTTCATATCAAAGAGGTTATCGATGGACAGAAATACAGGTAGAAGACTTATTAAACGATGTTTGGGATTTCATTACAAAAACCGGTAAAAATGATAACGAATGGTATTGTTTACAACCGGTAGTTTTGAAAGAAATGAATAGTCACTTTGAAGTTTTAGACGGTCAGCAAAGATTAACAACAATATTTCTGATTTTGAAACATTTGGAACATTTCATTGAAAGTGAAAGAAAAAGTTTTGAAATCGAGTACGAAACAAGGAATACTGAATCAACAAACAGCAAAGAATTCTTACAAAATATAGATTCAAAAAAAGAGGACGAATCCGTTGCAAATATTGACTATTTCCATATTTATCACGCATTTCAAAAAATCAAAGAATGGTTTCAAACAAAGGCCAATCAAGGAGATAATTCAATAAGTTCAAAGTTTATTACTCCATTTTTAGAAAGCACGAAAGTAATTTGGTATGAAGTTTCAACTGAAAAAGATGCAATTGAAATTTTCACCCGCATTAATATGGGGAAAATACCATTAACAAATGCCGAACTAATAAAAGCTCTATTTCTTAACAGTTCAAATTTCCCAAATTCTGATACTGAAGAAATCAGATTAAGACAGTTAGAAATTGCATCAGAATGGGATAGGATGGAATACTCATTACAAAACGATGAACTTTGGTACTTTATAAATAACCATGAAAATGAACTACCAACTCGCATTGAGTTTATTTTCAATATTATGAAAAATATTGATGGAGTAAAAAATAGTGATGACCAGTATTCAACATTCCGTTTCTTTTCTGATAAATTCAAATCAAAGAGTAAAGATGAAATTGATACGAACTGGAAAGAAATTAAAAGAATATTTCAAACTATAGAAGAATGGTTTACAGACAGAGAATTATATCACAAAATAGGCTTTTTAATTTCAGCAAATGTAGAAATAAATGAATTGCTAAAAGAAGTCCAAAACAAACAAAAACTCGAATTTAGAAAGTTGCTTGATGTCAAAATTGCGGAAAAAGTAAAATGCGACAATTTAGAAGACATAGAATATGGAGAGCATCATTCAGATTTGATTAGAAATATTTTATTGCAGCATAATATTCAAACAATGCTGAATAATAAAAATGAAACTATTCGATTCCCATTTGTCAGATATAAAACAGAAAATTGGGATGTTGAACATATCCATGCAATTGCGACTAAGGTTAGGGTAAAAGAAGAAGACCAAAATTCTTGGTTAAGTAACAACTTTGTAAAAACAAACCAACATAATAATATTGAGCTTAATTCACAAATAGATAAAGCTATAAAAAATAATATTCAAATTGCTGGAGATGATTTTCAGTCGATTATCGAATATGTTTTAGGTGATGATGATAATAGCATTCGCAACCTATGTTTGCTTGATAGTGGTACAAATCGTTCGTATAAAAATGATTCTTTCAGAAATAAAAGAAACAAAATAATAGACAATGAAAAAAACGGAACGTTTATTCCTGTTTGTACTAAAAATGTGTTTATGAAATACTATTCAAAAGAGCTGAATGACTTTGAGATATGGAATGAAAACGACCGAACAGATTATTTCGAAGATTTAAAAAGTGTTGTTTACAATGCAAAAAACTAAGTTCCATGAAAATTGAAAGAATCGAAAAAATTGCAAATAGTATGAAAGATATTGACGGTAAGGTTTCAGCAATTGAATTGTTAGAACGCTTAAATTCCATATCATTTTGGGAATTACTTTCCGAAACCTCAAAGATTCAGATTCCTATAATTCAACGTGACTTTGCACAAGGCAGGGAAAATGAAAAAACCAACAAAATAAGGTCTCTATTTTTAAAAAGCTTAATTGAAGCAGTTGAATCTGAAAAGGGCTCGCTTGAATTGGACTTTGTTTATGGGAATGTAGATAAAGATGTTTTTCAGCCATTAGATGGTCAACAACGTTTAACAACTTTATTTTTATTACACTGGTATATTGCTTTAAAAACGGGAAATTTGCCCAATGCCCAAAATCATTTTCTGAAATTCACATATGAAACAAGAATATCATCAAGGGAGTTTTGTAATGAGCTTGTTAATAACAGCGATTCTTTAGGTGAAGGAAAAACAATTGGCGAGAAAATAACAGACTCAAAATGGTTCTTCTTATCATGGAAAAAAGACCCTACAATAAAGGCAATGTTAGTCATGCTTGATAGTATTGAAGAACGATTAAATGAAAAAAATGATACGGAATTAAATCAATTTTGGCAAAAACTGACCTCTGAAAATCCGCCAATCTCTTTTCATTTTAAACAACTTAATGATATTGGCTTAACCGATGACCTTTATATAAAAATGAATTCGAGGGGTAAAGGATTGACCGATTTTGAGAACTTTAAAGCCCGATTTGAAAAACACATAAAGAAGAATGTTTTTGAAAGTGAGCTTGAATTAAATGAAAATAATAAAGAAAAGTGGAAAGAGCTTACAGAAAAAACCTTCTCACATAAAATTGATACGATTTGGACTGATTTATTCTGGAAACACAGAGGAGTTGACAATCAGATTGATAATGAGTTTTTGAAATTTGTTTCTGGCATTGCCATAAATAACTACGCTCAAAGTTTGGATATTTATAAAAACATAGAAGATGAACAGAATACAAGAAAATTTCTCGAAGAAAAGAAAGATAAAAACATTACTGATTTAGCTGTTAAAAGAGAAAGGATAGAACGCAGAATTACAGCCCTTTTTAATAATCCTGCTGATGTTAGTCCTTCTGATTTTCCAACGAAAGAATCTTTTGAGTATTTAATAAAATGTTTTGATGTTTACTCAAAATATCAGAATGATGAATTACTTCCAGCCAATTTATCTTTATGGGATTTTTGTATAACCAAGAAAGTAAAAATCAACAGTGATACAGAAATTGATAATAACTTGTTCATTGAATTTATTAAAGAAACTGAAACAACGTATTCCCAAAGAGTATTGTTCTATGCACAAACATATTACATATTAAATACAGAAACTTTCAATCCCGAATCATTTTCAGAATGGATGAGAGTTGTACGAAATATAGTCCAAAACTCAACAATTGATAGCGCTGCTGCTTTTATTGGTGCAATTGGACTAATAAATGACCTTTCAAACGGTTGTGAAAAAATTTATAAATTTCTTGCAAGTACAACACTTAAATCTGGATTTGCGACAAGACAAATCGAAGAAGAAAAATTGAAGGCAACTTTGATACAAACTGATAGTAATTGGAAGTCACAAATATCCAAAGCTGAAGACGATATTTTCCTTAAAGGTGAAATTAAATTTCTAATTGATTTTTCTAAAGTTACCGAGGAATATAATATTAAAGTATTTACGAGCATTTCTGACAAGTTTTTGTTATTATTTGAAAGCAAGGATGATTTATTACGAAAAGCCTTACTAACACAAGATGACTATCCTATTTGGGATGGAAGGACATCTTCTCTTGGTTGGGCGAATAGATACTCATTGTTGAATACTGAAAATGAATGGAAAGATGCGTTTAGGAAGAAATCGGATAAATTTATAAATGCCGTTTATAAGTTAATTTCCACTTCATTTAATTTGAGCGAAGATAGAATCACAATTTTAAAAAGTGTGATTCAGAACGCTGTACCTTTAAATGACTATCGAAGCCATTTGATTCAAAATGACTCCCTTTTAAGAGATAGCTACCATAAAAGAATATGTTTAAACGAAGAAGAAACTATACTATATGTACTTGAGAAAACTAAGGTTGTTGGTGAGAACTACAAAGAAATTAAAGTATAAAATAACTGCGACATCTATTGTCGCACCATGTCCATATCTTTGTTCAAAATATTACTGGTATGGAACAGAATATAAAGTTCAGATTATTGGAAAGCATTGGCAAAATATTTGAGCAATCAAAAGATTGCAAACTCGATTCGGTGTATTTTGAAAAAGTTGACGCTGACCTTAAATACCTTTCAGATTATTTTAAATGTTCCCGTAACCAGTCGTTGATTGTAGCTATGGTTTTTGCTCTCAATTACAAAGGTGATACCGTTGATTTGAAAGACCTAATTGAGTATTTCGACTGTAATCCTATGAAATTATTGGAATTTAGCGATGATTTTGAAACGTTGTACTCAAAGGGAATTTTTAAAAAACAAAAATCTTCGCACAGAGTTAGACTAACCCTTTCAAACGACCAGTTTACAATAAACGAAAAAATTACCGATGCAATACTGAACAATAAACCAATGCCTGTAATTGAGCGTGAAGGATTTAAAGATGTGATTGAACTTCTTGAAAAATTTCACAAGTTAGGCGAGCAACGAGATAGCGAAGAACTATCTACTTTTGAGCTATTCGCCCAAACAAAAGAACTTATTTCTTCAAATTTACACTTTCCTCTAATCAAGAAAATTAATGATTTCCAGTTTAGCATTGAAGATACATATCTATTCCTTTACTTGATTTGGAAAACGATTACAGGCAATGAAACTGCTGATATTGGTCGTGCAACAGAAGGTATTTTTGACAATACTTCGGAAAGGGTTAATTACGTTCAAAAGATAATGTCGAATGAGAATAAGTTAATCAGTCAAAATCATTTAGAAATAGTCGAAGCCAATTTCTTTAGCGATACCGAAATGAAACTATCTGAATCTTCAGTTAAAATGCTACAAGAATTAGGGTTAAAACTTTTCGCTAATAAAAAGAAACGGGATAATATTATTGAACCGGCAAAAATAGACCATAAAGCACTTTATTTTAATGAATCGGAGCGTAAACAACTCGATTTGTTAAAAACAGTATTGCAAGAAGATAATTTCAAAGAAACGCAAAACAGATTACAATGTAAAGGTTTGCCGAAAGGTGTTACTGCTTTATTGCATGGTTCGCCTGGTACAGGAAAAACAGAAACAGTTTTACAAGTTGCTAAGGACACAAATAGAGAAATTGTTAAAGTTGATATTAGTCAGTCAAAATCAATGTGGTTTGGTGAAAGTGAGAAAATCATAAAACGTATTTTTACTGATTACAAAGCATATGCTAAAGCTTGCGAGCGAATGCCCATTTTATTGTTCAACGAAGCCGATGCAATTATTTCAAAACGGAAAGAGAACAGCACCATGAACGTTTCACAAACTGAGAATGCAATCCAAAATATTATACTTGAAGAACTTGAAAATTTTGAAGGTATATTTTTTGCTACGACTAATCTTGTAAAAAATCTTGACTCGGCATTTGAAAGGCGTTTTTTATTCAAAATTGAATTTCAAAAACCCGAAATTTCAGTAAAAGCTAAAATATGGAATTCAAAATTACCAAGCCTTTCTGAGTCTGAGTGTGAAACCCTTGCAAACCGCTTTGATTTTTCTGGAGGCCAAATTGATAATATTGTCAGAAAGAATGAGATTCATGAAATAATTCACGGTATTTCAGTGGATTTTAGCAATATAATCGAATCCTGTAAAACTGAATTATTGTCAAAAAACAATAGTATTAGAATCGGTTTCACAAAAGCATAAAATTATGTCAAAAAGAGAATCAATTGCACGATATAATCTTATAATTAAAAAACTAAGAAAGCAACCATCTTCCTTTTCGGAGCTTTCAGACTACCTCGCTTTTGAATCAGATTTTCAGGAATATAATTTCAATGTATCGAAACGCACCTTTCAAAGAGACATTGAAGACATTCGTTCGGTTTACAATATTGATATTCAATATGATTTTTCACGAAGGGTTTATTATATTGATTTTGATGAGCAACCAGAAGCAAACGAAAGGATATTAGAGGCTTTTGACACGTTTAATGCTCTCAATATAATCGATAGGCTTTCAGACTATATCCATTTTGAAAAGCGAAGGCCTCAAGGAACAGGAAACCTATACGGTTTACTTCATGCAATTAAAAACCAGATTCAGATTAATTTTATTTATCAAAAATTCTGGGAAAATGAAATGACCGAACGAATTGTAGAACCTTATGCGTTGAAAGAGTTTAAAAACAGATGGTATATTTTAGCAAAAGACTTGAAAGATAATCAGGTGAAGAGTTTTGCTCTTGACCGAATAACTGAATTAGACCTTAAAAAAAAGAAATTCCAGATTCCCAAAGATTTCAATATAAACAACTATTATAAAAACTGTTTTGGAATTATTAGCCCAAACGGGCAAAAAGTGCAAGAAGTTATATTGTCCTTCAACTATTTTCAGGGCAAATACATCAAATCATTGCCCCTGCACGAATCACAACAGGTTCTGATTGATAATGAAGAAGAATTACGTATTAAGCTGAAATTGTTTGTCACTCATGACTTTTTTATGGAATTACTTTCGTATGGAGAAAGCCTGAAAGTAATTGAACCTGAAAATTTAATAAAAGACATTAAAACTTCATTACAAGCAACTTTGGAGCAATATTAAATGATGCCGATACAAGAAATAGTAGAAAAGTTGAATCAAGCATTAACTAATGTGGATTTTAACAAAGACGAAGTTGAAAACCTTCTGGTTTTGCTAACAGAACACCAACAGGTAAAGGTAAAAATATTGGACTTTGAATATTATAATGAAGAAAGATTGGAGTATGCAAAGAATGAAAAAAGTAAAGAAGTAAAATTCCAAAATTTTGAACAGGCAGCTTCGTGGAGGCATCGAGAAAAGAAAATCTTAAAATATATAGAGTTGCGAAAGGAATTTAATATTAAAAAATCTGGATTTCATTTTGAGGAAGAATTCTTGTTCTTTTTTTACCTCGGAACAGAGAAAAATGATAAACAGCTTAAAGAAATAATAATAAATAAGTTTAAAATATAAGCAACGCTTCTTAGCCATAGTCATTCCCAACCATGAAAACAAGCTATGGAATCTGATTTTTTAACACCTTTATTGAAATATTTTCTGCAATCAATTTTACTTAAAGGAAGGCCATTCTCCTTCCCTCAATATTTGGTTCATATTGCTTTGTGGAATATAAGAGTGTAAAATCTTATACTATTGGTTTCTACTTCAACTTGAATAAAAAATCAATATCCGCAATGGACCAGAGCCAATAGTCGATGGAAGAGTCGAGATTCCAATCCAAGGTACTTATTTTCAAATTTATTATGTTCTGTACCTTTAGATAAACAATATTATCGTCCAGCCAAACCTCAAGCAACCTAATAGGTTCTGTTTTACTATCTGCCAGCCAATTCTCGATTTTTATATACAAGCCTCCCAGAGTCAATATTTTTTTTTCTGTGAGTATAAACGGGAGTTCAAGTCGTATGGTATGTTTTGAAAGATACTGAAGGACATTGCTATTTCGCTGTTTGGTGTCTGTCTGCTGGTTAGGTCCATTTTTCATTATGAACATTGCTGTTTTACATAAATACTCCTATACCTGAAATATGTACAAAGTGTTTTATGGATTTCTTCTTGAGAACAAAACTGGATAATCTTTGGGTAATTGTTAATGTACGTACCCCTCCATTAGAGAGTATCCCCCGGTAGCTCCCCCGCCATAGGTAGGGGGTGTCAGGGAGGGCTGGGGTGCACTGTAGAGTTATTCTTTAAATTTTCAATACTTTTTAGTTAGGAATCTGAAGCAGAATTCCGAATTAAAAAAAACTTTGACAAAAAAAATTCTAAAAAAAATTTCCAGAATTGTCCCAATGAGGTTTCAAAAAATTTTATAAAAAATCATGAAATTATTGTGGCAATAAACCACATTTAGGTAGAATCATCTAAATACCCTGTTCATTTCCTTCTTCATGTGGTCATCACTCACTTTGATATACCGTCTCATGACGGAATAGCTTCCCTGTCCAGTCCATTTTAATATTACTTCGACAGGAACTTTTTTCTGGATACATATTGAAATGAAAGTGTCTCTTCCATTATGGCTGGTTCTTTTCTTCCATTTCAATTCTTTAAACATATCTTCAAGATTATCATTATACTTTTGATTGCTTATCCGAAGAGAGGTTGTATCGTAATCATATTTCTCAAGAATGGCTTTGCTGAACTTGTTTAAGTTGATGTATATAATATTGTCCTCTTTGGTCTCTGCTGTTTTTTGTGGTTTTATTACAATCCGGTTATTTTCAATCTTATCAGGAGTTATTTTATCAATATCTGAAAACCTGAGTCCAGTACTGCACTGTAAGAGGAAACGGTCTTTTGTTTTGTCAAGTACTGGATTGTTAAAATCCTTTTTTGTTAATTCTATAAACTCTCCGTACGATAATGGATTTGCTTCATTTGCTTTTTTCTTCCCTTTTTTAAAGTCTTCATCCATAAATGAATCATCCAATTGTATTCTAAGTTCATTTCGCCTCTTATAGTAGTGTTTTAAAAAAGTCTTTAAAACCGTGAAACTTTTTTCAACAGTGGATGTGTCATATGGGACGCCATTCATCCACACGCTGAAATTGTCGCTGAATGTCAGTGTCATGTCAGGAAAGAATAGCTTTTTCCCTGTGTGTTTTTCATACTTTTTCAGTCTATTCTTTACCGTAATGAATTCTTTCCAAGTTCCACGGGCAGCTCCATTGGCTTTTCGGTATGCAACGTATTCATCAAGATATTCAGTAATGCCCTTAATGCTTGATTGCTTTTCAGGTGGGAAAAGCTCATACAATTTTTCGAAATCCGTGCGGAACTTTTCAATATTTGCAGCTAATACAGAAGGTGCATGGAAACTTATTGGAAGTACTCTCCGATTGTTAAGATATGTCTCGATAGCATTATTTTTATCGTTAATAATTACATTCTTTTCATTGCAAAGAGGGTCTTTGTCAAGAACCATCTTTTTTTTCTGTGACCAATTTTGTGGGTGAACCCATATTTCGGTTGAGATTCGCAGTATTTTTTTCCTGTAGTCACCTGTACCATGGTAGGAGTATTTAAGTACCTCAATATAAACCTTGACTTCCCCATCAGCATTCTTTTGTCTGGGTATAATCATTTTTCGAACCTTCCAGTCAGTTTTACCAAAGTAACTCTGAAAAATTTCTTTTACATTTACTCCATCAATATTGGTCATTGTAGTAGAAAAAATATGAGTTTTAGATAATGCTCATAAATATAGATTATTATTGCGAATGTTCAATAGAAAAATGCAATATTTTATCAAATGTAGTAGAAATTGTATAATTGATTATCAGCCAGATATGCTTAAAATATAATCTTCTCACCCCGACTAAAGACAAAGCCTGTCCCCGCCATTTGGCGGGACGGGCTTTTTTGTTTTTACTGAGCGTTGCCAGCTTGCTGGCATAAGCGAAGGAAAAATAAAAAAGCCCGTGAGTGAGCGGAGCGAACTACAGGCTTTGTCTTTGCAAGTCGCCACCTGGAAGTCCGCGACTCCGCCATAGCGGAGGAGCAATCTTTTCACCTTACTCAACATTGTACATCGAAAGTCCTTGATTTTCAAGGACTATTTTATTACCCGTCACCATCATTTAAAGAACATACTTTTTGCGATTACAAAGTTTTTGGTACAGGTTATGAATCCAGCAATTATCTCTTAACCTGCTAAAATTCTTATAAGGTCATCATTCAGGTAGTAAACTTCAGAACCATCTCTTTTAGGAGTCAGTACCTTTGCAGATACCAGTTCTTCCATTCGTTTTGTGAGAGTTGTCCGTGAGGTTCTGCCTAAAACATTGCCAATTACCTTAGGTTTGATATATGGTTGACTGAAAATAGCCTCATTTACCTCTTTTGTGTACCAACTGATTTTTGACTTTCCATGTTTCAGTGTTGAATCCATTTGATCCAATATGTCATTGATAAGGTTATTTGTCAGGACAGCTGTGTTTTCAACAGCATCAAGCATAAAGAGGATCCAGTTTTTCCATGAACCCATTTGAGTTACTGATCCCAGATTGAAATAGTAGTCTGCTTTATTAGTAATTATATATTTCGACAGGTAAAGAACAGGTTGATTTAATAGTCCGCATTTTACGAGGTAAATCAGGTTTAGAATTCTTCCTGTTCGTCCATTGCCGTCCTGGAAAGGATGGATTGCTTCAAACTGATAATGCGCAATACACATTTTTAATAATGGATCAGTCGGGTATTTGATGTCGTCATTAAGATAACTTAAAAGATTATCCATGAGCTGCTCAACAATATCATTTCCCCTGGGGGGAGTATAGATTATCTCTCCCGGACGCAATTCACTCTGTCCTCTTTTGATAACAACATTAGCCTGTGGGGGCCTAATTCCGGATGTTGTATTTTTTATCTGGCGAAAAATTGAGAGTACTGACTGGAGATCTAAGATTTTCGTTTCTTTAAATGCATGATAACCGGCCCAAAGAGCTTCCCTGTATCTTAGAACTTCTTTCACTGCCAGGTCAGCTTTTTCCTCACTTTTGTTATCTGAAACTGCTTTATATAATTCGTCTTCAGTTGTAAATATGTTTTCAATTTCAGTTGAGTTTTTAGCTTCCTGCAATGTAATTGTGTTCACCAGCATATAAGGATTTGGAAGCCTCATTATATTAATATTAACCGAAGACAGAGCTCTTGAAGAAGAAACCAGCTTTTTCAAAATATCGGCATCATCATCTATTTCCCCCGACGGTGGAAGATAAGGAAGATCATTAAATGGGTTCTTTCTGTCGAATTTTGTCTCAATCATGGATGTTCAATATTTACCAGTATATGGACATAATGCAAATTTATGCTCTATTTAAATTATAAACAACAAAATGTGTCCAAAATTCCGACAGTTTTGGACACGATTGTAAAACACGTCCATATTCGTTCTGAATATAGTATCACTGTTGTAAAAAGCCGGGTTAGCTAGCTTACTCCGGCTATAATTGTGAGATTCTTTCAGATGTTGGTTTTCAGATGATTTCATAGTGGGTTGTAACAATTTCAAGACCTCAATAATCAATTCCGGGTTTTTCACCCTTGAATAACTAATAATCAATTATTCCTTAAGCTATTCCACTCCTCTATTATACCTGATAATAATTAAAACTTGGAGTTTGTGTCGCAGGTCATTGAACCGTTACATAAAAACAAGGGCTTTTATCTTCAAATCGGGACCATATTGCCTCACTTCCCCAGCGTGTATAGATGCAACCCTTATTCTTCTTTTCACTAAAAAGAACATTGGCAGTATATTGTTTTTGCCCATTCATCTTCATTAACTTGTTATTATTTAATCCCATCACTTTGATCCACTCTAAGGATAAAACGATATCACCTTCAAACACAAGATTATATTTGCTTAAATCAATATCAATCCAACCTGATTCTTTCTCAACTTTAATTAGTATTTCAGAATTAAGTAATTCCTGACCGGGCATATTATCAACGAGGTTACGTATGTGTAGTCTAAATAGGGTACTATCAAAAGATTGTTTATGAAGGTGCAGATGTAAGCTTTTAATTCTGACCGGGTTTTCACCTAACTCCAATTTTGTGCCAATTTCATAGCCCTTCCCAGGGTCTGTTCCTCCCCATCCGCATAAAATTCCTTTTGAGATTTGTGTTGAGCCAATTATCACCGGTTTCCCTAATGGTTTTACTATTATCTCTGTTAATTCAGTAATCTTACTTTCAAGGCGAATCTCATTTTCTTTATCGATAAGGTCGCCAATTGTAAAAGTTTGTGGATTGTATCCAATCATTGAAACTCTTATAATAGCATTGGCAGGAATGTTTTTGACATCTAAATGAAAATTGCCCTGCTCATCGGATATTGTTCCCTGATTAGCATTAACGATGCCTATGCTTGCATAAATTAATCGTTCCCCATTTGAAGCGTCAGCTACTTTCCCGGTAATTATCTGGCAATTTATCTGCGTGCTAATGAGGAAAGACAAAATAAAAAGTGAAATTGTTTTCATTTTATTCCTGCTATTGGTCATATTTCCGTAGTCAATCTTCCATTAAAAATACTTACAAGTTGTGAAAAATGCTTAATAGTTTCACATTATCGTGAAATACACTTAACTCGTTCCGGAACAAAAATTTACCCGTCACCGAAACCCGTCACGATTATGTAAAATTCCACCTTCTTTTACCATGAAAGTGTAAAACAGTAATAACACAACAACCAGATAATGCACTGATTATCTGGTTGTAATTAACTGGTAGTGTAAAAAGGATTTTTAAAGTCAAATACTTTTCGCCCTGACCAAAGACAGTGCCTGTAATCGCCGTTTGGCGGGACGGGCTTTATCTTTTATTCACTTCCCATAGCTTCGCATACCCTTAAAACAGTCTCACTCCAATTTTTAATCCCACCCAGGGCTTTACATTGTCGCCAAACCAATCAAACTCTGTGAAATGATATGGGTCTATGGTGCTGTAGGTGTCGGCATACTTTGCGTCATCGTCATCGGTATAGAGGAGGTTAAATGTCAATCCTGTATAAAGTGACATCTTTGGTGTGATCATATGATCAATTCCTACATTGAGCCTGGTCAGGTAGTTTTCCCCGCAGTCGTGGCCGTAATAGATCTGGTAATGCATTGCATCGATGCTGAGGGATGTCTTGCTGTTTATTGCAAACATGGTTCCCATACCCAGACCTGTATTCCACAGCGGACCGTTGAGATCGTCGGGTTTTATGCCTATCGATGCAATCCCATGTAACTTCTTTACTCCGGAACGCAGCCCGATGTTTGTATAAAACATCTCATCTCCTGATAACTCCAGTTTCATGTATCCATTCTTTCTTACAATATTTATCAAACCGACCTGCACGCCATGGCATGAATCGGAGATGTTCACCAGACCTACCTGTACCCCTTTAAAATACGTGCATGAGTTTACTATGCCGGCGATCTGAATTCCTTTGTTTTCAGAACAGCGATTTACAATACCTGCAATCTGTGCGCCACTGGTACTGCTGCAACTGTTAAATATGCCTCCAATCTGCAGCTCTGACGCTGAGGATGTGATGTTTCCAATCCCGGCAATCTGCGTGATTGCTCCGTGTGAGGTATTAACCAGCCCGCTGACCTGAAGAGGTTGCCTGCACTTTGTGCCTGATGAATCAGCGCTGGCACTGTTTATCAGCCCTGCAAGCTGAGTGCTGTTGCCGTTGTCAGACCTGTTTATTATGCCACCGATCTGTATCCCTGACGATTTCCCGGCAGTATTCACTATGCCTGCAACCTGGGCACCATGGTGCTCCGCTGCCGTGTTGAAGATACCACTGCACTGAAACCCAGTTGACCTGTCGCGGGTAATGTTTCCTATCGCAGCAACCTGTGCACCCGGGACCGGGTTATTGAAGATGTTAACCAGTCCATATGGCGCCACTGCTGCCGGCTTTTTCTCCTTAGTGGTATCAGATGCTGCACCAAAGCTGGATTCACATGATAAGAAGCCTGCAAAAAGTGATTGCTGAAATAAAATCAATAACAGGATTGTTGACAGTGTTCTAAAAAATGCTTTCATAGTTCAGTATTTTAAATTCTGATCTAAGACAAGCACATAAAGAAATACCCCTAATCAGAATGGGGAAAAATTAAAAAAATCTCAGAGCCACCCTTGCACCGACCCAGGAATCATACTTATGAAAGTCCCCATCTTCTGCCAAATGAATAGAATAGGGAGGAAGACTTTCGTAGACATAATCAAATGTTGTATACCATTTCACAACCAGATAGTTTAACGTGATGCCGGCAGCAACAGAAAAATTACCGGATGTTTTGCGGTCTATTCCTGCATACAGCCTGTACAACTGGCAATCACTGATCAATCCTTTATGGTAAAAAAGCTCAGTGGAGGTAGCTTCAATATCCCATGATGTTTTGTCAGATTTACCAAGCGATGTTCCAAAACCATAACCTGTTCCCCATGTTCCGCTCTTATCTCCGAAGGGTCGAATTCCTGTTGTTATTATACTGTGAAAGGTTTTAGTGCCACCACGGAATGCGAGATTGAGGGATAATATTTCATCAGCAGAAAATTCAAGCTTATGGTACCCGTTTTTCACCAGGTTAATAAGGCCGATGTTTACTCCGTCAGCTTTTTTCGAATAATTGATGAGCCCCACATTCACTCCTGAGGAGGTGTCGGAAAGATTCACCAGACCCACCTGAAGGAACTTCGAGTATCCGGCCCTGTTTACCAGGCCTGAGACCTGTACCAGGGCCGAGTCGGCATTATTTGC
>Ga0116170_10002333_pt1 | contig 18371 bp, 15 predicted proteins | sample AD_JPNHW1_MetaG_FD_89797 | JGI IMG/M metagenome (GOLD analysis project Ga0116170, IMG submission 89797) | Active sludge microbial communities of municipal wastewater-treating anaerobic digesters from Japan - AD_JPNHW1_MetaG | ecosystem: Engineered > Bioreactor > Anaerobic > Digestate | place...
CCTGACCCACGGCATGCCCGAAGGCCCGGTAATTCTGGCGGTGGCGGTTCTGGCCATAATTTTTACTTCGCCGGTCGGGCTGATCGCCATCAGAATCGCGACCCGAAGCTACCTGCGCGAAATTGAGGCTAATAAATAAGGCGGCTGCGGATCAGGGCGTATAGTTTGTCCTGGCCAGGCTTGTTGAACGGCGATTCATGCACGAAAGCCAGGCGATTGAAGCGGTCGATGCCGACGATGGTCGGTATGTCATACTCGATGCTCAGGCTTCGCCCGATCAGCGAATGCTCGTCTATAGCGACCGGCACCGCGGTTTTGTAATCTTTGAAGAGATCTTCGATGCGTTTTCGGTGGTCGGCAAATTCGGTGCTGCTCGGGTTGAAAACGCAGATGACATCGGCAACAAACAGGTAACGCAGGCTGATATGATCGGCCCATTTGCGCAAATCGTGGCGCAGCGCCCAGCTGCCGGTGATGATGATCATGGCCTTATTCGGAAACGGGCGGTTGGTCCAGGTTCGGCCTTCGAGGTCGATGATTTCGAATGGGGTGAAAGTCGCGCCAATCGGCACTTTGCGAACGTAAAACGGGGGGTAGGGCTTCTCTTTGGTGCTCTGCGCGAAAGCACCAGTTAACCCGAACAACAGCAGCAGAGTGGTGGTCAGAATAATTCGCTTCATAACGGCCAGCTTAGCAGAGCCGAACCGGTTACGCAACCCAGTGCCCTGCAAAACGGCAATCGCACCTCTGGCAATAAAAAGAGTCGGGTGAATTTTACGGGCGGGTGGGTTTATGGTAAATTGTCAACCGGTATCGTGCCGGGACAGCAATTCTCGGTCAAAAGCTATAGATTTCTATATTGAAATTGCGAGGCGAGAAGACGGGATTGCTTTTTCGGAAGCTTGTGAGCGAAGCGAATCGCTGGAGAAAAAGCAACCCGGCTGATAGGCCGAAGCTGCCACTTTTAAAAGACAACCTGTTAAAATAAGTGGTTTTTAATGCGAGTTACAAAACTCACCTGGAATTGCTGGTGCCGGGAAGCAGTTGCGGCGGCGACTTCTTCGACTTCATTGAGGGTTGGCATAAGGGGGTTTTATGGATGAAACAACTATAAATGCTGATGGAGGCGTTGAATTGCAGCGCCTGCGCAACAGTTCAGAGAAGCCGGCGCGGCGTTCATGTTTTTCGTGGCTTTTCGGGCTTTTCTGTTCGACAGGTTTTATTTTGGCCGGGCTGGTGGTTGCCCTGGCACTGTTTCTGCTGAAAGCGCCCCGCGATGAGGCGTTGATCGGTGCCGGCTTTTTTCTGTTTGCCTTTATCATGCAACGACGTGCCTCCCGCCAGGGCTGTATCATGCCTTTCGTCATATTTTTTGTTTTCGTTCTTTGTGAATCTGGCCTGATCGGGGTTCTGGTCTACCAGACCGGCGCGTATAAAAATATTGACCCGGTTAAAATTCGCACAACCATTGAGCGTGAGGCTCCAGAGGCATACATAATCGCGCAGAAACTTCTAACTACTTCGCAGGAACAGGCCTCGCGACTGCTCGATACGGCGGCTGATGCGATCAAGACTGCTTTTAACGGCAGTAATGCCGGTTCAGAAGATCAGAACCTCGCAGCCCTCGAAGCTGCCTTCAAAGAAAACCCGGGTGACCCGGCCAGCGTTCTTGCCTATGCCAACGCCTGCTTTGCCCGGGAAGACCTTTTTTCGGTGCGCATGGCGATTTCGCTTTATGAGGCCCTTGCTGAAACAGAAACCAGCGATTTTTGTCTTGAACGCCTTGCCCATGGCTATTTGCGCATTTTTCGTGCCGATCTGGCTTTTGCCACGGCGGCACGGCGCCTGAGACTGCCCTATGCGAATCCGGCACTGGTCGCCCGGCAGATTGCTTTCATTGCCGTAGAGAGCGGCAGCCTCGGGCGTGGCATTCTTGAACTCGAGAATCTGCTTAAAACTGACCCGGTTGATATTGAAGAAGTGCAACTGCTGCTCGCAGCTCTTTATAACGATGTCGGCGAAAAAGATTTGAGTCTGCGGCTTCTTGACCGGCTGATTGCCGAAACCCCGGAAGGCATGCCTGTAGTAGCCCAGGCTGCCGCCCTGAGAAAACAGGTGAAAGAAAACTGAAATGAAAAAAACGAAAATTGGCGCAATTATGGGTTTGCTGTTTTTTGCCCTGGTGCCGGGTTCGCTGCCATTGCTCGCCGAGGTGGGTCTGGCCGAAATCATTGCCAATGCCCGGGCAGTGGCGGCCGGCACTGCCACTGAAAAGCAGCAGTTGATCGCGTTTGTGCACAACAAGGAAATTAACCTGCTGGCGCTTGATGACAGTGTGATTTCGCCTGAGGTGTACCACAAAAATCAGCAGGCATTTGTGGAACGGGCCGAAGAATACGCGGTCAGGGCTGCCAAAAAGGAAGGCATGCAAATAGCGGTCAAGAAAAATGACAAGCCAAGACCCGGCACTGATACTGATATTCAACTGCTCAGCGATACGACAATTACGCCTGAACAGGCTGTTAAGGCCCGCAAAAATTTTAACGAACTGGTTAATGACGACCTGAAAAAGTTTGACTACCGTGAAGCCGTCGGTAACAATCATGCAAAAAACACCCAGGTAGATATGATGGCTACCCCTGAACAGATGACCGACGAAGGGTTTTCCAGGCATTCTGGTGAATTGAACGAAGATGGTGGCGTCATGTACACCGACAAAAAATCGGTTAAAGTTCAGCAGGCTGTCGATGAAAACTTCAAGGGCACAACCTTTTCTGACGACGAAGCTTTGGCATACCAGAAAGAAATGCTCAAAAATGCAGACAAAATGGCTGATCATGCCGAAAAGCTCAAACAATCGCGGGCCGACGTGACTGACCCCGCTAAAAAGTCTCTGGTTGATAATGAAATTCGTATCTGTGAAGCAAAACAGGCTAAATATCTGGCTCGCAGCGGTGAGGTTTCGGGTTACATCGAGCAAAATGCCCGGCGGCAAAAAGAAAAATTCGCAACGATTGGTGCTGATGGCGATGCATCAACCCTCGAAACCGAAAGCAAATACTCGGAAAAATCGAACCAGCAATTAAAAGATGCGCAGGCACGCGATTCTGCCACGAAAACGAAACGGGCAGAAGCCCTGGTCGGGGCACAAAATAAGCATCTGGCCGAGAAGTCGGTGCGCAATTTTTCCATTGCGGTTGCTGAAGGGGCAACGGTCAGCAAAAAGCCGGGCGAAGCCGCAAAGTTTATTGCCGACGGAGCAAGCAGTCTGACTGCCAACCAGAAGAACCAGCTGTGCCAGGATCTCGAAATCAGGTTTGGCGGCGATAGCGAGCTGGTAAAAAACGTGCGTGCCGAGATTAAAAAGACGGGCAGCGCGGCCAGACCACCTGCCACCGAACCTGCCGGCCACCAGCCGACGACCAGTGCCGGTCGCAGCACCCGTTTTGCCGGCAGCGCGGCTTTCGGGCTCGGCCTGGTGAATACGGTGCTGAATGTTAAAAACAGCCTCGACAGGGGCGATTCGACCGGCAAGATTCTTTATGACATGTCGATTCTGCCGGTCATCGATAATGTGTCGAGTGAGACATCGACCTATACGCTGCAAGAAATCAGACGTTTGCAGCAGAAATACCGCGATGCCGGCGAAGACCCCGATACCCTGGCCAACAAGCTGAAGATCATGGCTGAAGCGACCAGCAAGGGTTTCATTCATGGCACCCTGGTTGGCGGCCTCGATCTGATCAAGAATAACGCGGTGGTGGGCGGTGCTGAGACGGCGATTTTTCTGGCCGGTGAGACTCTTGATACGCAGAATGTTCTCGAAACCACCTTTGCCGAGCTACAGAACCAGAATATGCAACAGAGCGTGCAGAACGCCAGGGCGGTGCAGTATGGCAAGCAGGCTGCCGCCGAGCTGAAGCGACTGGCCGCCGACGCCGCACGACTAAGAGCGCTTCTCGAACAAAATGCCGTCTCGGCAAGACTTTTCAACCGGCAGGCTGCCAAAGATCTCGAAGAACTTCGTTCGATCACGGCCCAGGCTAATGCCGAGCTTGACCCGAACGCGGCGATGGAGTTTTCAAAGACCGAAGCGCGGCTGACCGGGCAACTCACCGCTTCTGGTAATGTGATTTCGGGGGGGCAGCAGCAGGCGGTTTCGGCACTTAATGAGCTTAAGGCCGGCGGCACTGCGGCAGCGGCTGAGAGAACCGCCAATGCCTTGAGTGCTATTGCCGACCAGCAGGGGGGCGAACTTGCCCGAATTCAGACTGAGATATCGCAACTTGCGGGTCTGGCAACGGCGAATGCCGGCGGGGAACCGGGGGAAAACTGGTCTGCCTGCCGTGCCAGACTTGACGAGAGTGCCATCGCTGCTGTTAAAAATGCCGCAATCATGAGGCAGAACGAAGCAACTTTTAAGCAGCTCATCGCCAATTTCACGACCCTGAAGCAACGGGTCGAAACTGCGGGCGCTCTTTTTGCCGATAAACGCCAGAGTAATGAGGGCGACTGGCTGACGGTTAAATCAGAAGTACGCATGGTTGCTTACCCTGATGGCAGTCTGCCCGAGAATTTCGCCGCCGAAGTCGGCACCCTCGAACGGGTGCCCGAACAGATCAGAGGCACTCTGACCACCCTAAAAGCCCCGGCCGCTGCCACCGATAAACCTGCAGGCAGCATTGCCGCCCTGATTCATGAAGCAGTGAGCAGGCTCAAACATCTGCACGAGATGCGTGTTAAATCGCTGCATGAATTAAGGCTGTTGATTGAACAGTTGCGGGCTGCGGCGGCGCAAAGCATTGCCGAAGCGGGCAAAACAGGTGAGAATGTGCTGCCCTGCGGGCACAAGCCCGGCGACCCGGCCTGCGGCACCTCAAAGTGCCGCATGATCTGCCAGGATGCGGGAGTTATCGTTGACTGGCCGGTATTTGGCAGCGACAAAAAAGAGCCGACGCCGAAGCAGCGCAGTGGAGGCATTAACCTTAAAAGCTCTTCTGTTTCGACTGGCCGTTAATAATGGGCGGCGCAACCCTGACGACAAAGAATTCAATTATATCCTGAGCGAAGATTGATTATGATGATTATCCGAAAACTATGGCCGGCAGATGCTTTATCGCGTTGCCGCCAGCAAGGTAACAAAACATGAAATACAACTACCCGCTGACGCGTGAACAGACTCTTGAGCTGATCGCCCGGCACCCGACCCCTTTTCATCTCTATGACGAACAGATGATACGCGATAACGCCAGTCGTCTGCGGAGCGTTTTTGCCTGGATGCCCGGCTTTATCAACTATTTTGCTGTTAAGGCCCTGCCGAACCCGTTTATTTTAAAGGTTCTCAAAGAATGCGGCATGGGCGCTGACTGCAGTTCGCTCGCTGAACTGATGCTGGCCGAACAGGCTGGCATTCTGGGCGAGAACATCATGTTTTCGTCGAACAACACGCCGGCCGAAGAGTTCATGCTCGCCCGAAAGCTGCGTGCCATCATCAACCTCGACGACCTGAGTCATATCGATTACCTCGAAAAGTCGGCAGGGCTGCCCGAACTGCTCAGTTTCAGGTATAACCCCGGGCCTCTTAAGGCGGGCAACGCGATCATCGGCCAGCCCGAAGAGGCAAAATACGGGCTGACCGGCACTCAACTCATCGAAGCCTTCCGCATTGCCAGGCAGAGGGGCGTCAAAAGGTTTGGTCTGCATACCATGCTGGCCTCGAATGAACTCAACGAAGACTACCACGTTGCCACGGCAAAGATGCTCTTCGAAATGGTGGTCGAAATAAACCACCAGACTGGCATTCAGATTGAATTCGTCGATCTTGGCGGCGGGTATGGCGTGCCCTACCGCCCCGAACAGGAAGAACTCGACCTTGAGAAGATTTCTCAGGGTATCAGGCGCGAATATGACCACCTGATCGTCGCGAACGGTCTGGCGCCGCTCAAAATCTGCATGGAAAACGGCCGCATGGTGACTGGGCCTTTCGGCTGGCTGGTTACCCGGGTCAGGCACCTGAAGCATATTTATCGCGACTATGTGGGCCTTGATGCCAGCATGGCAGATCTGATGCGGCCCGGCATTTATGGGGCTTACCACCACATTACCGTTCCGGGCAAAGAAACGCAGCCGCACGATCATAAATATGATGTGACCGGTTCGCTGTGCGAGAATAACGATAAATTCGCGATCGGCCGAATGTTGCCGCCCATAGAGGTTGGCGATATTGTGGTTATTCACACGACCGGTGCGCACGGGCACGCGATGGGCTTCAACTACAACGGCCAGTTGCGTTCTGCTGAACTGCTGCGCCGTAGCAGCGGTGAGATCAGCATGATCCGTCGCGCCGAAAGCATTAATGATTATTTTGCCACTCTTGACTTCTCAGCTCTGAAAAACTTTTTACCCTGACCGAACATTCATAAACGAGGTTACAGCATGACTATTCGCATCGGTATCGTTGGTTACGGCAACATTGGCCGCGGCGTTGAGAACGCGGTGGCGCAGAACCCCGACCTGCAGGTCGTCGCGATTTTTACCCGCCGGCCACCGGATACCATTATTCCGCTGAAAATGGGCGTTAAAGTGGTGCCGCTTGCCGAAGTCGAATCCTGGAAGGGCGCCATCGATGTTATGATCCTCTGCGGCGGCAGTGCCACCGATCTGCCTGAGCAGACGCCCGAACTTGCGCAGTGGTTCAATGTGGTCGACAGTTTCGACACGCATGCCCGTATTCCTGAGCATTTCGCGGCGGTCGATGCGGCAGCCCGTCGGGGCGGTCATCTTGGCATTATTTCAGTCGGCTGGGACCCAGGCCTCTTTTCGCTGAACCGCCTGATTTTGCAGGCGGTGCTGCCCGAAGGCCATACCTGGACATTCTGGGGCAAAGGGGTCAGCCAGGGGCATTCAGATGCGATCAGGCGCGTCAAAGGTGTCAAAGATGCCCGGCAATACACCATACCCGTAGAAACCGCCATGGCGCGGGTGCGGGCCGGCGAAAACCCTGAACTGACCACCCGCGAAAAGCACCTGCGGCATTGCTACGTCGTCGCTGAAGAAGGGGCTGATCTCGCCCGCATAAGCCATGAAATTAAAAGCATGCCGAACTATTTTGCCGACAACGACACCACCGTTGAGTTTATCAGTGAAGAAGAGTTGCAGCGCACACATGCCGGCATTCCGCATGGCGGCGCGGTTATTCATACTGGCGTTACGGGTGCCAATAAAGAGCATAAGCATGTCGCCGAGTTCAGCCTCAAACTCGACTCAAACCCTGAATTCACGGCCGGGGTGCTGGTTGCCTACGCCAGGGCGGCGCATCGCCTCGCTGCCACCGGAAAAACCGGCTGCCTGACCGTTCTCGATGTCGCGCCAGCACTGCTCGATGCCCGCACTGGCGATGAATTGCGGCGTTCACTGCTCTGAACTGCCAATGCCTTGTTTCTGCGAGATTCTGAAGAGCAAACTGAAGGCTTGCTAATGGCAACTTTTATAGTATACTTGGCCAATATAGCCCGGCGACCTCTGAGGTTTTGACCGGGTAACGAGCTGTCAGTCTTCTGCAAATGCTTTTAAAAGACGAATGGCAATTCATCAACAGGAGAAATGGTGTGAAGAAAGAAAACGTAAAGATCGCGATCTGGGGTTTTGGTGCCATGGGCAGTGGTATGGCCGAAGTTTTGCTGCGCAAAAAAGGCGTTGATATCGTCGGAGTTTGTGATATCCACCCCAACCGCGTTGGCAAGAGCATGTTCGAAGTTCTTGGCATGCCGAAGGGCAAGCATAAAGACGTCACCATTCAGGGCGATATCACCAAGGTTATCAGCAAAAAATCAGTTGACCTGGTTCTGCTGGCCACCGACAGTTTTACCGCAAAAGCCTTCGAAAAAATCAAACTGATCGTTGAACTCGGCATTAACGTCATTACCACTGCCGAAGAAATGGCTTACCCGAAAGCGAAAGAACCCAAACTCTCAGCCGAAATGGATCGCCTGGCCAAAGCCAATGGCGTCAGCATTCTGGGCACCGGCATCAACCCGGGCCTGATAATGGATCTTCTCGTAGTTCTGATGACTGGCGCCTGCACAGACGTTGAATATGTTAAGGCAGAACGGGTTAACAGCCTTTCACCGTTTGGCCCGGCCGTCATGGAAGAACAGGGCGTAGGTATCACCCTCGACGAATTCAAAAAACAGGCAAAATCGGGGCATCTCGCCGGCCACGTTGGCTTTAACGAATCAGTCAGCATGATCTGCGACGCCATCGGCTGGAAACTCGACAAAGCCGTTGAACAGACCATGGACCCGATCGTTTCGAAGGTGCTGCGCAAGACAAAATACGCCGAAGTCAAACCGGGCAACGTTGCCGGTTGCACCATGAAGGGCTTTGGTTATGTAAACGGCAAACTCGCCGTCGAAATGATTCACCCCCAGCAGATCGAACCCGAACTTGAAGGCACCGATACCGGCGATTACGTCGTTATCAAGGGCACCCCGAACGTCAATCTGTCGAACAAACCCGAGATCCCTGGCGGCATCGGCACAATCGCGATGTGCATCAATATGATTCCGCAGGTTATCAACGCCAGACCAGGGCTGCATACCATGCTCGATCTGCCGGTTCCGCGGGCGATCATGGGCGACATGCGCGAACAGATTCACGAATAACTGACTGCAGGCGTTTTAGCCGCAAAAAAAAGCTTCGCAGGGGGTAAACCCTTGCGAAGCTTTTTTTAAGGCTGATAGCGGCCGTCTAGTGGCCGAAAAACCGGTCTGACGATGCGATCAGTTCAGAAGTGCCGCGAAACCGGCCAGATTCATTTTAGCGATGTAGGCATCGCAGACTTCGGGCTCGCCCTGGAGCTGAATGTAGAAGAAATGAACTTTGGTGCCGGTGGCTGGCTTGCGTTCTACGTAAACCTGCATGGTTTCTTCGTAGACCTTGCTGGTGTAGGGGCCGAAGAAGAGAACTGTATCAGACTGCACGTCGTCGGTTTTGTCGCGGCGAATCGCGAGACTGGCGCCGGCCGGGGTGGCTATTGCATGGTAAGGGTGAAAATCAGCGCCGTTGGCATTGATCGAGACTGAAAGCTGCATCGATTGTTGTTCGATTTCCTTGCTCATCTTCTGCAGCTTGGCCATGCCGGCATTACCCTGCATGACGGCCTGCATTTTAGCCTGCAGTTCAAGAATTTTTTTCTGATCGCCGGCGGTGGCGGCTTTTTCCATTTCTTCAGAAATTTTGCCGATTTGTTTACTCATATCTTCAAGACCGCTGGCATCGTCAGCAAGCATCTTGCCGGCTTCCATGCTTGCCTGGGTGTTCATGCCGGCGCGATAACTGCATGTGAAGTAGATGGGGATCGGCGAATTTTCGGCACCGACGCCCATTCTGAGCGGAACAGTTATTTCTTCAAGCTTTTTGCTGCAGTCTTTCTGGGGTTCTGGAAGCAGAGAAGTGACTTTGCGAATAGTTTCTTCGTAAAAGGCTTTTTCGGCAGCGGTAATCGGCCTTTCGGCACCACCATCAGCGCTCAGCAGGCTGACGACGAAACAGAAAGCAACAAGCAATAATACTGATCTTTTCATGATTTTCCTCTAAAGTAGTTTGGGTCAGCGCCCAATATACCCCGATCGGCATTGCCGGCCAACCTCTTTTTTGGTAATACATGGTAACGCGAGGTTGGCCGGCGCTGTTTACTTTTCCTGGCCGGTGATGGCCTTGAACAGTTCGGCGAGGCTTAACCCGGCGACTGTATGGGTTTTTACCCGGTAGCTGGCGAGAATTTTCTGCAATTCTTCTTCTGAGAAGTCTTTGATGACCATTTCGAGTTCGCTGCCATTAGCGCGTGCATGCAGAATGGCCGGGTGCGAGGGCAGGGCGGCGGCCGGTGCTTCAAGGGTTGCGACTACCCGCCTGATGCTGCCCGAGAGTTCTTCTCGACTGCAATCAACTACAAAACGGCCTTCAGAAAGAATCAGCACGTGGTCGCAGACCCCGGCGATATCGTGCAGTTCGTGCGATGAAATAACAACCGTTACGCCCTTTACCACAAGTGATTCAATGATGCTGTTGAGAATTTCGTCGCGGGCCACGACATCAACGCCCCCGACCGGTTCATCGAGCAGCAGAACTTCAGGGCCGGTGGCCAGAGCGAATGCGAGTTGCAGTTTGCGGCGCATGCCTTTGCTCAGGATCGCTACCTTCTGATGGGCGTCGATTTTGAACTGCCGAAGCAGGTTTTCGTAAGTTTGCTGGTGCCAGTCGGGGTAAAGGGAACTGAACGTGTGGGCCAGCAGAGTGGCTGTCATCCAGCTATACAGGTGGCAGTCTTCGCTCACCAGCACGCATTTTTGCCGCAACCGGGCTGCATCAGCTTCGGGGTCGATGCCCAGGGTTGTTGAACTGCCGGTTGAGGGCGCCAGCTGGCCATTGAGAATGTTGAGCAAGGTTGATTTTCCGGCGCCGTTGCGGCCGAGCAGGGCCACGACCCGGCCCTTCGCAATATTAGTGTTGAGGCCGCTGAAGACCTGCCGACCATTGTATGACTTGCCAAGGTTGCTGATTTTGATGGTTTCCATATTATTTAACCTCCTGCTGTTCAAGCACTGAGTCGAAGATTTTGCGCACCTGTGAACGGTCGAGGCCCATGCTGCGGGCAATGGCCATGATTTCGCCGATGTGTTTCGCCATTTCAAGTCTGGCCTGCCGCAGCAGGTCGTCGGTCGATTTCGCGGTGACGAAGGCACCCTGACCGCGTTTGAAGTAGATCGCGCCTTCGGCTTCCAGTTCCTGGTAGGCGCGGGCGATGGTGTTGGGGTTGACTTTAAGCGCAAGCGCCAGTTCGCGAATCGAGGGAAGCCGGCTGTCGGGGCCGAATACACCGGCGAGAATTTCACGGCGCATGCCATCGATTATCTGCTGATAGATCGGAACCGGGGAGCTTTCATTGATGTTCATCATAATTTTGCACCCCACTTTTCATAGAGTTTGCTGATCGTTGTGTAGTCGATGTGACGAACGATTTTCGCGGTGGCAGCGTCGAGTTCAAAAATGCCACCTTTGCCGGTTGAACACTCGCCTTCGAGCATGAATCTTGAACCATTAAGACTGAACAGGCTTGAAAAGAGCGAAAAGCCACTGGCATTGCTGTTGACAATCTGTTCAGTATTGAGTTCGTTGAACGGGGTAACCGTACCGGTCAGCAGATTAATGGCCAATAACTGACGCTTAGCCGGCACTGCATCATTATCTGAGTAATGCACCACAGCGAAGTCGCCGGCGCGGCTCATTTTGAATTTGACCGAGCCTGCGTAGTTGAAATGCTGCAATTCGTTGATGTTTCCGGTTTGTGGGTCGACTTCGACGATGCTTTCGATTTCGGGCATATACCAGTCGAGTTCATCTTTGCCCGGAATCATGGCAATGATTCGGCCTCTGGCCGAGATGCCGACGATTTGAGCGTTACTGGCGATCTGGTTCAGAGGCATGGTGCTGCCATCGAATCTGGCAATCATGAGTTTTTTGTCTGGTCGATCCTTATCTTTGTTCCAGCGGCCGCCGTCAATCACGAGATAATCAGGGGCGGCGGCCAGGATTTTGGCCATGGGCTGCACAGGAAGAACGGTCTTTTTGCCATCTTCAGTGTTAATCAATACCAGCTTGTCTTTTTCGTGGTCAGACTGGCCGGCGATGTAGAGTTTGCCTGGCTGGTTGCGGTCGAGGGCGGGTATGACCAGGTAGTCGTTGAAGGCGAAGTCGCCGGCGGCACTGAACACAACGCGGGTGCCGCGGCCTTTTTCATAAAGATAGAACTCGGTGATCAGGTTGCTGCCGGCCTTGATTTCTTCTGAATAGATGAAGCGGCGGTCATCGACAAGGCGGAATCCATGGCTATATTCATTGATAGTGGTGGGCAGTGTTTTGATGATTGTGCCGTCCTGATCGATGATGCCGTAGCTGTGCCCTCTGAAAAAACCAAGATTGATGCGGCTGAGGTAAACCGTGGCCAGGCCGTTATTGCTCAGCAGGTTATCTGTAAAAAAGCCGCTGAGGCGCTGACCAATCTGCTTAACACTGCCGGTCTCGGTGTTCTGAATCAGCAACCGGCGGGTGGGGTCAGTTTCGTCAAAGACTCTTTCGCCCGAAGAAGTGTATTCGCCGTCATCGATACTGGGCCAGGTGCTTTTGGGCTGAATGTTATCCCAGGCTGGGGTGCGACCGGCGACGCGCCAGACAATGTTTTTGCCATCATTGAGGGGCAACCAGTCGCTTGACTCTTCGTAATCCATTGCCCAGAAACGTTCGGCGGCAGTGTCAATCGCCAGCCAGCCGAAAACCATCAGCATGATTCCAAAGGCAAGAACGACGAGACCCTTGAGGCCGCGCCAGGGCGAGTTCATGCCGCGATCGCCAAAAAACATGACGAGCGACATAAGCAGAAAAGCACTGCTGATAACCAGGGTTGCGGCCTGATAATTCAGGCTGATCATTGTTGATTCGTTTTTGAAAATGGCGTAAATGATCGGTGCCAGCACCAGCCAGGTTATTGTTGAGAAGCCTGGCGGCAGCATGGTCGTGAAGAACCCCGTGGCGACGAGAACGACGGGCAGGCCCAGGGTCAGGCCGGAGTTGGCGCTCACGAGATCGTAGAGTTCAACCGGGCTAACACCGGCCAGTATCGCCAGAAAGAAATACATGGTATAAAGAATCGTCGTATAAACGGCGGCGAAGATCAGTTTGGCGCCCCAGAGTTGCAGGCGACTCACCGGCAGGGCGCTGAGAAAACGCCAGGTGCCGTTGTTCACTTCGGAGCTGATCTGGTGATTGGCCGCCATATAGACGAAGAGCGGTGCCTGCATGACGAAGAGAATAACCAGGGCAACCCCCGAGTCGAGCTGCCCGAAGAAGGCAGCCACCAGCAGCGAGATCGCTGCCACCGCCAGAATGATCGCGAAGTACATTCTCTGTTCAAGGTAGTCCTTTAAAAGTATCGTTTTCATAAGCTGCTCCCTTTGTTAACTTTGCCGACTGCCAGATCTCAGGCCCTGGCATCTGCTCACAGCTGACACAATACCGTGCACTGTTTTGTGTTTCACTGTTTTAGTGTATTGCTCTACTAATACACTAGCCTATTTTTGCAATAACGTCAAGTGCTTTTAGTAAAAATTTCTGGAAGCTGGCTGAAAGCCATAACCAGGCCCGTATATCAGGCATGGGTAATGCATTCCGGTGAAAGCGCAAAGGCGCATTCCGGGTTGAGCGAAATAATTAAAAAAGTTTGACCGACGCTGGGTTAATGCTCGCCAGGCAGGTTGTCGAAGCGGGCGGGCACGGGTATGGTTCTGACGATTTCTTCGACGGTGGTGACGCCCTGGGCCACTTTTTCGATGGCGTAGTCATACGGGCATCTGAAGCCGGCTGGAAGGGGCAGCAGGGCGGCGCTGCCGGTTTCGCCACGGGTGATGACCTGGCGCAGTTTTGCGTCGATGCGCAGCAGTTCAAAGACCCCGCTTAAGCCTCGGTAGCCTGAGCCACCGCATAATTCGCAGCCTTTTCCGTGCCTGAAGGGTATGCCTTTTGGCAGGCCGGGCAGCAGTTCAAGGGTTTCGGGGGCGGGCTGGTATGAATCGATGCAGCCGATACAGACGCGGCGCACCAGGCGCTGGGCGAGCACGCCGATCAGGCCGGCGGCCAGAACGTTGCGTTCGACGCCGAGCGAGAGCATGCGTGCCACCGCCGAGGCAGAATCACGCGAATGCAGGGTAGTGAGAACAAGATGGCCCATTTGTGAGGCGCGAACCGCCATGCTGGCGGTTTCTTCGTCGCGGACCTCGCCGATCATCACGATATCGGGGTTCTGGCGCATAAAAGCTCTGGTGTAGTCAGCGAACGATATTGCCGGTGTTATCTGCTTCTGGTTGACCCGGGCAATCTCATATTCAATCGGGTCTTCGACGGTGAGAATCTTTTTGCTGTCGTCTTTGATATGCTCGATCACGGCGTAAAGCGTTGTGGTTTTGCCGCTTGAAGTTGGCCCTGAAACGAGAATCAGGCCGCCCGGCTCATGCAGCATCGCATGAAAAAGACTGAATTTTTCGTTCGACATGCCCAGTGATTCAAGCTTGATTGTCAGGCAGGTCTCGTCGAGAACCCGAAGAACGCAGTCTTCGCCATACAGCCCTGGTAAGGTCGAAACGCGAAAATCAATGCGGCGGGTTGTCTGGTCGGGGGCGGTGTAGCGGGCGACGATGTGGCCATCCTGGGGCAGGCGCCGGTCGGCAATATTCAGGTCGGCGATTACCTTGAGATGCTGAACCACGGCCATGATATTTTCGGGGCTGAGAGGTGAAACCAACTTTTGCAGCACCCCATCGATTCGGTATCGCAGGCTGACATCGTTGCTGTAGACCTCGATATGAATATCAGAGGCACGCCGTTGAACGGCGATTGCGAGAATGTCAGAGGCTATTTCGGCAGGTTTGCGGTCTCTCTGAAACGACATCTGCTGGTCAAAACCCAAAACTATACGGTCACGCACCGGGTTGGGGTTGAGGGTGGCCGACCCCTGAGCGCTTCCCTTGAAGGCAAAATCAAGCGCCCTGTCTATTTCGTAGGCATTGAGCTGGGTATGGCGAATGGTGAGGCCAGTCAATTCTTCGACTTCTTTAATCAGGCCGGCATCAGAAACATCAAGCATGCCGAGGGTTGCCGGTGTTTCTTTTGAAGCCGGGCGGCCGCCGAGCAGAACAACCTGGTGCCGCCGGCAGAATTCTTCGCTCAGTAACTGCATAAAGTCTCTATGCAAGGTTAAATCGGTCTGGTCAGCAAAATCGCGTCGAAGTGTTGACATGCACTACCCCTCTTGTTAATGATCTGATTTACTTAAGCCTAACCCGCACCGCAAAAATTAGCAAACCGTACTGTAAAAAAATCTTTCGTGCCGCGATGGCTGGCAAAACTGTTATAATCGAATTGAAATTTTCTTGCCAAACCCCTGAACGAAGGCGCGAATGCTACTATAATGCCTCGAACGGGGTTGCAGTTTCGAAAACCTGTAATGCAATTTAATCTTGAAATGGTGAAGTTATGTTGACCGGCGATGTAATGACCTGCGCCCTGCGAGAACTTAAGCAGAACCCGCGCCGAACCCTCGCGGTCGTTTCCGGTTATGCGATTACCGTTGCGTTTTTGCTGGTCATCGCGGCCGTGCTTCTCTACTCCCGCGTTGTGCAGAATATTACCATCGGCGAAGCCGGCACTTATTTTGCCACCTGGCTGCCAGCCTGCGGCGATATAGCATCGCTGAGTGAAGAAGACCTGGCAAAACTGGCGCGGGGTATCGTTCCTGAAGTCTGCAAAAGCAACTGCGAGAACTGCACCGGCTGTAACAAGAAGCCCATCGATCTTCTCAACGAGGGCTTTATCATCAATACCAATACCACCCGCCTGCTGACCGTCGAACTGGCGAAGAAGATCGGGCATCTGCCAACCGTCAGAGACGCGTCTGCCTGTCTGATGTTCAGGTTTCGCGACCCCGAAAAAAGCTTCGTTTTTGCGGTGGCAGGTCTGCAGCCGGGCAGTCGGGCGGTTTCATCTACCTGCTGCGCTGCTGATGATCTGGTCGCGGGCGATTTCGCCGGCGGTTTCACACCCGGGCGGATGCTCGTCGATGCGGGTTTTGCCATGAATCACGGTTTGAAGCCGGGCATGCAGTTCAGTATTGCCGGCGAACAGTTCACCGTCGCCGGTACGGTTAACACCATGGCCCGCACTGTTAAAGCTGATGTGTTTATGCTTTTTTCAGAGGCCGAGCGCCTCATTAACCGGCGCATTCATAACCCCCTGGCCGGTGAAGCCAATATCATTCTCATCGAAAGCCGTGACGCAGCAAGCCATGGCCAGGCACTAAAAGACGTTAAGGTGCTGATGAAGGGCGACAGTCTGCTGACCTCAGGCTGCTATTACCCGGCGGCCAAAGCGGCTGGCCTGAACACCCGGCTGGTGCATGCTTTTATGCTGCTAGTCGCTCTGGCGACCGTGCTGTTCAGTGCAAGAATTCAATGGGCTTCGGTGCTCGAACGCCGCCGCACCATCGCAATTCTAAAGGCGATCGGCTGGAAAAACCAGGTGGTAATTCAGCAACTGTTCGTCGAATCGCTGCTGCAATCGCTGGCCGGCAGCCTGGCCGGTGCCGTGGTCGGCGCGGCGCTTCTGCTGCTCTTGCCGGTGAATGCCCTGCTCGGTATCGATGCAACGATGACTGGTATTCTTGATCCGGTTCTTTTTCTTCTGGTGCTGGCGTTTGCAGTGGGTTCAGGCTGCCTGACCGGCCTGCTGCCAGTAATTGCCGTTATCAGGCAGCGGCCGGTCGAGGCGCTGCGGCGCCTGCCCGCCAGCTGACGAACATGGAGACAATATGGCCCTAGTGAAAGTTGACAACCTGAGTCGAACCTTTGTCACCCGTGGCGCTGAAACCCGGGTATTCAGTGACGTGTCATTCGAACTCGAAACTGGCGAACTGTTGCTGATCACCGGGCGCAGCGGCGCCGGCAAATCGACGCTGCTCGGCATTCTCAGCGGGTTAGACCGTGCAAGCGGCGGCCGGGTATTCTTTCAGGATGTCGAACTGACGGCTCTGCCCCTCAATGAACTCGCCGACCTGCGGGCCGGCCGCATCGGCATGATTTTTCAGAATTTTAACCTTATACCAACCTGGACAGCGAGCGAAAACGTCGAAGCGGTGCTGATGCATCAGGGCATCAGCAAGGCCGATCGCCAGGCGCGGGCAGCGGCCCTGCTGACTGATCTTGGGCTGGGCGAGCGGCTGCACCATCTGCCGTCTGAACTCAGTGTCGGTCAGCAGCAGCGGGTTGCCGTCGCCCGAACTCTCGTAAACGAACCGGTACTGATTCTTGCCGATGAGCCAACCGGCGATGTAGATTCCGAAACGGCCGCCGAGATTACTTCGTTGCTCATGCCCCGCATCAGAAGCGGCAAGACCGCGATGATCGTTGCGTCGCACGGCCTTTTCGACGCATCGCTGGCGACCCGGGTCGCCTGCCTGAAAGACGGCCGCCTGGTGATGGCCTGAACCGGTCGGCTGCCATTATTAACAGATCTGCAACAAGGAGTCGGGAAGGTGCCTGATATACTCGAAAGCGCCCTGCGGGAACTGAAGCGCCACAAATGGCAGACCGTTGCCGGGGTTGCCGGCTATTTTTTGGCCTGCGGCTTTATGGTGGCCATGGTTCTCATGCTGCGCCACGACTTGCAGGCCAAGAATGCCACAGTTAACTACATGGGCAATAAATTTCTTGCCTACGCGCCAATGACCATTGCCGACCCAGCTTCATCACCAGATATCAGGCCCCTCGACCCGCTGAATGAAGGTTTTTTTGCCGAACCAAATGTCAGCACCAGCCTGCTGCCTCTCGCAATGGCGGCGCAGATTGCCCGAATCGTCGAAGTCGATGCGGTGACGCCCTTTCTGCTCTATCGCCTCAAAAACAGCCAGGATGGCCATATCTTCAGTGTCGGTGGCGTTAAACCTGCTGACCGGCACGCGTTGCGCGGTACGCTGATTAACCCCGACGATGTCATCAATGGTGTGTTTTTTCGCAGTGAAGACCGAAACGTGGTGCTCGTCGATAAGTCCTACGCCGATCTCTGGAACCTGAAAGTCGGGTCAGTGGTGAATATTGGTGGCACTCTTTTTCCGGTAATCGGGGTGCTGAGTTCGCAGGCCAGGGTGACGCGGGCTGATGTCTATATGAACTGGCCCGACGCAGAAGCCGCGCTCAGTCGCAGGCTGACAGGCCCGGTTCGTGACCTGGCGAATATTTTTCTGGTCGAAACCTCGGGCGCCGAAACCACGGCCAGCGCCATGCAGAAAGTTCAACAACTCATGCAGCAGGGCTTGACCCGCAGCGTTATCTGCTCATTACCCGCGGTGAAGTTTCTCGGCCTGAGCCAAAACACCCTGAAGTTGGTGCTGTTGCTGCTCGCGGTGCTGGTGCTGCTGATCAGCATGAATTCGCAATGGTCATCGGTTGCGGCCCGTCGTCATGAAATTGCCATTTTAAAGGCAATCGGCTGGAAAACCCCCGTCATTTTCGGGCAGATAGTCGCCGAGTCTTTTCTGGTGGCGTCGGCTGGTGGTTTGAGTGGCGCTCTGGCAGGCTTTGGTGTTTTCAGGCTGCTGGTTTGGCAACTCGGTGCCACTTTTAATGCCGCGTATCTGGCGATTAACGCCCCGCTGGTGATTTTAATAATCATGCTGCTGACCGTGCTGGCAGGCGTGGCCGCCGCGCTTCTGCCAGCCTGGCGGGCCGCCACCACCCGCCCCGCCGACGTCTTGCGCTCTTCTTGCTAGC
>Ga0116170_10002334_pt1 | contig 18362 bp, 21 predicted proteins | sample AD_JPNHW1_MetaG_FD_89797 | JGI IMG/M metagenome (GOLD analysis project Ga0116170, IMG submission 89797) | Active sludge microbial communities of municipal wastewater-treating anaerobic digesters from Japan - AD_JPNHW1_MetaG | ecosystem: Engineered > Bioreactor > Anaerobic > Digestate | place...
CCTTCTTAGATCGTCCCTTGGATAGGCTAATTCGGTGATCCCGGCATTCTTTAGGGCATCAATCACACCGTCCTCTACAAAATGAAGGAATATTTTCTTTCCTTCTTCCCGTAAACGGTCGATCGTCACATAAAACACTATGTCCTTGTCAAAGATCAAAAAAACTGACGGGTATTCATGAAAAAAGGCAGGTTGGAAATGATCATTTTTGCGAAAGGAAACAAAGTCTTCCCCGTCTATGACTGTTCCCAACCTGCCTACAGAAATTAGATCCTGAATGTCCATTTACTCGATAATTTCGAGCTCGGCTCTTTTTCCTTGCTTTGTACTAACTGCGTTCAGAATTGTACGAATAGCACCAGCGGTACGTCCCCTTTTGCCGATTACCTTTCCAATATCTGTTTTTGAGACACGAAGTTCATACAGAGTGATCTTATCACCTTGAATTTCGGTGATGTTCACTTCGCTTGGGTCGTCTACCAAAGCTTTGACAATGAATTCGATCAGGTCCTTCATGAGCTACTCCTTGGTCCTGTTTAGTTTTTTTCCGGGGTCATTTTCTTTCTTTCAATCTTCAAATTATGCCAAACTTCCAGTATCCCTGCTTTTTTCAGCAGCGAACGAACAGTCTCAGATGGTTGAGCTCCAACTTCGAGCCATTTCAAAGCTTTTTCTTTATCCAATTTGATATCGCTTGGTGTTGGTTTAGGATCGTAATAACCGATACTTTCAATATATTCACCATCTCTGCTCTTTCTGGAATCTACTGCAACTACACGATAAAAGGGGCAATTCCTCGCGCCCATTCTTCTCAATCTAAGTCTCACCATGACAATTCAGCTCCTCTATGACGATATTAATAACGTAAAATTTATTTATTCTATAATTTCAAAGGTCAATTATCGGTCAAGGGTTTTTTGCTCAAGAGCTTTCTTATTCTCCCTAACTCTCTTTTTTGTATGAAGATAAAGTCTGATTAACAATACCGGGGACGACAATTATATTACAAATGAAAATGATAGCGAACATAAAATCAAGATAGAGTAGAAAACGATCAGCCAACTATGCTTCCTCAAGATCATCCTTACTCATTCCATCAGTTCATCGGTTTGAAAATATATAATAATAACTCTGCACTATCTTGTCGGGTTCCATATCCCAAAATTCTTCCTGACTATAAAATTCTTAAATGCAATGATTGAAGCATAGAACATCCCGATAGAATATGCTGGGAATCCTGCTCCTGGAATGTGCTTTTTCCGGCTTTGGAGGTATAACTCAATACCTCCGACCAAATAACAGATAACTTGAATATAGAAAAGAACCCGATAGAACAAAATATTGGCTAACAGGAGTGAAGAAACGAATATCCCGATAACGAAAACAAAGAACAGCCATCTTAATATCTTGTGTGAAATGAGTAGAAAACTTACTTGTGGATATTTGAAGAAATTCAGTAACTCATAGTTTCTTGCAATGGTATTCCATTCCTGGGTAATGATTCGAATTTTTCTTCCTATTTCTTCCGGAACGATACCTGTAACAGGTTCACTTGCTAATGCTTCGGGTACATTAACGGCGATATAAGAGGAATGTAATGTTACCAATGCACGCTCAAAGTCATCCGCCGATGAATTGTCCACAATCTTGAATAAATCCCTTCGAATCATAAACAAGGAACCATTTGATACAATTATGGAATAGAAGTCACTGTCCTGCTGTTTTAGCCATGTTTCATACTTCCAAAACAGACCTTCTCCAGAATCACCATTCATATCATCCAGAATCAGTGTTCCAGATGCAAGACCAATCCGAGAATCCGATAGCATTACTTCTGCCATAATTCGAACCGAATCAGGTCTCAGAATCGTATTTGCGTCTGTTGAAAGTATGTAATCTGCTTTCAACAATGGAACTACCATGTTCTGAGCTGATTGTTTACCGGCACGAGGTTTTTGAATGATGAGTTCAACATTTTCAGAAGCATATCTTTGTACGATTTCATTCGTTCTGTCGGTTGAATCATCAGATATGACCAACATCCTGATTTTGTCTTTTGGATAATCGAGTAAAAGAAAGGATTTGATCTTTTCTTCAATTATGTTTTCTTCATTATATGCTGCACAGACAATTTCAATGGAAGGCAGTTGTTCATCAGCAACCTTGGGAAACACTCTCTTTTTCCTAAATATCTTGTTGAATAAAGATAGAAAAACACCATAAAAAACAATGTGATAAGCTAATAAGATAGTACATAACCAGAAAACTAATTTCATGACATATGATCCTTAATTACTTCGAAAACACGAGCAGGCGTCACGGATTTCAAACATTCTGCTGCACATTTTCTTACCGGTTTATTCACACATGGAGCACAGGGGAATTTGTCTCTAATTACTATTGCATTATTGAGAAAGGGTGCTGTTTGCCTTTCATCACCTGGTCCGAAAATCGTAAATATTCTCAATCCAAAACAGGAAGCAATGTGCCCCAAGCCAGAATCTGTATTAATCATAATATTACACTTCGAGATAATGGCGGCAATTTTTCCTAATGGAGTCTTTTCCAGATACTTTTCACCAGTATGCAGCGCAATGTAATTCCCTTCCTCTTCCTCATCGGGACCTGCTATGATTAGAAATTGCCATAATGGATATTCTTGCTTCAAGCTGCTAATTAGTGCTACAAAATTATCCTTATCCCATCTTCTATATTTGAACTTGATATTACTGCCGGGATGAATAGCCACGATTAATCTATTTCGATCGAAGTTTTCATTGAGATAAGCTTCTGCGTAGGAAAGATCATCACCCGATAGATGGAATGCCGGTTTGAACAAGTCTTTCTGAACGATGTGGTGATATTCCGGTAAATCCATAAATGTTCGAAAGAGGTTGTAATTGGCTTCTGTCCTGCTAATATCGGGTTTAAATCGTAGTTTTCTTGTATAATACGGCAGGGGGATACCGGAAAAATCTCCTATAATGATATCCGTATTCAGCATTCGCAAAAAAATACTGCCTTTCCAGGCTGTAACCCCTGAAGTGATAAGTGAAGCGCTGTATCTTGTTTTGCGAAGTCTTCTTATGACCGAAAAGATATCCTTGAGATTCCAAGACGAGAAAAAGATTTTTCCTGTATAAGCTGCACAATATATAGGCTCAGCTGATGCTTTTTGGAAAATTACGAAGTCGAATCTAATGTCCGGATGAATGGCAAATATAGCTTCAAGAACTGGCGTTAGGAGAATTAAATCACCCAAGCCCCATGTATGTATAATCAAGATACGCTCATCAGCCATTCGCAACCAAATTCCTTCTATTATGATTTTTCCCCATTTATCCTTATTCCGTATTTTTGTCAACTATAGCAGATTGATAACCTAAAGTCAGGTTCGAAGAGATCGTTTTGCAGAATATGAAGTTCATTGACAGAATTTGTTTCAGAAATGAAATGAATATGCAAAGGGAGAATATGAAAAAACTGCTTTTAATTACTGATATGTATCCTGATGAATCAAATCCTGTATCAGGTATCTTCGTCAAACAACAGGCTTTGGAATTAGCGAAGTACTACGATATTAAAATCATTGCCACGGCAATGGTTGACATATCTGATTTCGTTGTTGGCTCTGATACAAAAGAGGATATTGACGTACAATACATTTACTCCCCCATGAATAAACAATCGTATTTTCTTTCGATATTTCATTATTTTAGAGATGTGATTCCCACTGTAAAAAGTACGATCGAAAATTGGAATCCAGATATCATTCATGTGCATGACTGCAGACACATCCCTGAATTGTTCTGTCTTAGAAGTTTATTTAATTCGATTCGCAAACCAACATATCTGACAATGCATAATAATAAAACACATCCATCCAAGATCAGGAGTTCTTTAACCAAAGTTCTTTATAATTTTACCCTTTCGGGTTCATATTCCAATTGGACTCATGTTTTCACAGTAAATGAAAGACTCAAGAAAGAAATAAGTCCTTTCTGCGATGAAAAACATATCACGGTTCTTAAAAACGGTATCAGCGAAATACAGGCTACAAACACACATTTCGTGGAAACTGTTTTAAAAAGACTACGCTCAGATGCATATAGATTGATTTCTGTAGGTAACCTGATTCGGGAAAAAGGATTTGATCTGCTCCTTAAAGCAGTACGAAAACTGAAAGACAAGAATCATAACATGCAGTTAGTCATTTTAGGTAGTGGTAATGAATATCATTACCTCGTCGAGTTGAGTCATGATTTGGGATTGGATAATGATGTTATGTTCATCCCTCGCCAAACGAATGATGAAGTCAGAAATCTCTATCCGCATTTTCATTGTTTCGTATTACCCAGTTATAGTGAAACGTTCGGTATCGTATATATAGAAGCTATGTATGCTGGCTTACCAACCATAGGTGTGAAGGGACAAGGGATTGATGGTACAATTATTGATGGTGACAATGGTATCCTGGTTGAGCCGGAGAATGATGATTCATTAGTCGAAAAACTGGAATTCCTTATAATAAATCCCGAGGAAGCAAAAAGAATTGCTGATAACGGTAAAACTTTGGTAATACATGAATACATGTTGGACAAGATCATGAAAAAGGTGATTTCTGAATATGAAAGAAACTAGTAAAAAACTGCTTATGATCATTAACGAATTTCCACCAACAGGTGAAAGTGGTGTCCAACGACCGCTGAAATTCCTTAAATATGCTGCGAGAGAAGGTTTCCAGACATATGTTATCACTCCCGGAAAACCACCTAAGCACATTCTTGATGAATCCCTTCTTCAAGAAATTCCAAAAGATACTCTAATCTTTAAGACTCCTTCCCTTGGTTTGAAGGGAAAGGGTGTCGATCATGTAGCAAATTTACGAACAACCATTGAATACAAGGCAAATCCGGTAAAAAGGATATTCTGGAGTTCACTGAAACTCCTCAATGATATTTTATTACCTTTGGATAAGCAAATTGGCTGGGTGCCCTTCGCTTTCGTCAAAACACTTGTTGTCATTCGCAAGTACAATATCAGGAATGTTTATATTACTGCCTTCCCATTTTCAGCATTTTTAGTAGGCATTCTGCTTAAGTCCCTGAAAAAAGATAAGATCAGGTGGATAGCCGATTATCGGGATGCCTGGCAATTCTGGCCTCGATTACAGACCAATGTACACAAATTAAGATACAGGATCATACAGCATTGGGATGAAGTAACGCTACGAAATGCTGATATTGTTGTTTTTAATACTGATTTCATTAAAGAACGTTATATTGCAGCCTATCCCTGGGTTGAAAAGAAAACGACCGTTATCCAGAATGGTTATGATGAAGATGATTTCAATTCCCTAATCCCTCATAAATTTGAGAAATTTACTTTTCTTTTCATGGGGAAGACATATGTGGGATTGAGAAATCCAATCAATTTGCTCAAAGCTATCAATAGATCAGGATTGGAGAATTTCCAATTCGTTCAAATTGGTTCATCTCCGAAAGAACTCTTAAATGAAATCACGAATCTGCATCTCGACTTTTTCAAATTTGAAGGCTATGTTCCACATCATGAAGCACTCTGCTATGCCCTTGGGGCAGATATCAATGTGATCATTTTCACTGACGATGATAGTTCTTTGATCGGTTTACCCGGTGGAAAATTCTATGAAGTGATCAGGGCTGGAAAACCTGTTCTGGTTATAGGACCCGATCTGCCTCTTATCAGGAATATTATGAAGGACTTTACTTCTGTCAGATATGCAAATCTGGAAAATGAAGAAGAGATCATTTGCTGTATTAAAGAACTGCGGAATATGCACTTCTCAGTCGATTCTCTGAAGGAATCCATTTCACAGTTTTCAAGAGAAAATCTAACTCATAAACTACTCTCCACTTTATAAACATCTTTCATCGAGCACATCCAGAAGCAATCATTATACTTTCATGAGATAATCCTAACCCATGCTTGAGCAATACCAATGCATTTCCTGTCTCATTCCAATCCCTATAGATTAATAAGGGATTGGAATCCCATTGGTATGGGATTGGTATGGGATTGGTATGCGTAAAGAAAGTAAATGGTTGTTTTGATGGCTATTTTTGAAGCATTCTCATAAGAAATAATTACCTAATAAACAAATGAAGCTGGAACTGATAAATCAAGTATTGACTATTGTATTTGGATATTGAAAAAAAACTCATGTGTTTACGAAAAAAAAGGCGACCTGAAAGTCGCCTTTTTCAATTCATCATTATTGATAAAAGTTAAAATGGCATACCCATTTGACCGGGTTTGAACTTGCCACTGTTAAATCCTTTCAGCATTTTCTTCATTTGCTCGAATTGACGCAGTAGTTTATTCACTTCCTGAACCGTACGACCACTTCCATTCGCAATACGCAGACGTCGTTGACCATTGATGACCTCGGGATTTTCCCTTTCGTTTTCGGTCATGGAATAAATGATTGCTTCCACATGTTTCAAATCCTTATCATCGATCTTGACATCTCCAAGCATCTTCGGACTCAAACCGGGAATGAGCTTCAGTAACTGGTCCAAAGGACCCATCTTTTTCATTTGCTGCAATTGGGATAGAAAATCTGTGAACGTAAACTGGTTCTTTTTCAGGCGTTTTGCAAGCTTTTCTGCCTGCTCCTGGTCGAAGTTCGCTTCCGCTTTTTCGATGAGTGAAAGTACATCTCCCATGCCCATGATTCGCGATGCCATTCTATCGGCATGAAATTCTTCTATGTCACTTGTTTTTTCGCCAACTCCAATAAAGACAATCGGCTTATCCGTCACTGCCTTGATTGAAAGCGCTGCACCACCACGGGCATCACCATCCATTTTCGTAAGAATGACACCATCAAAACTGACTCTTTCATTGAATTCCTTGGCAACGTTGACTGCATCCTGTCCAGTCATGGCATCTGCAACGAAGAATGTATAATCCGGTTTGACATAGCGCTTGAGATTTTCCACTTCCTTCATCATTTCTTCATCGATATGAAGCCGTCCTGCGGTATCAAATATGCAGAGATTGATAGATTCCTTTTCTGCTTCTCGAAGGGCTTTATCAGCAATCTTAATGACATCTTTCGTCTCTTCCGCAATAACCGGAATATCCAGTTGTTTCCCTAGCACCTGTAACTGATGAATAGCTGCAGGTCGGTAAACATCACATGCGACCAACATTGGTTTGATGGTCTTCTTCCGATAGAATTGGGCAAGTTTGGCACAGGCAGTTGTCTTACCGGAACCCTGCAGTCCTACTAAAAGAACCTTGGTAAGTTTGTTGTCATGAACCTGCAGATTGAAGGTACCGGTATCCATGAGATTGATCAGTTGCTCATGGACGATCTTAACAACCTGCTGTCCAGGGGTAAGAGATTTTAGAACTTCTGTTCCAAGAGCTCTTGTTTCAATTTCCTGTATAAAATTCTTTACTATCTTGAAGTTGACATCTGCTTCAAGCAAAGCCATGCGTATTTCACGAAGGGAATCCTTCACATTCTGTTCAGAAAGAATGCCCTGTCCACGTAGATTCTTAAAAACTTTTTCGAGTCGTTCTGCTAAATCTCCGAACATAACCTGAGTCTCCTGATCTGTTCACTATAATTTTCAGATTTGAATATGAATGAGCCTGCAACAAGAATATCGGTTCCGGAAGCTATGAGTTCCTTCGCATTCACGTCATTGACACCCCCATCGACTTCAATTAGCAAATTGGGATTCATTTTTTCACGCATGACCTTTAGTTCAACTATTTTAGGAAGTACCAAAGGCAGGAAATCTTGCCCGCCAAATCCTGGATTCACACTCATCAACAATACAAAATCAAGGTCTCCAATGATATTTTTTAGTGTGTGCACGGGGGTCGCTGGATTGAGAGCTATCCCGGCATGAATGCCCTTGTCTTTTATATATTGAATCAACCGGTGAGCATGAAATACAGTTTCCTGGTGAAATGATATGTATTGAACTCCAATCTTAGCTAGTTCATCGATATAATCAGAAGGATTCGTAACCATAAGGTGTACATCCAGGGGGAGGGTTGTATGTTTTCTGATTTTATCAATCACAGGTGGTCCAAAGGTCAGATTGGGAACAAAGTGACCATCCATTACATCAAGATGCAGCCAATCGGGTTGGGCTTCATTGATTCTGTCCAACTCATTCTTGATTTGAGAAAAATCTGCTGATAAAAATGAAGGTACGATTTTAAGCATGTTTCTTCCCACTGTAATTTGGTTTTCTCGAGACATTCTTAGTCATGAAAACGATGTCGTGAATTTCATTGAATCCTTTTTTATGCAAAGAATCCAGCAAGGGCTGCTTCAGCAGTGTGAATTCCTGTAGCCATGTAGAGTTGGAGACACTTACAAATAATGTCTTCTGCTCTATCTTTGATATAAAAGATCGCTCTGCCAAGAGTGAACCTACAAGGTCTTCCCATAGCAAAGCGATCTCCACTAATGTTTTATATTTCTCACCGGCAAGCCGGTAAACTAATTCCCGTAACGGACCAGCACATTGCTGCAACGAGGATTTAGATTTCGTGCTGGTGACCTTTAATCATTGAATAACCCCACCAACATAGGACGGATACGAAGATTGCTGCAAAATAAACAACACCGATCGTATCACTTGAAGAATCATAGCGAGATATCATCATACCAGGAACAGCAGAAGCAGCAATTAATAGAACATAACCACCTATTGAAGCGACAGTTGCCTTGCTCTTTGCATTGTTAATAAGACGAATTGCAAATGTACCAACAGCAACCAATACGATCGTAATCAGTAATTCAACCAGGAAATTAGGCTTCAGGTTTGCAATCTGCACTCTTCCCAATGCATAAGCCGGGAATAAGATGCCGATCAGGATCAGGACGATCCCGACTATCTTAGAAACCATGGTAAAGCTTTTTTTCTCAGTTGCAATTCTGCCTTGTTTCGAGCGTATCACAAATAAAATGACACCAAAAACAAGCATGAAGAAAACAAAATAGAGGGCTACAACCAACCACTTGTTCTTATAATCAGTTGTCAGTCCAATCATTGACAAGCCAGCGATCATCACAAACCATAGAATGATGGTCTTTAAGATCACAAAGAACTTTTTCATGATAACTCCAATATGTTTATTCTTGTTCGATCTTTACAGTCAATGATGCTAAGATATCCTTGGCAAGTACTATCTGAACCTTAAATTCACCAATATCCTTAAGGTGATGCTCCATTTCAACCATGTTGCGCTGCACTTCAATCCCTTTTTCTGCAAGGCTATGCACGATGTCGCTTTCTGAAACAGAACCATAAAGATGACCATTCTCATCGACCTTGCGCACGAAAAGGATCTCCGCATAATTGATCGCATCTGCAACCATTTTTAATTGCTGGAGATTTTGTTCTTTTTCGTTCAGTGCTTTTTCCTTGATTGATTGCAATTGCTTCATATTTGCTGGTGTGGCAACTATGGCAAACTTCCGGGGTAATAAGTAATTCCGGGCGTAACCATCCTTCACATTGAGGACATCACCCGTTGAACCTAACTTATTTATATCATTCAACAAAATGATTTTCATCATTTTCCTCCCTTATCTCTATTTTTCTAAAATTAAACCACGTATCTAATAATCCTACTATAATTAGCAAGAGTAAAATTGGGTAATTCAACAAAATCACCAAAATGAGAAGAAATCGTAAAATTGGTGCTTTTGCCAGAGGCACTCCCCAAAAGAAATCGATCAATGCTATTCCCTGGATCAGGTATAGTGGCAGGATCGATATCATGAGATTGAATCCCAATATCTTCGTTTCCGGTATGATGACCATGATCATTGTTACAATCACTGGATACACAAGAGCATGTGGGAATTTCAGGAATTTATGTTCCCAAACCATCGCTCTACTGCGTGTCAGCAGGACAGAGCCTACATATGCAGCCACAATCATACCCACAGTCCAGATGGCAATATTGTAGTTCTCAACCATATTTCTTCCGACCTTCACCACATATTTGAACATGGCTAATTGTTCGGAACTCAGGTTTTTTCCGAAAGGCAGCAAAGCGGGATTCATTTTAGCAAAGAGGTCATAGCTTTGAAGAAGGACATTCCCAAAGACCTGTGAACGTACAAATGCATAAATGATCGTAAATCCGCTGAATGCAAGAATGGAAGTCTCATATTTCGTAGTAGTCATCATGAACATCAGAAAAATGAATGCTCCAACTCCAACACCTATCAGAACATCACAATACCGAACCACATCTGCTGGAAAGATTCCCAGTAGCGCAGTCAGTATCACAATACTGCTGAAGAAGATAAAAAACACATATCTGGACGAGAAATTGATGATTATGTTTCTCCCGCCGCTTGCAATGAGAAAGATCAAACCCAGAAATGGGGATAACTGACTGATCAGTACAGCCAGAAGTGCCGTTAAAATCAATTTCTTACTTACTCAATTACGTAGGGAATAAGAGCCATCTGACGTGCCAGTTTGATCTCTCTTGCAATTCTCTTCTGATGCTTTGAACATGTGCCTGTGATACGGGCGGGTTCAATTTTACCAACATCGGAAATGAAGCTACGGAACATATCGATATTCTTGTAGTTCAATTGCAATTCCTTATTCACGCAAAAACGGCAGACTTTCTTTTTCCCGAATTTCTTCTTTTTATCGAACGTATTCATTTTTTCTCCTATTAGAATGGAACATCATCATCGGTAATGGGTGGATTTACAGATTCAACTTCATGAAGATTGTCATCAGCAGTGCCATCCGTTCTTGATTTGTATTCAAGGAATTGGACGGATTCAGCAACGATCTCTGTCACTTTTCTCGGCTGGTTGTCACGGTCGGTATAACTGCGAATGTCGAGACGTCCCTGCACTAACACCGGACTTCCCTTATGGATATTTTCAGAACAAATCTCAGCCAATTTTGACCATGTAACGATATCGACAAAAGTAGTTACGTTTTGATAATTCCCGTTTTCATCCTTGATGGAACGATCAGCAGCGATTGAAAAACGCAGCGTCGGTGTTCCCTTAGGTGTGTAGCGTAACTCAGGATCACGTGTAACGCGACCGCTGATCAAGACAACATTCAATCTTGGAACCTTTAAATCCATAGCCATTGTACCCTCCCTATTGCTCTAAGTTAATGAGATTGAACCGAAGAATCCTTTCATTGATTTGATAGAATTTTTCAATTACCTTTGTGTTCTTTGAATCGAATTGGAAGTAATTGATGAGGTAAAAGCCTTCGCTTTTTTTGTTGATCAAATAAGCCAGTCTCCGTTTTCCCCATACATCTGTCTTGACCACATCGCCACCATTGTCACGGATAAAATCCAGGATCTTGTTGTTTTCCTTTTCGATTTCATCTTGTGTCAAGGTAGGATCCAATATGATCATACTTTCATAGGATCTTATCATTCGTTTCCTCCTTTGGACTTTCGATCCCGGCATTGGAAGTACCGGAATAGGTTTTTTTATATTGGCTGTATGAATCAGCCATTGCTTTATAATCTCTCGCTAGGAAAAGGTCGAGCATTTTCACAACTTCGTCCAAAACACTCTGAAGAGATGCTGCCTCTTCATCCGAAAAACTGGAAAGGACATAGTCTTTCATTCCCTGGTCTTTCGGTTCCTGAATCCCGATACGAAGTCTTTTAAAATTCTGTGAATTGAGAGATTCTATAATGGATTTCAACCCATTATGACCACCATCTCCACCTTTTTCACGAATCCTGATCTCACCCAATGGAAGATAAATATCATCCACAATGATAATGATATCATCAATATTCTTATATTGATTCAAAACATGCTGAACAGCCAAACCACTCAGATTCATATAGGTTTGAGGTTTGATCACGATATTGCTTTTCCAACGGATATACTCATAATCACGTTGACGTGAAAAACCTAAACCCCTGTGTTCAGCCCAGCGATCTAGTGCCATAAAACCGATATTGTGGCGGGTATACTGGTATTCATTGCCAGGATTGCCCAAGCCGACGATCAGTTTCATGATACGTTATTTTTCAGTTTCTGTCTCGGGAGCTGGCGCAGCTTCTGCTGCTTCAGCTTCAATTTCCAGACCGCGAGCAGTATGAATGCTTGCGATGGTCAAATCAGCAGCATCATGAATATGCAAATTCTTGATGTCGATGTCTTTGACATGAATACTCTGACCGATTCGAAGGTTCGAAATATCGACCTGGAAATCTTCAGGGATCTCTGCAGGTAAACAGGTAAGCGAAAGATGACGCATCCCTATTTCCAGGATACCACCGTTTTTCAAATCTTCAGGCTGTCCGATGAATTTCAAAGGAACATTGACATTGATAGGTGTATCCTTGTGCAGTTCAAGAAAATCAACATGAATTACATCCCTGCGAACCGGATGGATCTGTCTTTCTTTCATGATCGTGTTATATTCTTTGCCTTCAATGTTAATATTGAAAAAGGCAATTTCGCCGATACTCTTTTTATACTCTTTCATGAATTCCATCTTGTTCAAACTGATGGGGATACCTGTTTCACCCTGTCCGTAGATCACAGCAGGAATGAGACCACTCTTTCTTAATTCAGTATTAAGAGATTTCTTACCGACGGTACGCTTTGTAGCTTCCAATCTGAATATCATTTTTCCTCCACATGCTTCTATCTAAAAAGAATGCTAATCGATTCTTCGATATGTACTTTCTTTATTGCTATCGCCAGCATCTCCGCTATGGATAACTGGACAATCTTTGAGCATGCCTTTTTCTTCTCGTTCAAAGGAATCGAGTTTGTAATAAACAATTTCTCGATTGGAGAATTCTCCAAGTTGCTGACCGCTTTCCCGGACAACACTCCATGAACTGAAGCAGCATATATCTTTTTGGCTCCAAACTTTTCTAAAGCAGTTGCCACTTTTACCAACGACCCGCCAGTGTCAATGATGTCATCAAAAAGAATTGCTTCCTTCCCGTTCACATCACCGATAATGTTCAGCAATTCAGTCTGGTCGGAGTTCCCCTGCCGTCTCTTGTCACCGATAGCCAATCCGCAATTAAGCCTTTTTGCAAGGGCTCTCGCTCGATTTGCTCCACCAGAATCCGGGGAAACGACCACAAGGTTATCAGCAGACAGAATCGTCTTGAAATATCTTGCAAAGATCGGAATTGAATACAGGTGATCCACAGGGATATTGAAAAAACCCTGAATCTGGTCTGCATGCAAATCCATCGTAATCACTCTATGAGCACCAGCCTGCGTGATCAGATCCGCCACAAGCTTTGCTGTAATCGGAATACGCGGCTGATCCTTTTTATCTGATCTCGCATACCCGTAATATGGAATTACGCAATTAATCCTCTGTGCTGATGCTCTTTTAAAAGCATCGATCATGATGAGCAATTCCATCAGATTATCATTAACCGGGCAACATGTCGGTTGAATGATAAAGACATCGGTTCCCCTGACATTATCATTGATCTTCACAAATGATTCGTCATTTGAGAATTTGAAGATTTCCATATCCCCTAAAGGGATGCCGGCAAATTTGGCGACTTCTTCCGCCAATTCCACATTTGCTCTGCCGGTAAAGATCTTCAGCCTCGAAAACATCATTCCTCGATAATCACTTTGAATCTTACATTCTATTCAAGATACGTGCACAATATGTCCAGTATCCTTCAAGCTCAAATTCCTTCTTTGCTTTCATCATTGTAGCCGGGTCATCAAAAAAACCAACACAGGTTGACCCGCTGCCAGTCATGATCGCTTTTGACGCTCCACTGGAATCCAGTCTATCTAAAATTTCTCCAATCATTGGATACTTTTTGATGATGCCTTTTTCCAAGCGATTGAAGCATCTTGTCACATCTCGATTCTTTATTAAAAGCTCCCAATCATCAGATTGAGAACCATAATCCACACAGTCATACGCTTCCTTGGCAGAGATCCCAAAATCTGGCTTTACCAGAAGGAGTGTCTTATCAAGAAAGCTCGGTATTGGAGTGATCACTTCTCCCTTATGGGTTCCCAGTGCAGTACCACCATATAGAAAGAAGGATATGTCATTCCCGAATTTTGCAGCGATCTGATTCATCTCATGATCGGTCAGATTTAAATCCCACAACTCTGATAACCCTTGAATGGTTGCAGCAGCGTTACTACTGCCGCCTCCCATTCCCGCCGCAATCGGGATATTCTTTTCCAACACCATCTTCACGCCATTTTCAATCTGATACTCCTGTTGAATAAAGTGTGCTACTTTATAGACAAGGTTCTCACGATTAGATATAGCTTCCACGTTGGTCAAAAATTCGATGTTCCTACTTCTTGTCAAAGTAAATTTTAGAACATCCTTCAGATCAATTTCGGTGAAAATCGTCAGAATTTCATGATATCCGTCGGGTAAAGATCCGAGGACATCAAGATAGAGATTTATCTTTGCGTAGGAGTTTCGCAAAAAACTTTCTATCTTTTTTGGGCACATCTTCACCGTAATAATAGTAATAATAATAGTAGTAGTTATTCTGCTTGGAATAATATCTATTAACCTGAATACCGTTCACGACGATACCATCGATCTTGGCATTCACATTGGCAAGCAATTCACGCGCACGCTTCACTATACCTTTTTCAGTTAAGCCTATTCTCACGATCAGCAAGAGCATATCTACTTTCTTAGCCAAAATCAATGCATCTGTAACGGCAATCACAGGTGGTGAATCGAAAAGTATGAAATCATAGTTTTCCTTCAGATCAAGGATCAATTCATCAAACCGTTTGGATGATAACATTTCTGATGGATTGGGAGGAATAAAACCACTGGTAATAATATCCAGATTGGGAATTTCAGTATGTTTGGCAACTTGTGCCACAGTGAGATTGGAATCAATGAGGTAATCACTGACACCATTTTCTTTATCCAACATGAATTTATTCTGTATCATTGGTCTGCGCAAGTCGAGATCAACAAGAATTACCTTTGCATTCATCTGCGCCAAAGTCACAGCCATATTCGCGATACTTGTTGATTTTCCTTCCTTGGGACCTGAACTTGTAACCAAAACGGTTACAGAACGTGGTGGTTTCTTGGATATGATATTTGTACGCAAGGTTCGATATGATTCAGCAATCGGTGATTTTGGTGCATAATGAGAAACCAACTGCGCCATCACATATTGTAATGACCGGGCAAGTTCTGCTTTTGACTCTCCATCCGCCTTTTCAATCATCTGATTGAATTCTTCAAGATCTGACTCAGATTCCTGAATCATGGGAATTGTGCCTAATATTGGCAATTTAACAAATGTTTCAATATCATCGAGGGTACGAATTCGCGTATCCAGAGAATGTACAAGGAATGCAGCGCCAATACCCAATCCCAAGCCAAGCATGATGCCTACGAGGAAATTGACTGAAGGTCTCGGTTTAATTGGAGATTGAGGTACAACGGCTCTTTCAATGATACGGATATTACCCATCTTAGCTTGTTCAGCAACCTTGGCATCCTCATACTTTTCCACCATCATGTCATGGATCTTTTCGTCCAGCATCATGTTACGTGTCAAGCGAGCCAATTCCAGTTCTTTATCCGGTAAAATCATAATACGCTGATTATAACCCTCCACCGTTGATTTCAATCCATCAACTTTCGCCTGAGCTACCATTAGGTCAACTTGGGCAGTAGAGATTTTTTCCACCAACTCAGCACGGAACGCAAGAGGGTCTTGACTGAGCTTTTTATCGAGGATTTTAGATATCTCTGTTTGGAGCTTGTTCTTTGCATTCACTAATTCGTTGTTTAACTGAACAATTTGCGGATGATCAGTCGGGTAATTGTTCTTTGTAATGAGCTTCGTTACCAAAGCTTGATTATCTACAATATTCTGACGTAATTCTTCGACATAGGGAGTCGATATAATCGAATTCACATCGGTCAGCATGGAATCTTGCTCAGTTAATTGACTTGATAAAAAGGACAGTGTCTTTTTTGCCACACTTAAATCAGTCTGAGCAGCTTCATATAATGCTTGAACATCAGCCGATTTAGTGATCAGGGAGTTTGTTTCCTCGCTTAATTCCGTTAATCCATTCTCAATTTTATAGGTTCTCAAATCTTCTTCAGATGTTTGCAATCTTCTGGAAATAGCATCCAGTTGCGACTCGAGGAATTCACGGATATTCGTGAATTCCAGTCTCGCATATTGCGTATTCTGTTGTTCTAGCGCTTCTGCTAATGCATTTGCTGCAACCATCGTCTCGACTGGATCAGTGGATTCATAACTTATGGTTAATATATCCGTATCTCTTTTTGATTCAATACGAAAGAGACTCTTCAATGCACTGACTGGATTAGGTGCCTTTGTAATAGGGAAACTGTCCGCATCTTTATTTTTAAGCATGATCTGGTAAGCAAGAGCAACCACTGGACGGCTTTTCATGATTTCCATATTATTATTGATTGTTGAAGGACCTATACCCGGAAACTGAAGGAAAAGCATTTGGTTGTTGTCTGTCTTATCCTGCAACAAGACTTTTGCAGAGGATTCATAGATCTTAGGTAATCTGGCTGTGTACACAACTGTACCTGCAAAAACCAGGATGAAAATACCAATGACTAATAATCGATATTGAAGTATGATCCTGAGATAATCAGTTATTTTGATATCACTTGGATTTTGATCGAGATTTGTTTGTTCCATAAATCCTCAAATTATTTTATGCTATGGACAGTCACATATATACTTAAAGCAATTGCAACTTTAGATAGAAAATCAGTTACACGGGTAAATGCGTAGAATATGGTACCTGAGACAATTACCGTATCACCTGGTTGAAGAATTGGAATCAGTGTTTCATTTCCTGTTTCCATATACTCTTTTAAATTGACCATAATCACTTTTTGTGAAGTGGAAGTGGGTCGAATGATACGTATCTTGGTCAGCTTGGCATTTTCTGAAGGTCCGCCGGCAAGGGATAATAGCGTTAATAAATCTGTATCATCGGGTACAATATATAAGCCAGGACGTAAAACCTGTCCCCAGATATATGTGTAGATCTTAAGTTTTTCTTCATTACTCATACTTCCGGAGTAAGTATATGCTGAAGCGTTATTCATCGTTGGCATCATGGGATAAGATGCGGTATTAGCAACCTGACCAAATGCAGCACTCATAACGATTACAAGTATCATTACCAGTAGTAATTTCTTCACAATTGCCCCTTCTGTGCATTTTAAAAATGATAAAATCTTATTTTCCTGCAATTCAGTCAAGCAAATAATGTAGCGCTTCCTGTAAATATTCCCGCCAATTGACTTACTTCATCCTTGCAGAAAATATAGATTTTCTCATACTTTATGATTACATTAACTTCTTCTAAGGTACCTATTGTACCCTGAATGTCATTTCATGGGATTCAGAACCGATATAGATATGTAGATTATTATCCCATTCAAGCGCATCCACTCGCCAAGCAAGTGTTCGATTCGTAAACATAGAGCCGGTGTATGGTATCGAATAAGTAACTTCATGCTCGGTTTGAATATCTGTTGACCACAAGAGATTATGAAATTCATCAAAAAGGAGTACACGGTATTTTGAATAATCATTACTGGTATCAAAAACAAAATGCAAGCCCGCCATTGTAGATAGTACATCTCCATTGGCAGGTGAATGTGGTAATTGTTTTTCCAGTAATCTGTAGGATACAGTATCTGATTTAGTGCTGTTCCCTGATTGGTCAAACACTTCGATGAAATATGAATAGGCATAGTAAATACTATCTCCATTCATGGTTTCGTTTTTGGTATCGGTAAATGATTCTTCTGTAGCCGAAATTTCCTTAATCACTCTTGGAGTAGAATAGTCATTGAATCTCCATATCTTGATCGTGGCAAGATCCAGGTCCAGCAAATGACTCCATGAAAGGCGAATTCCATCAACATCTGGGACAGCATCTATCCCATTCGAATCATCAGTTAAAAGAACCCAGTTATCCTGGTAATATACGGAGTCGGGCGAATCCCCTGTATCACCTAAATGGGGTATTAACAGAGGTTTTGTAGGTGGAATTTTGTCCTTTGTGATCATTTCTTTTCCTGAACATCCCATTAAAACCAATATTACCAATATCACCAGAATCATATATTTCATCATAACATCTCCTAAAAGTTAAACCTTAAGCCTATTCGATTCGTACTTCCAAGTGGATTTGTGATAAATGCATAATCGACATTAAAACCGTATAACTTGAAAGTAGTTCCAGTTGAGAAATTATGGTCATAATATCCAAATCTGAGTGTTGCTAACTTATGATACTGAAATTCAGCACCATAATGACGTAC
>Ga0116170_10002335_pt1 | contig 18360 bp, 16 predicted proteins | sample AD_JPNHW1_MetaG_FD_89797 | JGI IMG/M metagenome (GOLD analysis project Ga0116170, IMG submission 89797) | Active sludge microbial communities of municipal wastewater-treating anaerobic digesters from Japan - AD_JPNHW1_MetaG | ecosystem: Engineered > Bioreactor > Anaerobic > Digestate | place...
ACGCACGGCTACGCCGGGGCGGACCTGGCCGCGTTGTGCAAGGAGGCGGCCATGCATTCCCTGAGACGCATACTGCCGGACCTGGACATGGAGGCGGACAGCATTCCCGTGGAGGTACTCAACCGCATCACGGTGACCAAGGACGATTTCTTTGCCGCCCTACGTGAGATGTCCCCGTCCAGCTTGCGCGAGGTGCTGGTCGAGTCACCGAACATGCACTGGGACGACATAGGCGGGCTGGAGGACGTGAAAGCGGAACTGAAGGAGGCCGTGGAATGGCCCCTGAAGTACGCCGGGCTGTTCGAGCACATGTCGGCGGAACCGCCCAAGGGCGTGCTGCTGTACGGACCACCTGGAACGGGAAAGACCATGCTGGCGAAGGCGGTGGCGACGGAGTCAGAAAGCAACTTCATCAGCATCAAGGGGCCGGAGTTCCTGAGCAAGTGGGTCGGCGAGAGCGAGAAGGCGGTGCGCGAGACGTTCCGCAAGGCCCGTCAGGCCGCCCCCTGCATCGTGTTCATGGACGAGATCGATTCCATAGCGCCCACGCGCGGTGGTGATTCCGATTCCCATGTGACGGAGAGGGTCATCTCCCAACTGCTCACCGAGCTGGACGGCCTGGAGTCGCTGCACAACGTGGTGGTGATCGCGGCCACGAACCGCCCGGACATCATCGACCCGGCGCTGCTGCGCCCCGGCCGCTTCGATCGGCTGATACAGGTGGGCGCCCCGGACCTGGAGACCAGGAAGGCCATCCTGCAGGTGCACTTCAAGCGGAAGCCGCTGGCTGACGATGTGAAGCTGGACGAGGTGGCGCACAAGACCGACGGGTACACCGGAGCGGACCTGGCGGCTATCGCCAACGAGGCGGTGATGAGCGCCATAAGGGAAGCGGTGGCCGCGGGAAAGGGAGAGGACCCCGAGGCCATGAAGAACACCAAGGTGAACATGAAGCACGTGATGGACGCGGTGGAGAAGCACCGCCCCATCCCCCTTCAGGAGCTGAGCAAGTTCCAGAAGATAGCCAAGGATTTCGAGTACGTGAGGTGATGATATGAGAAGCGTGAGACGTGACGATGATTGGAACGACCTGTTCCGTTCCTTCGACGATGATTTCGACGTGATGCGGGAGCGCATGGACCGGCTATTCGAGGCGGCCCTGCGCGGAACTGGGGAGGATCCGCTGGTCTATGGGTTCTCGATGCGCACCGGGGCGGACGGAAGGCCGATGGTGCAGGAGTTCGGGAACGTACCCCGGGGCGGCGCGCCCCCGGACCCGAGCTGCCGGGAGCCCCTTACTGACGTCACAGAGGAAGGCGAAAAAGTGCGGGTCATAGTGGAGCTGCCGGGTGTGGACAGGGATGACATCGACCTTCGTTCCGAGGATAGCGAGCTCACGATATCCGTGGATACGGAAAGAAAGAAGTTCTGCAAGCAGCTGGACCTTCCTTGCGACGTACGCCCGGACAGCGCGACCGCCGAGTACCGCAATGGGGTGCTGACGGTGCTCATGGACAAGGCCATACGACCCCGGGGAAAGAAGATCGCCATCAACTGACCCGGGGTCTGGCCACTCCCCCTTTTTTAGCAATCCTTATATAGAAGCCGTAGCGAATTACATGCTGTGCAAAGAGACGAGCTCATAAGGTCGGTGCGGGAGCTCCTGCTCCGTTCTGGCTTCAGCGCTTCATCGCCATTGAAGCTTAGGAGCATCGCCTTCGACATAGTCGCTCGTCGGGACCGCAATCTCATCTTGGTCAAGGTTCTAACGAACATCGATGCCTTCTCCAAGGAGAACGCCGAGGAACTGAAGGTACTGGCCGAGGCGCTTGGCGGATCGATAATGATGATCGGGGAGCGTTCCGGTTCGGGCGACCTGGAGCAGGGCATCGTCTACTCCCGTTTCGATATTCCCATAATCGCCTTCGCCACCATGAAGGACCTTCTTTTGGATGACGAGCCACCGTTCATCTTCGCCGCGCCAGGAGGTCTCTACGTCCGCCTGGACAGCGACCTGCTGCACAATCTGAGGGAGGACCGGAGCGTAAGCCTCGGAACGCTGGCCGAGGTGGCGGGCGTATCCCGCCGCACGATACAGATGTACGAGGCTGGCATGGGGGCCATGATCGACGCCGCGCTTCGCCTGGAGGAGTTCCTTGGCAAACAGATAGTGGTGCCGGTGGACCCCATGGGCTACAAGCCCCCGACCCAGGAGCGCCGCCCTCTGGACATGGAGAAATGCGACGATTTCAGCAAGAACATCTACACCCTGCTGATGCAGATGGGGCTGCTGGTGAAACCGACCGAGAAGTGTCCCTTCGAGGCCCTGACGGTAGACCACGATCTGCTCATCCTCACCGGACTGGGCAAGGACGAGACCAAGCTGGCTGACAAGGCCAAGGTCGTGTCGGACATCTCGCGCATCACCGGAAAGGAATCGGTTATATTCATCGAGAGGCTACGCACCAGGCACAGCATCGAGGGCACGGCGCTCATCGGACGCGACGAGCTGAAGAACATTCATGAATCGGAGCGCCTGCGCAAGATGGTGAACGCCCGGAGCGAGGTAGATGAGAGAGATTGAGCTGAACGGTTCCCGGACCTATGTCCTCCCGGTGATCAAAGGATTGGTCAGCGAAGGGGAGAAGGTTCGCGCGGCCATCGTCGAACTGAGACCGGAAGCGGTCGGCATCTCCATATCCAAGGAGGAGCTGCAGGGCCTGCGCTCCTATCAGGACGAGGAGATAGAGCTGAGCGACCAGGAGGAGGCCTACAAGGTCGGATTGCTAGAGTTCGGGGAGGTGCAGATGCCTCCGCCCTGCTACCGCGAGGCGCTCAAGGTCTGCGACGAGCTCGGCGTTCCGCTGATACCTCTGGACATGAACGAGGACCTGTTCTCGGAACGCTATTGCGAGCTGATCGGCGGTCTGGAGCTGATGAAGGAGTCGTTCTTTTCGCATCGTGTCGCCAGGAAGCGTTTCGACCTAGAGAGCGCCGAGGCGTTCGTTCTTGACTATGACCGCAAGGTGAACGGCGGGAGAGGGCTGTCCGCATTGAACTTGGAACGGGAGGCGCATATGGCCAGCACCGCCGCGGAGATGGCCTTGGGACGGCGCACCCTGCTCCTGCTGCTGGAGCTGGAGCGATCGGACGGTGTGCTCCGGCGCATGGAAGCTGACGCGAGGGATTAATAGCCGGGAGGGCGCTTGACGACCATGGAGGGGGACGGTCGGTCGATCGGGCGCTTCGAGAGGAAGGTCGATTCCCTACTGGCCTTCCTGGAGAAGGACCGCCTCAACCTCTGGCAGACCTTCGCTTACGTACTGATCATCGCCCTGGCCAGGGACCTGTCCGAATATTACCTTCTGGACGAGGCCTTCGTCAGCACCGCGCATCCTTGGATATTCAGCATCGCCCATCATGTGGCCTTCTTCGCCCTGACCTACCTGGGGCTGGTGCTCATCCTGAAGGTGTTCTCCGGCTCGGGCCTCCGGAAATGCCTGAACTACACCAACTGGTACTACTGGATAATTCTGCTTCCCCCGTTCGTGGACCGCTTCCTCTTCGGGCAGGAGACCAACTACGCCTACTTCTCCTGGACCGATTTCCTGGCCGCCTTCTTCCTCATGGAGGGGGATTCCTTCCATCCCGGACAGGCCGTGGAGGTGCTGGTGGTCCTCTTCGCCCTCTTCGCCTACGTGATCTGGTTGTACCGCGACGAGGTCCAGGACCTGCCGGGGAGGGCGATGCTGGCCTTGCGCCTGGGGCTCATGGCCCTCTTCACGGTCGCGGCGATGTTCACCTTGGGCACCCCCGGCGCGTACATGCCCGTGGGCTCGGAGGGCGGCGTTCCGGTGTTTCCGAACTTCGACAGCACCAGGTACGTGCAGCACCACCTCTTCATATTCGCCTATTACTACCTGGCGGGAACGGTGCTGGTGCTGGCGCTCAGCTTCATCGCCCTACGCGACCGCTTCCGGAGGGAGCTTGCCGCCCTACGCCCCTATCAGACCGCCTTCTTCGCCCTTATCGTTCTCGCCGGGACGGCCATGGCCTGGCAGGACTGGGGAGAGGTTCGTTTGGTGACCTCGATACTAGAACGGCCGTACTGGGTGAACCTCGCCTATGTGATACCGACGGTGCTCTCGGCGATCCTGGCCTGGCAGGCGAGCGTCATCTGGAACGACCTGAGCGATCGGGAACACGATTCCCCGTTCAAGAAAGGAAGGGTGGTGGCCTCCGGCCTACTACCGGCCAAGGAGTTCAGGGAAGCCTCCCTCATCCTGGCCTTCGTGGCCCTGGCCGTCTCCCTGCTGCTGAGCGTGCAACAGTTCCTGCTAATGGCCGGCATACTGGTCCTGGCGTTCGTCTATTCGTTCCCGCCCGTTCGCTTCAAGAACGCTCTGCTAAGTCCGTTGCTGATGGGGGCGGGGACCTTCCTGGCCTTCCTCTACGGGGCGTCCACGCCCTTCAGCGAGGTGCGCTATGTGATCAACACGCCGTACCTCACCGGCGCGGTCGTGTATCCAGCGCTCTATACAGGAGCGTTCATCGTCGGGGCGTTCATGTTTATCGGGCTGGTCATCGGTTCGATAATAACGGATGCTGATGGCTACGAGGAGGACCGGGCGGGCGGCGTGCGAACTATATACACCACCTATGGACTGGAGAAGGGGGCGGACATGGTATCCGTCCTAATATTCCTGGCCGCCCTCACCCCGTTGGCCCTTTTCAGCTCCTGGACGGACGTCATCGCCTTCCCCCTGCTGGGGCTGGCCGCCTCCCTTCGATTCCGGAAGAAGCGCTCCTCCCGGGCGGTCATGCCCATAGCCATGGTCGGGCTTCTCTACGCCGCCCTGCGGTTCCTGGGAGCTTTCTAGACCAGAGAACGGAACAGCATGCGGTGGAAGCGCGGTATGGTCATCATGAGCAATCGCTGCCAGGTCTCCTCGCCCAGCGCCATCTTGGTCCAGGCCTCGACGTACGGACCTTCCTGACGAACGGTCTCGAAGAAGGCTCGAGTGTCGACCACCCCCAGAAGCCAGTGCAGCACCGGCGATATCACCGTGGCGGCCCGGATATCCCTCACCACGGTGTCCTTGACCAGGCGATCGTATCTGCTGATGGCGTTCCGATCGTCGCCCTTGACCAGAGATATCGCGGCGTCGCTTGCCAATATCGCACTGGCCAGTCCGTGGGAGAGCCCCTCGCCGCTCATCGGGGAGACCAGCCCGGCGCTGTCCCCGGCCAGCATGAACCGGGACGAGGAAAAGCGCTCCCGGGGCAGGATGGGTATCGGATGGGCGGAAGGTTTGCTACGATCAACAGCCTTGGCTAGACTGTCGTCCCAGACCGTGCTCATTCCGCTCAGGAGCAGTTCTTTGGTGTATCCATGACCGCCCACCCCGAAGTTGGCCCGGCCGCGATAGGGGAACATCCAGCCCATCAACGGGAACATCGGATACCGGCGTAGCCCTTTGGTGGGAGTGTCGATAAGGAAGACCTCGATGTCGTCGCCCGGATCGTTCATGGTCGTGTCGACCGACCTGAGGCCCATGGCCATGGAGTTCGTCGGGGGCGGACCGAAAAGCGCTCGGGCGTTCCTGCTGCCCGCGCCCTCGGCGATCACGGCGCATCTGGCGGATATCTTACCGTCCGCCGTGCTGAGCTCCACTTCGTCCGATCCGGATATCCGTTCTACGGCCTTTCCTAGGCGCACCTCTACCCCGGCCTTCTCCGCCATGCGAAGAAGATGCAGGTCGAAGTTGGCGCGGTCCACGGTGTAGGTGAGGCACCGATCGAAGCGGAAGCGCTCTCGGAAGTCCCGGCCGACCACGTGGAACCCCTTGACCTCCTTCTCGATCACCGAGTCCGGAATGGGGAAGTCCAGCCGGGAAGCGGCTCTCATTAGCACCCCGCCGGCGCAGGTCTTGATCCAGGGCGGCAGCTGACGCTCTATTAGTACCGTTGAAAGGCCCGCCTGGGCGCAGCGGTAGGCGCAGTAGGACCCTACGGGCCCCCCGCCGGAGATGGCCACATCGTACAAGGCCAGTCCGCCTTCACCTGCGCTTGCGGTCCTTCCTGTTTATCCATCCCTCCGCGGCCACCAGCCCCAGCACGCCGAGCAGCGGGTACAGGATGGTGAGGTCCACGTTACCGGCCTTGACGTTGATGGCCGATTCACCCGAGGCCAAGGCGTTCAGCACCTGCTCGCCCCATTGATGGACCGTTGGATCATTGCGGTACAGCCATATGGACGGCGCCGTTCCTCCGCTTCTTCCGGGGGCGAAGCCTATCACCAGCGCGATGTCCGTATAGCCATCTCCGTTGAAGTCCCCAAGAGCCAGGGTCTGAACGTTGTATATGGGGTTGTTGCCGCCCACGGCCGCTGAGAGGCTGGAGGTGGTTATTGACAGCGCAGGGGAGAAGGAGTTGCCTCCTACACCATAAGAGTACATTAAGCTGCGATCGGTCGCTCCACTGCCCAGGTAGGACGTGCCGACGATAATGTCCGGGTAGTTGTCGGGCATGTCAGTGGCCGAGGTCACGTCCCCCACCGCGAGAGCTGTGATGAACTCGTTGTTGTTCTGCATTTTGAATAGTATAGACAATTTAGCAGGCCAATTCACGGTCGGCGAGATGTGGCGAATGCCCACGATGTCTAGCACTAGGGAGTCGTTGAACACGTCGGTCAGGGAGCGGTCCGCTGCGGACACCTTGATGTAATAGACAGCGTTGGTGGTGTGCGGAAGCTGCAGCTGCTTAAGCGTCTCGGTGGTCTCGGTGAAATTGAACGCATCGTACCAGATGTTGCGATCGGTCGAATACTGGACATTGAATTTCTCCCCAGTGGTATAGGCGGATATGCCCATCTGATGGGTCACTTGGGTAGCCAAGTTAGGAACTTCGTACACCCATTCCATCCATCTGCTCTCGGCGTACTTCAGCTCCAACCGGGCATAATCGAACTGGACCGTGCCGCTCGTTCCGTTGTGCACGAACATCACCCTCAGGGACTGAAGCTCGCTCCAGGTGTCTATTCCGGCGGCCTTGAGATCGAACGTCTGGTTCACATCTAGGGATGAGCTGGTCGGCAACATGTTCGTGTTGAAGAAGGTGGTGCCATTCAACGAGTATTTGATGTAATTGTTGCCATTGTAACCGGCCGTGGCCGAATATTGCACCCTCAGTATTACCTGGGTGATCGGTTTTGTGGAGTATGTACTGTCCATGGCGAAGCTGCGAACGTGCATGGTCGTTCCAGAATCGACGTTGTAGGTCACCCCATCATCGTACTTCAGGTTGTTGATGTCCTGGCCAGTGTTGTCGGGGTTGGGAGAGGAGGCCTGCTTCTGGTCTGCCAATCCGAATAGCATCGAGGTGTTCTTGTAGGTCTCAGTCAAAGTCTCATAGACGTTGTCGTTAAACACCAGATTGGCCATGGTCCCGGTCCGCTTGGCGCTGGTCTCGTTCTCCAGTGAGTATTCGGCCGAAGGCGTCTTCAGTGTGTCGGAAGGAGTGGATGGCATGGTCTTGATGACCGTGACCTTGACCTTTGTATCAGAATCGGGCGCTGCAGTGCTAGTCCTGATTATATCTGGATATCCGTTGAGGTCCACATCCGAGATGGCGACGGACGGGGTCCTCTGGGTATGGTCCCAGGGGTTGGTACTTTCTACGGTCGGTATGTTGGCAGCAGGGATAACGGCCCCTGGGCCGAAAGAACCCGCCTTGGGGTTTGTCGTTATCCCGATCACCTGTCGCCATTGGTTGATCCAGATCTTGGTGACCCCGGTCTCGTATACCGCCACGATGTCGTCCACCCCGTCCTGGTTCAGGTCATCAACGGCAATGTCCATGGCACCAGGGTTGTCATTCTGGTTGGTGTAGGTGTTTGTTCCTGATAGTTGTGTCTTCGTCCAACTACCATCGTTCCAGAATACGTATATCCCACGATTGAAGAACATACCAAATGAGTTAGCATAGCTGGCATCACCAGAACCGGTGGCTGAGGTATAGACGACCGCATGAAGGAAAGAAGCGACAATGTCAGTATCTCCATCTCCATCAAAATCGCCTGACCCCAGGGCACCAACCACCTCATTTATCGCGGAATAGGACGAAGCGGCGAAGCGATCGTTGCTGTAGGATGTCGCCCAGACAGAGGAGTCCTCGTTAGCCAATCCTTTATCATTGTTTTCAGCAGCTTGTGTTCCGGGATAGGCATCGAACGCGGTACATATGATGTAGGGTAGCGTCGACCAGGCGCTGCCTGCAAAGTTCTGGTTCCTGTACCAGGCGAGGGATACGGTGCTGTCCTGATAACCTACCACGACGTCCTGATACCCATCATTGTCGATGTCGGCCAGGACCATGCCGGTCGGGCCATTGTAGGTGTCCTGGTCTATATAGGTAGCGTCCCACTGGTCGAACCGCTCGCCGTTCTTGTACCAGACCAGTTTATTGTCCTCCCAGGTGGCCCCGGAAGCGCTCCAGGTGAAGGAGCCCGCGCCTACGCTGGCCACCATGTCAGTGGTGGAGCGCGGGGCGGTCACGTTGAACTGGTAGTTGAGGTTGTAGTAGGTCTCACCGGTACCGTAGTTCCCGGAGTCGGTCAGCACCGGTATGAGCATGGAGTATGAGTTCCTGCCCGCCAGCCACCAATCGTTGTTGGGTTCTAGCAGTTTGATCTGCACGGTGTAGACCGCGTCGATGACAACGCTGTCATATATCCGGCTCGGACTGGTCCCGGTCTTGGACGTCTTGTATATCTGAGACAGCGGAGCGTTTTTAGTGAGGGTTGGTGCGGCCCCGGACATCCAGGTAGTCGGCGTGGGCAGGGTCTGCTTGATAACGTACTTTCCAGTATAATCGTTTACCTGGATATCATTAATGACCACCCTGGTTATGTTGGAGTCGACATCCTTGGTGAATATCTTCAGATACATGATGTCGGTGTGGTTGAACGATTTGCATAGCTCAAGCTGGTTCGCCGAATTAACCTTGTAGGTCTTAATTATTGGATATTGCGCCCCGGTAACCGAGATGCTGTCTGGTATGTTCACCACGGTCCCGGTGTTGTCCCTCAGAGATATTTGTAGCGGGAAATACAGGGGCTGCATGGGGGCGCTGAGGTTGATGTAGTACCTGTGGAAGGTGGCGTATATGCCACCATAGGAGAAGGCGTTGATAAGTTTGCTGGGCGGCGCTAGGAGAGCCCCGGTGGTGGGGTTGTAGAGGGAGAAGGAGTTCTCGATGGCCAGATTGACCAGCTTGTCGCTGTAAATCTCTATGTAAAACTTTTCGCCCGGAGTGAAGGAGCGGGAGATATTGTTATCGGACGCCCTCCTGATGTAATAGAAGGTGGTCCCTACCGGGCCGCCGCTCTGCCCTCCGCTGGCGTCCGGCGGATATGTGCCGTTCACCAGGTAGCTCTCGTAATCGTAGAACGGTCCTATCTGAGTGTTGTTGGTCTGCGAACCGCCGCCACCGGCGTACTGAGCGACGAGGGTGAAGCGGGAGGAGGCGGACTTGTCGGTCATGTCCTTGGCCATGACCATGACCAACTTGTCATCGTAGGCGATCTTACCGACGATGGGGTCGCTGGTGAAGACGCCGTCGTTGTCCGGGTCGGTCAGTTGAACGAAGTTAAGACCGATCGACCGGGCGTCGACCATGACGCTGGAGGTGTTCAGATTACCATCGGGGTCCATCACCGCGGCGGAGAACCGGAAGCTTGAACCGTCAATGATGATGCTCGGCTTGGTCCCGCGGGAAGTGATGATCGGCGCGTACGAACCGGTAACCTGCCCGCCAATCATCTCCGCCTCCCATACCTTGGAGTTATGGACGGTGTCGATGATCACCACGCTGAGCGGGGTGTCCGTGTTGATCCCTTCGATCTTATACTTCCATACCTCGCCGGGCGTCCAGGTCGTTCCGAGCGGATTACTGGACGAGTTCATCTTGAGGGATATTAGGTTGGTGCCGTATGTGAACAGGTAGATGTTGGTGCTCTGGTTGTCCAAAGGCTGGCCGCCCTTGTGCGTGAGGGAGATCCAGCGGGCGCCGTCCACCACCTCCGACAATTCGTAATCGATCTCCGCATAGGTCTGTTCTTCTGGCGACGGTATGGTGGCCACGTAGAACATTATGCTGGAGAACAGGGTGACCGTGATGGCCAGGATGAGCAGGTTGCCAATGATGTCAGATACTGCCCTGCGACATTTCCTGAGCTGTTTCTGGAATCGGACCATTCTTCATCCCTCGCTAAAGCTACCGCTCTAGAATATAATCTATGGAACAAGTGGATATTTAATGTTTGCCTGGACTATAAAAGTGGTATCAGAATTCGATGCCCTTCCTGGCCACCAGCCCCTCGTCGTACGGGTGCTTCTCTACGGTCATAACCGTGACCAGATCGGCCTCCTGCTTCAGTTCGTCCGGCGCGTTCCTTCCGGTGCAGACGACCTCCACCCCGCCCTCTCTGTCCCTAAGAGCGCCGATGACCTCTTCCAGAGATATTAACCCGAAGTACAGGGCCACGTTCACCTCGTCCAAAACCAGAAGGTCGTACTCGCCCGAGCCTAGCATGGAGCGGGAAAGGTCCAGAGCGCGCTTTGCGCAATCCACATCGTCCTGGCAGTGCCGCCCCTTGGTGATCAGCTTCCCGGAACCGAACTGGAAAACCTCGACGCCCATTCTTCGTAACGCGAGGATCTCGCCGTAGTCCTCGCCCTTCTTCATGAACTGCACGACGCCCACCCGCAGGCCGTGCCCCCAGGCGCGCAGCGCCAGACCTAGAGCGGCGGTGGTCTTGCCCTTCCCATCGCCGGTATAGACCTGCAGCAGTCCCAGTCCGTTCTTCTCCATCTTATCCGTACATCATTAGGTTCCAGGCCTTTAAATATTCCAATCCCCGGTAATCTAGGCATGATGGAGCTGGAGATCAAGGTACCCTGCGAGGACCTGATCGGTCTGGAATCGCGCCTGAAAGGAATGGGGGCGTCGCACGTGGAGGACCTGGACCAGATCGACCTGTACTTCTCCCACCCGGCTCGGGATTTCGGCGTCACCGACGAGGCGTTGCGGCTAAGGAGGGAGAACGAGCGCACGGTCATCACCTACAAGGGCCCGAAGCTCGACCAGGACACCAAGCTCCGAGAGGAGATCGAGCTGGGAGTGGAGGACCTCGACCGCATGTCCTTGGTCCTGGAAAGGATGGGGTTCCGGCCGGTGATCCGAATCGTAAAGAAGCGCACCGTCTACGACCTCCAGGGCATTCATTTCTGCCTGGACCGCCTGCCGGAGCTGGGTAACTTCGTGGAGATGGAGTGGCAGGGCGATGACCTGGACTTCGGAAAGAAAAGGATCATGGAGCTCAAGCAAAAGCTCGGGCTGAGAGGAAATGAGCGACGCTCCTATCTGGAGCTGCTCATTGAAAAACGTTAGATGATCACAGGGTGCGGATCTTCTCGATCACGAAGTCCTTGATCTTGGGGTCGTCCGGTATCGTGACCGACTTCTTGAACCGCTCGGTGCCGTCTGGCAGGTAATAACCACGGGACAGGGAGATGAACTCGTTCTCGCCCTCCTGGGTGATGGCCTTCTTCCGCGCTACCTCTATGAAGTTGTTGCGGCCGAAGGGTATCTTCTCGGCGCTAAGCGTTACAAAATCCACGTTCTTTCCCGGCGCATCGTCATCCATTGCGGTTGCCTCCATTTCGGTAGCTATGCAACGTTCGGTAAAATTATAAAGGTTTGCCTTATGTATATACGATGCTGGCACATTTATCTTGATGGACGAATTGATGATATTGATGACGCTTTCAAGCACCAACATCGACAGTTAAAAATAGAACGGCCTAGATGAAAGGGAGCATGGATGGAGAGGGTCCGAAGCGCACTTGCCCGCGATGCGGAGCCCAGGTGCCGGAGGACGCCGCCTTCTGCCAGCGGTGCGGGCTCCCCCAGAACGGGACGGACGACGTGGCGCGACAATACGCTTTTTACGCTCCCCCGCCCCGGCCGGTGAGGGAGAAGAGCAGTTTGCAGTCCGCCAGGGAGGTCATCAGGGGCATCGGGGCGTACATGACGCTCGTCGTTCTGGCGTTGGTAACGATCAACGTGGGCATCATGCTCTGGGGCATGCAATACGTCATCCCCGAGGCCTGGGACTCCTACACCTCGTTGTTCGTCGCCCTGCCCTGGCTCGTGAGGTTCCTGGAGCTGCCGGGGGTGTGGTTCGTCGTCTACTACATCCTGCTGGTGATCGCGGTTCTCTTGTCGTACGCCATCATGCTGTATCTGGGAAGAAAGCAGCTCTGGAATGAGCTCCGATTCAAACCGAGCGCGCATTCGCCGCTGTACGGCATAACCACCATCTTCCTGGCGGTACTGGCGATGAACGCCGCCTACTACCTGCTGCTCGGTTTGTTCGGCATCGATCCCTCCTCCGGAGGCGACACCGGTGAGCTGTGGCAGAAGCTGTACAGCCTGCTCCGGGCCTCGGTCTGGGAGGAGGTCATTTGCCGGATCCTTTACATCGGCCTGCCCCTCGGGGCCGTGTACATCCTGAAGGGCAAGGGAGCGCCTTACCACAGGTACGTCCTGGGAGGGAACTTTCAGTTCGGTCCCTGGGAGAAGTTCTTCCTGGTGTTCTCCTCGGCCATGTTCGCCCTGGCGCACGTCTTCAGCTGGGACCTGTACAAGGTGCCGCCGACCTTCCTGGCCGGACTGGCCCTCGGCTACCTGTTCCTGAAGTACGGTGTCTACGCCAGCATAATGCTGCATTTCTTCATCGATTACCTCAGCTTCCCCATGGACGTCTGGCCTGGTGACGGTACGGACATGATCATGGGCCTGCTTATGCTGGCCTTCATGGCCCTGGGGGTGGTGTACCTGGCGTACTACTTCGTTAAGGCCTTGGAATTGTTCAGCGGCCGGCAGATCATCAAGTGGGGCGACCCCCGACCGGTGAGCGTCTATTACCAGCCCCTCTCCCCCAGTGCCAAATACGTGCCCTACGACGGTGCGCTCACAACGCCTTCCTTTGGATTTGTTTGCAAGCACTGCGCAGGCACGGAGGCGCGGTATGTGGACGGTAAGTTCGTCTGCTCCCGTTGCGGCAGGGAAAGTTGATCAGTCTAGAGAGGACAGCATGCCGCGCAGGCGGTCCCTGGATACCAATGACCGTTCCAGCTCCCGGGCCTCGATCACGTAGCGCCCATGATAGGGCCGGAAGGCGCTCAACCACCTCGGGAAGTCAATGTTCCCCTCGCCGATGACCATGTGACGGTCCCGATCGCCGAGGTTGTCGTGCACATGCATGTTCATGAAGCGGTCCTTGATCGACTGAAAATCAGGGATGTTGCCGACGGTGTTGGAGTGTCCGATGTCGAAGCAAACGCCTAGGTCCGTGCCTTCCATGAACAGGAGAAGCTCCTCGGGCCCCTTGGCCATGGCCACTGGCATCTCCGGCATGTTCTCCAGCGCTATACGAACGCCCAGGTCCTTGCCCCGGGCGTCTATCGCCTTCAACGATTCCTTGGTAGCCTGGATGGCGGTGTCCCGGTCCAGTGCGGTCAGTGGTGACAGGAACCCGGGGTGCACCGTCACCAGATCGATGCCCATGCGGTGGGCGATCTCCATAGACTCCAGCACCTCGTTCAACGCGGCCGCCCTCATCCTGGGATTTATGGCCCCGATGTTGATATCGCTCAGCGGCGCGTGAACGGAATACTCCAGGTCGTAGGACGGCGACAGTCTCAGAAAGTCATCGCGGATGTCCCTCAGGAGATGCCTTCCCTCGGCCACGATCTCCCAGGCCTGGTAATGCTCGGCCACCCTTTCCAGGGCGTAAGGGAAGTCCCAGCGCGAGAGATGCGGGGAGGATACGGCGATCAAGGGATCTCCCCGTCGATGGTCTGGGGAGCGACGTTGTCGATGAACGCTTCCAGCTCGGTGCCTTTGATGAGCACCTCGATGTGCCCCAGCGGCGCGTTGCCTTCCACGAAGGAGATCTTGCCGACGAAGGCGGCCTGCTTGTTCATCTGGAACCTGATCCCTTCTTCGCTCGTCCCGCGCAACATGACCGCCCTGGTACTGTCCAGGATGCGGTGGTTCCTTATGATCTCCTTGAAGCGGGACATGTCGTCGGTCTTGGCCCTTATAGTTCCCTGGCCCTCTTCCAGCACGGCCCCCGGGAAAATGTTGAGAAGGCTGCTTCGCACCCTCTCCCCGTCCTCGGTGGGGTACCATCTGGCACTGGCTACGACCTCGACCATGGGGAATGGATAATTTAAGAAACTATTTAAAATGGGGGCGGCATGAGAAGGTCGGATGCGTAGCAAGGTCGTCGAGGCCCTGGCCAATGACGGTTATCTTCTGGACCAGGAGGCCGAGGAGTTCATTTTATCCCAGCCATCTCCGCTGCAGTTCGCTCGCCAGTTCATCCCCCAGATCCCGTACCAGCCGTTGGTGGTTACCTTGCGCGATCTGCGTACCGTGGTGCACGTGGACGCGCCCCGCCTGGAAACGATAGTGCGCCCGGAGCCGGTCTCGGTGCGCAGAATAGGCGAGGTGCGGGTGATGAAAGACATCACCGCCCAATCGGACTGCCTGGGGACCGTGGAAGGCTTCGCCCGCTACTTCCAGGACCGCTTCGCCAATCTCAAGGCACTATTGCTGCGCCGAAGGGACATGATGGGCGCCATATCCGTCCAGAGGGCCATGGACCCCAACAAGCTGCAGGCCGACGAGGTCAAGGTCATCGGGATGGTCAACGAGGTACGGGATACCCGCTCCGGGGAGAAGATCATCGAGCTGGAGGACGAAACTGGACGGATGACGGTGATGGTGCCCAAGGACAACAAGGCGGCCAAGGACTCCATCCTGCAGGACGAGGTCATCGGCGTGATCGGTAAGATGTCCCGGCGGGACCGGAAGCTGATACTCAAGGACCTTATACGTCCGGACGTCCCGTTCAGTTCCGGCATGGAGGTTACGGATTCCACGGCCCAGGTGGCCTTCATGTCCGACGTGCACGTCGGCAGCAACACCTTCCTGGAGGAACGCTGGAAGAACATGATAGAGTGGATGAGGGACGAGGCCAAGGACCTGGACATCCGCTACGTCGTCATTCCCGGCGATTGCGTGGACGGAGTCGGAGTCTTCCCGGGCCAGGAGGAGGAGCTGGTCATCGAGGACATCATCGATCAGTACCGCGCTCTGGCCGAGCACCTCAAAGACGTTCCGGACGACATTCGGATCGTGATGCAACCGGGGAACCACGACATGGTCCGTCCGGCGGAACCGCAGCCGGCGCTGAGCGAGGAGGTGGCCAAGCTGTTCGACTCGAACATCCTGCAGATAGGCAACCCCGCTTACCTCAAGATAGAGGGTCGGACGATACTGTCGTACCATGGCAAGAGCTTCGACGACCTGGTCAACGGGATCAAGGGACTTTCATACTCCCAGCCGCTGAAGGCCATGGAGGAGATGCTCAAGAGGCGGCATCTCGCGCCGTCGTACGGCGGCAAGACGCCCTTCGCCCCGGAGCGGAAGGATTACATGGTCATTGACGAGGTGCCGGACATCTTCGTCACCGGGCATGTGCACGGCGCCGGGGTTTCCTTCTACAACGGGATCCGGCTCATCAACGCCTCCACCTGGCAGGACCAGACCTCCTTCCAGAAGATGCATAACTTCGTACCGGACCCGGCGAAACTGGTCCTGGCGCATCTCGGCACCGGCAAGATGTCCGTGGCCGACTTCTGAGGAAACCTTGAAATAACGGTGCTTGGGCTAAGGGGGTAATGTACACCACCCCGCCGAAGGACGAGGATGGCGCCAATATTTTCATTGAGAGCGTTCTGAACGGTAACCGTTCCTGGATGACCAATTACCGCCGTCCTCCGGTGAACGGCTCCGCGAAAGCGGTGGTGCTCACCTGCATGGACTCCCGCATACCGCCACTGGAGATGCTGGGACTGACCCCCGGAGAGGTGTTCATCATCAGGAACGCCGGGAACGCCATCAACAACGATTCACTACGTTCTTTGCTCATCTGCCTCACGGTGATGGAGTGCCGCAACGTACTGGTGGTCGGGCACAGCAGCTGCGGCATGCGGTCCTCGGGGGACCTGGACGAGCGAGTGTTGGACACGGTGGACATCGCGGCCCTCTCCGAGGCCCTGGACGAAGAGATAGAGGACGCCCGGTCCTGGCTGGGGTTCTACGAACCGCACGAGAAGGAATGGGCGACCAGGCAGTCCGCCTACCTGCGGGAGATGGTGAAGAGGGTCATGCCCGGGATTCCAGTGACCGTAAGGTCCGCCCTGTATCACCTAGAGAACGGGTACCTGGAGATGCTGGATCAGTAGTCCCAGAAGAGGACCATGAGCCCGTAACCTAGCAGTAGCATTAAAAGTGAGATGAGCCAGGCGTACCTGACCAGCCTGGCCCTTTTTTCCGGAGTATCAAAGAGTTTTTCGAGCATCATCCGCGCGCTTCCGCCTTCTGCTTGACGCGCTTCAGCCGGAAGGTGTTCTCCCTCTCCATCTCCTCCAGGCGGAGGCGGATGAAGGCCTCGGATTCCTGCAGCTCGGGTATGACCTTGAACTCCAGGGCGTTGACGCGGCGCTTGGTCTTCTCCACCTCATCCAGGATCTTCTTCATGGTGGTCTCGATCTCCGCGGCCTCGATCACCGTTTCGACCAGGTTCTCGAAGGCCTTGGCCGCCTCGTCGATGTAGACGGACGTTCCGATGACGCCGTAACCGCGCTGGTCCATCGGCGTTCGGATGGAGTTGGCCTCTATTTCCGGAACCACGATGCCCATGATGTTCTTCGATCGGAGGGAAAGCTCAGGATGGGTCTTCAGGGCGAAGGCGGCGCTCTGCACCGCTATCGCGCCGTCCACCGCCTTGGCGATGGCGATGCTGCGCATCGCTTCCGCGTAATCATGGTTGACCTTGTCCCGGATGTCCTTGGCCTGCGCCAGGATCTTGAAGAACTCCATGATCAGACCGTCCCGCTTCATCTTGAGGATCTTGTAGCCGGACTTGGTCAGCTTGATCTTCTTCTTGATCTCCAGGAGTTCGGAGCGGGTCGGTTTGACGTCGGCGGTTGACATCTCAATCCTTCTTGCGGTACTTCGGGTGGTACTTCTCGATGTACTTGCGGTCAATCCTGGTCAGCTGCCTCTCGTCCAGTGAAGCCAAGATCTCCCACATCAGGTCCAGAGTCCCTTCGATGGTGCGGTCCTCGTCACGGCCCTGCTGCACGATGCGCTTCTCGAAGTCGTCGGCGAACTCCAGGAACTTGCGGTCCCTCTCGGACAATGCTTCCTTGCCGACGATGGCCACCAGTCCGCGTAGGTCACGTCCCTCGGCGTAGGCGGCGTAGCACTGGTCGGAGACGGCCTTGTGGTCATCCCTCGTTCGTCCAGGACCGATACCTTCGTTCATCAACCTGGATAGGGAGGAACCGACGTCGATGGGCGGGTATATGCCGGCCCGGAGCAGTTCCCTCTTGGCCACGATCTGGCCTTCGGTGATGTAACCGGTAAGGTCGGGTATGGGGTGGGTGATATCCTCGCCAGGCATGGACAGGATGGGGATCTGGGTGATGCTTCCCTTCTTGCCCTTGATCCTCCCGGCGCGCTCGTAGATACCAGCGAGGTCGGTGTACATGTAGCCGGGGTAACCGCGGCGACCGGGAACTTCCTCACGGGCGGCGCCGATCTGGCGTAGCGCCTCGCAGTAGTTCGTCAGGTCGGTCAGGATGACCAGCACATGCATGTCCAACGTGAAGGCGAGATACTCAGCGGTGGTCAGCGCCAGCTTCGGGGTGATGATCCTCTCGATGGCCGGGTCGTCCGCCAGGTTCAGGAAGACGACGGCGCGCTTCAGGGCGCCGGTCCTCTCGAAGTCCTTCATGAAGTACTGCGCTTCCTCGTTGGTGATGCCCATGGCGGCGAACACCACGGCGAAGTCCTCGGAACCCCCGAGAACCTTGGCCTGCCTGGCGATCTGTAGGGCGATCTCGTTGTGCGGGAGACCGGAGGCGGAGAAGATCGGAAGCTTCTGACCGCGGACCAGGGTGTTCATCCCGTCGATGGTCGAGATACCGGTCTGAATGAACTCCGACGGGTTGTCCCTCGCCCACGGATTGATGGCGGCCCCGATGATCTCCAGGCGGTCCTCGGGCACGATGGCCGGCCCGCCGTCCAAGGGCTTGCCGGACCCGGATAGGATCCTGCCGAGCATGTCCTTGTTGACTGGCATCTTCATCGTCTCGCCCAAGAAGCGGGCTCCGGCGGTTCGCGGGATACCGGAGGTTCCCTCGAACATCTGGATGA
>Ga0116170_10002336_pt1 | contig 18360 bp, 15 predicted proteins | sample AD_JPNHW1_MetaG_FD_89797 | JGI IMG/M metagenome (GOLD analysis project Ga0116170, IMG submission 89797) | Active sludge microbial communities of municipal wastewater-treating anaerobic digesters from Japan - AD_JPNHW1_MetaG | ecosystem: Engineered > Bioreactor > Anaerobic > Digestate | place...
ATCCGATTCAAGCCCGGCATGATATGGCAGCGCTTTTATGCCATTAACAACAAGCGTTTCGGCAAGTTCTTCCACTTTTTTTCTGCTCAGGCAATAGATGATTCCCGACTTACCGCTGTTGCTTTTAATAAATTTTATAATATCACGCTGGACGTCTTTTGTTTTTGCGCGTACTTCGTAGTAAAGGTTGGGCCTGTTGAAAGAAGACTTGAACAGGGTGGCATTCATCATCCCCAGGTTCTTTTGTATATCATGTTGTACCTTGGGTGTGGCCGTTGCCGTAAGCGCTACGACAGGAACTCTCTTGCCGATGGCCTTTATGGTTGGCCTTATATTGCGGTATTCGGGGCGGAAATCATGCCCCCACTCCGATATACAGTGAGCCTCATCAATGGCATAAAAAGAAATTTCAAACTGCTTGAAGAATTCAATATTTTCTTTTTTTGTAAGTGTTTCCGGGGCAACATAAAGTAATTTTGCTTTTCCGGCAAGCAAGTCGGCCTTTACATCAGCCATTTCCTGTTTGGATAGTGAGGAATTCAGAAAATTGGCTATACCCTTATCCACTCCAAAATTGCGGATATTATCCACCTGGTTTTTCATCAGTGAAATAAGCGGTGAAATGATAATAGCTGTACCCTTGCTGATCAGAGCCGGAAGCTGGTAGGTAAGTGATTTTCCCCCGCCTGTAGGCATAATCACAAAAGTATCATTCCCGTCAAGTATGTTTCTTATGATGGCTTCCTGATTCCCTTTGAATGTATCAAACCCAAAAAAATCTTTTAAAACTTTATGTAATGCAACATCTGTTTTTCCTTTCATTTCTTACATGTTTGTTTGCGTAAATATACTATTTTTTGGCTTATTTTTTAATTATGTATGCAATTTTATTACGAAAGTATAAAAATTTGAGTTTTTTCAAATATTTATTTTTTTATCCATTTTAATCAGCTGCTCATCCTTTACCCATTGGTAAAATTTAAAATCATTTTAATTGTTTCAGATATACCGATGTTTCAGCAGTTGAAAGGCTGACAAATCCGTATTCAGGACAATTGTTCTGACCGGCCGTGAGTATCCATTTAAGAAAAGAAACTGTTGCAGCATCTGTTGGCACCGATTTAAGAGCCAGATACAGCGTGCGGACCGGTGGTGAAGGATATTTCCCGGAACCAACAGCATTTTTAACATCGTCAAATTTGTCAAAAACCAGCTCGTTGTCATCTGCCTGATGGTTTGAATTCAAATCAACAGGTAAAACCATAATGTTACGTTTAAGGAAACCGGTATTCAGATCATAAACTTTGGTCATGCTGCAATAACCTATAGCGTTTTTGTTAGCGGCTACCATATTAATAATATCATTTTCATTATAAACCATTGACCCGGTAATTCCTTTTGCCGGTACTTTTAAAAAATCTGCCATTGTCCGCGAGGTTCCTGAACTGTCATAGACCTTACAAATTTCTATTGGAGCATTAGATTGAACGCCCAGCAGCTGCCCCCAGGTTTTTATTTTTCCAGTAAATGCCCCTGCAAGTTTATCTTTGGTCACACCCGCCAATACAATCTTTTGTATATTCTCATTATCAAAGCTGATAACGGGAACAACGGCATCCCTGGCAACAGGTACTACCCATAAATTTTTTGTTGTTTCATTTTCCGCCGGATTGTACGAAAGCATAGCCATTTTTATTTTTTCTTCAGAAACGTTTTTCAAACTTTTATCACTATTGGCGGCTTTTATAATGACCTTTATCCCGGGATGCTCTTTTTCGACACCCTGCTTCCACTTATTCATGAGAGGAATAATTATCTCAGCACCCTCCACGCTGATGGTCCCTGTGATAGCCTGTGCATCATTTTTTTGGCCGGTACCTTTATCTTTCATATTGCCGGAATTACATCCGCATATGATCAACATAACTGCAGTCAATATAACAATGGTCTTCTTCATAATATTTTTTTTCAAAATTACATTTTTTAATAAAAAACAAATCTCATTTGTGATTATTGTAACGATAAACTATATTTGTTAAAAATTTTTATGATACTCTACCGGCCTGCCGGGGCAGATGATGTAAATTTTATTGCTGAAGCCATTACGGAATCTGATAAAAGTGGTACGGATATTCTTAGCTATGCACGGCTTTTCGGCTTATCTGATGTTGATGCACAAGTATTAATTAAAAAAGCTGTTCGTGAAAATATTCCCGGACAGGAACTTTGTTTATCCGGTTTTTTAATTGCCATGATCGGGAATGAGCCGTCCGGTGCGGTCTGCTCGTGGCTTGAGGCCGAAGATGGCATTCCTTCAAGCGTTCTGAAGGCAAATATCCTTTACTACTTTTTAGGAAAGAATTTTACTGAAAAATCGAAGGGAAAATCAGTAATTGTTGATTCGCTCGCTATTCAGAGGGAAGCAGGATGCCTTCAGATTGAGTCGGTGTACGTCCGCAATAAATTCAGGGGGATGGGCGTTTCAAATAACCTGATACTTGAGCAAATAAAACAAAATATTTTTTCGGGGAAAGTTTTTTCAAAAGTCCAGATTCAACTTATGGAAACAAATACCGCTGCATTGAAATCCTATGACAAACTTGGTTTTAAGACACGGCTGCGTAAAACAAGCGAACACCCGGAAGTATTGAACTATTTTCCCTCCAGAACAAAAATAATGATGGAATTATCGGTTCAGGATCTGGTAAAAAAAGGGTTAATATAATATCTGATGAACATTTATATAAAAAAACGCCGCTGGAAATTTTTACTTTTTATCATTTTGATGATAATCTTCTTCCTTTCCTTATGGTATATCGACAGGGTGGCGAACCAGATTGAAAGCGACCAGCGTAATAAAATCAAACTGTGGGTAGATGCTATTACAAAAAAGGCCAGCCTCGTTAATGCAACGGATACTTTTTTCACGCTTTTACAGGCTGAAGAGCGTAAAAAAGTTGAATTATGGGCTAATGCAAATGTCCGGCTGATTAATGCTGAATACTATGAAGACCTAACCTTTTATCTGGATATTATTAAAGGAAATAATACGATTCCTGTTATTCTTACCGATGATAAAAACAATATTTCACTTGCAAAAAATGTAGATTTTAATGTTGATTCGGTAAAGACCTTATCGGGAAAAATCAGGGAGGACTTTTCTGTCTATCCCCCCATTGAAATAAACTACATCAGAAATAAAAAGATTTACCTTTACTATAAGGACTCAAAAGTATTTACAGGGCTGAAAGACGTACTCAACAAACAGGTAAAAGCTTTCCTTTCTGAAATTGTGACTAATGCTCCCTCTGTACCGGTTATCGTTACCGATGCTCACCGTAGGCAGGTTATCGCCTATGGAAATATTGACACACTCATGATTAATAACCCCGATTATGTATCACGGACTATACAGTCGATGGAGGCGGATAATAACACCATCATGGTTAATCTCCCCGGCAAAGAGGACTGCATAGTATTTTACAGGGATTCGCCACTTTTAATTCAGTTAAAGTATTTCCCATATATTCAGTTTATCATCATCGGGATATTTATTTTTATTGCTTATATGCTTTTCAGCACATCGCGCCGTTCGGAGCAAAACAAGGTATGGCTGGGACTGGCAAAAGAAACGGCTCATCAGCTGGGCACTCCTTTGTCATCGCTGATGGCCTGGGTGGAACTTTTAAGACTAAAGGGTATAGATGAAGAAACACTTGCAGAAGTCTCTAAAGATATTCTACGACTCGAAACCATCACAGAACGTTTTTCAAAAATAGGTTCCGAACCCAAACTTGAAAGCCAGAATATTGTTGATGTCATTTACAGCGCCATAGATTACCTGAAAAAACGCACATCAAAAAAAATCAGCTATATCATCAACCCTGCATCTCCTGAAATCATTGTCCCGCTTAACAACTACCTGTTTGAATGGGTGGTTGAAAACCTCTGTAAAAATGCCATTGATGCCATGAGCGGAACAGGTACCATAGAAATCACCATCTTTGAAGACGACCGTAATGTTTATGTAGATATTCAGGATACCGGAAAGGGTATTCCCAAATCAAAATTCAAAACCATTTTTAATCCGGGATATACCAGTAAAAAGACCGGTTGGGGCCTGGGGTTGTCTTTATCTGAAAGGATTATCGAAAATTATCATTCGGGGAAAATTTATGTAAAATCTTCAAACTTAGGCAAGGGTACCTTGTTCCGGATACAACTCAATAAAGCAAAAAAAGATTTTAAATAAAATTTATTAATTTTGTGTTAAAAATCAGTTTTTGCTATGCCTGTCATTGGTTCAATAATTAAAAGCGCTATCGAACTCCGGGGAAAAGTTCCGACGCAACGCCTTATAAAGCGCAGTCCGTGCAGAATACAAAAACGAACCCTTAAAAAACTTTTACGTAAAGCGTTATTGACTTCGTTTGGCGAAGAATATCATTTTGCTGATATTCTGCATGAAAAAGATGTTGTTTCTGCATTTAAAAGAAACGTTCCCATACATGATTATAATTCTATTTTTAAATGCTGGTGGCACAGAACGCTGACAGGCGAGACTTATGTCTGCTGGCCGGGAAAAATCAAATACTTTGCATTAAGTTCGGGGACATCTGAAGCTTCAAGTAAATATATCCCGGTTACCAGTGACATGCTCAGGGCTATAAAAAAGATCAGTGTGAGGCAGCTTTTTTCACTGGCACAATATGATTTCCCCAACGAATTCTTTGAAAAAGGAATCCTGATGCTCGGCGGCAGCACGCACCTTCAATACAACGGCACTTACTATGAAGGGGATCTGTCGGGCATTACCACCGGAAATATTCCCTTTTGGTTCCAGCATTATTACAAGCCTGGAAAGCGCATTTCAAAGGAAAAAAACTGGCAGACCAAGCTGGACGAGATCGTAAAGAAAGCGCCGGAATGGGATATCGGGGTCATTGTCGGAGTACCGGCATGGCTTCAGATCTTGCTTGAAAAAATTATCGAAACATACCATCTGAATACTATTCATGACATCTGGCCCAACCTGTCGATCTTCGTGCATGGTGGTGTGGCATTCACACCTTATGTAAAAGGTTTTGAAAAACTGCTTGCACGCCCGCTTACTTACATTGAAACTTATCTGGCATCCGAAGGATTTATCGCATTCCAGAGCCGGCCCAATACCAATGCTATGCAGCTGGTTCTGAACAACGGCTTGTTTTTCGAGTTTATTCCATTTAATGAAAAGAATTTTGATGAAAACGGAGTAATCAAAAATAATGTTGAAACACTGACGATTAATGATGTTGACGAAAATACCGAATATGCGCTGCTTATTTCAAGCTGCTCAGGAGCCTGGCGGTACCTTATCGGCGACACGATTAAATTTACATCAAAAGCTCGCTGTGAAATAAAAATCACCGGTCGGACAAAACATTTCCTAAGCCTTTGCGGTGAGCACCTTTCGGTAGAGAACTTGAATTCTGCCGTTCATATGCTTGAAGAGGAATTTAATATCGAAGTTCGCGAATTCACGGTTGCCGGAATCCGGCACAATTCGATGTTTGCTCACAGATGGTACCTGGGAATCGACCAGGAATTCGATCAACAGCTGGCCGCAGAAAAAATAGACGGCTACCTGAAGCAACTCAATGATGATTACAGGGTTGAACGGCTGGAAGCCATTAAGGAAGTATTTGTTGAGATATTGCCATCAAATGTGTTTTACGAATGGATGAGACAAAATAATAAAGAAGGTGCACAAAATAAATTTCCAAGGGTGTTGAAAGAAAATAATTTTGCGAAATGGGAGTTATTTTTGGAAAATTATAATTTAGCAAAAAAGATATAGGCATGATTAGCGCCCTCATCAGCGGTTTTATTTTAGGGTTGACTCTTGCAGTCGTGATCGGGCCTGCATTTTTCTCATTACTCCAGACCAGTATATACAGGGGCTTTCGCTATGGGATGTTTCTCGCACTCGGGATCATGTTGAGTGATTTTACGTTGATAGCATTAAGTTTCCTGGGTGTATCTCAATTAATAAGCGGCGACAAATACAGCGCACTGTTTGGAATTATAGGCGGATTGATATTGCTCGGTTATGGCGCTTATGTCTTTCGTAAAAAAACAACTTATACTGATGCGGAACTGACCGACGAGGCAGGTAAGGGTGTCAATAAATATTATGATCCGCCTGCCAAGACCTATTTATATATCATAAAAGGTTATTTTCTGAACCTGGTAAACCCGTTTTTGCTGATCTTCTGGATGGGCCTCATGGGATATGTTGCCGCAGAATATAACTCTGATATAAAAAAATTATCGATATTTTTCGGGGTCGCTCTCGGCACCGTGTTTTCAACCGACCTTTTAAAATGTTTTATCGCAAATAAAATCAAAGCCATCCTTAAACCAAAGATCCTTTCATTTTTTAATCATGCGCTGGGTATCCTGTTATCTATTTTTGGTTTGTATATGATTGTTAAAACCATTATCAACTTTACGCATACCGGAATTTTTTTCAATTTTTAGTTTATGGAATGATCTGTTCCCCTGTCAGAACAGCCTCAAAACTTTCCTTTTCTAATAACGAATTGCAGGATGCAGGCCTGAACAGTATTATCATTTGTAATAATTACAAATAATAATTTTACTTTTGAGCCCGCTATTTTATATTTATTTCCGATGAACGATTCGTTACTTTTCACTCCGGCTTCCATAGGGCCTGTTAAACTCAGAAACCGCAGCATCCGTGCTGCTGCTTTTGAGGGAATGTGCCCCGGCAACAACCCGTCAAAAATGCTGTTTGACTATCATCAGTCGGTTGCTGCGGGTGGTATCGGTATGACCACCATTGCATATGCTTCTGTTACCCGCGACGGACTTTCATTTCCTCATCAGATGTGGCTCAGGAAAGATATCATCCCCGAACTGCGCAAACTCACCGATGCCATTCACCGCGAAGGCGCTGCCGCTTCAATACAGCTGGGGCATTGCGGCAACATGTCAAAAAAAAGCGTCGCCGGCCGTATACCGCTTTCACCTTCGGGAGGATTAAATATTTATTCTCCTACATGGTCAAAAAAAATGACAAAAGAAGAAATTTCTGCAATAGCACAGGCATACGGCGAAGCCGTAAAAGTAGCCCGCGAATCAGGATTTGATGCCATCGAAGTGCATGCCGGCCACGGATACCTCATCAGCCAGTTTCTCTCTCCTTATACAAATCACCGTCGTGATGAATTCGGGGGGCCGCTCCAAAACCGTGCCCGTTTCATGCAAATGGCCATGCAGCATGTAATAAAGGCTGCAAAAAACGATATGGGTGTAATTGTTAAAATGAACATGAGCGACGGTTTTCGTGGCGGGATGGAAACTCAGGAATGCCTTGAGGTAGCCCGGCTTCTTGAACAGGAAGGCGCCCATGCACTCGTGCTCAGCGGGGGCTTTGTCAGTAAAGCGCCCATGTATGTGATGCGCGGAAGCATGCCTATACGTTCACTTACATACTATATGAAAAATATTCCCCTGAAGATGGGCGTTGGAATGTTCGGACGGTTTATGATACCCTCCGTACCATTTAAAGAGGCATATTTTCTAGAAGATGCCTTAAAATTCAGGCAGACGGTAAAAATTCCGCTAATATATGTTGGCGGATTGATCTCGGGGAAAAAAATTGATGAAGTACTGGATTGCGGATTTGAATTCGTTTCGATGGCACGGGCACTTTTAAATGAGCCCGGGTTCATCAACCGGCTAAAACAGGACCGGAATGCCCGAAACCAATGTTCAAACAAAAACTACTGTATTGCAAGGATGTATACCATTGAAATGGCCTGTCATCAGCATATGCAAAACCTTCCGGCCTGCCTTGCGAAAGAGTTGAATATTGAAAAACAGATATGAGCAGTACCTCCAAAACCGAAACTGCATTAATCACCGGTGGCTGCTCCGGCATTGGGTATGCCATCGCCTGTGAACTGGCTGGACGGGGCTTTCGCCTGGTCCTGGTAAGCAATCAGGAAGAACGCCTGAAAGAAGCGGCCGGGGAGATCAGATCAACATTTAATACAGAAGTATATACCTTATTTTTAGATCTCGCCCGGCATACCGCTGCAACAGATCTTTACAACTGGTGCCACGAAAACAACTATATAATAGATGTTCTGGTAAACAATGCCGGAATGTTTTTCTTCGGCGAAGTAACAGAGACCCCAATTAATAAAGCCCGGGACATGATGTCGCTTCACGTATCAACGCCGGCACAGCTTTGTTTGCTCTTCAGCAAAGACATGAAGCAGCGGCGGCAGGGAAATATCATCATTATTTCATCCCTGGCTTCCTATATGCCATATCCGGGTATTGCCTTTTATGCAGCCACAAAAAGGTTCCTGAAAAGCTTTTCACGATCGCTGCGGACCGAAATGCTCGACTATAATGTAAATGTAACCTGTGTGTGCCCGGGGGCCGTTTATACCAACCTATACAACCTCAGCGATTCAGGTATCAGTGCCGCTTTAAAAACCGGCATAATGATGCGCCCCGAGAAACTGGCAAAGCAGATTGTACGAGCCATGTTACGGAAAAAATCCCTGATATTCCCGGGAATGATCAATAAAATTGCCCTGCCATTCCTTTACATCATCCCACATGGAATCATAGTCCTGGTAAGGCGGTATTCCCGATTGCTGCCTCCTGATAAAAACAATTATTGATCGGAATCTGATTTTTCTATTTTTATCATTGCCTGCAAATAATGATAAATAGCGCCATTGCCGCTTTCGCAAACTCCCCCCTGGGGAATCCATCCCTTTTGTATCAGGTCGTTTACCTGCTTTATCAGGTCTTCGAACCTTGAATCGGTAAGTATTGTGTATAACATATAAACCGGTTTTAATTTATTAGTTTTTTATTTAACCCGAAATTAAACTCTTTATACAAAAGCCTCTTATCAAAAATATAATACTAATGCAATATTTTATATACCATTTCTTTCATCAGCTCGCCGCTATCGGTTGATGCATTGCCCACTCCCTTTGACCGTAAATCATATTCGCGCAAAAAAGAAAAAACATCCTGTAATTTTTGCCTGTTGTAATTTTTTGCTGCAGTGGCATAATCATCAATGAACATCCTGTTGACTGAAAGTGCAGAAGCCACATTGTTGGGACTCTTATCTTTCAGGTTGTGATATAAAAGGACCTTTGTAAAATACAAAAATAGTATCGGGATTACTTTTACAATAGGGTTTTCCTTTTCATTCTCCGCAAAATATTTTATGATCTGGTTTGCTTTAAAAATATTTTTTACTCCAAGGGCTTTCTGTAGTTCAAAAACATTAAAATCCTTGCTTATTCCAATATTCAGCTCTACCTGCTCGGGAGAGATTTCGGCGCCCCTGGGAAAATTTATAATGATCTTGCTGACCTCGTTCACTATTTTGCTCAAATCCGCGCCTAAAAATTCAGCCATCATCATGGCCGCCTTCTGATTGATTGTATATCCTTTTTCCTTAACATAGGCGGTAATCCAGGCCGGAACCTGGTTGTCGTAAACTTTCGCGGATTCAAACAACACGGCCTTTTTTTCGATGAGCTTCGCAAATGTTTTACGCTTATCTAATTTGTGATATTTATAACATACAACCAAAATTGTTGATGATAGTGGATTTTCAATATATTTTTCGAGGTTTTCAATATCTTTTACGTCCTGGGCTTCCTTTACGATTACGAGTTGGTAGTTCGACATCATTGGAAAACGCTTGCATGAATCAACAATATATTGCACATCGGTTTCCCTGCCATACAGTACGCTCAGATTAAACTCCTTTTCTTCCGGCGACAGCACATTTTCTTCAATATAATCACTGATGATGTCAATATAATAAGATTCCTCGCCTGAAAGAAAATATACAGGATAATAAATTTTTCGCTGGAGGTCTTTGATTATTTCGTCGTAACTTTTCATATCATCAGTTATAATCGAAATACAGATGTTTCACGGTAAGGCCATTGTTTATAAGCTGGTTCAAAGATTCTATGCCGATTTTAAGATGCATTTCCGTAAATTTTTCAGTGACTTTTTTGTCACTGGCCTGAGTTTTTATCCCGGATGAAATCATGGGCTGATCGGTGACGAGCAGCAAGGCACCAATAGGTATCTGGTTGGCAAAACCAACAGAGAACAATGTGGCGGTTTCCATATCTATTGCCATAGCCCTGACTTTACGGAGGTATTTTTTAAATTCACTGTCATGTTCCCAAACTCGGCGGTTTGTAGTATAAACTGTTCCTGTCCAATAATCCTGTCCAAGATCCCGAACAGTTGTTGATACTGCTTTTTGCAGGTTAAATGCAGGAAGGGCGGGAACTTCAGGGGGAAAATAATCGTCCGAAGTACCTTCTCCGCGAATAGCTGCAATAGGAAGTATCAAATCCCCCAGTTTGTTTTTACGTTTCAAGCCTCCGCATTTGCCTAAAAACAATGCAGCCTTGGGCTTGATAGCGCTAAGAAGATCCATGATGGTCGCGGCATTGGCGCTCCCCATGCCGAAATTCACCAGCGTAATATCATTTGCTGTGGCACAAGGCATCGCTTTATTAACTCCCTTTATCGGCACATGGTTCCATTGGGCAAAAAGTTCAAGATAATGGCTGAAATTGGTTAACAAAATATAATTTCCAAAATCTGAAAGCTCTGTTCCTGTATACCGGGGAAGCCAGTCTTCGACAATTTCACGCTTTGTCTTCATCGGAATATCTTTTTATGAGTAACTTTAAGGCAAAAATAAGAAAAAAAAACATGCTTCAGCTGAATCTTCCACGTTATGAATTTTCTGTGCTACAAAGTTCTCCGCCAAAGATTTTTGATGTCTTCAGAAAAAAGTATGTTGCCCTGACTCCTGAGGAATGGGTAAGACAAAACTTTCTTATGTACCTTGTTGAAGAAAAAAAATACCCTGCCTCGCTGATATTTCTTGAACAAATACTTAAAATATATAAAACACATAAAAGATGTGACGCTGTTGTCTATGATAAAAAAGGCACCCCGCAATGCATCATAGAATTTAAAGCCCCCGACGTAAATATTTCACAACAGGTTTTTGACCAGATTGCACGTTATAATATTGCACTCGGGGTAAATTATCTTATTGTTTCAAATGGCCTGAAGCATTTTTGCTGTAAAATGAACCTGAAAACACAGACCTGTCATTTCCTGGAGGATATTCCGGATTATTCAGCCTTATAATTTGTTAGGTCAAAATATTGCTGTATTTTTATACATCCAAATTTTATGTCTATGGATAAAGCCTTTCCCAGAGTGTTTATTTTTCTTTCTTTCATCATTTCCCTTTCTGTCTGCTTCGGACAAAACAGCACATACTTCAGGTTACCTGCCGGTGTCAGTGAAAAAAATTTTATTAAGAACACAATTATCCTCAAGATCAAATCTGATTATGCAACATCCTGCAAAAAAGATCAGATTGGCCTTCCACAGCTATCTGATATCTTTCAGCAAATTGATGTCGTGGAACTTCAGAAAAAATTCCCCGGGATAAAAGCTCCCAACAAAAAATTCAATGCTTATCATCAAAAATTTGCAGACCTGTCGCTGATTTACGAAATCAAATATACCTCTTCAACAAATATTGAAACTGTAATAAATAAAATTTTATCTACGGGGCTGGTTGAATATGCCCAACCGCATTACATCATGAAACCTTTGGATTATCATCCCAACGACCCGCTTATTTCAAACCAGTACCACCTGAGCAAAATCAAGGCATACAGCGCATGGGACACCGTTAAGGGAGACACGAATATTGTTGTTGGTATTTGCGACTGGGGGACAGACATCTCGCATCCCGACCTGTCCGGAAATATTAAATACAATTACCAGGACCCTGTTGATGGCATTGACAACGACAATGACGGGTATACTGATAATTTCCGGGGTTGGGATATGGGCGATAATGATAATAATCCTACCGGCAACATATCACACGGAACCTTTGTGGCAGGGCTGTCGTCTGCTACCACCGACAATCATCTGGGAATTTCAGGAACAGGGTTTCTTTGTAAATTTCTGCCTGTCAAGGTTTGTAATTCAAATGATGAAGGCACCATGACGTATGAAAGTATTGTATATGCCGCAGAACACGGGTGCAATATTATTAATTGCTCATGGGGTGACACGTTTTATAGCGGCCCGTACGGGCAGGATGTTATAGACTATGCTACCATCAATAAAGGAGCGCTTGTTGTTGCAGCCTGCGGTAACGATGACAATAATGTGCTGTATTTCCCTGCATCCTATGATCGTGTGTTGAGTGTGGCTTCAAGTAATGCAAGCGATCATAAAGCAGATTTTTCAAGCTTTGGAATTTTTGTCGACATAACCGCTCCGGGTGACAACGTGTGGTCTACGCAAAACGGTGGAACGTATGGTAGTTCGGGGGGCACATCTTTTTCATCATCCATTACAGCCGGATGTGCTGCGCTTTTAAAAAGCCGGTTCCCTGCTTTAACCGGATTGCAGATTGGTGAAAAGTTAAAGGTGGCGGCCGACATCATTGATACCTTGCCGTCGAATACGCCTTACTTGGGGTTACTGGGGTCGGGAAGGCTGAATATTTACAATGCCCTATATGATACTTCACACCCGTCAATTGAAATGTATAATATAATCATAAAAAATAGCCACAATCAAAATGCTGCCAATCCTGGTGACACTTTATACATAAGCGGTGATTTCATCAACTATTTATCGCCATCAACAAATAATTTGCAGGTGGCTGTTGCCTGCACATCTCCCAATGTGAGCCTCATTGATTCTGTTTTTAATATTGGCATGTTGCCCATGCTTGGAACCACCAACAATTCATCTGTTCCTTTCCGTGTTTCAATTAAACAAGCCATAGGACGGGATGAACAGCTGGTCTTCACACTTACGTTTACCGACAGTAATTACCGTGCTGTTCAATATTTTTACATGTTTGCTAATAAAGATTACCTCGATATTGATACAAATATGATCGCTACCTCACTTACCAGCGACGGCGTATTGGGTTATGCTAACGGAAATAGCTTACAGGGATTAGGGTTCAGATACAATAACGGTGAAACCATGATGCACGCAGGAGGCTTCCTTGTGGGAAGATCCGTCACACAGGTTTCTAATGCAATATACAGCAATACCGGGGCTTACGATCATGATTTTGCCGTTATCGTGCCACTGAAAAAAAATACGCCTCCTGATTTTTCGGATTTTTCAGCATCAGGTATATTCAATGATTCAAATGCCTTAGCATATAAATTAAATATTACGGCCATACAACATGTTTATGCGTGGAAAAACCCGCCAAATGACAAGTTTATCATTATTGAATATGTTATTACCAATAACAACGCTTATAACCTAAGCGGGGTCTATGCGGGACTTTTCGCCGACTGGGATATAAATAACTCAATGGCCAACAGCTTGGACTACGATGAGATTTCCAGAACCATTTATTGTTTTTCCCCATTGGGAAGCGACTATGCCGGAATCGCATTGTTGTCACCCGGAACACCTTTTCATTATGCCTTTGATAATGACGGTGCCAATGGCAGCATCAAAATTTCGGATGGATTTACTTCAAATGAAAAATATATAGCCTTAAAAACCAACAGGAATAATGCCGGCATTTCGGGTAGCGGAAATGATGTTTCCGGCATGTTGAGCACCGGCCCATTTACCATTGCATCAGGTGATTCGGTAAAAGTTATCTTTGCCCTGCTTGCCGGTGATAATTTCAACGACATACAAAACAGCGCATTGGCTGCCAACCAGGCTTATTATCAAACGGGGATAACCGCTGCCGGTAATAATATTTCAGATAATATATTGTTCCAGAATCAACCCAACCCTTTCAAAGAAAAAACATCAATTTCTATTTATTTAAAGAGCCAGGCAACCATAAACCTTTCTTTTTACGACATAGAAGGAAATATTTCCCAAATAATCTTTAAAGGAAATTTATCCAAAGGAATTCATACTTTTTATGTCAGCAACAAATTCAAACCCGGAATCTATGTTTACGCCTTAACAGGAGCAGATTTTTGCCTTAAAAAGAAAATGTGCGTTGTAAAATAATTTCAAATTTTTCTTGCTCTCATTTTAATGTTTTTTAATTTTGGATGCCAATAAGTTTAATAAAATATCGCCTTATCATGATACATAAAAACCGTTTCCTTTCTCCCGACAAAGCCATTTATATATTGCTGGCATTTTTCTTTCTTTCTGTTGCCGGAGCTAATGCCCAAAGCAATAGTGATTTAATAAATCCTCTTGCAAAAAAACATTTAACCCAGATACAGATTGATACTTTGTCAAAACATGAAATTGACATGATAAATTATATGTACACTTCATCCTTTATTGTCGACACAACAAATAAATACTATAAAAAATGGCTTAACGAAAAAGGGGGTATTGATGTTGCACTCCTTAATCAGCAAAGAAAACAATCAGAAAGGGCATATTGCAGGTTTGAAAATTATCCCGGCCTTGTCATTGAATTGTTATCTTGGGATGAAATGAAAGCCGAAGCTGAAAAAATATTAAACAACAAGTAAAACCAGTCAAATGAAAAAGCGATTCTTCATATTAACATTTATCTCATTATCACTAACCTTTTGCCTGAAGGCACAAGTACCTGACTACCCCATGAGCAATCAGACCGTTTCTGGTATTTGCTTAGGAACTTTTACTGACTCTAATGCCGGGGACCTTGTAACCGGGGGCGCGGGCAATTACGGCAATAATGAAAATTTTATTATGACTTTTTGTTCTAATAATGCCCAATTAATAACAGTGATATTCTCTTATCTGAACATTGGAGCCGGAGATCATTTCAGAATTTATGACGGCCCCGACACCTTGTCGCCATTGATAACCGATATTTCCAGCTATAATCCTGTTAACTATTATGTATCATCTTCCGGAAACTGCCTTACATTCTGGTTTACAAGCGATGGTAGCGGCGCAATGTTTAGCCCTAATGGTAACTGGGCTGCATTTTTTCAATGTGGCAATTACGACGCCAGCAATGCTGCGTCCGATGCATGTGCCGACGCCCCGTCAATTTGCGATTTTAGTAATTATTTTGGAAATACCAGTAATTATTACACGCCGGATTATCCGGGCAATATGTGTACTGCATGTTCCCTGTTCGATGGCTCTATTGAAAATAATTCATGGGTTACTTTCGTTGCAAATAACGATACTGCTTCGTTTACAGTTAATTTATTGTCATGTACTAATAATCAGGGAATACAATTCGGGGTTTACCAGGGAATAAATTGTAGTAATTTTTCCCTGATGACACCATTGTCATGGACAGCACCGGGAACTTGCCCCATACCTCCGGGAAGTTCTTATACTATCACAGCAACGGGGCTTTTATCCGGTCAAATGTACTATATTATGATTGACGGATTCGCAGGAGATAATTGCCAATATATTATTCAGGCACAATCAGGAATGCAGTTTGGCGGGACAATTACGCCTGATCAATCTATCTGCGCCGGAGATACAGCAACGATTCAGGCAACGCTTTCAGGAAATGCATCATTTACTTGGACATCTTCTCCCACGGACCCAAGCCTTGCCGGACAAGAACATAATGCTAACATTTCAGTATCGCCCACAACAACTACAACATATATGCTAACATCCCAGGATGCTTCTATTTGTTCCAATGACACGCTTTATTCAACCGTAACGGTTTTTCCAGCTCCGGTCGCAACAATTACGGCTGACCCTGTTGTTACCAATGTGGATGCTGCCATATCTTTTACCGGCAGCACCGGCAATGGAATAAATCAGTGGACATGGAATTTTAATTATCCCGATGGAATTTTTGAAACAACAACAACCAATACGACTACACACTCATATTCTAATGCAGGAACTTACACCGTATATCTGCTGGTCAAAAATAATGGTGGATGTGTTGATTCTACGACAATACAGGTGAATGTTGTTGAATTTGAAATTCCAAATATCTTCACACCAAATGGTGATGGAGTCAATGATTTTTTTAAAATTAAGGGTATTGATAAACTCCCAAACACTAATATTAAAATCTTTAATCGTTGGGGTAAAAAAATATTCGACGCCGATAATTACAGAAACACTTGGAACGGCGAGGATTACGCCGACGGTGTATATTATTACATCCTCACACTCGACGACGGAACAAGTTACTCTGGCACCATAACGCTGATACGATAGATTTTTTCAGATCATTAAAAATAATTGCGCTCTTGCTGATTAAACGATCATAACGTTTTTTCATGGAATGACCATGCGGTCGTATATTATTTAAATGTAAATTATTAAAAGCCTCGTTTTCAGGCGTATTGCTTGTTTTTAATTTAATAGAATTTTTATCAGGCCAATTGAAAATAATCTTACATTTGACCCGTTTTTAAATCATATATGATAAAGCAACGGATTCTTAAAATATTTCTTTTGTTGGTGATAGCCGCCTTCTTATGTTTTTCATGCCAGGCACATAGATCTTGCGGTGGTATGCAACATTATAATAATGATGTAAAGAGAGGTCTGGCACATTAAAAAAAAGACTGCTTCCCGGCAGTCTTTTTTTTATAGAAAAAAATCAATGCTCTATTTTATTGGCGCATTTTTTAATGTTTCTGTCAAGAATTCCCAGAATTTTTCTACAGAAGCAATATTAACTCTTTCGGCCGGAGAATGAGGGAAATTAATCGTGGGCCCGAAAGAAATCATATCCCAGTTTTTATAAACCCCGCCAAGCAACCCACACTCTAAGCCGGCATGAATAGCTCCAATATGGGGTTTTTTGCCGAACTGTTTTTCATAAGCAAGAAGCATTTCCTTTAAAATGGGAGAATCCAGATTGGGTTTCCAACCGGGATACTGTCCATTAAAAGTACATTCGGCACATGCAAGTGAATATACGCATGCAAACATATTTTCCAGGTCTTCTTTGGCGCTGTCGACAGAACTGCGAAGCAGGCACATTACATCAATAACATTATTATGCGATTTAACAATGGCCAGATTCGTTGATGTTTCAACAAGTCCCTTCATATCCTGGCTAACCCTTATCACACCATTAGGGGTGGCATAAATAGCATTCAACAGGTTATTGGTAGTAACATGATCAATTATGCTTGCCGGTAAATCTGCAGGTTCTGCCAGAATGGTAATGTCGGTTTCAACATTTTTATATTCGTTTATCACAGTCGCTGTAAATTCTTTGATAAATTCATTAAACTTATTTACATTGGCTTTAGGCAATGTAATAAGCGCGAATGACTCACGGGGGATGGCATTGCGAAGGCTGCCGCCATCTATACTGGCCAGATGCATTTCGAGGTTATTGAATGCATACCATAAAATACGGTTAAGCAATTTGTTTGAATTGGCACGTTCCAAATGAATATCAACACCTGAATGCCCGCCTTTGAGTCCTTTTACGGCAATTTTGAATGCCTGTACATCAGCAGGAACAGGCTTTTCAGTATATTGAAACTTTATATTAGCATTTGTTCCACCTGCACACCCAACACACAAATCTCCTTCTTCCTCTGTGTCAAGATTCATGAGGATATCGCCGTTCAGCAGACCGGCTTTAAGTCCGAAAGCCCCGGTCATGCCGGTTTCTTCATCAACAGTAAGCAACATCTCCAATGGGCCGTGCACAAGGTCAGTGGCTTCAAAAACCGCCATGGCTGCAGCCATACCAATACCATTATCGGCGCCCAGCGTTGTTCCGGTGGCCTCAACCCATTCCCCGTTTATACGCGGTCTTATCGGGTCTTTTAAAAAATCATGAACGGTATCGGAATTCTTTTGCGGAACCATGTCGAGGTGTGCCTGAAGAATAATACCCTTGCGGTTTTCCATGCCGGGAGTTGCCGGCTTTCTCATGATCACATTACCGGTATCATCCACTTTACATTCGATATTGTGAGCTTTTGCCCAACTTAAAACATGTTCCCTAATTTTTTCTTCGTGCTTAGAAGGATGAGGAATTCCACATATATCCTCAAAATTTTTCCAAAGTGCAGAAGGTTTCAGATTGCTTAATACATTTCCCATATCAAAAATAATTTAACGTTAATATTCATTTTGCAGAACAACAAATATATGAATTATTACATGATTTTCAATTTCCGGATGTATTTTTATAAAAAAACAAATAACATACAACCTTTTTAATATTTTTATTGTCTAAAAACATCGTAGATGAGCCTTGATAAAAATATAATAGAGGGCTGTATTGCCGGCAACAGAAAGGCACAAAAGGTCCTCTTTGATAAGTACAAGGCTGCGATG
>Ga0116170_10002337_pt1 | contig 18358 bp, 10 predicted proteins | sample AD_JPNHW1_MetaG_FD_89797 | JGI IMG/M metagenome (GOLD analysis project Ga0116170, IMG submission 89797) | Active sludge microbial communities of municipal wastewater-treating anaerobic digesters from Japan - AD_JPNHW1_MetaG | ecosystem: Engineered > Bioreactor > Anaerobic > Digestate | place...
CCCCGAAATCTGGTGCCCACCCGATGCCGTGCGCCGCGCACCCCAATCCCTCCGTACTGTTGCCACCCTCCTGAGGGCCGGTGCCCTGGCCAACGAGGCAACCGTTCATAAAAACTCTTTCCCGTCCGCAGCCCTCTTGTTATGAATTGATTCCATCCGGATGGGACTCAGATTTTGAGGGTTAAATTGATTCCATCCGGATGGGACTCAGATTTTGAGGGTTGAATTGATTCCGTCCGGGTGGGACTCAGATTTTGAGGGTTGAATTGATTCCATCCGGGTGGGACTCAGATTTTGAGGGATAGCAGGGGTCTATCCCGGATATGTTACTCTTTTCGCAGTTCTCATGCAATCTTTTTCTGCACCGGCTGCGGCCATCAAGATCATTGACTTTGATGCGGCGATTGGCTAATATTAACGGAGTCTGAATTTCCCATAAGCGGAGAGCACGATGGATGCGAAACACCTGGATTGGCTGGAGGGGATTGCGGGGGCGGTTGTGGTTTGCGACGCGAACGGGACCATCGTCTATATGAATCAGAAGGCGAAAGATAATTTTGCCGATGAAGGTGGCGCCGCCCTTCTCGGGAGCAGCCTCCTCAACTGCCATCCCGAGCCCTCCCGCAGCAAGGTCCGGGAGATGCTGGCGCAGCAGCAAGGCAACGTCTATTCCATCGAGAAGCGGGGCATCAAAAAGCTGATCTGGCAGAAGCCCTGGTACCGCGATGGTGCTTTCGCAGGCCTGGTCGAATTCTCCCTCGAGGTGCCGTGGGAGATGCCGCATTTTGTCCGCTGACAGCAACAACCCAACAGGGCAGGAATGACGTGAAAGAACCGGATCCCCTCCCCATTCCCATCGACGGGGCCCTCGACCTCCACACCTTCGCGCCGCGCGAGGTCAAGGAGCTTGTCCCCGAGTACCTCACCGCCTGCCGCGAGCAGGGGATCCTCGAAGTGCGCCTTATCCACGGCAAGGGGACGGGGGCACTGCGTGAAACGGTTCATGCCGTTTTACGGCGGCTGCCCTGGGTACGCCACTTCCAGCTCGCCGGCGAGGAGCGCGGGGGCTGGGGCGCCACCATCGTCGTGCTGGCGCCGCTTGAAGCGTCTGACTAACCCATGAACAACAGGAGTGCTGTGATGAAATGGATAGGAACACTGAGTCTGCTCGTGCTCCTGGTACTGGCGAGCGGGTGCAAGGACAAGTCGCCGACCAAGCCTGATCCCGGCGATACCCCAACCAAGAGCTGGAAGCGCGGGATCGCCTTCAACCTGGCCTCGTCCGCCGATTTCGCCGCTCTGGCGCCGGGCGTGAGCTGGTGGTACAACTGGGCGATCGCGCCCGCCAGCAGCACCCCGACTGATTACGAAACCGCTTATGAGATGGATTTCATTCCGATGCTCTGGGGCGGCAACACCTCGGCGGCGGACATCACGCGGGTCAAGGCCTTCATCCTCAGCCACTCCCGGGTGAAATATCTTCTGGTCATGAACGAACCCAACCTGACGGGCCAAGCCAACCGCACGCCCGGACAGGCGGCAGCCGACTGGATCCGCTACGAACAGGTGGTCCGGGAGCTCGCCGATCTCGGCCGGACCGTTCTGCTGGTAGGTCCGGCCATGACCTGGGGGACCATGGCCGATTACTCCGATCCGGTGAAATGGCTCGATGACTTTTACGCCGCCTACAAGGCCGACAACAGCGGCCGGGAGCCGCAGATCGATTATCTCGCCTTCCACTGGTATGATTACGGCCTGGCTGCCCAACTGGACCGCCTGAAAAAATACAACAAAAAGATCTGGATCACTGAAATGGCCAACTGGAACAGCCAGATCAACTCCTATGCCAAACAAAAACAGCAGATGACCGAAATGGTGACGATTTGTGAAAATCGGTCGGATGTCTTCCGCTACGCCTGGTTCTATGGCCGCGGCGGTTTTCCGGACACCCATTTCACCTACCTGCTGACCGCCAACGATGGCGAGTTGTCCGAACTCGGGCAGCTTTACCTTGAGCTGCCTTTCTAACCGTGCTGCACCCGCCGGGAGCGGATGCGTGAGCGGAAACGGGCCGGGAAAGGGACCTTGAGCCGAAGCGGATGCACGAACTAGTACAGACCGGGCGAGGGGCCCGAAACCGGGGCAGCATCCCCGCATTGAGAGCGGGCGGACGCTGCAGCTGCAGATTATAATCGTGAAAGGAAGACATCAACAATGGAACTGACACGCCGTGAATTCATCAACACCGCGGCCCTCTCCGGGGCCGGGATTCTGCTCGCGGGGGCGGGTGCGCTGCAAGCTCAAAATAAGAGCCGGAAAAAATATGCGCTGGTCGGCACCGGCTCGCGCTCCGGAATGTATCAGGAGGCTATCCTCAAGACCTATGCGGAATACCGGGAGATGGTCGGCTATTGCGACCGCAACCACGGCCGACTGCAGCAAGCACAGCGCTATGCCCGTTCGCTCGGCCGGCCGGAGCCACCCATCTACGATGCCGGCGAATTCGACCGCATGATCAGCGAAACCCAGCCTGATATTGTCATTGTCACCACGGTCGATGGCTTCCATCACCAGTATATTGTCCGCGCCATGGAGCGGGGATGCGATGTCCTCACCGAAAAGCCGCTGACGACGAACGCAGAGAAATGCCGCAGCATCCTCAAGGCCGTCGAGCGAACCGGCAGAAAATGCACGGTCGCCTTCAATTACCGCTACTCGCCGGCGCGCACCCAGGTCAAGGATTTGCTCATGTCCGGGGTTATCGGTGATGTGCTTTCGGTGGACTTTCATTGGATGCTCAACACCCGGCACGGCACCGACTATTTCCGCCGCTGGCACAGCCAGAAAAAGAATTCCGGCGGTCTCATGGTGCACAAGGCTACGCATCATTTCGATCTGATCAACTGGTGGCTCTCCGCCATTCCGGTCTCCGTGTATGCGACCGGAAAACGGGAGTTCTATACCCCGGAGATGGCCAAACGGATGGGCCTGGCCGGTCCCCACGAACGCTGTCATACCTGTCCGGAGAAGAGCACCTGCGCATTTGAACTGGATCTGGCAGCCAATCCCGCCTTCAAGGAACTCTATCTCGACAACGAGCACTATGACGGCTATTTCCGCGACCGGTGTGTCTTCCGCCCGGAGATCGATATCGAGGATACCATGAACGTCCTGGTGCGCTATGACAACCACGTCACCATGGCCTACTCCCTCAATGCCTTCAACGCGTGGGAAGGCTATCATGTTGTTTTCAATGGGACGAAGGGAAGGCTGGAACACAAGGCGGAGGAGCAGGTCTATCTCTTTGGCGACGGCAGCGTGCCCGGGGCGATCAAGGGAGACGGCACCTTCATCCGCATCTATCCCCTGCGCGAGCCGGCCTATACCGTGGAGGTGTGGCAGGGCGAGGGCGGCCATGGCGGCGGCGATACGGTGATGCTCGATGATCTCTTTTCACCCGAACGCAAGCCGGACAAGTATATGCGCGCTGCGGACCAGCGCAGCGGGGCCTATTCCTGTCTGACCGGGATCGCTGCCAACCGCTCGATGGCCACCGGTAAGCCGGTCGAGATCGTCGATCTGGCGGGGGCGGTCGGATATCCGGACTACCCGCGGATGCCGGGGCACGATGAGCCGCTGCCGATGCCGCTCAAAGTCTGAGTATTGCACGGCTGGTGCCGCCTGTGGCTCCCCGCCGCGGGCGGCCCGGGGCCCTCTTGCTCAAACCGGATAGCGCTTGAGCACCCAGCTCCTCTGCCATTTCTCCCCGAACTGGAGATGGAGCCCGAGAAAGACCTTTTGCGCCTGCAGTTTTTTCTTGAACTCGAGGGAAGCCCGGTTGGTATAGTCGCTGATGCTGTAACAGGTATCCCGCCCCATGGACCGCAGCTGTTGATAGCATTTTATCCGCAGCAGCTGGGAGATTTGCCTGCGGCGATAGGCCTTGAACACGAACATGTCGAAAAGATAGGCTTCATTTTCTTTCATCGCCGCCTTGTAATACCAGTCGCGACTTGCGGTCAGAGAGTACCAGCTGAAGCCGGCGATCTCGCCCCCGCATTTGCACCCCAGGCACGTATCCCCCGCGTTATAATTCCCATAGACATACGCTTCCGCAATTTCACACCGTTCGGAGTGATGGGCGATCACCTCCAGCTCATCCCGGCCGAAGACCGAAAACTCCAGACCATCCTCCAATTCCTTCAGTTCAGGGGAGATCGCCGCAGGAATCTGTTCGCGCATGTAATAAAAGGGATTGAAATAGATGCCGATCTTTTCCAGCACCTGGCGCAGCAGAAGGATCGAAACCATCAGCACCCCATCGGTGCGGGCGCGTTCCGCAGCGTGAGTGACCCGGGTCGACCAGCTTCTTCTCTCCTCCATACAGTTTGGCTCCGGTTTAGCGATGGCGAGGCATTGTTCAGGCCGCGGCCCGATCGAGCTGCAGCAACTCGCGCACCTGTTTGTGCGAGTAGGGTTCCCTCCCCATGGAGGAGGCGATCGATTTAATCCGCTGGATCAGTTCGGCATTGGTCGCCAGCCGGGTGCGGTCGGCATCGAAGTAGATGTTGTCCTCCAGGCCGATACGCACGCCGCCGCCGTCGACGATGGCGAGGGCATTCATCTTGAGTTGCCAGTCGCCGATGCCGCCAGCTGACCAGATGGAATCGGGTGGAAGTTCCTTGATCATCAGGCCGAGGCTCAGGAGGTTGGCCTGGGCACAAGCGATATTGCCAAGGATAAGATTAAAGTAGTAGGGAGGTTTGATCAGGCCCTTGTGGATGAGGTAGTGGGCGTAGTTGATCATGCCCAGATCGAAAGCCTCGAGCTCGGGTTTGATACCGCGATCGAGCATTTTTTTGGCCAGGGACTGGATCATCTCAGGCGAGTTGATGCTGGCCTGTTTGTTAAAGTTGAGCGAACTCAGGGTGAGGCTGCCCATATCCGGTTTGAGATCTCCTTCGAGCTCGAGACAGGCCGAGCGCTGCTCAAAGCCAGGATAGTTGCGTCCGCTGGTAGAGACGCCGAGCACCAGGTCCTTGTATCTGGCGCGGACACCGGCGATGATCTCGCCATAGATCGCTTTGTTGCAGCTGGGGGTGGCGTCATCCGGGTCCCGCGCATGAATATGGATGATGTTGGCCCCCAGTTCTGCCGCCTGGCAGATCTCGGTGATGATTTCTGCCGGCTGCACCGGCACATGCGGTGTCATCTGTTTGGTGGGGATCATTCCGGTGGGCGTAAAATTGAGGATGAAGTGCTTGTCCATACGATACGCTCCAGTCTGTTACTGTGGACCGCGGGCAGCAGAGAGATTCGGCTGCGGGACTGAAAGTACTGCATGGCATTCCATTCCCGGGAAGAAGAAAAGGGTAATGGATACACTATTATAACACCGCGGCAAGCAAAATATTGCGCATTTCTGTAAATTTTTGCGACGAGGGTCAGGGCGTAAGGCGTCAGCAGCGCAGGGTGGGCACGAGAGGGCCGCGAATTGGGCAGGAGCGAGAGCCCGGGGCGCCAGCGCGGGGGCGCGAGCCGGGCGCCGGATGGGAGCGAGAGCCGGCGGCGGATAGGGGCGAGCGCCGGCCTCTGCGGGTGAGGTGCTCAGCGCAGCAGCAGAATTTTCCGCGACTGCCGTGCCTCTCCGGACTCGAGCCGGACAAAATAGATCCCGGCTGCGGCCGGCTGGCCTTTATCATCCCGGCCATCCCACGTCGCCGTCCCCTCCCCTTGGGGCTGCACGCCATTGAAGAGCACCCGCACCTGCTGTCCGAGCTGGTTGTAAACCGCCAGCCGCGCCGGTCCCGCCTGGGCCAGGGCATAGGGGATCGAGGTACCACTGTTAAAGGGATTGGGATGGTTCTGCTGCAGTTGGAAGCTGAGGCTCTGGTCCGAAAGATAGAGCGGCGCATCCAGACCGCCGAGGGTGGCATCGTCCCGGAATCTGAGCGTCTGCAGGCAATCGGTCTGATAGCCGGTGGGACTGACCCGAAGCCCGACAAAAAGCGGCTCGTTTTCGGTCTCGCCCACGATGGTGAAATAATGCAGTTCGGTCCCGGGGATGGGCACGCCATAGCCGCGAGCGCGCCCCTGCGTATCGACGACGCCGGCGATGGCGAAGGGATGGGAGCTGACGATGCGCGCGATGACGACCATGTTGCCCGAAGTGCCCGGCATGACCTGGTCCGACAACGGGGTAGCGGGACTCTTGGCCAAGGCGGGCTGGGGATTTGGCCAGGTGAGCGTGGCCGGTCCGTTCATCAGGATCTTGTACATTTGCCCCGGCTCGAGTGCGGTCAGGTCGCCGATCCAGCGCTCCTGCACATACATGGCCGAGTGCTGCTGCCCCTTGATCTGGACGAGACTGCCGGCGACCGGGGCGAGGGCCTCCGCCACCGGCAATGCGGCTTGCGGCAGATAGGCCACCCAGTTCCAGCCCTTCTCCAGGGCGATGGGCTGGTCCACAGGCAGCAGCGGCGCGTCGATCCCAAAATCCTGCCCCGCCGCGAGCTGCAGCAGATAGCCTTTTCCCGCCGCGAGATTCTCCAGACTCCCGCTCCACCCTTTGCCAGCCTCGTAAACCGACTCTTTTGCAGGGGATTTGATCTTCAAGGCGTTGCTTCCCAGAGGCGCGAGCACCTCCCGCACCGCCGTAGCCGCCGGCGCGACATGGAGGCCGATCCAGTTCCATGCCGCGGTGCAGTGCAGCTCCTGGCGGGCTAACGCCGTGGCGCGTCCGAAGAGCCGCACGGTCGCCTCGAGCTGCTCGACATTGCGGCTGTTCTGCTCGTTGCCAAAGACCGCATACCAGCGCTGCGCCGCCGCCAGACTAAGCCAGCCGTGGCCCTCCAGTGAATCGGGCAGCAGTCCGACGGCATCAAAGGCCCGGCCCTCTGAGGCTGCTGCAAAACCCGCCGAGTCGGCAAAATAGAAATCGATGCTGCCGTCAAAATCCGCCTGGTAGAGCTGGGCGCCGCGGCGGACATCGTCAAATCGCACCGCTCCATTGAGGAGTTTTTTCGGCGCGGTGAAGGTGGCCTCGAGGTAATACGCCGCGGTGGTGTCCGCCGGCGCAGCCACCGTCGTCCATCCGGGAGCCGGTTTGGTCGCGGTCATTTTGATCTTTTTGCTGTAATCGGTGCCGCTGACAGCATTGGCGACCACCTCGACGACATTCCCCTGCAGCACCGGATAATTGCCGATCGCCGAGGTGACGGTGGCATAATAACTGCGGTTCTTGCCGACCATGAAGGTGCACATCCCGCGGTCATCGGTCAAGGCATACATATCCCACCAGAGTTCGCCGCTGTCGGGGTCTTTGGTATAAAGATTGATCTCGGCGCCGTCGACCGCCCGGCCGGCCTTGTCGGTAATGAACAGATCGAGGTAGCAGATGCCGCGGGTGTAGCGGTTGGTGACTGAAGTCAGAGCGCCGTCGCTGCGGATCTCAAAGACCGTGCCGAAGACCTTGCCCCAGTCGAGGTAATACATCAGGGGATAGTTGGTCTCGTTATCCCAGTGGTACCACTGGCCGTCCCAGAACTCGTTCCAGACATGATCCGTGGAATAAGAGGCGACGCTGGTGCAGGGGATGAGCGCGGCGCGGGCCGCAGCGTTGCGCAGGTCCGACCACTCGCCGCAGCGGCCCATATGGACGCGGTAGATGCGCACCGGCTGGTGCGGCCGTTCCTCTCTCGAGTCGAAGGCCAGACTCTGTTCCATCCAGGTATTAAGGCGGCCCATAGCCGTCACCTTGCCGTCCGGTTTGCCGCGCGTGCCATCGAAGAGGGCGCTGCAACCTTTAAGCAGATCGCAGAGGCGGGGATACCCGTCATCGGCGTGGTTGAGGAGCCAGTCGCGCCAAAAGACTCCGGCAGGCGGAGCCGCGAGATTGTTGTTGCGCAGCGCATTGTCCTCCGGAATGGCCGGATCGATCCAGGCCGGGATCTCGCTGGTGGCGCGGGGATAGACGATGTACCAGTAATAGACCTCGCGCGGGGCGGTGACCTCGACCAGGCTGCCGCCGCGCAGCGATTTGTAGCGGGTGGTGGTGTAATACTCCGGATCGCTGGCTGCAGAGCCATGGTCGACCACCTCGACATAATCGAGGGCCGCATCGTTGGCATAGATCGATCGGGCGTTTTCGAGAAAGAGGGCCGGCGAGCCATAGCCGGACATCAGATATTGCGGCGAGGCATGGGCGACGGCGAAGGCGACCTCATCGATGAAGGGTTCCTCCGCCTCGAGGATCGATTTGGCCCAGAGGGTCTGGTATTCGGGGGTGAGCAGGGTGAAGAGCAGACGCAGGTCCTGAGCCATCCAGTCCGGGGCGCGTTCAACCGCCGCCTGCGCCGCCTCATTCAGAGCAGCGACGCCGGCGGGCAGGTGGAGCGCCAGAGAGCGGGAGGCCGGCTCGTACAATACCGCCCAGCGTTGGCCTGGCAGGAGGTAATCGGCGATGGTCACCTGGTCGAGGAGCAGGTAATCGGCCAATTGCTCTCTGGCGAGGGCAGCCGGCTTTGCTCCGGAGGGATCCGGCCGGTAATCAACGGCGGCATCGCTGACCTGCCAGGTGGTGAGGTGCTGCGAGTCAGGGATACCTCGGACCCGGCAAAGAGCGGCGGCGGGATCGCTGACCTGCCAGCTGGTGAGGCGCTGCGATTCAGGGATGCCGCGGACCTGCCCGAAAGCGGATGCGGTGACATAAAGGAAGAGAGCGGCGAAGCAACGATACATGACAGCTCCTAACGTTCAACAAACAAGCGTGACGGCGGCAGGGGCTGTCGGGGCCCCCCTTCACCTTGATAGAGAACCTCGAGAGACTCTGCCCCACCGTTCTCCATAAAGGCGAGGCGCAGGGCATGGCGGCCGGCGCTCAGCGTGATCTTGCCCTCCGCCTCTTTGGCGCCGTGCAATCCGTCGTTATCGACCACGAGCGTCTCATCGATCCAGAGGCGCGAGCCGTCATCCGAGCGCGTGAAAAAGGCATAAGTGCCCGGCTGTTCGATCCCGATATAGCCTTCGAAGAGCAGGGCATATTTATCCTCGCGCTGGGCCAACGGGGCGAGGCTGAAATCCCAGGCGCGCCCCTCCCGGACCGGCTTGAGGCTGGTGAAATCGGGCAGAAGCGGCCACTCGCCCTCATAATAGCGGTAGTGCAGGCCGTTCGCCCGGGCATCGAGGATGCTGATCTCCTGCGCTGCGGTCAGGCTGGGTGCGCAGCCGGGCTTGAACGCGCGGGCGCGCAGGGCGCTGCTCGTCTTGATGGAGAGCGGAGCGGTATACAGCGGGCTGGATTCATCCGGTTCGCGGCCGTCGAGGGTGTAGCGGATCCGCGCATCGGCCGACTGCACCGCAAGCGTCACGCGCGCCGGCTTGCCGACACGAATGAAGGACTCCGCCTGGATAACCGGGATCTCGACATAGGGCCGGGCCTGGATGCGGAAGACCCAGGCATACGCACCGGGCAGGTGCGGGATCATCGCGGCGGGCAAGTCGATCGTCAGTGTGCCCCCCTCCTGCCGCCAGTCGAGATCGCGCTCGAGGCCGAGGAGGCGGACCGCCGTGCCGGGCAGGGCCTCGACGGTGCGCAGACGCAGCTGCGCTCCGGGGTGGCGCAGGCAGATGGCATAGAGGAACCGGCCGTCCGCGCTGCGGGTGAAGCGCACCGAATCGCCCTCGCCGAGGGTACGGTTGACGCGGCTGCCATAGATGGCCTCGCCGTTGATCTTGAGCCATTCGCCCATCTGCAGCAGCCGCTCCTGCATGATCACCGGAATGGTACCGTCGGCCGCGGGACCGATGTTGAGCAGGAGATTGCCGCCGCGGCTGACGATCTCGACGAGCATGTGGATCAGCGATGCGGCGGTCTGGTAATCCTCCACCTCCTCATTGCGGTTAAAGCCGAAGGAGCGGCCCATGCCGCGGCACTCCTCCCAGCCGCGCCGCTGGAATTCGGCCGAGCGCTCGCTGGTGGCGGCCTCGTACTCGGTCGAAAAATAACCGCCGTGCTTGAAGCGCGTCTCGCCGCCCCAACGATCGTTAACCACGACATCTTTGGGGGCGGGCGAATCGTTGTAGAGCCAGGCGAGGAACTCCTCGCTGCGCAGGACCTTGCTGTCATAGTCCCATTCGCCGTCGGAGAATATCAGCGCGGGCTGGTAACGTGTCACCGCATCCTTGAACTGGGGCAGCATATGCTCGGCGACATAGCGATGGATATCGTTTTGATAGAGGGGATTGTACCATTCGAGCAGGGAGTAGTAAAAGCCCATGCGCAGGCCGCGCGCGCGCACCGCGGTGGTGAGATCGCCGAGGAGGTCGCGGTGCGGACCGATGTCGACACTGTTCCAGTTCCAGCTCTGGGCGCTGGGCCAGAGGCAAAAACCGTCGTGATGTTTCGAGGTCAGCACCACGTAGCGGGCGCCGGCGCGCGCAAAGAGATCAGCCCACTTGTCCGGCTGAAAAAGCTCCGCCTTGAAGAGGGGGGCGAAATCCTGGTAGCGGAATTCATCGCCGTAGGTGCGGCGATGCCACTGGTGCAGGAAGGTCGTGGTATCGGAGATACCGCGCCAGTACCATTCGGCATAGCCGCCTTTGCGGGTGAAGGCCGGCACCGAATAGAGGCCCCAATGGATAAAGATGCCGAATTTGGCGTCGTGGTACCACGCCGGGGTCGGCCGGGCATCGAGGGAGTTCCAGCTGGCCTCATAGCGCGTCTGGGCCGGAGCCCCTCCGGCCAGCAGAATGATCAGGAGCAGCAGTTTTTTCATAGACACCTCCGGGAAATCCGAGCCAAGGCGCATATTGAGTATCCCTGGAATTTATTCAGGATCGTGCCGAGATGCGCAGAGGCGGAGAATATTGACTCTCGCCAAGCCGCCTAGACACAAAGAAAACTGTTGGTTCAGGTTTTGCCCTGGTACTGAATATGATGATGATAATATGCTCACAAAACCGTCAAGAGACAAAGACGGCTTTGAGTAGTGTCTTTCCTGGTGCCTTGGTGGCTTCGTGAGATATTTGTCTTTATTTTTTCTTTCTCTCTGCGCCTCCGTTTCTTGGCGCGTGATCATTTCACGAAGAGCCGCAGCAAAAACATAACTCTCACAAAGTTACACAAAGACACAAAGTAAAATCTTGTCAAGTTGTTCCTGGTGCCTTGGTGGCTTCGTGAGAGGGTGAATTTTCCTTCAATGTCCGCGAAAAATCCTAAAACATCACCATTACCCCGAAGGTGTTGACGTTGCCCAGCATGCCGATATCGCGCCAGGCGTAGTCGATCTTGACGCCGGTATTATAGAGTGTGAACATCTCCACGCCGGCGCCGAAGGTCGGTCCGAATTCGGAATGGTCCATGAACAGGGCCTTGTAGCCGCCGCGCAGAAAGAGGCGGCCGAAGCCGGGCGAGGTGAGCGCATACTGTGCGCCGAGATTGATCGACTCGTTGTTGTTGTTCGGATGGATGGCATCGCAGGAGAGGATCAGCTCGTGATGATCGCTATAGAGCGGCGTCAGCGAGACGCCGAGGCGGAAGATCAGGGGCAGCTCCCACTCGGAGAGATGGAAGCGCCCAGGCACATCACTAAAGTTGCCATTCTCGTCGGTGAGAATATCGATGGGATTGATCAGATCGATGCCGTCATAGCGCATGCGCGAGCCGTAATTGGAGATGCTCATGCCGATGTTCAGTCCCTGTTCACGGCGGCCGTTGGGAGAGAAAAAGTAGGTATTGATAATGACGCCGAGGTCGATGGCCATGGCGGAGGCATCGGTGTGCCAGATCGACGAGCGTACATATTTGCCGGCGCCGCCGAAGGCAAACCAGTTGGTCAGCTTGCGGGCGTAGGCGAGGCTGAACGCCAGGTCATTGGCGGAGAAGAGCTCGCCGGTCCCCTCCTGCATCGCCATCGTGGTCACCTTCATGTCGCCGTAATTGACGCTGGTGAAGCCGAAGGAGAGGGAGCCGTAGCTGTGCAGGTCGAACCCGACCCCGGCAAAGGAGGTCTTGATGCCGGCGATCCAGGGCTGATAGACGAACAGGGCCTGGTTTTTCCTCATCTCCGCCAGTCCGGCGGGATTCCAGTAGAGGGCGGTGAGGTCGTTGGCCAGGCTGACACAGGCGTCGCCCATGGCCGATCCGGCGGTGCCATACCCGATCTCGAGAAAATTGGCCGCAGTGGTGCCGATGCGCGTCGGCTCCTGGGCCCGCAGCGGCAGCGCCGCCAGTGCTACGGCGAGAATGACTGGTAGGTATTTCCTGTAATTCATGGTCCAACCTTCAGTTTGCTGATTCCGAATGATGTGCCATCCCGTCCCGGCGGCTGCCGGGGCGCCCTATTTGATCACCGCGAATTTGTCGAGCCTCTCCTCGCCGGATGGCGTCTGGACATGATAGACGTAGACGCCGGCGGCGATCTCGAGGCCCTCGCGCGTGAGCATGTCCCAGTGAACGATGCCGCTTTCGGGAGGATTGTTCACCTCGATCTCGTCGACAAAAATACCGCTGGCCGTAAAAATCCTGATCGTGCATTGCGCCGGAATATGGGTGAACATCAGGGTACGGCGCTGGTTGAGATAAGGATTGGAGATGGCCGTCTCCATCGCATTGGTAGCGACATAGGGATTGGGCACCACCAGGATTTTGTCGAGGGCCGAGGCGAGGCTTTTTTTCTCGAGGGCGACTTTTGACCTGGTGGTGAACATCAAGGTGTCGGAGGGCGCAAAGGGGCGCTTGAAGCTGACCCGGTAGACATCGTTGGGCCGGGGCAGATCCTCCTCGCTCATGTAGCGGCGGAAGTCGATGCTGAAGACCGTACCCGACCAGTAGACCAGGGGCTTGCCGGTGATGCTTTTCTTTTTCAGGGTGTGCCCGGCGAGAATGACGTCCTCGAAGAGGTCGAACTGTTTGTTGAGGTTGATGTCATGGACGATGAGATCGAGGTGTTCGAACTGTCCGGTCGAATCCACGGCATGGCGGTTGGCGACGTAGAAATTGAAGGCCTGGCCGAGCAGGTAGCTCTTCATGGTCTCGCCATTGGTATCATAGATATAGGAGCCCTGGTTGAGCTTGCAGACGGTCGCCGAATCGTCGGAGGTGAAGACAATATCATAGTCATGGGGGAAACCGTGCGATTCGTAGAGGCTGGCCTCCACCTGCAGCGGCCCCTGACCGGTGACCCAGCCGGTGCGGGTGGCATCGAGATCACCCAGTTGCGTCGGCATGGTAAAGTGGAGGCGCAGGCCGTTAAAAATGTCCGTGGTCATCTCTCGGGAGGTGTCGTAATACTTGAACTGGACCAGTTCCTGGCCGTCGTTGACATAGCTCTTGCCGCCGCTGCGGAAATGATCGCCGGGGTAGCTGTCGCTGGTCTCGCGGTAGACCAGTGAGTCCGTGGTGACGTCACGGACGGCAAGGCCGTTATTGAGGATCACGGCATCGAGCGGATGGCGCATCCCCTTGTTACGGCGGGCGTAACCGAGGGTGTCGGCGAGAAACTGGACCTGGTAGGTGTGGCCCGGGATGATCGCATTCTGGTCGAGGATCTCGGCGCTCACGGTACCGCAGCCCTCGATCTGCTTCATCCCGGCGGCATCGATCTGCGGAGCCGTATAGCCGGCGGCCTGGACCTCCGGGACGACGATCGCGACGTTCTGGCCGGTGAAACGGATGGCCTCATCCTCGTCGAGATCGATAACAATGTTGTTCTCGGCCGGCATGATCGCCACCTCGAGACCTTCGATGCCATAATCATAGGATGCGAGGCCATAATAGTAGGTACGGCCGTTCTGGACATCGGTATCGATGTAATAGTGCTGCAGGCCGGATTCGTCGCCGAGATAAAAGAGTTCGCCGTTGATGTTGGCAAAGTCAGCCGCGCCGCGTTTGCCATCGATGAGGTCGCACTGGTAGATCGGCAGTTTGCCGACGGTGTTGCCGTACATGTCGGTCAGCTTTTCGGCATCCGAGAAGTACTTGTCGGTCGCCTTGTAGAGCTTGTAGCCTTCGAAATCGTTGACCGCATTGAGCATGGGCTCGCGGGTGAAGCGGTCGGAATTGTCGTCCCAGGTGAGGATGACGCGGCCGTTGCCCGGCGTGGCCTTGAGCACGGGCATGAGCGGCGGCTGCGCGAAACGGTAGTCGCTTTCGTAGATAAACTGGACGATCTTTTTCTTTTCAAAGAGTGAGGGGGCGGAGTGGGCCGGAGAATTCAGCCCCGAGAGTTCCTCATAGGAGTGGAGCTCTGAGATCGAGATGCGCTCGGTCAGGCCGCGGGGGAGGCGGAAGGTGCCGGAACCGAAGGTCATGACCAGGTTGGCCAGCTCGCCAAAGTACTCTTCGAGGCGCGGCGAGGCGATCTGCAGGTAGGCCTCCTTGTCATAGGCGGCGAAGGGGGGTTCATTCTCCTGGGGGTGGTGGAGCATCTGGAACCCGGTGAGGCCGATCATGTCCGATTCGGAGATGTCGGTGAGGCCGAAATTGGGCTCGCAGCCGAGGCCCTCGACGAAATCGGGGCGATGGTTGCACTCGCTGCCATCGGCGTCCGGGCCGCGGTAGTTGAGGTCGGTGGGGGCGACCCCGTCGGTGCCGACATCGCAGCCGAAATCCTCGCCCAGGTCATAGACGCCGTTGTGGTTGGCGTCATTGCCGTCCGTCCAGTCCTGGTCCTCGTCGGCATCCCAATGGTTCCTGAGTTGATCCTCGGCCAGGCCATACCATTCCAGGAATTTGGCCAGATCGGTGATGCCCTCGGTCGGGCCGACCAGCCGGGTGGCGAGATTGTCGCGCCGTTCATCGGTGAGGCCGTCGTCGTCGTTGTCGAGGCCGTCGTTCCAGCTCCCGGGACTTTCGAGGAAGGCCATGCCGAGGATGCCGGTGCGCACGCCGCCGATGCCGATGCCGTCGTAATCCCAGGCATAGGCGATGTCATCGTACTTGTCAAAAAAGCCGATGTCATCGGATTCACCCTGGTTGCCGCGGTGGCCGATACCGGCATCGAGAAAATAACCGAAAGCGACCTCGGCGAGGTCATAGTCGGAGATATTGGAGATGTCATACTCCCAGAAAATAGCGTCGCGGGTCTGGGGATTGTTCCACTGATAGCCGCGCTGTTTGACGCGGATGCCGAGGCCGCCCCAGGATTCGCCGGCCTGGATGGTGACGCCGGGATCCTTGTAGCCGATGCGGTAACCGGGACGGGGGAAATACTTGACCGGGGCCTTGGCCTGTACATACTCGAGATCCTGAGCATCGTTGGCCACGAAATAGGTCTCGAGGTCTGCATACTTGATGCCGCGGCCGAAGCGGCCGTCCCACTCGCCCGGCCACTTGAGGCTCTCACCCGCCGACGGCCAGCCCTGGGCCGGCCAGGAGTCCTCGCGGTTGCTCATCGCCGGATACTCGCTGTTGGGATTGAAATAGCCAAAGACCGGATAGAGGCCCCAGCGAATCAGGCCGTCGGGGGTATAGTCCATGCCCATGCGGTAGCTGGTCTGGCAGAAATAGAGTTCCTGCAGATCGCTGCGGCGGGCGATCTCGGCCGGATCGGTCACCGGGATCGAGTCCCCGGCGATGTGCACGCAAGCGCCGATATAGAGGGCGATACCGTCGTGCATGCCCGTCCCGGTATAGTCATTAGGCCACTTGGACTGGTCGAAGTTGGGCCAGTTGGCCAGCTCGGTGGTGTTCTTGAAATAGAGGAGCACGCGATTGCCGGTCATCCAGCCCTCGCGGATGGCGGCGATGTCGCCGGCCGGATCGTCGGGTCCGTCGTACTTGTGCCCTTGCGCCGGGAGCGTCACCGGCAGGAGGAGGAGAAGAAAAAAACAGTATCCAGAAAAACGTCTCATGCGTCGATTCCTCACGTCAGAACATGCCTAAAAGACCATTTCAAGCCCGAGTTTGACCAGGCGCGGGGTGCTGTACATGGTCGGATCGTGGATGCGGTCCGCGTAGGTATTGAAATCGCTGTGGTGACCGGCCAGGTCGGTGGCGCGGACGATCGCCGTATAGGCGCGGCCGGTGGTGCTGTTGACCCAGCTGTCATTCAGGGCATCGAGGAGATTGTAGACGAGCAGGGTGGCGCGCATCTTCATGCCGGCAAGACGGAAAAGATCGGCGTGGCCGCTGAGGTCGACGCTGATGCTGCTCGGAATGTGCTCGTTGTTGGGATAGAGATTGACGCGCGAGAGCGGGCTGTCCGAAAGCGGACTCCAGGTGTAGGGACTGCCCGAGTTGTAATAGACCGTCATCGTGGCGCCGTAGCGCGGCACGGCGTAGCCCACCGTGATATTGGCGGTGTGGCGCTGGTCCCAGCTCATCGGGATGAGCTTGTTGACCGGGTCCTGTTTGGCGCCGGCACGACTGAAGGTACTGGTCGGGGTATCGGCATTGCCGCGGCTGAACTGCAGAGTATAGTTGGCGACCACCGATAGGCGCCCGGTGATGTACTCGTACTTGAGCTCGAGGCCGCGCGCATTGGCGTAATCCTTGTTGCTGTAGAGGCCGTAGCGGATCTGATTGTAGGTGGTCAGAACCCTGGCGCTGAGCAGATCATAGATGTCCCGGTAAAAGAGCGCCACTTCCAGGCTCATGTTGGGCATGAGTTCCTGCCAGAGGCCGACCTCATACTGGATCGTGCGCTGGGCCCGGACCTGGGGATTGCCCATGGTGGTCGAATAGTCGTCGGCCGGCACCAGGCGGGCGGAGTTGTCATACATGGCATAGAGGGGTGGCATCTGCATGAAATGGCCATAGCCGAAGCGCAGCAGAGCGGTCTTGCCGAGCTGGTAGGAGATGCCGAGGCGGGGACTGACCTGGTACTTGGGATCCGCCGCGACGGGATGACTCATCCTCTCCGGACTGTCCGGAAAACTGAGCTGATTGGAGGGATTGCGCCACTGCGAAGGATAAGTGATCCTGGGGTCGAAGTAATCGAGCCGCACCCCGAGGTTGATCACCATTTCGGCGAACTCCATCTTGTCCTGGAGATAGGCGCTGAGCTCGACCGGTTTGACCTTGTAGTATTGATGCCAGAGCGTCGAATCGGGCATGATCATCGGCTCGTAGAAGAGATAATGCCGCCGGCCGGTTTCCGGATCGACCTCCCAGAGATTCTCATAGGCCGTACCGTAGTATTTGTTGCGGATGGTGTAGGACTCGTTCTCGAGGATTTTGGCGGAGTACTGCGCACCGCCCTCGAGGCTGTGCTGGGGATGCAGCTGCCAGACGAAATCTCCCTTGGCGGTATAATCCTCGAGGGTGCGCTCGCTGTGGCCCTTGCTCTGGCCGCCGGTGGAAAAGCCCGGCCCCTCACTGCGCGAATAGAGGTCATGGATATAGCGCTTGTCGTAGGGGTTCTTGAACATATAGCTGGCATTGTTGTCGGAGACATACGAGCCCTTGAGCTCGTAAAAGGCCTTCTCCGAAAGCATGTGATTGAGCTGAAACGAGGCGAGATGCGAGGTATGATACCCGGTGCCGCGGCCGTCGGGATTGTATTTCATGCTGTGGCTGTAGCCCTGCCCCTCATCATCATTGAGGATGTACTGCAGGGAGGTTTTAATCCTTGAGGTCGGCCGCATCGTCAGCTTGCCCCAGACGTTGAGGTTCTTGCTGGTATTCATCGCCACATAGGCGTTGTCGCCGGTGTGCTCGCTGTACCATTGGGACGAGTCGGCCGAGGTAAAGTCGCTATAGTTATCCGGCTCGAAACGGCGGATACCGTTGAGGTGTCCCCTATTGTTCTGGTAGCGGACATTGGTGGCGAAGGTGAGGTGGTCGCCGATGATCGGGCCGTTGAGAGCGAACTGGTAATCCCGGCGGCGGGCCAGGTCGTTGTCCTTCAGGCCGATAAAGATCTCCTTGTGCGGGGTGAGATAGTTGCCGAGGCCAACGGAGGCTGAACCGTGATACTTGCGGCCGCCGTCCTTGGTGACGGCGTTGACCACGCCGCTCATGGCGTTGCCGTATTTGGCGGAAAAGATGCCGGTGATGACTTCGAGGTCCTCGACGACATCCTTTTCGACATTGACGGTGCGGCCGCCGCGGCCGTAGGACTCATCGACCTGCATGCCGTCGATGAGGTAGGTAACCTCATCGCTGCGGCCGCCGCGGAAGTGGCCGAGGACAACGCCCGGCTGCATTGCGACGACGGCGCTGACCGACTCGGTCGGCAGGATGTCCATCTGGCTGGAGGAGACATTGCGCACCGAGCTGGTCTGGTCCTTTTTTACCGCGACACGGTCAGCCACGACCGTCACCTCTTGTCCGGAAATCACGGTGGCTTTCAATTTGGCGGCCACCTCGAAGGTGCGGTTGACCGAGACGCGCACATTCTGCAGGCGCAGGGTTTCG
>Ga0116170_10002338_pt1 | contig 18340 bp, 13 predicted proteins | sample AD_JPNHW1_MetaG_FD_89797 | JGI IMG/M metagenome (GOLD analysis project Ga0116170, IMG submission 89797) | Active sludge microbial communities of municipal wastewater-treating anaerobic digesters from Japan - AD_JPNHW1_MetaG | ecosystem: Engineered > Bioreactor > Anaerobic > Digestate | place...
AGCGCCCCCTGATCCTGGCGGGCAACGGCATCCATCGCGGCCGGGCCCAGGAGGCCTTCCTGGCCCTGCTGGAGCAGAGTGGACTGCCAGTCGTAATGCCCTTCAGCGCCAAGGACCTCGTCTGGGAGGACCATCCTCAAAACATGGGCATTTTTGGGACAGCCGGACAAAGGCGGGCTAATTTTGCCATCCAAAACGCGGATTGCATCCTGAGCCTGGCCTCGGGCCTCTGCATCACCAAGACCGGCTTCAACATCCAGGGATTCGCGCCCAAGGCCTTCAAGATCCTCGTGGATATCGACGAAGGCCAGCTGCACCACCAGCCCATCCAGGCGGACCTTGCCGTACAGGCCGATATCGGGCCCTTCATCAAGTGCCTGCTGGAAGCCCTGAAGACGACGCGCCTGCAGCCGGACCCCCGCTGGGCCAAGGCCTGCAGGCGCTGGAGACAGGACTATCCCATCCTCGCCGAAGCCTTCATGCAGGACACGGAACATGTGAACACCTACGTCTTCATGGATCGCCTAGCGGAGGCCATGGAGGAAGGGGATACGTTAGTGACGGGCAATGGCATGGACATCGTGAGCCACTACCAGGCCTTCAAGGTGAAGCGGGGGCAGCGAACCATCGTCACTGCCAACTGGGGCGCCATGGGCTGGGACCTGCCCCTGGCGGTGGGCGCGGGGGCTGCCCGGCCGGAAGGCCGGACGGTGTTGGTAACTGGGGATGGCAGCTTCCTGTGGAACGTCCAGGAACTCATGACCATCCGCAAGAATGCCCTGCCCATCAAGATCTTCGTCTTCAACAACCAGGGCTACTCCAGCATCCGCGCCACCCAGAACGCCTTCTTCAACGGATTCTTCGTGGGTGCCGACGCCAGCTCCGGCGTAGCCAACCCGGACTTCGCTGCCCTGGCCCAGGCCTTCGGCCTGACCTTCAGCCAGATCCGCAGCCACAAGGACCTGGAGGCAGGCATCGCCCGGGTAATCTCCATGGAAGGCCCCTGCCTGTGCGAAGTGAACATTTCGCCGGATCAGGCCATCAGCCCCAAAGCCTCCGCCTTCCGCCGGGAGGATGGCACCTTCGAGTCCCGCCCCCTGGAGGACATGGCCCCATTTTTGCCTAGGGAGGAAGTCTGGGAGAACATGCATCTTTTTGATGACACCCAGCCCTGAGTGCAAAGGTTCCGGATGCTGCGTCCCCGCTTCCAGATTGGCGAGAAGACCCTTGGCCTGGATCAGCCCTGTTTTGTGATCGCCGAGGCCGGCGTGAACCACAACGGGGGTTTCGGCGAGGCCAAGCGCCTTGTGGAAATTGCCGCCAAGGCGGGAGCAGACGCTGTCAAGTTCCAGACCTTCCAGGCCTCCCGTCTGGTCACCGAGGCCGCGCCCAAGGCTGAGTATCAAAAACAGCAAACCGGCACCAGCGAGAGCCAACTGGACATGCTGCGCAGGCTCGAACTGAGCCGCGAGGCGCACCTGGAACTGATGGCCCACTGCCAGCGCCTGGGCATCCTGTTCCTATCCACCCCCTTCGAGGAGGCCAGCGCAGATCTGCTGGAATCCCTGGAAATTCCAGCCTTCAAGATCCCCTCGGGCGAGATCACGAACCTCCCCTTCCTGGCCCATCTGGCGCGGAAGGGACGCCCCCTAATCCTCTCCACGGGCATGGCCAGCCTCGGAGAAGTTGAGCTCGCCCTTCAGGCCATCACCGCAGCGGGCAACCCTCCGGTGGCGCTCCTGCACTGCGTGAGCAGCTATCCCACCAAGGCCTCCGACGCCAACCTCCGGGCCATGGCGACCCTGGCCGCGGCCTTCCAGCGCCCGGTGGGCTACTCGGACCACACCGAGGGGATCGTCGTGCCTCTGGCCGCTGCCGCCCTGGGCGCCTGTATCATCGAGAAGCACTTCACCCTGGACCGCAGCCTGCCCGGCCCCGATCAGCAGACCTCCCTGGAGCCCGCGGAGCTGGAAACCATGATCCAAGGCATCCGACGCGTGGAGTCCGCCCTGGGGCACGGACTCAAGATCCCTGCTCCCTGCGAGGCCAACACCGCTGCCATCGCCCGGAAAAGCATCGTAGCGGCTCGGGATATCCCAGCGGGCACGAAGCTCACCCAGGACTGGTTGACGATCAAGCGGCCCGGCACGGGCCTGCCCCCCAGCCTTCTGCCCCACATCACAGGCCGCTGTACTTGCAGAGCCATCTCCCGGGATGCCCTCCTTAGTTGGGAGGACCTTGCATGAGGCGCATCGGGGTCGTCACGGTCGCCCGCTCGGACTATGGCATCTACCGTTCCATCCTCCGCGCCATCGAGAACGACCCGGGCCTGGAACTGAGCCTCTACGTTACGGGCATGCACCTGGCACCAGAATTCGGAAGCACCGTGCGGGACATTGAACGGGACGGCTACCACATTGCCGAGCGCATCGAGATGTTGCTTTCCTCCGATGCCCCGGAAGGCATCTCTAAGTCCATGGGAATCGGCGTCATGGGCTTTGCCCAGGCCTTCGGCCGCCAACGCCCGGACCTGCTCCTGGTGCTGGGGGACCGATTCGAGATGATCGCGGCGGCCTTGGCGGCCCTGCCCTTCAACCTCCCCGTGGCGCACATCCACGGGGGCGAGGTGACCGAGGGCGCCATCGACGAGTGCCTGCGCCACGCCATCACCAAGCTGAGCCACCTGCATTTCGCCTCCACCGAGGACCATGCCCGCCGCATCCGCCAGATGGGAGAGGAACCCTGGCGCGTACATGTCTCGGGCGCCCCTTCCCTGGATAGCCTGCGGGATCTCCCCCTCCTAGAGGCCTCCGAGCTGGAGGCCCGGTTCGACCTGAGCCTGAACGAAGCGCCCCTGCTCGTGACCTACCATCCCGTGACCACCGAATTCGATCAGACCGAGGCGCAGATCGCTGAGCTACTGGCCGCCCTGGAGGATCTGCCGAATCCCCTGGTATTCACGCTGCCCAATGCGGATACCGCCGGACGGAAGATCATCACCGCGATCCAGGCCTTCGTCGCCGGGCATCCCCGGGCCCGGCTGGTGGACAACCTGGGCACCCAGGCCTACTTCAGCCTCATGCGCCTGGCCGCCGCCATGGTGGGCAACTCCTCCAGTGGCCTCCTGGAGGCGCCCTCTTTCCAGCTGCCCGTCGTGAACATCGGCAACCGCCAGAAAGGCCGAACCCGCGGCGCCAACGTCATCGACACGGGTAATGGACGAGAGGAGATCCGCAGGGGGATCCGTCAGGCGCTTTCACCAGATTTCGCCAAGGGCCTCCGCCATTCCGGGAACCCCTACCAGGGCCCGGAAATGGCCTCAGCCGTCATCGCCAGGACCCTGCGGCGCATTCCCATCGAAAGCCTGATCCCAAAGAGGTTTTCCGACCTGGGCCTCGGCTGAACCAAGACCGCATCATCGAATCCGAACAACATTTCAAGGACAAAGGAACAACCCGTGAGAACTCTGGTGGGACTCGGCGCCGGTCAGCACGCGAAAGTGGTGCTGGACGCGCTGCGCCAGAACTCCGATTGCAAGGTTATCGGGCTCCTGGACCCCATCTCGGAAGCTGGAATCATCGAGCAGCACGGACTGCCGGTGCTGGGATCGGATGCCCGCCTTCCACAGTTGCGCGCCGAGGGCGTCTCACACTTCTTCATTGGCCTGGGCAACGACAACGCGCTTCGGGCGCGCCTCTTTCGGTACGGCCTCGCCTGTGGCCTGGAGCCCATCAGCGCCATCCATCCCTCGGCCCAGATCTCCCCTTCCGCGCGCCTGGGGCTGGGCATCACGGTGATGGCCTGCGCGGTGATCAATCCGGATGCGGAAATCGCAGACAACGTCATCATCAACACCGGCGCCATCGTCGAACACGATTGCCTGATCGGCAGCCACACCCACATCGCCCCCGGGGCCTGCCTGCTTGGCGCGGTCCAGGTTGGCGAGTACGTCCATGTGGGCGCCCGGGCCGTGGTCCGCCAAGGGCTGCGGATCGGCAATGGCTCCCTGGTTGGCGCTGGCGCGGTGGTGGTGCGGGATGTGCTATCGGACGAGCTCGTAATGGGTGTCCCAGCCTCGCCCCGGACTCGAACGCAAAAAGGAGGCAATGGATGACGTTCCAGGATCTCCAAGCGCTGCACATTGCCCCTGCCACCACACTGAGGGACACGATCCGGGCCATTGATGCCAGTGGTCGGCTGGGCACGGCCCTGATCGTGGACGAGGAGCAGCGACTCTCCGCCGTGATCACGGATGGCGACATTCGGCGCGGCCTCCTGGCGGGCCTCAGTCTCGATACGCCCATCGGCGAACTCCTTGCCATCAAGGCCCTGGAACCCAATCCCCACGCCATTACGGCCGCCGAGGACACCGATCCCACCGAGCTGCTCCGTCTCATGCAGGAACGCCATGTCCGCCAAATTCCCCTGCTGGACGAAGCCGGGCGCGTCACCAACATCGTCACCCTGAACGAACTCCTGCCCACCCAGCCCCAGGGACTGCGGGCCGTCATCATGGCGGGCGGCTTCGGTACGCGCCTCAAGCCCCTCACGGACCAGATTCCCAAGCCCATGCTCCCCGTGGGGGGCCGCCCCGTCATGGAATGGATCGTCGAGAAGCTGCGCCATGCTGGCATCCGCCAGATGAAGGTCACCACGCACTTCATGCCCGAAAAAATCATGGAGCACTTCGGGAACGGCCAGTCCTTCGGTGTGGAGATGGAATACGTCAACGAGGACCGCCCCCTGGGCACTGGCGGTGCCCTGGGGCTCATCGCCCAACCCAACGAACCCTTCCTGGTCATCAACGGCGATGTCCTCACCGAGATCGACTTCCAGAAGATGCTCGACTTCCACGAAGAGCACGAGGCGGACATGACCGTAGCCATCAACCTGCACCAGGTGGAGGTCCCATTCGGCGTCATCGACTGCACGGGTCCGCTCATCACAAAGCTGCAGGAAAAGCCGCGCATGAACCTGCTGGTGAACGCAGGCATCTACCTGCTCCAGCCCACGGTCTACCAATTCATCCCACAGGACACCCCCTTCAACATGACCGACCTCATCCAATGGCTGCTGAACGCAGGCCGGCGCGTCGTGGGCTTTCCCATCCGGGAATACTGGATGGACATCGGCCATCACCCGGACTACGCCCAGGCCCAGAAGGACTTTTTGAATGGACACCCGACCCATGAATGAGCCCCTCCTCTCTATCGCACCCGATGGAAGGGCTTATGGGGTTCCAACTCCCGAGGCCACCGAGGCGGAATTCCGCACGCTCCAAGCAAAGGCGGAGGCCTGGCGGGCGCGCAGCGCCCAGGTGGTCGTAGTCCAGGGACTCGGCTTCGTGGGCACGGCCATGGCCGCAGTGGTGGCCGATGCGCAGAAGGCGGACGGCAGCCCGGCCTTCCACGGGGTGGGCATCGATCTGGCGACCCCCTCGGCCTACTGGAAGGTGGCCCGGATCAAGGAGGGTGTCTCGCCCTTCCCCTCGCCCGATCCGGATATGGAGACCATGCTCCACCGGGCCGTCTTGGAGGTCGGAAACCTGGACGCCACTGTGGCGGAAGAGGCCTACGGCCTGGCGGATGTGATCGTGGTGGACATCCCTTTGGACGTGGCAGATCGCACGGTCTGCGACCCGACGGAGATCCGCCTGAACCTCGCGCCCTTCGAGGCCGCGATCCGTGCCATCGGCCGCCACATGCGGGCCGAGGCCCTGGTCCTGGTGGAGACGACGGTGCCCATGGGCACCACCGAGCAGATCGTGCTGCCGATTCTCCAGGAAGCCTTCCGGCAGCGGGGCCTTCCGGGCAGCCCGCTCCTGGCCCACGCCTACGAGCGCGTGATGCCGGGCCCCCGCTACGTGGATTCCATCCGGCGCTTCTGGCGCACCTTCGCGGGCATCGATGCCCCCAGCTCGGCCCGGGCCCAGGCCTTTCTGGAAGCGATCGTGGAGACAGAGAATTTCCCCGTCCGGGCGCTCGCGCAGCCCACGGCCTCAGAGCTGGCCAAGTTGCTGGAGAACTCTTACCGGGCCGCCAACATCGCCTTTATCCACGAATGGACCCTGACGGCCGAGGAACTCGGCATCAACCTGTTCGAAGTCGTGGACTCCATCCGGGTGCGCAAAGGTACCCACGACAACATGCGCTACCCGGGCTTCGGCGTGGGCGGGTACTGCCTCACCAAGGACTCGCTGCTGGCCCAGTGGTCCCTCACCCACGCCTTCCACAACAATCTCCGACTGGATGTCACCCTGGAGGCGCTGCGCATTAACTTCGAGATGCCGTGCCACACGCTGTCGCTCCTCAAGCGGATGCTGGGCAGTTTTGAAGGACGCACAGTAGCAGTCTGCGGACTCTCCTATCTGGCCGAGGTCCCCGATACCCGCAACACGCCCACGGAGCTTCTGGTGGACGAGTTGCAAGCCCAGGGTGCCCGGGTGCTGCTCCACGATCCCGTCACCCGCCGCTGGCCCGAGCGCCCGGACTTCCCCGTGGCCGAGAACCTGGAGGCCTGCCTGCGCCAGGCCGAGGGCGTTGTGCTGGCAATCCCCCACCGGGCCTACCTGGACCTGAAACCCGAAACTTGGCTTGCCCACCTGAAGCCCGGCGCGGTGGTAGTCGATGCGCAGAACATCCTGGACGATGCCCGAGCAGAGGCCTTGCATGCGCGCGGACATCGGTTATTTGGCGTGGGCAAGGGCCACTGGCGAACGAAGGGCTTTGAGCGATGAACCAAACGCGACGCATCCTGATCACGGGAGGAGCTGGCTTTGTGGGCTTCCACCTTGCCGAGGCCCTGGCCCAAAATCCCGGCAACCAGCTGGTGCTGGTAGACAACTTTGTGCGGGGCCGCAAGGACGAGGACCTGGAGCGCCTGATCGCCCGGCCCAACGTGGAGCTGCGCTGCCTGGACCTGACCGAGCCCACGGCCATCGCAGCCCTGGGCACAGGCTATGACGAGCTGTACCACCTGGCGGCCATCATTGGCGTGGAGAACGTCCTGGCACGCCCCCACGAGGTAATCCGCGTCAATGCCTTGTCCACCCTGCTCCTGCTGGACTGGGCGGCCCAGGGCGGAACTCGGAAGTTCCTGTTCAGCTCCACCAGTGAAGCCTATGCGTGGACCCAGCAATTCCACCCCCTGCCGATCCCGACTCCCGAGGCGGTGCCTCTGGCGCTTACAGACCTGAAGAATCCCCGAAGCTCGTACGCGGGCAGCAAGATCTTCGGCGAGCTGGCCGTCACCCAGTACGGACTGATGCACCAGCTGCCCTTCACCATCGTGCGCTATCACAACGTGTACGGCCCCCGCATGGGCTTCGAGCACGTCATTCCCCAAATCTATAAGCGAGTGCTCCAGAGAGAGCATCCTCTGAAGGTCTATTCCCCAGATCACCGTCGCGCCTTCTGCTACGTCTCGGATGCGGTGGAGGCCACCATCGCCGCCATGCGCCGAACCGAGGCCGATGGTGCCACCGTGAACATCGGCAATGACCGCGCGGAGGTGACCATCGAAGTGCTCACTGGCCGCATCCAGGCCTGGGCCCAAAGCACCGCGCCGCTGGAACCCGTTCCGGCCGCCCACGATCCCATCGCCCGTCGGGTTCCCGCCCTGGACACCGCCCGCGCCCTGCTGGGCTACGAACCCCAGGTGGACCTCGAGACCGGACTGGATCTCACCCTGCGCTGGTATGCGCGGGCCTATGGAGCCACTTCATGCTGATCGACGGTTCCCCGAAGCATGCGTCCACGGATTTCATCCCCCTTTCGGTGCCCAGCATCTCCGGCCACGAGTGGACCTATGTGAAGGAGTGCCTGGACACGGGCTGGGTGTCCTCGGTGGGCTCGTACGTGGACCGCTTCGAGCAGGAAACCGCCGCCCGGACCGGGAGCGCCTTTGCAGTGGCCACGGTGAACGGCACCTCGGCCCTCCACACGGCCCTCATGGTCGCCGGGGTGGAAGCGGAGGATGAGGTGTTGGTCTCGGACCTCACCTTCATCGCCCCCGTCAACGCCATCCGGTACCTGGGCGCGCATCCCCTGCTGGTGGATGCGGAGCCCACCTACTGGCAGATGGACCCGGAGCGGGTGAAGACCTTCCTGGAACAGGACTGCACCGCCTCCAACGGTGTGTTGCGCAACCGAAAGACGGGCCGCCGGGTGCGGGCCCTGCTGCCGGTGGATGTACTGGGTCATCCGGTGGACATGGATCCGCTGCAGGAGTTGGCCCGCCGCTTCGAGCTGCCCCTCGTGGAGGACGCCACCGAGAGCCTTGGTGCTTTGTACAAAGGCCGACCCGTGGGCGGCGATGCAGAGCTCGCCTGCATCAGCTTCAACGGCAACAAGGTGATCACCACGGGCGGGGGCGGCATGATCCTGAGCCACTGCGAAGCCTCGGCCCGCCGCAGCAAGTACCTCACGACCCAGGCCAAGGACGATCCCATCGAATTCGTACACGGTGAGGTAGGGTTCAACTACCGGATGTCCAATGTGCTGGCCGCCATCGGCTGTGCGCAGCTGGAGCAGCTGGACACCTTCGTGGAAGCCAAGCGCCGCATCGCCGCCCATTACCTGCAGGCACTGCCCGGGATCCCCGGCATCACCTGCAATCAGGAAGCCCCTTGGGCCCGCAGCATCTTCTGGATGTTCACGATTCTGGTCGACGAGGCCGCCTTCGGCATGGACAGCCGGGCCCTCATCCGCTTCCTCGACCAGCGGAAGATCCAGGCCCGCCCGCTGTGGCAGCCCATGCACCAGAGCCCCGCCCATTGCGCCTCCCAGATCCTGGGCGGCGACATATCGACCCGCCTCAATCGAAGGGGTGTGAGCATCCCCTGTTCTGTGGGCCTGTCAGCCGAACACCAGGCCATCGTCATCGAGGCGCTGCGGGATGCACAGCGCGGGGGCAAAGCATGAGCCTCGACGCCTACCTCCAGTGCCTCGAACGCGATTCAGGAACACTCACGAAGGAGGTGGCTCGGAAGTTGGCTGATGCAGCCTGGGCCGAGGGGTTTCCCACGGATGCGATCGTCTTCGAGGCCTTCGCACTGCTTCAGGAGTCGCCGTGCCCGGCCCTCCCACCCCTCTCCACGGAAGCCCAGGCTGACACCCAGCTCCGTACTTGGCGACAGTTGGTGGCGGGAGGCACCCGCCATCTGTTTGTGCGCGTACGCGAGGACAAACAGATGGATCCTCGCAGCCAACGCCTGTTTGAAGCCCTGGATGCGCTGGGACACGGCGTGCTGTGGCTGGAGCTGAAAAAGCTGGAGTCCTGTCCGGATGACTTCGTGGCAGCCGCCGCTGCGCAAATCCAGCCCAGCATTGAGGCAGACCCTCCCTGCGAAGCTGTCATCGTCCATTATGACGTTACTCAGGCCGGACGTCTGGCACCCCTTCGTCACCGCTTCACGGTGATCTACAACAATCCAAGCAGACCCGAAGAAGGCTTCCAGGCCCGCTACATCAAGCGGGGGCTCGCTGGCACGCCGCCTCCGGTTGGAATTCGTCCCTCGGAGCGCGCCCCGCTCTTCAGCATCGTCATTCCAACCCGCAACAACGCCGCCTGCCGGGAACACTGCCTGCAGACCTGTCTGGCCCAGGACTTCCGGGATTTCGAGATTGTGGTGGGCGACAACAGCACCGAGGACAACGACGAGACGCTGGAACTGATCCGCCGCCTGGATTCGAAGCACATCCGTTACTTCAAGACCGATGGTTCCTTGGCCCTGGCGGATAGCTTCGAGTTCGCCCACAGCCGAGCCCGGGGCGAGTACGTGCTAGGGCTGGGCTCCGACGACGGCCTGCTGCTCCACGGCCTCTCGACCCTGGCCAAGGTAATCGAGACCGCGGAACACCCCCTGGATGCCCTTCGGTTTGATTTTGTCTTCTACGGCTGGCCCTGCGCTCTTGTTCCCAGGTTCCGGGATTTCATCCGAATTCCGCCCTCGATGATGCGAAAACCCGAAGGCCCCAAGCTCACCTGGCTGGACAGCAGGGAGACCCTGGAGCGCTACGCCCGTTACGAGCTGTCCTTCTATGATGTACCCAACGGCTACGGCTACTCGCTCCTCAGTCGGCGCCTACAGAACCGCATCCTGGAGAAGACAGGGCGCTTCTACCCCGGCAATACGCAGGACTTCTACACGGGGGGCTACACCCTGTGCCTCACCGAGCGCTTCGCGAGGCTGGACTTTCCCATCGCGGTGTTCGGCACCTCCGGCGCCAGCGTTGGTGCCTTCAATACTTACCGCGGCACCGAATTGAACCGCGTTCGCCACGGCTTTGATCCGCCTTATCCACCCTTTGGCATTCCGCAACTGAGCATGATCGACAACGAGGGGCGAGACCCTCACTACGACGCATGCACCAAACCAGAACCCTTCGGCTATCCGCCCCTGGAGACCTGCAGCTTTACTTCGGACGAAATCGTCAATGCACAGAGCATTGTGGACGCCATCAACCGGAAGCTGCTCCCCCGGGACTTCATTCGGCACATCGACTGGAAGCGCTACTTCGAACGAGCCGTCCAGTATCTCTACGACGATGATCCAAACTTCGAGAAGAAGCTTTGCGAAATGCGAGCCCGGATCGCTCGCCGCGAAAATCCCGAACTTGAGGCTTGGTTCGGACAGGAGTATGGAAACAATCCGGCATTCAAGGGGTTTCCCCCACCCAGGGTGCAGGAGGAATTCATCTATGGCCTTCTGCCCAATGGGGTGCTCTATCTGGACGGTAAGGATTTCGGCGTGACCACGGTATTCGAAGCCGCCCAGCTCTTCCAAAGGATCAGCCATCTCTAGGGGGCAGGATGCGCTACCTCTTTGTATTGCCTCGCTTCACCGTGAACTTCGGAGACTACTACACCTTCCCCCTGGGTATCGCTTATGTATCCGCAGCCATGAAGCAGGCCGGATTCCAGGTGGAAGTGCTCAACCTGAATCACAGCCCTCGGCCCATCCCCGCACTTCTCGCAGAACGCCTGGACCAGGGCATTGACGTGGTCTGCACAGGGGGACTCAGCGGCCACTACACCATGGTCAAGCAGATCCTGCAGGCAGCTAGGGAACACAAACCCGAGGTGCTCACGATCGTCGGCGGTGGACTTTTGAGCAGCGAACCTGCGGTCGTCATGGAGGGCACCAAAGCGGATTTCGGCGTCATCGGCGAAGGCGAAGAGACCATGTGCGAGCTTGCCGCAGCCCTAGAGACGGGTCGCAGCCCTGGGCAAATCGCAGGCCTCATCTTTCGCACGGAAGAGGGACTCAAGGAGACCGCGCGTCGCAAGGAAATCCCCAACCTCGACGCCTTGCCTTGGCCCGACTACGAGGGCTTCGAGCTGGGCACCTACCTGACTCAGGTCTTCCCGCCGGGCACCAAGCGGATCATGTCTATCGCCACCAGCCGCTCCTGCCCCTACGAATGCACCTTCTGCTATCACCCAACAGGGCGGCGCTACCGCCAGCGTTCCCTGGACGCCTTTTTCGAGGAATTTGACCATCTGGTGCGCACCTACCACCTGGATCACGTCAACATCCAGGACGAACTGTTCTCCATGAACCGCGATCGGGCCTCGGCGTTCTGCAGGCGCATCAAGGAATACCAGGTCAGCTGGGATATACAAGTCCGGGTGGATCTCGTGACCGCCGATCTGCTGCAAGAGCTGAAGGACGCGGGATGCAGCTACCTGAGCCTGGGCATCGAAAGTGTGGATGACACGATCCTGAAGAGCATGCGCAAACACATCACCCGCGCCCAGATCGAGCGGGCGCTGCAGCTTGCCTGGGAAGCCGATGTCGAGATCCAAGGCAATCTCATCTTTGGCGATCTAGAAGAGACCACCGAAACCGCCCGCAACACCCTGGAGTGGTGGAAGGCCAACCGGAAGTATCACCTGGATATCTTCTTCATCATGGTCTACCCCGGAACCCACCTGTACCGGGAGGCCTGCCGGCGAGGGCTCATCCAGGACCGACTGAAGTACCTGGAAGAGGGCTGTCCCCTGATCAATGTTTCCCGGATGTCGGCCCCCGAATTCAAAGCCCTGAGCGACACCCTGGTGGAGTTCCGGAACAGCTACCCCTATGTGCCCAGCCAACTGCGAGTGCTGGCCCCCGATGCCCGCGCCTGCTGCACCGTGGAGGTGACCTGCCGCAAGTGCGGTGAATCGAGCAGACATCCAAACCGTTGGATCTTCGCAAGCAACCTGATTACCTGCCCTCGCTGTCATCAACGCCATGACGTCGAACCATATACATGCCTGCAGGGGAATTACGAAGCCGCCCTCGAACAGCTCCTGGCCCAGGGTGGAAACCTTGCGATCTGGGGCGCCGGCAACATCGCCACCGCGCTCCTGAAGGCCTCGCCCACTCTCCGTGCCAGTGGACTGTGCTTGGTGGACAGCAATGTGAGCAAGCAAGGGTTCCCGATTTTCGGACACCCCGTCGTGCCTCCCACCGCCCTGCAGACCGAGGGCATCGACACAGTCCTGATCGCCTCAATCCTGTACCAGGACCAGATCGCCCAAATGATCCAGAAGGACCATCCCAGCGTGAAGCGCCTCCTGACCCTCTCCTTCCATGAGGCGGAACAGGGCGTCAGCGAACTCCGGATCGCCGATTACGCCCGGCGCCAAGACCACACCCTGAACCATTGAACAATCTCCAACCCACCGTCCCCATGGGAGGCCCCCTACCTCCCTTGCCCCTTCCCCAACGCGGCCAAGTGGACACAGGAAAGCACTGGATCGCCAGCCTGGAAGCAGCCCCGCTTGCCTAGGAGCAGATGTCTCATCAGGTTGTCTGGTCGACCTCACTGGCCGGTGCATCTGCCCAGAACCCACAGACAAAAGGACAGACAAGGCCCACTCGAAACCGTTTTCTCGTGGATGTAAAAGAGAATCCTCGCGTCCTTCCTCCAATGCTTGTTCCAGGCCCGCCCCAGGCAGAGCAGTCATCGGAACTCGCCGGTCCTCAGGAATGCATCCTCCAGGCACGCAGTAGTGAACTCAAGGTGCTCCTGGTCGAGTCCGGGATAAAGTCCAACCCAGAAGGTCTGCCCCATGATCCGGTCGCTGATCTCCAGGGGGCCTGCCACTCGCCTTGGCACACCCTGGTACGCCGGTTGCCGCAGCAGATTGCCGCCGAAGAGCAGACGGGTCCCAATCTTTGCAGCATCCAGGACCCGAATGATCTCGTTACGGTTCTTGGGCGATGTATCTCGCAGAGTGATGGGAAAGCCGAACCAGCTGGGCTCGCTGCTGGGGGTGGCCTCGGGAAGGATCAGATATTCCTCGAGAGAGGTTAGGCGCTCGCGCAGATAGGTGAAGTTAACCTGTCGAGTCTTGATGAAGCTCGGCAGCTTCTCCAACTGCGAGACGCCCACGGCGGCTTGCATATCGGTTGCCTTCAGGTTGTACCCGATGCGGCTGTAGGTGTACTTGTGGTCGTAGCCCTGGGGCAGTTCGCCCAACTGCCAGTCGAAGCGTTTTTGACAGGTGTTGTCGCATCCGGGTTCGCACCAGCAGTCGCGGCCCCAGTCGCGCAGGCTCTCGACGATGCGCCTCAGTTGAGCGTTCGAGGTGAGTACCGCGCCGCCCTCGCCCATGGTGATGTGATGGGCGGGGTAGAAGCTCGTGGTGGCGAGATCGCCGAAGGTACCGACGCTGCGGCCGCGGTACTTCGCACCCACGGCGTCGCAGCAATCCTCCACCACCCAAAGCTCGTGCCGCCGGGCCACATCCATGACGACATCCAGATCGAAAGGATTGCCCAGGGTATGCGCCAGCATGATGGCCTTGGTGCGGGGACCGATGGCCTCCTCCAGGCGGCTGACGTCCATGTTGTAGCTGGGAATATGGGCATCCAGGAATACGGGCACGAGCTGGTTCTGCAGGATCGGATTCACGGTGGTGGGGAATCCCGTGGCGCAGGTGATGACCTCGTCACCGGGCAGAAGGCGCCGCCGCCCCAGGCTCGCGTCCGTCAGGGCCGTGAGGGCCAGCAAATTGGCGCTGGAACCGGAGTTCACCAGCAGGCAGTGCTTCTGCTCCATGAAGGACGCGAAGCGCGCTTCGAATTCTCGCGCGAAGCGCCCGGTGGTGAGCCAGAAGTCCAAACTGGCATCCACAAGGCTTTGCAGATCCTTCGCATCGAAGACCTTCCCGCTCACGGGCACGGCGTCCCCCATCTGGAAGGGCTTCTCCGGCCACTGGGCCGCATGGTAATGGGCCACCAGATCCAGGATTTGCTGCCGCAGGGCTTCCGCGCTCATCGGGCCTCCGCAAGGAATTGGCGGTACCAGGCGACCGTGGATTCCAGACCTTCCTTCAGGCTGCGCCGACAGGACCATCCCAATACGCGCATGGCCTTGGAGGCATCCAGATACTGGTCCTTGATCTCGGCCCTAGCTGTGTTCTGGATGACGGGTTCCAGGTCGCTGCGCCCCATGGCGTCCAGCACCAGGCGCGTGATCTCCAGCACGTTCAGGGGCTTCTCTGGACTGAAGTTGAACGCCTCGCCCCGCACGCCTTCCCGATCCGCGTTCTCCGCAAGGGCGAGATAGGCGTCCACCACGTCCTCGACATAGATGTAGTCGCGGATGAACGTTCCGTCGGAACGCAGCACGGGCGGCTTGCCTTCCAGCGCCAGTCGGATGGTGCCGGGCACGATGCGGCTCCAGTTGAGGTCCGCCCCACCGAAGATATTGCCGCAGCGGGCGATGGCGATTGGCAGCCCGTAGGTCTGGGCATAGGTCTGGGCGAGCAGATCCGTGCAACTCTTGGAGACATCGTAGGGATGCCTGCCCTGCGCGGGCATGTCCTCCGTGTATGGCAGCACCAAGGATTCGCCATAGGCCTTGTCACTGGAGGCCACCACAACCCCCTTCACCAGGGAGGAATGGACACGGCAGGCTTCCAGCAGGTTGTAGGTGCCACGGATATTGCTCTCGAAGGTGTGCAGCGGGCTGTGCAACGCCGTGCCCACGATGGCCTGGGCGCCCAGATGGAAGACGACCTCGATCTCATGGGCGCTGATGGCGCGCTCCAGCGTGGCGTAGTCCTCCAGCTCGCCGGAGACAACGCTGCACCGCTGAATATCGCCGCTTCGGATCAGCTCGCTTTGCGGATCCCAATCTCTCACCAGGACCGCGACCTGAGCGCCCTCGGCCAGCAGTCGGCGGCAGAGCCATGATCCCACCAGCCCGGTGGCACCGGTGACAAAGACGTGTTTACCCGTCCCGTTCATGCCCACAGCCTCCATGGCGCGTGGCCTGACGCCCAAAGATCTTCCAGCAGGTTCTTTTCCCGCAGCGTATCCATGGGCTGCCAGAAACCCTCGTGGCGATAGGCCATCAATTGCCCCTCGTGGGTCAAGCGGTTCAAAGGCTCGGCTTCCCAGGGCGTATCATCCCCATCGATGTAATCGAGGACCCGCCGATCCAGCACGAAGAATCCACCGTTGATCCAGCCCTCGCCGGTCTGAGGCTTCTCGGCAAATCCGGATACCTGATCCCCATCCATCACGATGCCGCCAAAGCGCGCGGGCGGTCGAACGGCGGTGACCGTAGCCAGCTTTCCATGGCTGCGATGGAATTCCAGAACCTTGCGGACATCCAGATCCGCCACGCCATCCCCGTAGGTCATCATGAACGTATCGCCCTCAAGCCACGGCGCCAGTCGCTTCAAACGCCCGCCCGTCTGCGTGTGCGGCCCGGTATCCAGAAGATGGACCCGCCAATTCTCGGCCTCCCGGTCGTGGTAGCGAACGCCGCCCGTGGCAAGATCCAGGCTCAGATCAGCCCGCATGGCGTGGTACCGCAAGAAATACTCTTTGATCAGTTCGCCCTTGTAGCCCAAAGCCAACAGAAACTCGTCGAAACCTGCGGCTGCGTAGATCTTCAGAATGTGCCACAGGATGGGTTGCCCGCCAATTTCCACCATGGGCTTGGGCTTGACGACGGTTTCCTCGCTCAAGCGGGTTCCAAGCCCACCAGCCAGGATGACGGTCTTGATGGATGAATTCATGGGCGGGATCCAGGCAAATTCAACACAGGTTTGACACAGCTCCAGGCTTGAAGCAAATCTCAGACCCGTCTGCCAAAGCTGCGCTCCAGTTCGCCTCGGCCCAGTTTCTTGATCACCGGCCTGCCGTGGGGGCAGGTGTGGGGAACCTGGCAGGCCATGAGATCTTCCAGAAGACGCTGGGCCAGCTCGGGCTGGAGCCGCTCGTGCTTCTTGATGGCGCTGCGGCAGGCGAGCTCGGCGTTCAGATCGCGGCGGAAGATTTCAAGGTCGATCTTGCCCTCGCCCTCCAGGCGCGCGATCAGATCCTCCAGCAAAGATTCGGGGTCGCGATCCACCAGGAAATCCGGCAGGCCGCGCACGACCAGGGCATCCTCTCCAAAGGGTTCGATATCCATCCCGGCCTGGAGGAGCCCATCCAGAAAGGGGTGAAGGCGGGCAAAGGCCGCGGGCCCGATCTGGACGACGCGCGGCGGGAGGAGCGACTGAACGGCCGGAAGGTGCCGACGCAGGAACAGCCGCTCGTAGAGAATCCGCTCATGGGCGACGTGCTGATCCACGATCCACAGTTCCGGCTCCTGCTCGCCCCGGGCTTCGGCCAGCAGGTAGGTTCCGTCGAAACTTCCCAGGTAGCGGATGGCGGGGCTGGAAAACGCATCAGGGGATTCAACGGCTTCAGCAGCGCGGATATCCAAGGGACGATGCGCGAAGGGCTGATCCAGCCGCGTTTCATAGGCATCTGCGAAGGCGCGCGTCCCTGCGATCGCGGACGGCTCGTGCCATAGGCGCGGATGCGTGGGGGCGGCGGGCGCGATAGCGCCCTCCAGCTCCACCTCGGCGGGTTTCGGGGGAAGCTCCAGGACCGAAGCGGGTCCGCCGCGCATCTGTTCCCAGGCCTCGCGCAGGGCGCGACTGACCCAGGGAAAGATGCGCTGTGGCTCGCGGAAGCGAACCTCGGCCTTGGTGGGGTGGACGTTCACGTCCACAGCCTCGGGCGGGATCTCCAGGAACAGCAACACGGCGGGGTAGGCGCCCTTGGGGAAGAAGCCCTCCCAACCATTCGCCAGGGCTGCCAGCAGTAAACGATCGCGAACCACGCGGCCATTGACGAACAGGTAGAGATGGCCGCGATCGCGGAAGCTCAATTCGGGCGGCGACAGATAGCCACGCAGCATCCATGGCGCTTGGCCCTCGACGAATCCGCGCAGGGCGCTGAATTTCTCTCCCAGCAGGGCCGCCAGCCGCTCGCCCGGATCGCTCACGGGCGGCAGCACCAGCGACTGCCCCCGGTCGCTGCGGATGGCCCAATGGACATGCGGTGTCGAAAGCGCCATGCGGGTCGCGACGGACCATAGATGGGCGTGTTCGGTATCCGATGATTTCAAGAAGCGCTTGCGGGCAGGAAGCTGGGCGAAGAGATCGCGCACGGTCACCGTCGTGCCATGCGAACGGGGCGCGGGCTGGACATCCTTGATCACGCCAAACTCGCAACGCAGGCGATTCCCGGCACCATCCTCCTCGGCGCTCGTCAGCTCGAAGCGCGTGACGGACGCGATGGAAGGCAGGGCCTCGCCGCGAAAGCCGAAACTCGCCAGATGGCCCAGATCATCCGCGGTGCGCACCTTGCTGGTCGCGTGTCGCTCCAGGGCCAGGTAGAGATCGTCGCGCCCCATGCCCGTGCCATCATCGGCCACTTCCAGCAAGCGCTTGCCGCCATCCTCCCAAGCAAGCTCCAGGCGCGTGGCGCCGGCATCCAGCGCATTCTCGACCAGCTCTTTCAAGATGGAGGCCGGACGCTCCACCACTTCGCCGGCGGCGATCTGGTTGGCCACATGATCTGAAAGGACGCGGATGCGGGGCATCCCTCCAGTCTAGATCACCAAGTCCCGCACGAAGCGGCGAACCAACGCCTCGAAGCGCACGGAGGCGGCGGCCCCGGCATCCAGCACTTCCTGGTGCGTCAGCGGCTGATCCAGGATGCCTGCGGCCATGTTGCACAGGCAGGAGATGCCAGCGACCTTCATGCCCTCATGGCGCGCCACGATGACCTCGGGCACGGTGCTCATGCCCACGGCGTCAGCACCCAGCGCGCGGAAGGCACGGATCTCGGCGGGCGTCTCGAAACTGGGACCCGTAACGGCGAGATAGACGCCCTCTCGCAGATCAGGGCCCGTCGCCTTCGCGGCGACGTGAAGCTGCTGACGAAGCGCCCGATCGTAGGCCTCCGTCATATCCGGAAACCGCGGGCCAGGCTCGACGTTGGGACCGATCAAGGGATTCGAGCCCTGAAGATTGATGTGATCTGAAATCACCATCA
>Ga0116170_10002345_pt1 | contig 18300 bp, 10 predicted proteins | sample AD_JPNHW1_MetaG_FD_89797 | JGI IMG/M metagenome (GOLD analysis project Ga0116170, IMG submission 89797) | Active sludge microbial communities of municipal wastewater-treating anaerobic digesters from Japan - AD_JPNHW1_MetaG | ecosystem: Engineered > Bioreactor > Anaerobic > Digestate | place...
ATAAATATTTTTGTTTTATAACAAATATATTTTTCAAATCGTTTGAGCTCTAAAAAACGATGTAACCCTTATTTACAAAGAATTTCAAAGAACGGTTTATTTTAATATCAAAACACTAGTGTGTAAATATAATATATTTAATTTCCCAAAAGCAAGCATTTCATAAAATTTTTCATATATTTATTTATAGACAATATTATTATGTTGTTTAAAAATATTTTTTAAACAATATGTTTCCATGCTTTTACTAATCATAAAGCATCTTTTGGCGTTTAGTACAAAATTCTGTATTTTACCCGGATGCTTTTTCAGAAAGTGTGCAAATGATTGTTTTTACACAATAATCCGGTCTTCATCGTACAAGGCATACGTATCCCGCAAAAAAAACTCCCGGAGCTTTTAAACCCCGGGAGATATCCCCTTTTTAAACAGATTCCCGGCCAATGCAACGGCTCAGCAATCTCTATACTGCATCAGGCACCGGTTCCGTTTTCTTTGCTTTTCCTCTGTGGTTGACGATAGCACGGGCATTTTTGTAAGTTTCTTTAAAACCCGCATATTCATCCGGTAATATCCGGATCAGGCAATCAAGCTCGTTTTTCATCAGGTCGCAGATTTCAGTAATAGTGGTTTCGAGTTTGTGGGTGCAGGTTTTTCTGATTTCAAGTGCTTCCCTGGGAACATGACAGATCATTTCAAATTCATGTGTTTCAGCAAGCAGGTTTTCCAGGCTCGCGGCATTCACTCCAAAACCTGAAATTTCCGAAGCATGTTCAGAGGCCTTTGCATGAATGTTATACCCTGTTTTTACAAGTATTTCATTCGTCATTTTTGCCAGGGCCGAAAAACTAAAGTGCATTGCATTTTCAAGGTCTACGTTCGCCGTGTGATGCGCAAAAGCCCTGAGTCCCTGCGCCACAGTAAATGCAATCTGCACAAGTTTATCCCTGCTTTGGTTTTTTGTCGCTGTAATGCCCGTGATCACACTGATTTGTTCCTTTATGGTTGAATCAACTTCAGCCATTTTTTCCTTTAAACTCAAAAATACATCATTTAAAGCAGGAACAGAGGCAATTAAATCTGAATGTTTTTCGCATATTGATATCGTAACCTTGACCATATCAACAGCATTTTCAAGTTTTTTATTCATGGTGATTTGAATTTAAAATAACTAATATACCTGTGTCTTTTTTTTCAGGATTAGTAAATTTTAATTCATATGCTGATGATTAGTTTATTTCAATTTGGCAACGGGATGCCCCATTTTTTCAACAATCATACCAAAAAATATTTCTACCCAATGCGTTCCTTTTCTCCTTCTTCTGATCATCATAAATCACAGCCATAAGTTGTATGCTGATATGCGAATATTCTATTAAATGTCACCGGCCTTTTATGATAAGCACATAACCTTCTAAAACATAATGTCAATGAGCTAATATCAGTCTTCTTTTTCATTTGATAATGCGCCAATGACCTAAGATGTAAATCCAATTAGCTAAAATATGCCTGCAATCTCTTTTGCCGGGCCGCCACCAGGTTTTTACATGCAGCCAATCGTCTATGATAAGGAGTCAGATTCTATTGATAAGGAAACAATGGGCTTTTACCAGCCGCCAGTGCTCATTAACAAGCCGCCAATGGCCTTTGCCAAACCGCCAGCACTCATTGACAAAGCACCAATGGACTTAAATAAATTGCTTGTCCTCTTTAGCAAGTTTACTATGACTTTTGATGTGTTGCCAGCGCTCATTAATATGGTGCCAATGTGAAAATCTATTAAGTTACAAATACATCAAGGTATAATTTTAAAAAATCAAAATGTTGATACAATTTTTATATTTTTGAATGGCTAAATATCATAAGTTGATGGACAAAAACCATGATGCCTTCCTGATTTTTTTTCTGATAGTGTTGATCTGTGGCATTTCCTGCAAAGTTTATTCGGAGGAGCCTGATATTGACAGTCTTAAAATAGAGTTGACAAAGAGCAAAGCTGCCAGCAAACTGGAAATTCTTCATCAGCTGACACACGAACTCCGGTACAACGATCCTGATGAAGCAATGAAGTATTCCCGCATGGCTTACGAATTGGCATTATCGGATCATGATTCTGTAAACATGGCCCTGTCTTTAAAAAATATGGGAATAGAAAATTATTATATGGGCGAAAGTGATTCGGCCTTAAACAATTATCATGAAGCTCTTAGTATATATTTATCATTAAAGAATGAAAGAGGTATTTCAGGCTGCTTAAATAATATAGGTATTATTTATATGGAAACGGGCTTATACGATAAAGCCCTTGGGTATTATAAGAAAAGCGCCAGAATTGATTATTCTCTTGGCGATGAAGAAGGCCTGGCAAGTACCTTAAGCAATATCGGAGAGATTTATCATTTGCAGGGCAATTATGATAAAGCGCTTTCCTTTTATGAAAAATCTCTTTACCTCGAAGTAAAACATAAGAATTATAATGGTATAGGTGAGAGCCTTATGAACATTGGCGCTATTTACGAGGAAAACGGATTGTTCAGCGAAAGTATGCAGGCTTATGAAAAGGCGCTGGATATTTTCGGAGTTCTGGGAAATAAAAGCCGGACGGCACAGGTTTATCATAATTTGGGTCAGCTCTATTATTCGCTGAATGATATTTATCATGCATATACATGTGCCTGTCCTGCAATGAAATTATGGAAAGAGCTTGATAACCGGCAGGGGCTTGCTTCCACCACCAACCTGCTGGCCATCATTTATGAAGCTGCAGGGGATGAAGATAAGGCCAACGAATACCTGTTCAGGGCCATTATGCTGGATTTGGAGTTGGGCAATCAGAAAAAAGTATCGATAGTACTTACAAATAAAGGGAAAATGTTGTTTAAAGAAAAAGAATATTCTGAAGCAGTCAACTTTTTCCTGAACAGCCTGGAAATCTCGCGCGACATTGGCGCCTGGCCCGAAATACTTGATAATTATGAATATCTGTCTGCATCCTACTTCCAGTTAAAAGATTCCATTCAGGGTAGGTTTTACGACGATCTGTTCAGGATTTTGGCAGATTCAATAAAAAACGAATCAAAAAAAATTACATCTGCTGAACAGCGGAAAAGCCAGTCATTTATTTCGGCAGGCTTCATTAATAAAAGCAACGATTCAACATATTCTTTTCTGCATAATCACTTTTCATATATAATTTTTTCAATTTCATTTATTGTTATTACCATTGTTTTCATATTTTTACTGATTCAAAAAAGGAATTAAAATAATAAAAGGAGGATATATGTCTGAACAAGAACAAACCACAAAGAGTTTACCCGAAAATGCATACCGCGAGTTGAAACCGGGAGAGGAATACCAACCGGTGATGTCTCCTAAAATTAACTTTCCTGAAGTAACCTGGTGGTCAATAGGTATGGGTTTGTTGATGGCTGTTATTTTTTCAGCCGCAGCAGCCTATTCCGGATTGAAGATCGGGCAGGTGTTTGAAGCAGCCATTCCCATCTCAATTATTGCCGTTGGCGCATCTGCAGCAGCGAGGCGTAAAGATGCCCTGGGTCAGAATGTGATTATTCAGTCTATAGGTGCATGCTCGGGCGTTATTGTTGCCGGGGCCGTATTTACCATACCCGGGCTTTATATTTTGCAGGCAAAATATCCTGAAATACAAGTGAATTTCTGGCAAATATTCTTTTCATCATTACTTGGCGGGTTTCTTGGCATCCTTTTCCTGATACCGTTTCGTAAATACTTTGTAAAAGATATGCATGGCAAACTTCCTTTCCCGGAAGCCACCGCAACTACCGAAATCCTGATGACCGGCGAAAAAGGCGGAAAACAAGCAAGATTGCTGATTGTGAGCGGGTTGATCGGCGGGGTGTTTGATTTTTGCTTTTCTGCATTGCGGCTGTGGAGCGAAGAATTTACTTCACGAATAATTCCTATTGGCGAAACTCTGGCTGATAAGGTAAAGATGGTTTTTAAATTTAATGTAAGCGCCTTAATATTCAGCTTTGGATACCTTGTCGGGCTTCGTTTTTCACTTATTATCACCGTGGGGTCTTTGCTTTCGTGGTTCGTATTAATTCCCCTGGTAAACGAAATCGGCGCTTTGGTTGCACAGGCAGGGGGCGGCGTAAACCCCTTCGATGCTATGACCGCCGAAGATATTTTTAAAGCCTATGTTCGTCCTATCGGTATCGGCGCTATTGCCATGGCAGGTATAATCGGGATCATTAAATCTTCAGGTGTGATAGGCGGAGCGGTTAAACTGGCATTTGGTGTCGGGAAAAAGAGCCAGGCTGGTGTTAAAGTCGAACGCACGCAGAAAGACCTGAAAATGTCGTTTATCATGCTCTTTATCTTTCTCACGCTTATTGCCGTATTTGTGTTTTTGTTGTTTGGCGTTAAAATCACTCTGGTTCAGGCTATTGTCGCATTGCTAACCGTACTTATAATTTCATTTTTATTTACAACCGTGGCTGCAAATGCTATTGCCATTGTCGGTACAAACCCCGTATCGGGGATGACGCTGATGACCTTAATTTTATCATCAGTGGTTTTGGTATCAGTCGGGCTGAAAGGATGGCAGGGCATGGTGAGTTCACTGGTTATCGGTGGTATTGTTTGTACGGCACTTTCTATGGCAGGAGGTTTTATTACCGATCTGAAAGTGGGTTACTGGCTTGGGACTACTCCTGCCAAGCAGCAATCATTTAAATTTCTTGGGACATTATTGTCAGCCGCGACAGTTGGAATTGTAATCTTTATTCTCAATGATGCATATGGTTTTGTTGAAACCGCGAAGCATACAAAGCCGATGGTTGCGCCACAAGCCAATGCCATGGCTGCTATCATTGAGCCATTGATGTCGGGGTCAGGTGTAAGCTGGGTATTACTTGGTGTAGGTGCTGTTATTTCATTGCTTGTCAATTGGCTGAAGGTGTCGCCCCTGGCTTTTGCGCTGGGAATGTTTATTCCATTGCCACTTAACACACCTCTTGTTGTTGGCGGGTTGCTGAATCATTGGTTTACCAAGTCAACCAAGAACGAAAAATTAGCCAATGCCAGAATAAACAGGGGGATCCTTATTTCTTCCGGTTTTATTGCCGGAGCTGCAATTTTCGGTGTTATCGGCGCATTGATCATTTTCTTTACTGATAATCCTAATGCCGTTAACCTGAAAGTTTGGGAGGATGATGCCGGTACAGGTGCACAAATTACAGCGCTGGTGGCCTTTATTGTTCTGATCGCTTATTTTGTGTGGGATTCATTCAGAGCCAAGGAAAATGATTAGAGCTTTTTTTTAACCACAGAGGTAACAGAGGGAAAACGGAGATTCACTGAGTGATATGGAAGACAATCAGATTACTGAAAGAATATTGAACTTCGCGTTTAAAGTTCATACAAATCTGGGACCCGGATTGCTTGAATCATCCTATAAGGAATGTCTGTTTTATGAATTAAAAAAGGCAGGGTTGTTTGTTGAGAAAGAAAAACCTTTGCCGTTGATTTATGAAGAAGTTAAATTGGAATGTGGTTATAGGATTGATTTACTTGTAGAAAATAAAATTGTTGTTGAAGTCAAATCTGTTGATCAGTTGAATGATATTCATACTGCACAGGTATTGACTTACTTGAAACTTTCAGGATGCAAAATAGGATTATTAATGAATTTCAATGTGTTAAAATTAAAAAGCGGTATTAAAAGATTAATCAATGGATATTAAACACTGTGTACTCTGTGTTAAAACTCCGTGGCTCTCTGTGGTTTAAAAAATAAATTAACCAAAGAGGTAAACAGAGAAAAAAAAGACGTACACAGAATAGAAAAATAGAATCTATTTAAAAATAATAAATACGGTAACACTTTGTAAAAACAATATTGTTCTGTGTTAAAATAAAATGATTATGAAAGAAAAAGTTTTAGAACGGTTTTTACGATATATAAAAATCGACACACAATCAAATGAAAACTCGGAAACAACGCCGAGTACTGAAAAACAGTTTGCCCTGGCAAAAATATTAAAGCAGGAATTGGAAGAATTAGGGCTTCAGGACATTTCGCTGGATGATAAATGTTATCTTATGGCAACATTACCGGCCAACACGGATGCAAAAATCCCAACTATCGGTTTTATTGCCCATATGGATACAAGCCCGGATATGCCCGGCAGTGTTGAAAAGCCAAATTTTGTATATAATTACAATGGTGACGATATTGTGATCAACAAAGAGAAAAATCTGGTGCTGACCACAAAAGAATTTCCGGAACTGAATGATTATATCGGAAAAACCATTATTACAACGGATGGCACTACGCTGCTTGGCGCCGATGACAAAGCCGGCATTGCAGAGATCATAACCGCGGTAGAATTCCTGGTTCATAATCCTCAGATTAAACACGGTACGATTAAAGTCGGTTTTACACCTGATGAAGAGATAGGCCGTGGTGTCGATCATTTTGATGTGAAAAAATTCAATGCCGATTTTGGATATACATTAGATGGCGGAGGTATTGGAGAGCTTGAATATGAGAATTTTAACGCAGCTGGCGCAAAAGTTTTTATACAGGGGCGCAATATACACCCGGGTTATGCCAAGGATAAAATGATCAATGCCATGTTGGTGGCTATGGAATTTAATGCCATGCTGCCGGTAAACCAACGTCCTGAATTTACTGAAAACTACGATGGCTTTTTCCATATCGTAAGGATGGAGGGTACTGTTGAAAATGCCATGCTACAATATATTATACGCGATCACGATAAAGTGAAATTCGAGAACAAGAAAAAACTTTTTACCGATTGTGTTGATTTTCTGAAGAATCGCTATGGCGCAGATGTGCTAAAACTTGAAATGAAGGACCAGTACTATAATATGAAGGAGCAGGTATTGCCTGTTTTTCATATTGTTGAAACAGCACAAAAAGCAATGGAGCTTGTTGGCGTAAAACCCAAAGTAGTCCCTATTCGTGGCGGTACCGACGGGGCACGCTTATCATACATGGGATTGCCCTGCCCGAATATTTTTGCCGGAGGGCATAATTTTCACGGTAAATTTGAATATGTGCCTGTTGAATCTATGGTAAAGGCTACGGAAGTAATATTGAAAATTATTGAATTGTACACTGTTAGCAAATTATCTTCTTAAAAGAGAATTTCATTATTAGGTTCCTTGTGTTAATAAAAATATTAACAATATTTGATTTAACATTTTTTATTAATAAAAATCACAATAAATTAAGACGGGATTGTCATTTTTATTAATTTTATAAATTTAATGAAATTTGCTTCATGAATAAACCATTAGAAAATATTTTAAAACAATTAGGATTAGTTAAGCATAATTCCGTTTTTTTTAGAAATGAAAAAGATGGAAATGTTTTTAATGGTTTTTCTAATGAATTGCAAAAAAAAATAGACATCATTAAACCGGATGCTTTTTTTGTTTTCAACCAACAACCTTTCTTATTATTTTTCGATTTAACCCAAAATACCCAAAACGAAAAAGATATTCATAAACAAGTATGGTCTTTTGACCATTCTCCGATTATTTTTATTATTAAAAAAAATGAAGTAAAAATATATAACGCTTTTAATTACAATAAGGAAAATGAATGTTTAGAAGAGATTATTCTCACTGAAGAAGAAAGAAACGAGAAGTTTTCATTTTGGAATTTGCAAAGTGGATTTATCTGGAAAAATTGGTTTCAAAAAAAATTTATAGAAAATAAAAGAAACAACAATACGCATAAAAGAGCCAATCAAAAACTTTTTGAAAATATAAAACAAGTCAGAAGGGCTTTAACAGATAGTAAAACTGAAAAATATCTATCTGATGATGAGGCTAATACATTAATTTTAAGATTAATATTTATCCGCTATCTGATTGACAGAGGGGTAAATATAGATGAAAATTATATTAGTGGAAAAAATACAATTGAAAAGCGTTTAAGTTTTTGTAATTTGATTGAAATCCCTTTACGCTTGAATCAATTATTTGATAAGCTTAATGAAAAATTCAATGGGGTATTATTTAAAAATATTGATAAAACGCTTACAGAATCTCAATCAAAACAATTAGCACAAATTTTTTTAGGAGAAAAGCCCGAAAAAGGCTCTTTGTTTTATGGTACTGAGTTTTATTTTGAAATATTTGATTTTTCTATCATTCCCGTTGAAGTCATTTCAGGAATTTACGAATCTTTGATTGATGAAGAAACCAGAAACCTAGATTCAGCAGTTTACACTCCATCTTTTTTGGTAGAATATATTCTTAATGATACAGTAGAAAAATACCTTAAAGACAACAACACTTCAGAGTGTAAAATTTTTGATCCCTCAGTAGGATCGGGGATTTTTCTGGTTCAATCATTAAGAAAGATGATTGACAAAGAAATAAAGCTCAATAAAAGCCTCAATAATGAACAGCGGAGTGTGCGCATCAGAGAAATTGCCGAAAACAATCTTTTTGGTATTGATATTAATTTGCAGGCATTAAAAGTAACCTGCTTTTCTATTTACATCGCTTTATTAGATTATCAGGAGCCTAAGGAAATTGACAAATACAAGTTTCCAAATCTCATTGATGAAAACTTATTTGAAGCTAATTTCTTTGATGAAGATAAATCATACAATGAAATTATCAAAAAGCAGAATCTTAATTTTATTTTAGGAAATCCGCCATGGAAAAGCGATAAAGATGAAACTCATTTAAAATGGCTTAAAAAGTATAAAAAAGTTACTGGCAGGTTTGAAATAGCACAATCTTTTTTATTGCGTTCAAAAGATTTTATGCAAGCACAGACACAATCTGCATTAATTGTAACAAGTACTATTTTCTACAACATAGCAAAAACAACAAAAGAATTTAAAAATGAATTTCTTACAACTTTTTGCATTAATAAGTTTTTTGATTTGTCTCCGGTTAGAAGGTTGATTTTTGAAGAAAAAAATAGTCCGGCAAGTATTGTATTTTATCACCTTTCTAAAGAAAAAGAATATCTAAGTAATATCATTGATCATCAATCTATAAAATCAAACCGTTTTCTGAAACACTATAAAATGTTAGTGATAGAAAAATATGATCAAAAAGAGATTTTGCAGCGTCATTTTATTGAAAACGATTGGATGTTTAAAGTGGCTTTGTATGGTAATACACTGGACTTTCATTTTTTAAAAAGGCTAAATAGAAATAAAATCGCATTGAATTTTTTAAAAAACAATAATGCAAACAAAGGACTTGGTGTTATAAAAATAAGCGAGAAATCAAAAACAGAACCGAAGTATTACCCTAATTTAATTGGTTATCAAATCATTGAAAATGATCAAGTGAAACTTGATTATACTCCTGATAGTAACATCTTTTTAAAAAAAGAAGATGTCTATTTCATAAGAGGTAGAAAAGAAGAATTGTTTTCTAAATGTAAAGTTTTATTAAAAGAGCAGTGTACTGATGAATCTTTTTTAAGTGTATCTTTTCAGAATTCAGAAAGTGTATATGTAAATGGAGTTTCCGGAATTTCATTTAAAGATGAAAAGATAACAAAACTCTTTTATTCGGTTTTTTTAAGTAATATAACAAGCTATTACTTATTTTTAATATCCTGTGCTTGGGGCATAGCAACTAGACCAGCAGTGAGATTTAAAGATGAATTTTTATCATTTCCATTTATTGAGCCAAATGAAGAAAAGAAAAAAGAGTTAATTGATTTAGTTAATAAATTTTTACAACCATTTATAGAACATTATAAGCAGTTTAGTTTAGGAGAACCTCAAAGAGATGAAAATACTTTTAATAAAATAAATGAAATAATCAACGAGCTTTATGAGGTAAAAGGCTACGAGTTAGATTTAATAGATTATGTTTTAAATGTATCACGTTATCAGTTTCAAGAAAGCAAACAAGAAAAATTCACCAGAGCAATTCATACTGATTTACCTTTTCTTGAAAAGTATGCAGATGTTTATTTAAAAGAATTTGCAAAGATTTATCCCGATGAAAATCTTCAGATTGAAGTGTATCCCCTGGAACATTTTATTGCCATGAATTTTGTATTTCATAAAGAAAAACAAAAAGACAAGAAAAATATAATTTTCCCTGCTGATAAAAAAGATGAAGCTGCAATACTTAAAAGGTTAGCTAATAATTTGAGTATTTCTCAAATTACAAATTCTGAGGACTCAAGTAAAAATTTATTCATACAAAAAGACATCAAAGGATTTGAAAAAAACTCATTTTATATCATCAAACCAAACGAATATAAATGCTGGCATCGGGCAATGGCTTGGTATGATGTGGCTGAGTTTAAAGAAGCCATAGAAAAAGCTGAAATAAACCATTTAAAAAACGAAACAGATGGTTTCTAATGCTTCTTCATTTATAAATGGCAGAACCAATGCCCTATCAATTACAGATAATAGAATTAAACAAATTCTTTGGTATATTATAGAATGCTATCATATATTAATTGATGATAACAAAACATATTCTCAGATTTGGGTAAAACAAAATACCACATTAAATTTTGAAGATTACTTGAAATTTGAATTTATTTACAATTATTTGATACCCAATAAGATTTTGTTAAAAGATAAGCTTTCTGAACTAGAAGAAATAAACTTTGCAGCCGAAACTCAGAAAAGATATATTGATACTGATGGCAAGCAGAAACCTGATAAAATTGACATTTGTATTAATAAATTGGGTTTACAAAAAGTATGGAATGATGCTGATGAAAACATTTATTTTGTTATTGAATGTAAAAGGATTAAACAATTATCCGACACCAAAGAATATGTTTTGGATATAGAAAAGTTTTGTAATAGAAACTATTCAAATTTAAGATTACCATTTGAAGGTCAGATTGCTTTTATCGAAAACCAAAAGTTATCACATGCAAATGTTACCAAAGAGATAAATAACTGTTTGAAAAAATCATCTACTATTACTACTGAATCATATCTTTCAATCCTCAAGTTGCACAGTATTATTGACTGTTCTTATCACTCATCACACAAAAAGAACTTCAGTGAAAATGATCATTTTTCAATCTATCATTTGTTGTTAAACTATTCTGGAATCGTTTTGGCTTAATGAAATAGAATGAAACTCAAAAGAGAACTTTTTATGATTTTAATGAAATAACCTTAGATTGGTTGGCTAAGTAATGGTTATTACAGCAACAATTCATTCTATTTTAGGGATCCTTTATGTAGTATCTAAAACATCCTTTCCCTCTTCAGCAGATAAGAAAGCAACACATGATAAAACCCTTCTTTGATGTCGGCTTCCACCAGGTCAATATGATACTGGCTGCAGCGAAGCTTTAGTTCATTGCGGAAGTTGTTGATGGCTTCAAGATATTTACCTTTTATTTCATAGGGATTCAATTTGATTTCCTCCCCGTTTTCCATATCAACAAACTTGTATGGACGATTATCAAAGTCGAAGTCAAGCTCTTTATTTTTATCAGTTACATGAAAAAGTATGATTTCGTGTTTATTATGCTTTAAATGTTGCAGGGCGGCAAAAAGTTCATCCGTATGAGCATTACTTTCCATCATATCACTGAATATTACCACCAGTGAGCGCTTATGTATTAATTCGGCTATCTGGTGAAGTGCCTCTGCTGCAAAGGTTTTCTTATGTTGTCCGTCAACATAAGTGTGTAAAAGTTCCTCCAGGTTTAGATAAACCAATTTCTGGTGGGCTGCATTTAAACGGGCCGAAGTATGTTTTTCAATAGTGTCGGAAAAAATGCTCAGTCCCACTGCATCGCGCTGCATGCGCAACAGATATATCAGTGCGGCAGCAGCATAAACTGAAAAAGTGATCTTGTTGGGTTTGTCCGGAGATACATCTTTAATAACCGGGTAATACATCGATGATGAGTTGTCGATGATGATCTGGCAGCGTAAATTCGTTTCTTCTTCAAAACGTTTGATAAAAAGCTTGTCCGACCGGCCATATAATTTCCAGTCGATGTGCCGTATTGATTCTCCCTGGTTATAAGGACGGTGTTCGGAAAATTCAACAGAAAATCCGTGAAACGGGCTTTTGTGCAGTCCTGTAATGAAACCTTCCACAACTTGTTTGGCAACAAACTCAAGATTGCCAAAGGCCTGTATCAATTTTTGATCAATAGGTACGGGCATGGGCTTGCCTCTTGTAATTAAAGTAAACTGTTAAGTTTGTTTACGATAATTGATTTTGATGTGGTGCCAACAATTTTATCCACCTCTTCGCCTTTTTTATAAAACAAAAGAGTAGGTATGTTGCGTATTTTTAATTTGGTGGTGATGCCGGGGTTTTCATCAACATTTACTTTGCCGATAATTGCTTTACCGTCAAATTCGCTGTAGATTTCATCAACAATGGTGCTTATCATTCTGCATGGGCCGCACCATTCTGCCCAAAAATCAAGCATTACTGGTTTGTCGGATTCAATGACCATTTGGTTGAAGTTGCCGTCGGTAATTTCATGTGCCATAAAATATCTTATTTGGTTTTTACAAAAATAATGACTTTATCAATTCAGTTTATATCTTATTCCGTAAATAGTTTCAATTTCCTTCAGAAAGCCATCGCAGCTTATTTTACGCTTTCTCGATAACATGTCTACAGTAATTTTTTCTTCTTCATCAACCACCTGCATTTTTAACTGGACATTACCAGGATATTCTTTGATCAGATTCCGGATTCGTTCAATGTATTCGGCATTTATCACATCCAGGTTGATATAAAGTGTTAGTTGTTTGGCTCTTTTTTCGAGAAGACTGTAAAGCGGTTCAACAGATTGGATTTTTATTTCATATTCAATAACGTAATTTGGGTCTTTTTCTTTTTCTTTATCCCAGTTTCTTTTATCGACTTTTCCCTGGACAAAAATGCACTTACCTATTTCAAGCAGATGTTTGAATTTGTCATAGTTTTCGGACCACAGACTTAACCTTGTAGTTCCTGTGTAATCTTCCATCTCGAAGTAGCCGAAAGGCTTATTGTTCTTGTTCAATTTGTGCCATGCCTGTGTGATCATGCCTCCAAAGCGAATATCCCTGCCGGCAAAAGCACTGAGGTTTTCACATTTATCGAGTGTAAAATTGGTAAAATGCTTTAGCTCAATGTGGAAATTATCAAGAGGGTGCCCCGACATGTAAAAACCGATCACCTCCTTTTCATGATTAAGCATTTCGACGGTGCTCCAGGGCTCACAAACAGGTAGTTCGGGGTCTGGAATTTCAGATTCAGGACTGTCGCCAAACAACGATTGCTGCATTGAGTTTTGTTTGCTTTGGTTGAGGGCGATATGCCGGATGATTTTTTCCAGAAATGAAATTTCTTCATTGGGCAATTTGTAGAAAAATTGTGCCCTGTGTATATCCAGACTGTCGAAAGCTCCCGCCATAGCTAGGGCTTCTACACTTTTTTTATTTACTGTGCGCAGGTTGACACGATTGAGAAAATCAAAGATATTTTTATAAGGCCCGTCTTTGTCACGCTCGGAAATGATGGAGTCAACAGCGGCATTGCCCAATCCTTTAATAGCGGCCATCCCAAACCGAATCTCGCCTTTGCTGTTCACGACAAAACGCATCTGGCTTTCATTGACATCGGGCCCGAGAACTTTTATGTTTAGTTTTTTACATTCATCGATCAGAAAAGTAATTTCTTCAATGTTCGATAAATTGCGGCTGAGAACTGCAGCCATAAACTCATTCTGATAATGCGCTTTAAGATAAGCCATGCGGTAGGCTGTAATAGCATAACAGGCCGAATGCGATTTGTTGAACGCATATTCAGCAAAAGATACCCAGTCGGACCATATTTTTTTTGCAACACTTTCTGAAATGCCATTCTCCGTACATCCTGCATGGTACTTTTCTTTTAATGAGTTCATCAGAACTATGTTTTTCTTTCCCATGGCTTTCCGTAACTGATCGGCCTGGCCTCGTGTAAAGTTGGCCAGCTTGCGTGATAATTCCATCACCTGTTCCTGGTATACCGTGATGCCGTATGTATCTTTTAGGCTTTCTTCCATCAGCGGGTGATCGTAGGAAATTTGTTCCTTTCCATGTTTTCGCCTGATATAACTCGGGATATGTTCCATAGGGCCCGGGCGGTACAAAGCATTCATGGCGATAAGGTCTTCAAAACGGTTGGGCTTTAGTTCGCGAAGGTGTTTTTTCATTCCATCTGACTCAAACTGAAAGATGGCGGTAGTATTTCCATTGCTGAACAACTCGTAAGCATCTTTATCATCAAGAGGTAAGGAGTTAAGGTCAATTTCTATTCCTTTAGAGAATTTTATGTTTTCGAGTGTGTCTTTGATAATGGATAACGTCTTGAGGCCAAGAAAATCCATTTTCAGCAACCCGACGGATTCTACATGTGAACCTTCATACTGAGTCACCATTAACTCGGAGTCTTTCTGTGTGCAAAGCGGTATATGTTCAATCAGGTCATTTTTACCGATGATGATACCGCAGGCATGAATGCCCGTGTGCCGCACTGAACCTTCGAGTTGTTCGGCATATTTTATCGTTTTGGCAATAAGTGGATTGGAGGATTCTTTGGCTTGTTTGAGTTCACTGGTCATCTCTATGGCTTCCTTCAGGTTTTTGGCACGTGGAGGAACCAGTTTTGCCAGCTTGTCGGCTTCGGATAAAGGAAGATTTTCTACGCGGGCAACATCCCTGATGGCCATTTTTGATGCCATAGTTCCAAAAGTAACGATCTGGGCAACTTTTGATTTTCCGTATTTTTCCACTACCCATTTGATTACTTTGTCGCGGCCATCTTCATCAAAATCAATATCCATATCAGGCATACTGATGCGGTCGGGATTTAAAAATCTCTCGAAAAGCAGGCCATACCGCATCGGTTCGATATCAGTGATGAAAAGACAATAAGCCACAACAGAACCTGCTGCCGAACCTCGGCCGGGGCCGACAGAAACACCCATTTCACGAGCGGCTTTGATGAAATCATTCACAATAAGAAAATATCCGGGAAACTTCATCCACTTGATAACAGAAAGCTCAAATTCAATACGTTCTTTTATTTCATCCGTGATCTCGGGGTAACGTTTTCCTGCACCTTCATAAGTCAGGTATTCCAGGTAGTCGTAAGTACTATTGTAGCCTTCAGGAAGCGGGAAATCAGGTAAAATAGGCTCCTTGTTAAGTTTAAAGGAGCTTATTTTTTCTGCAATTTCATTGGTGTTTTCCAATGCCTCAGGAATGTCCGAAAATAATTCGAGCATTTCCTCCGGAGATTTCAGGTACTCCATTTTGGTATATTTCAACCTGTTCGCGTCGCTGATAAGTTTGCCCGTATTGATACAGAGTAAATGATCATGGGCTTCGGCATCTTTTGCATTGATAAAATGGACGTCGTTGGTAGCAATAAGTTTTACATTATATTTTTTTGAGAGCCTGATTAATTCCTGATTTACAATTTCCTGCTGGGCATATACTTCTTCATCAATTTTTGCATCACCGGATTTGTGACGCATCAGCTCAAGGTAAAAATCATCGCCAAACAGCTTGATAAAATCCTGAATTTTTTGTTCGGCTTTTTCAAGGTCATTTTTCAGGATATAGTATGGTATTTCTCCTGCAATACAAGCTGTTGAAGCAATCAGCCCTTCATGATAAAGCGATAAAAGTTCCCAGTCGATTCGCGGTTTATAATAAAAACCCTCAAGCCAGGCGAGCGATATAAGCTTACATAAATTTTTGTACCCGGTTTCATTTTTAGCAAGCAAAATCAGGTGAAAACCCGACCTGTCGTCCGAATCAGATTTGTCGGCACGCCCCTTGGCGGCTACATAGGTCTCACAGCCAAGAATTGGTTTAATCTCTTTTTTTTCAGCTACATTGAAAAATTCTTTAACGCCAAACATATTTCCATGGTCGGTAATGGCGAGCGAGGTCATGCCCAGCTCTTTTGCCCTCAAAATTAATTTTTCAATTTCCGAAGCTCCATCAAGGATGGAATATTGTGTGTGAACATGTAAATGCGTAAAATTGACCATAATAACAAAAAATTGAGCAACAATAATCCATTTGTAAAATTACTGAATACGGAGGAAATTTGGGAGATTGTTGATAAATTTAAATAAGGTGGCAGGCAAAAGTCGTTAAGTGAATAGATTTAATGGACATAATCTGTAAACTTCAAAAAGTAAAAATTATTGGTTAAAAACTTTTTGATCCGAAAAAGATGGATAGCGGTGTGTTAAAATTTCCAAATGGAAATTAGATTATTCCCATGTCTACCACGATGTGATGCGCCCAGGCTGGCTTATGGCTGGGGCAAATAAATTGATTTTTAAGCTAATATGAATTTTATATACAGCCAGGATTGTTTATTTGTAAAAATGTAACTATTCAGCCCATTGAAATAAAAGGGAACAAAGAGATTCCTCATTTCGCTTCACTCCATTCGGAATGACATTGTGGTTTGTTATTGGGGAGGAGGAAGGCAGCGGAGCGCATGGCGCTCCGCTGCCTTCCTCCTCCTGTACCCACCAAAATTGACATGTCATTCCGAACAACGTGAGGAATCTCTTTTTAACTCGCGAGATAAAATAAAACATGCTGAATAACAATAATATCAAACCGTATAGAACCTTATTATGATAGTTACTTTAGGATGAATAGTTACGAAAAAAGAAAAAACCTCTACGGTTTGAATATTTTGTGTTGATGTTTAAATAATGTTTCTGATATAATGCCGACACTTTTACCCACGGGCAGGCGTACAAAATTATGATAGATGTATTGAAAGTGCTAATTGGCGTTTCCTTACAAACACTAAATAGCAAATAATAAGGCATATAAATCATGCAATGTTATGAAAACTTTATAATGTGTGATGCAATATGCACATTATGAGTTGCATATTAATGAAAATATTCAGCTTCAATTTGTAACTGATTTGATATCAAAAATTTCGTAAAGACAAAGCACTTTATAATGGATTTATTATTTAGAATTGAAATTGTAAATATCAGTCATATAATTCTTTAAATAGAAAATTTTTTCAAATTGCGAAAGACTTTATAAAATTTTATCACTTTTCTGTTTGATATTGATTTTTTTATACTTTTGTGTCGCTTTTTAACATTTTAGGTGGGTTCATTGAAATAGTTTTATCATTTACACTTTTTGAGAAACAATCAAAATAATTAATGAAATCATCAAATACGCATTACCTAAATAAAGTAAAATTGATTTTCAACAGTAAATTATTATAAAGATTCATGAATGCAAAACTAATTTTGTGCCTGATTGTATTTGTCCCGTTAATTGGGGCTTTTATACTTCCATTTTTTAGTTCTATATCAAAAAAATTCAGGAATATTGCAGCATTGCTTTTTGTTGCAACCTCCCTGGTTTTATCGTTTGTAGCGTTGCCAAGTTCCATTGGTGACTCCCCGTTGCAATTTAATCTCGAATTTCCATTAAATTTCAATTTTGGATTTTTGGCTGACGGGCTGGCTGTTTTTATGGCGATTGCATCAACCCTTATCGGGGCAATAATTGTATTTTATTCTTTTGATTACATTGACCATTATAAAAACCAGAACGAATATTACCTCATGGTTGTGTTGTTCCTGGGTGCTATGATGGGAATTGTTTATACAACAAATTTAATTTTCCTTTTTGTTTTCTGGGAAATCTCAAGTATTGCCTGCTGGAGATTGATCGGGTTCTATCGTGAAAAAGAGCATATCCTGAGAGCTGATAAAGCTTTTCTGGTAACGGTTTTCGGAGCGCTGGTCATGCTGATTGGCTTTATCATTATTTATTTCCAGACAGGAACACTTGATATGGTTGCCTTACGTGGGACAAAAATTTCAAACTGGGCAATGTTATTCATTCTTTTCGGGATATTTTCAAAATCAGCAACATTGCCGTTGCATACCTGGCTGCCTGATGCCGGTGTTGCGCCTTCCCCTGTTACATCGCTGCTCCACGCTGCCGTACTTGTGAAAATCGGGGTTTATGTTTTTGCACGTCTTTTCCTCATCACGTTTAATATTGATGTAATGTGGCATACGGTAATTCCTATCGTTGTTGCAGTAAGTGCACTGGTTTCGGCAGGTGCGGCCATGGTTGAAACCGATATGAAGCGTATTATTGCATATTCTACAGTAAGCCAGATCGCTTTTATCTTCCTGGGATTATCCACAGGCAGTATTATCGGTGCAACAGGTGCCTTATTGTACATCCTCATGCACGGGCTTGCCAAAGGGGGCTTATTCCTTTGTGCCGGTATCATTGAACAGAAAAC